>ENA-ORXR01000235-ORXR01000235.1-marine-metagenome-genome-assembly--contig:-NODE-235-length-84383-cov-5.816004_pt1 | contig 84383 bp, 69 predicted proteins | sample MGYA00237866_ERZ511479 | MGnify/ENA metagenome assembly ERZ511479
CAGCGCCTTGCCGAAGGCTGCAAACATCGGACGATAATGCACCGGTTGCGGTGTGGGGATCGAGGCATTTGGATCGCCCATGGGTGCTGCAACTATGCTGCCGCCTAATAGAACCATCTCCGGTTTAACACCAAAAAAGGCCGGATGCCACAGGCATAGATCAGCACGTTTACCGACCTCTACAGATCCGATGTGATCACTGATACCGTGCGCTATCGCCGGATTGATGGTGTACTTTGCAATGTAGCGACGCACGCGCAGGTTATCGTTCTCGCCGGTTTCCTGGGCCAGTCTGCCACGTTGTTTTTTCATTTTGTCTGCCGATTGCCAGGTACGAATAAGGACTTCACCCACACGGCCCATTGCCTGGCTGTCGGAGGCAATGATTGAGAACGCGCCAAGATCGTGAAGGATGTCCTCGGCTGCTATGGTTTCCTTGCGAATACGGCTTTCTGCGAAGGCGATGTCTTCGGGGATATTGGCATCCAGATGATGACATACCATAAGCATGTCAAGATGTTCATCGATGGTATTGACAGTGTAAGGTCGAGTCGGGTTTGTGGATGAGGGTAGGAAATTGGGCAGGGCACAGACCTTGATGATATCGGGTGCATGGCCGCCGCCGGCGCCTTCGGTATGGAAGGCGTGAATGGTTCGTCCGGCAACCGCGTCTATTGTGCTCTCAACAAATCCGCTCTCGTTAAGCGTGTCGGTGTGAATCATGACTTGAACATCGAACTGGTCTGCTGTTGTCAGACAACAATCAATGGCTGCAGGTGTGGTGCCCCAATCCTCGTGCAACTTGAGGGCTGCTGCACCGCCTAAAATCATTTCTTCCAGCGCTGCCGGTTGCGATGCATTGCCTTTGCCAGCGAAGGCAAGGTTCATCGGTAGAGCGTCAGCGGCCTGTATCATACGCGCCAGATGCCATGGGCCGGGCGTGCAGGTCGTTGCTAAAGTTCCATGCGCAGGTCCCGTACCTCCACCCAACATAGTGGTAACACCTGACATCAAGGCTTCATCAATTTGTTGCGGACAAATGAAATGAATATGGCTATCGAAGGCACCCGCTGTGAGAATACGACCTTCTGCTGCTATAGCTTCCGTGCCTGGCCCTATGATGATATCAACACCCGCCTGTGTATCCGGATTGCCCGCCTTACCGATGACTACGATAATGCCACCACGCAAGCCTACGTCAGCTTTATAGATACCGGTATGATCGACGATAAGTGCGTTGGTGATTACGGTATCTACAGCGCCGTCCGCTCGACTGGTTTGTGACTGGCCCATGCCATCGCGTATGACTTTTCCACCACCGAACTTAACCTCATCGCCGTAGGTGCATAGATCGCGCTCCACCTCTATGATCAGGTCGGTATCGGCAAGGCGTACTTTGTCACCGGTGGTGGGGCCATACATGTCGGCATAGCGTTGTCGGCTGATGCTCACGGCCATTACAGCTTCCCCATTATTTCTTGTCGAAAACCAATGATGCGACGATGGCCAGAAAAGGGTACAAGCGTGACATCACGTGATTGTCCTGGCTCAAAACGCACAGCAGTGCCTGCAGCAATGTCCAGTCGTTGCCCATGTGCCGCTTGCCGATCAAATTCCAGTGCCGGATTGCTTTCTGCAAAGTGATAGTGACTTCCTACCTGAATGGGTCTGTCGCCAGTATTGGATACATGCAGCGTCAAGGTGGGTTGTGATTCATTGAGTATCAAATCGTCCTGGGCGGTAATGATCTCACCGGGAATCATGTGCTTAGCTCCTGTGAAAGTTTTTTGAGCGTCGTTGGAGAATGATTAATCAGTTACTGAAAATAGCAATCGAACAGCATTTTTCGAATTAGCAACGACGCTTGCAAGGTAAACGCTACCTGTTTTCCAATTAGCGAATCGGCTGATGCACGGTAACAAGTTTGACACCATCCGGGAAGGTTGCCTCCACTTGAATCTCGGGAATCATCTCACTGATACCAGACATGACATCATTGCGTGTCAAGACCGCTGCACCGCCGCTCATAAGTTCAGCGACTGAGCGACCGTCGCGGGCCCCTTCAACGACATAATCACTGATTAGTGCAATAGCCTCAGGGTGGTTGAGTTTGACGCCTCGGCTGTGACGTTTGCGTGCAACCTCTGCTGCCATAGCAATCAATAGTTTGTCTTTCTCGCGCGGGGTGAGCTGCATGAATCCTATACATTCCAGACGGTAGGTATTGGCCGTTCGTCATTAAGTAACTTGATACAGGGTATCAGGAATTTTCTAAGCAGAAAGCTGTTACGTGCAAGCACACGGACCACCAGTCTGCCTGGAAGTGCGCTTACGCCGATTCGAATTGCACCATTACCTGCCGGGTTTAGCGAGCTGATACGTGTAGCAAGAGATTCGTACCATCCGTCGGGGTGATCAGCGATCATGACAACTGTTGAGATCGCACTGTGATGATGCAGCATGCACTGAGTACGTGCATCATTGTTCGAGTTCGTATCCAGATAAAAATCTTCCGCATGTAAAAGTCTTTCTTTCAAATAGATTCGCCATCTGTCACGGATACAAAGCCTGTTTATATCTTCCTTCATGGCTTGCCTGCCAAGGACAAGACTCTCAACTATCAGTGCTTGCGCCTGCTCTTCAAGGTGAACATCAAGCGTTCTCTCAAGGTGTGAGCCATTGAACAGGATGCTCTCCTGTGGCAACCACTCCAGTCGTGCTTTGCCAGCGACGTGCAATATTGTTTTCTGTATAGCGGCAGGCCCATGAGTGCGATAGATTTTTTCACAGGCAGCTGTGCTGATGCTTAGGTGTGAGTGCTCAGCTGCGCAGGCCTTCCAGTGAATCTGATCACCACCGGTCAGGCCACCGGCGGTGTTCAACAACACCGCTTGCAGGGGGCCTGGTTCAGTACGCGGGAAGCGGATTCGTGCGCTACCTTGCTGGTATAACTCGTCAAGAACCGAGGGCTTTGTGTGCCCGTTTCCTGGACCTGCTATGGCTTTAGCGCTGACACGCCCAACTGCGTTGACACGCTGACGACATTCAGCAGTCGTAATTTTTCTACTCACCTAATCCGGTTTAATCAATGATTGTTAGCAGGCCAGGCAGTGATCCGTCCGTGGTTTAACCCTGGTTTTCCAGTTTACGCAATCTACCCCTTTTGCTGGCTCGCCTTTTGTCGCATGTCAGCTGTGCATGGGTACTCGCGATTGATATCAATCCTGCCTCGTGTCACGACCGTATCACCAGGCTCGGTTGGTATGAACTGACTACCTCCGGAGACTGTTGGCGTCATGATCGTTGCCGCAGGAGGCGTATGGTGATTTTCATCAAAACGCGCCAATCTGCGAGCCTCTGCCACATTTGCGTTTACCGGCACATCGTCATAGCTACGCCCACCCGGATCGCTGACATGGTACGAGCAACCGCCCAGACTACGATTCGACCAGGTATCAACGACATCAAATACCAATGGTGTATCAACAGGGATATCAGGATGCAATGCAAATGTCGGCTGCCAGGCACGGTAGCGAACGCCAACCACGTATTCCCCGGCAACGGCAGTTGAGCGTAATGGTAAAACATAGCCGTTACAGGTGATTTTATAGCGACTATCGGTATAGCCCGTGACTTTGAGCTGTAGTCTTTCCATGGAAGAGTCGACATAACGAGCCATGCCGCCAACCGAGGCCTCTTCACCCAACACATGCCACGGTTCAATCGCAGCGCGCAATTCCAGCGTGATGTCGTCTATCTGACGTGTTCCGAGTACAGGAAAACGAAATTCCCAGAACGCATCCAGCCATTGCTCATCAAATGCATACTCATGGTCGTTTAGATCACTGATCACCTCCTTGATGTCATGCCACAAGTAATGTGGCAGCATGAACCGATCATGAAGCTCTGTACCCCAGCGAACAAGATCACCGGTGTAGGGTTGTTTCCAGAACCGACTAATCAGGCATCGAATAAGTAGCGTTTGCACGATACTCATGCGCGCGTGGGGTGGCATCTCGAAAGCACGAAGCTCGACAATGCCCAGCCTGCCAGCAGGACCGTCCGGCGAGTACAGTTTGTCGATGCATATCTCGGCTCTGTGGGTGTTGCCAGTCAGATCAATGAGCAGATTGCGTAACAGCCGATCCACTAGCCAGGGCTTGTTGCTCTGCCCATCGGGTAATCGCGATAGTGCCATCTCCAACTCATATAATGATTCGGATCGTGCCTCGTCAATGCGCGGTGCCTGACTGGTCGGTCCAATGAACATGCCCGAGAAAAGATAGGAGAGGCTAGGGTGGTGCTGCCAGAAGGTGATAAGGCTTCTCAAGAGGTCCGGACGTCTGAGAAAAGGGCTGTTGGCAGGGGTATCTCCGCCCATGGTGACGTGATTGCCGCCACCGGTACCGGTATGTCTGCCATCCACCATGAATTTCTCAGCACCCAGACGACTCAGTCGTGCAGATTCGTAAAGCGCCTCGGTCTTGTGGACAAGCTCATCAAAATTGCTTGAGGGATGAATGTTGACTTCTATAACACCCGGGTCGGGCGTGATACGGAATGATTGCAGACGCGCATCACGAGGTGGCTCATAGCCTTCAATAACCGGTTTGACGTCGGCAGCAATACAAGCCCTTTCAAGACAAGCCATCAGGCGCACCCAGCTCTCTGCGCTTTTCAGTGGCGGCATGAACACATACAGGCAGTTATCGCGGATTTCTACACACAATGTGGTGCGGATGACTTTGGGCTCATCGCTGTTTTTGGTATTGTTGTCTGTACGATTTTCTGTATGGTTATCTGTACCGATGGCCTTGGCAGTTTTTCCAGGCTGTACGGATTCTGCAGACAGCGGCGGTAAGGTAGTAAGTGCATCTTTCGGATCAAAGTTGTCATCGAGAATTATGTCGGCTTCCTCATCGACGCTTTTATCCTTTGGTAATGAATCCAGAGGCAGGCGCAAGCCGGCTGGAGAATCACCAGGGGCAAGAAACACCTCTTTACGCCGTAGTGGCCATTGGCTGCTGATCCAGTGATCGGTTTCAAATGCCAGCGGCAACATGTATCCGACGGGCTCATCAAGTCCTGCGCTGAGCATATTGACCAATCGTTGGCGGGAGTTGCTGTTTTTAAGATCCAGCTCCGACAATGATTTCTCATCGGGTAGTAATGCTTCCAGTGTCAGGTGATGTAATGGATCTTCATACAGCGCACGAATGTTTTCTTCTTCAAGTTGCAATTCGGTACACAGACTGCGCATTAACTTGTGTGCTGCGGCTGGCTCCGTGGGGTGTTGTCCGGGCGTGCTGATGAGTTCGGGTTTGTGCCAGATCGGTTGCCCGTCTGTACGCCAGTGCGTGATCAATGCCCAGCGCGGTGTGGGCTCACCTGGATACCACTTGCCCTGTGCATAGGCAAGAACACCTGCAGGTGCAAAATCGTTGCGCATCCTCTCCAGGAGTACGCAGGCACGTTCCAGCTTGTGCTCACCAAGCGCCTCGGTGTTCCATTGCGCACTTTCCATATCATCGATGGAGACAAACGTGGGCTCACCACCCATCGTCAGCCGGACATCCTGCTCCTTGAGTTTTTCATCCACAGATTTACCCAGTGAGAGAACCTCACGCCAGGTTTGCTCGTCGTATGGCAATGTGACACGGGGACGCTCGTCAATGCGAATAACGCGATTGTGAAAGTAGAAATCATCTGCTGCCGCGCTGGCACTTCCGGAGATTGGTGCAGCACTGGTGGGTTGTGGTGTACAAGCCAGAGGAATATGGCCCTCACCGGCAAACAACCCGGACGTCGGGTCCATGCCTACCCAGCCCGCACCCGGCAAATACACTTCTGCCCAGGCGTGTAGGTCGGTAAAGTCCTGCGTGGTGCCAGAGGGCCCATCGAGGGCTTTCAGGTCAGGTACCAGTTGCACCAGGTAGCCGGAGACAAATCTGGCAGCCAGACCATAGTGACGCAGTATTTCAACCAGTAGCCAGCCGCTGTCACGGCATGAGCCTTTGGCAAGTGTCAGAGTCTGCTCGCTGCTTTGGACGCCGGGCTCCATCCGTAGCTCGTACTCGATATCTCTCTGGACAGCCTGATTTATGCTTACCAGTGCATCGTTAATACTTTGTTTTGCCGGACGATTTTTTTGTAACCAGGCTTGTAATATAGCTGATGCTTTTGTTACCGCAAGATACGGCGCAAGATCTTCCTGTACTGACTGGCTGTAGGTAAACGGAAAATTTTCGGCAGATTCTTCTACAAAAAAATCAAACGGATTAATGACCGTCATTTCTGCCAGAAGATCGACCTTTACCGACAGCTCTGTAGTCGGTTCATTGAAAACCAGACGCGCCAGATAATTTCCGAACGGATCCTGCTGCCAGTTCAGAAAGTGTGTTTCAGGTTCTATATTGAGGCTGTAACTGAGTATCGGTGTGCGGCAGTGTGATGCGGGTCTGAGCCGGATGATGTGCGGATACAGCGTTACCGGCTTGTCGTATTTGTAGACCGTTGTGTGGTCAAGTGCTATCCGGATGCTCATCAAGTGTCCTGTGGCGGTAGGAAGTAGGAGTCAGCAATTGCAGTTGCCACGCTCTGCAAACTCATTTGAAGGGTGTCGATGTACTGATGCAGCAACAGGGGTTGCTGCGCAAGCTCTTCCAGATCGGCGGAAGCCAGCTGCTGGCGTACAGCCTCGATGGCAGCTCGGGGTTCAGCATGTTGATTAAAAAAACTCAAGGTGCTGTCCAGTTTATTCACGCAGAACGTGTAGGAACGGGGCAGTTCGGTGTCCATGAGAAGGAACTTCAGGGTATCGTGCCCATTGACGGGTCTGCGAACATGCTGGCGATACATCTGCATGGCCGACAGGGAGCGCATAACGGCTACCCAGCTTTGCTGACGCAGTGCCATGTTCTCATCGTTTGCCTGGCTTTGTACCAGCGTTGATGATTGTACATCGATAATGCGGGATGTCATGTCAGCGCGTTCTATCTGGCATCCCAGACCAATAAATCGATGCCCGATGTCGTGTGACATATTACTATTGAGATCGCCAGAGATTGCCAATAGTCGTGTCTGCACACTGCTTAAAAAGGCATGACGTTGATTGGTGTTCTCGCAGGCAGCTCCTACCTGTTGACGCACGAAACGGCAAGCGCCATTGATGGCTTCATAGCTGCTACGAGGAACAATATCCCTGCAACTGCGTAAATTGTTCTGGATAGCGACAAACGCATTGAGCAACGAGCCCGCATTGTCTTCGTCTGCCAACAGAAAATGACAGACACTGGTTTCAGATGCTCGCTCGTGTTTTTCAGCGAATGGCTTATCCAGAGCGTTGATGGTGATAACGGGTATCCACCCTGCATGATCCTCGATGTCGGGATGATCAAGCAACATTCGACTGTGTACATCGACCAGGCGGACTGTATTCTCTGCCCGCTCCAGGTATCGGCTTAACCAGTAGATGTTTTCGGCAACTCGCGCTAACACGCATCTACTCCTTATTACTGTGTATGTTGGTTATCATATCGCCTGGAGGTTCTGGTTGATCTGCCGTTGTCTGTGATTGCGATTGCGATTGTAATGAGCCGGGCACAGCTGATTCAACTACCCAGGTATCTTTGCTACCACCTCCTTGTGAAGAATTAACGATGAGTGAGCCTTCGACCATCGCCACGCGCGTCAGTCCGCCAGTGGTGACTGTCATTTCTTCACCTTGCAATACAAAAGGGCGCAAATCGATATGTCTGGCTTCGAATTGTCCGTCGTTCAGTGTGGGTGATGTCGATAATGTCAGTGTCGGCTGACCGATGTAGTTGCGTGGATTGTTCTTTATGCAAACGGCCATCTCTTCCTGTTCTTCGACCGTGCTCATGGGGCCGATGAGCATGCCATAGCCGCCCGATTCATTCGCGGGCTTGACAACCAGCTGTTCAAGATTTCCAAGTACATACTCTTTATCATCTTTGTCTTCACAGCGGTAAGTAGGGACATTTTGCAGCAGGGGCTCACTGTCAAGATAATATCTGATGATGTCAGGGACGTAGGAATACACGACTTTATCGTCTGCGACACCGGCGCCGGGTGCGTTAGCGATGGCCACCTTGCCTTCACGCCAGGATTTCATCAGACCCTTCACGCCAAGCGTTGAGTCCGGATTAAAACATTCCGGGTCTATGAATTCATCATCAACGCGGCGGTAGATGACGTGCACGGGTTGCGGTCCATCAACCGTGAGCATATTGACGTAGCCATCTTCATCAACGATCAGGTCTCGTCCTTCTACCAGTTCGGCGCCCATTTCCTGTGCAAGAAATCCGTGTTCGAAATAGGCAGAGTTGAATACGCCTGGCGTGAGTACGCAAATGGTGGGGTTCTCAGTATCTGTCAGTGAGCTCAGGGTTGCGCGAAGGTTAGCTGGATAGGTGTTTACCGGCAGGACATGTGATTGGCGAAAGATCTCGGGCAGTGCGCGTTTCATGACCTCGCGATTCTCTATCATGTACGACACGCCTGAAGGTACGCGCAGATTGTCTTCCAGTACATAAACGGTGCCATCTTCACCGCGAACCAGATCGCTGCCGCAGATGTGCGCCCAAACCTTGTGAGGCGGATTCATGCCCACACACTCAGGGCGGAAATTGCTGGATGTTTCTATTAGTTGTCTGGGAACAATATTGTCTTCAAGTATGTTCTGATCATTATAGAGATCATGGATAAACATGTTCAAGGCTTTGAGCCGCTGTTTAAGGCCTTGCTCTATTTCACGCCACTCGGTAGCTTCAATGACTCTGGGCACAATATCCAGCGGCCATTCTCTATCGATATTTCCCTTGTCTGAGTACACCGTGAAGGTGATACCCATTTGTGCAATGGCCAACTGTGCAGCGTGTTGTCTATTTGCCAGCTCCTCATCGCTTAAATTATCAAACCATGAGGCAAGGTTGCTTGCAAACCCGCGCGATGAGCCTGATTGTTCGATAAGCTCGTCGAAGCCCGGGCTTTTGTAGTGCGTCCAGCGATCCGGCATGGCGTTATTATTCCTTGACAGCTGCAGGTAATTCGCCACTGCGAGTGACGTCAACCTCAACGTTTAATGTATGAGTGCCACCACCATACACGACACCTTTGATGGGTGTCACGTCAGCATAGTCGCGGCCCCATGCTGTTGTTATATATTGTGCATCTGGCCGTTTGTTATTAGTCGGATCAAAATCAAACCAACCCTGTTTTGCATCGAACACTGAAAACCACGCATGAGATGCATCAGCACCTTGCAATTTTTGCTGGCCGGGCGGCGGTAAGGTCTCCAGATAGCCGCTGACATAGCGGGCTGGTATTCGCTGTTTGCGCAACGCGGCAATCGCCAAATGCGCAAAATCCTGACAAACACCTTTTCGTTCCTTGTAAATTTTACTCAAGGGCGTCACAAGGGTAGAGAAGCCGGACGTGTACTCGAAGGTGGTGAAGATGTGTGCCATCAAGGCTTGGCCATAGTCAACGACGCTTGAATTTCCTATTGGAATCTCATCTACCAACTCATCAATTACACTGGATACTGCAATGTAAGGAGAAACCAGAAGACAGTCGTAGGCCATCAACGCATCAGCGATCTGTGAGGATTCCAAAGATTCAAGGTTGTCAGCTACGTTCATTGAGACTGGCAAGGCATTCAAGGTATCTGTTGTTTCAACTAATGAGCTGACAATGATCTCGCAGTGTTCGTGGTGACGCCCAATGGAGAAGCGTGTGCTTTTATTGCCATACACATCCTGCTCTTCATGCATGCCGTCAGGTTCTGGAGAAACTGATACACGTGTATCCAGACATTGCTGTAATGGTGTGTCTCTAGGCTGCAGACACACATGATTATGAGATTGGCTGGCAACATCACTGTAATCGTAAGTCGTTTTATGTCGGACATGCAGCTTCATCGCTGCGAAGGCTCCTCCGCCATGGATGGTCGCAGATCAGCTAGCTGTCTTCCGGGCGGCACATGAGAAAAGTAGGTTGCGTTAAGTATATCTGACATTTGTACTGGCAAATTCTGAAGTACATTTAACAGGCGAGACAGGTGTTGCCTTGCTTCCTTGCTCGCACTAATAAGTTCTTCCGGATCAGCTAGCTGGACGCGACTTAAACCAGCAATGGCAAGTCGACTTAGCGCATCTGCCTGCGACAGTGATCGCCTTCCGGGTAACAAAGCAATAGTGTTCTGTACTTCTTTGAGTTGAAATGCCAGGGAGCGCGGGTTGAATTCATCAATGAGCAGCAGCCGGAGCACCAGTCGTACATCAATCTGACTTCGATAGCGACTCCGGTACGTCATTGTACTGTCGAAAAGTCGAAGGAGTGATTCCAGCAGCAGGATGTCATCGCGATTTTTTGACAGCATCGCGTTGATAACAATGCAGGTATGTTGCACTCGCTCCAGACGCCTGCCCAGCATCATGAATCGCCATCCGTCACCGTGCGTGAAATTCTCGTGAGCTAATCCTGCGAATGCTGACAACGACATTAACGTGTTGTCTAGCCGACGATTGATTTTTTTCAGCGTATCGGCGTCATCAAAGAGATGTTGTGGTGTGGGATTGTCAGTCAAATCATCGTGTACATCCTCAAGACGATTAAGCACTCTGAGCAATTCATCCGAGACGCGGTCGCGAGCCGAGGCTGCGCTATTGGCTAGTTGGGCTAGTGTATAGGGCAAAGTACCTGGACGCTCGGGGTCATGCAATAGCGAAAGTAATTCTCTTTGTGGTCGGCGAATACGCTGGCGACCGCCGCGACCAACAAAGCCAGGCATAGTACCTGTAACGTTCGTTGCTGCGCGCAGTATGGCTGACAATACAGGAGACACTGCATCATCTTCCGCTGCATCCATTGTGTTTGCTTCGTCGTTCTGCAAGGTTTGAAAAATCGAACGCATGAGCCGGACATTGATTTCGCAGCGCTCGGCATTGCGGCCCATCCAGAAAAGATTTTCGGCGACACGACTTGGAAGCTCACCTTCCATGACGGCAAATTGCGTATCCAGTGGTGCAGTCGACAGCAACGACACCGGCTTTACCGGTCCTTCTGCGATAACCCAGGTATCCTTGCTCCCTTTAAGCGAATCAAACGCAGGCCGCCTGCCATCGACGGCGGTATCCAGCAGACAGAGCCCACCTGGCATTGCCGCGTAAGTATCGCCCTGATTCATCAAAAAACACCTTACGGTAATCTGTTGACTAATGGATTCGGTTTTGTGAAAAGCCGGGGCTATCGATCTATCCAGACGCTCCTGTGCCACGTACCGCTGCGGGAAGGCACTGAATTTCAATTCAAGTTGTGCACGTTCTTCAGTGCTCATCAAGCGCGGATCAAACAACTGACCCAGTGAGTCGATATCACGAAAAAGTAGATCGTCCCGATGTTTTATAACATGTGAAAGATGATCTTCGCGACCTAACCAATAGGTAGGCGGGCCCTGCATTAGTAACTCTTCTCCTAAAATGTGCTTGCACAGTTCCGGCATGCAGGTGTTCAACGCAGGATTGTCCAGAACCCCTGAACCTAAAGGATTGATGATTTTGACCCCTCCATTTTTAACGGCTTGAAACAGTCCGGTTATACCTGTGGCGTCAGATTGGCCGACGGCCATGGGATCAAGATTAGTGTCCTGCACGAAGCGAATAATAACCGACACGCGTTGGAGGTCAGAGACAGTGCGTAAAAAAACCCGGTTGTCGCGAACTGTCAAATCGCCTGTTTGCACCAAGGTATAGCCAAGATACTTTGCCAGGTAGGCATACTCGAAATAAAACGGATGCTCCGGACCGCTGGCGAGCATCACACACCGGCCATCACTTTCAGAAAGCTGGGCGATAGCGTTTTGCAATTGCTTGAAATAACTCGCGATTCTTTGTACGCGACACTGCCTGAAAAGTTTGGGCAGGGTACTGGATAGTATCAGGCGGTTCTCGACGGTATAACCGATGCCTTCAGGAAATTGGCAGACATCATCGACGATGTACCACTGCCCTGATGGCGCTCGTGAAATATCTGCGCTGAACATGGGCAAGCCGGGATTGCTATCAAGATCGACCGCGTCTCGCAAATATCCGCGGTGGGAGAAAATCATGGAAGGCGGAATCAGGCGTTGCTTCAAGAGCTTTTGTTCCGTATAAACATCACGCAGTATTTCTTGCTTTAGCAGCGCCCGTTGCTCGAGTGCTCGACTAACCACGTTCCAGTCGTTGGGCTCGAAGACAAAGGGCGCCAGATCAAGATTCCACGGGCGTGAGGCGTGACGGGCGTTGGACATTGAGCTGTAGGCTATGCCGTTTGCTCTAAGCTGGCGGCTTATATCTTGCTGGCGATGTTCAATTTCGGCAGGTGTAAAGCTGTTCAGCGAGCCCATCACTGTTTGCCAATTAGGTAACGCCCGGCCGTCGGCAGCGAGTGTTTCATCGTGCTGATTGGACAAATCTTGAGAACTAAGGGCAAATGGCATGAGCAGGAAACCGTCGAAATGTAAGGATTGGACCGTTGAAAATTCTGTTTTTACAAAGCAAGGTCCCGAAGGGCATAATAGATCGTAAAAGAAATATTCGTAATACCAAACTTGTCAGAAGAGGGTAATAGAATGAGTAATGTCGAGCTGGTCAACGCTTCAGAGGCAAATAGTGATTTCTTCAAGGCGTCTCTTGCGGACCGCGATCCGGTAATTCAGGCGTCAATTGACAACGAATTAGGCCGTCAACAGCACGAAATCGAGCTTATTGCCTCGGAGAACATAGTCTCATCTGCTGTCATGGAGGCACAAGGCTCGGTCATGACCAACAAATACGCTGAGGGATATCCGGGTAAGCGCTATTACGGTGGGTGCGAGCACGTCGATACAGCGGAATCACAGGCGATTGAACGCGCCTGCAAGCTTTACAACTGCGAATACGTCAACGTTCAGCCACATTCGGGCGCTCAGGCAAACCAGGCCGTATTTCTAGCGCTTATCAAGCCGGGCGACACGTTCATGGGAATGGATCTGGCAGCTGGCGGCCACTTGACGCATGGATCGCCGGTGAACCAGTCGGGCAAATGGTTTGACGCTGTTACCTATGGTGTAGATTCTGAAACCCATCTGATTGACTATGACGCCATGGAGGCGCAAGCCATAGAGAACAAGCCTGCGCTGATAATCGCTGGTGGATCAGCCTATCCCAGAGTGATTGATTTCGCACGCTTTCGAGCGGTTGCTGACAAGGTAGGTGCTTATTTCATGGTAGACATGGCGCATTTCTCAGGTCTGGTGGCGGCTGGTGAACATCCTAATCCGCTCGATCATGCGCACGTGGTAACCACTACAACCCACAAGACGCTGCGAGGGCCGCGTGGAGGCATGATTCTGTCCCGCGATGCCGATCTGGGGAAGAAGTTTAATTCGGCAGTGTTTCCTGGCCTGCAAGGTGGTCCATTGATGCATGTCATTGCTGCCAAAGCGGTAGCGTTTGGTGAGGCGTTGCAGCCATCATTCAAGACCTACCAGCAAGCGGTAATCAGTAACGCTCGTGTTCTTGCGGCAACACTCTCTGCGGGCGGTCTGGATATGGTCTCAGGTGGCACTGATACGCACGTGATGCTGGTAGATCTACGCCCCAAAAATGTCACAGGCAAGGCGGCTGAAGCGGCAATGGGTAGAGCCGGCATTACATGCAATAAAAACAGTATTCCCTTTGACCCTGCCTCGCCTTTTGTCACATCAGGTGTTCGATTGGGCACTCCAGCGGCAACCACACGAGGCTTTGGCAACGATGAATTCAAGCAAGTTGGTGAGTTGATACTGCGAGTCATCGACGGACTGGCAGCCAACGGTGAAGAGGGCAATTCCGCAATTGAAAAGGCGGTAGAGGCAGATGTCAGAAAGTTAACTGACAGATTCCCGATTTACGCTTAAGAGTGGCTGCAAAGCCTGGTAGGTCTGGTCCTGGTTCTGATCCTGATATCGGTGCTAAGGATGACAAGCGACTTGCACTTGTTACTGGAGCTCAGCAGGGTATCGGTTACGCCATAGCCAGAGCGCTTGCATGCTCTGGCTGTGATGTTGTTATCGCTGATCTACATAGAGAAAAGGGTGCTGCAAGCCTTCGAGAACGTTGGGGATGTTCCAGCGCTATTTTCTGCTTGAAGGTGGATGTAAGTGACGAGCTTAGCGTTCAGCAGTTATTCAACCAGATCACCGAAACCCAGGCCCGCTGTCCGGGCGCGATAGAAACTGCACGCACTCAGGTTGAAACCACCGATTACGCAAATAGTTGGTCACCGCTCACACCCATGCGACGGATTGGTACCGTTAACGATGTGGCCAATGCGGTTGTAGCGCTGGTTAGCGACAAAATGAGCTTTGTTTCAGGTGAAACGATCAATATTGATGGAGGTTTATTCAGCAGCGCTGCGTGGCCCCGGAACTACTGATCTTACACTTTGCTCCAGAAGTGAGCCACTCAAGACTGAGCCATTGCCGTAGCAGCAGGATCAATAGTGGTAATGCCTGCAGCCTTCAACTCCTGAGAACGATCAATGGTGGATGTCAACAATATAACGGGTACCAGGCCTGCCAGCACAATCAGCAATGAGCCCAGTGCTGCCTCGCCAATGAGTTCGTCGGAGGCAAACTGATAGACGTGTGTTGCCAGGGTATCGAAATTGAAAGGTCTGAGCACTAAGGTGGCAGGTAACTCTTTCATGCAGTCGACAAACACCACGAGGGCTGCGGTAAGCACGCCACTTTTCATCAATGGTAGATGAATCCTTGTAAGAATCGTGGTTGAAGAATGACCTAAAGAGCGCGCAGCATCGTCCATGTGTGGGCTGATCTTTTTCATGCTGGCGTCTACCGAACCATAGGCGACGGCTAAAAATCGTACAGTATAGGCAAATACCAATGCAAAGGTGGTTCCGCTAAGCAGCAGGCCGGTGGAAATATCAAAGCGTGCGCGCATGAACGCATCGATACCATTGTCGATAGTGGCAAACGGAATAATGACGCCGATCGCTAGCACAGCGCCTGGCACTGCATAGCCGAGGCTGGACACATTGACACTTGTTTTCAAAAGGGTTGTCGGTTGCAGGCGTTGACTGTAACTCAACAGGATGCCTATAAGTACAGCGGCGAATGCTGCCATGGCAGACAACGATATCGAGTTGACTGCAATGCCACGAAACTCAGTCGTCCATGAAACCTCAAAGTAGGTTATGGAGTAACCCACAAGGACCCAGGCAGGTATCAAAAAACCCAGCAACACCGGTAACAGGCAAACCAGCGAAGCGCCTGCGGCCCTTTTTTTTGTTAACGGCTTGCGAGCTATTTTCCGAAAACGCGTTGCAGCGGGCTGAAAGTTTTCACGATGTCGGCGACTGATTTTTTCCAGGCCGATAAGCATCATGACGAATATCAGTAAAAGGGAGGCTATTTGCGCTCCGCCGCCCAGATTGTTCATCCCCAGCCAGACATCATAGAGACCAGCGGTAAGCGTGCGAACGGCAAAGTAGTCCACCGTGCCGAAGTCATTGAGAGTTTCCATCAGCGCCATGGCAAGACCTACGGCAATGGCAGGTCGCGCCATAGGTAGAGCCACTTGAAAAAACAATCCACGCGAGTTTCCACCGAGCACACGGGCAGCTTCTAGCACTGAGGCAGACTGCTCGAGAAAGGCTGCTCTGGCAAGCAGATAGACGTATGGATACAGCACCAATGTCATCATGCAAATAGCGCCGGGCAATGAACGGATATGCGGAAACCAGTAATCGCTGGCAAGCTTCCAGCCGAATAGTGCGCGTAACGAAGATTGAAGCGGACCGGCGAATTCAAGAAGATCGGTGTAGATGTAGGCGATAACGTATGCAGGTACAGCGAACGGCAGCAACAGTGCCCAGTTGAAAAGTCGACGCCCTGGAAACTCGTAGTGGGTGACGAGCCATGCCGTGCTGATACCGATGAGGCTAGTGCCGATGGCAACACCCGCCATCAATCCCAATGTCGTCATGACATAGCCCGGCAACACTGTTCGGAATAAATGCGGCCAGATGTTCTCTTCCGGGTTGAACGCAAGCCATATAACCGACAGTACTGGTAGCAATACAATGAAGGCGATTAACAAGGCCATGATTGTATAAATGCCGGGTCTGGAAAAGCTTCGGTGGGTAGCCTTCGATCGCGCGTCGAAGGATCGCACATGTGTTGCTGAGGTGTTTGAGATGTTTTCGGCAGACTCTGCTAAAGAGCCTCGGTACTCAATATTGGGACGGCTGGTATCAGTATCTGAGGGATGCACTGCTGTGTTGAGAACGTGTCCCAGGCTGCCTGCGGGTAGTGAGCTGCCGCCCAAGGAGCCGCCCGGCCAGCGTACCGTGCCCGGAATGCCAGATTGGTAGGCAGCTGATGATCCCCAGCGCACTTTGACCCTTCCTGTGACAGTGCAGCCTAACCGGCCTAGTCCACTGAAGTTGTCAGCATCTCCCGTGCTCCCAGTATTTGATGCATTTAATTGCGTGTTCGGCAGGATCACCTTTGGGGTAATGAACGCGCCTTTTTCCTTCTTTCTCATGGTTGGGGGAGGCGGTTAAGCCGTTCGATAAGCGTAGTCGACCTTGCTTACGATCGTTGTGAGTGTGTGGGCGAGTTTCTAGTTTTGCTTTGCAGCGGTGTAGAGAGTAAGGCGAATCATTCTCATTATCAACCACACGCATAATAAGGTCACTCTGTGCAATGCTCGCTAGGCGTGGACGAAAAGCATAAATCGGAATATCCATTCCCAGCAAATTGCAGGACGCTCAACCAGCGACAGGTGTTAATAGCTTTGGTAGCTTGAGTCCGTCACTTGATGGCGGTTTGCTAATATTTCGGCTGTTCTGAGCAAGCTGGCCTTCCAGAATATCAATTCTTCTCTGCATGCGTTTCACAAGCTCAGCCAACTGCATGATCAGAGCATCTTTCTGATCATACGTGATGCTGGAAAGGTTAATTGGCGGTTGCATTCACCACATATAGACGTGAAGAACCGCTTGACCAGGAAAACGCAGTTTTAGGCCTGAGCAGATACAATATTTTTTGCGTCCCGTCTCGTTCGAGTCTTATCACACGAGGATGCCTGGAGTAATCTTCTGGAATTCAGAACCAACATGTCGTGGGGCTTCAACGACCTTGTAATGGCTTTAGAGGGGTATTTCAAGTTTTACGGTGCAGGCCAATCCGGGCAGGGCCTGGGCATTAAACTGCTTACGTTTGTTAGATTAGGATTGTAACCAGGTTCGTTTCCTTGCAGAATTCTCATAAAAACCTGCGTAGCTAACATGATCATCGACTAAAGCCAATTACTGTTATCAACGCAGGTGCTGGGTATTGACCATTATATACGGGGAGTGATGATCACTGAATGGGCAGTGCTAGCGTTATCGCTGCTGCCGATGATGTATTGCCATTAGCTCCTGCGGCGACACCGTACGTGTAGGTATTGCCAGGGGTGAGATCAGCTTCAAAAAAACTGCTTGCCCTTGAATCGGTAAGAATGAGTTCGCCATCGCGATAAACTCTGTACATAACATCAGGAGACGGCACACGATTCCAGAATATTTCCACTGCAGTCTCAGAGTACACAACGCCTCGCAAGTCAAGTGGACCGATTTCTATTGGTTTCACTGGAACTACCTCATTACCCAAAGGGTTGGACGGGCAAGTTCCTGCAGCTGGCATAGGTTCGACACCTGATCCATTATCTAAAGTGGTTACCGTTATGGCTTCTCTGTCCGTCACTTCGTTGTTTAGAATGCTGTAGAGACAATACGTGTATCGGGTATTGGCATTAAGGTTAGATTCAAAATAGCTCGTGCCCGTAGAATTTTCTGTCATCAACAATCCATCACGAAAAAGATTGTAGGTAGTTTCGGAATTGTTGTCTCGACTCCAAAAAATCTCTACGGCTGTAGCTGAGTAAACATCAGCGCTTAATGCAGGCGATACCGGTTGAATAGGATTACCAGGGCAAGAGCCATTGACTGGGAGTGGGTCGGAGCCACTGCCGTCATCTGCAGTAAATTTAGTTAGTTGACCTGTATTCACAAGTGCCATTTCCGCGAAAGCATAGACACAATAGGTATAGCCAGTGTTTGGTTTTAAACCGTCGTCAAAATGACTGAGTCCATTGCTTAATTCTTTGACTAGTGCGCCGTTGCGGTATACCTCGTACTTCACTGTTGGGTTTGCGCTGGCTGGCCAAAAAATCTCTATGGCAGTTGACGAATAAACCAAACCTTTCACTGCAAGACTTGAGTTAATAGGTTGTACAGGCGATGTTCTTGATAACTCTTGTGCCGATAAAGCCACCGGTGCGATGAATAGGGTTAAGGCCACAATGGCCTGTTTAGCCATGCTTGCGTGTGTATGAGCGGTTTTGAATTTCATGTATGCGGTCCTTTGTCGCTGCTCTTTAATAAGTTAAGTCCAGATAGTATAGGTAAATATGGGTTAAAAAACCCAAATGAATGTCACATCTCATCTCATGGGTAGAATTACCAGTTACTGCCAAATGGAAGCACTAACACTATTTTATAACAACCTGAAGCGGCAAATTCATCGTCTTGCCGCTACTTATCAATTGTGTGGATAGCTTCAATGAGTGTCTGGGTTGAAACGCTAATCTGAATCATGGGGCAGATAGTTTTTTTGTGTTCGCAGTATGCCTTTTCCAGGTGCAAACAGAAAACTGATAATAAAGATAATGCTGAGAACCACAACGATGGTTGGTGCGGGCGCACTGTCCAGATGATAGCTCAGCGTAATACCGGTAATGCAGGCCCCGACGTTGATAACAATCGACCACCAAAGCATGCTCTCGAAGCGTTTACTTAACTGGAAACTGATGGCTCCTGGTGCAATGAGAACAGCGATAACCAGGATGATGCCAACAGCATCGATTGAGGCGACAATGATAATCGACAACAAAGACAACAAACCATAGTGAAGGGCTTTGGTATTGAGTCCGACTATGCGCGCGTGTTGAGGGTCGAAGGCGAATACCATAAGATCGCGACGTTTGATAATGACCAGAACAAATACCGGCATGGTCAAACAGGCTGTAAGTAATATGTCAGACCATGTGACTCCCAGAACATCGCCGAACAATACGTGATCCAGATGCAGATCAGTATGAACCCTGGTGAACAGCAGTATCCCCAACGCAAACAGTCCACTGAAAACCACCCCCATAACCGTATCTTCTTTTAAGCGACTGTTATCGGTCAGATAGCCGGTTGATACCGCGCAGATCATGCCTGATATAAATGCTCCAATGAGCATGGGGATATTAAGGATGTAGGCGATAACAATGCCTGGTAGCACAGCATGTGAGACCGCATCCCCCATGAGTGACCAGCCTTTTAACACCAGTAAACACGATAAAGCTCCCGCAGAGATTGATACCAGCAGCGCAATGACCAACGCCTGTTGCATGAAGTCCAGAGTGAATGGTTCTACCAGCAGTTGCAGGAAATCCATCACGGCCTGGCGCTCATCGAATTTTTTTGGGTGGGCTCCAGCTCATGCTCTGTCAGGCGCCGTTGCGCCCGCCGACGATTGGCCAGCAGACCGTGTTTGGGCGCGAAAACAAATGCTCCAATGAAAATGACGGTTTGCAACAGCACAATAACGGCGCCAGTTGCGCCATCGAGAAAATAGCTCAAGTAAGCACCAATGCCACTGGTCGAAAAACCCAGCAATACGCTGACTTGCAACAAACGGTTGAAGCGATCGGTAAGCAGGTACGCTGTTGCTCCCGGCGTTACCACCATCGCAATTACCAGAAAGGCGCCGACCGTTTGTAGCGCTGCGACAGTTGCCGCGCTGAGTAAAGTAAAAAACAGAATTTTCAGGCGTATGACTTTCATACCGATGGAATGGGCATGTGTTTCATCAAAGAAAATCACCATGAAATCTTTCCAGAAAATCAACAGACACGTCAAGGTGATGCCACCGATAATAACGAGTTGAAGTGAATCGAAGGGTGTCACGGCGAGTATATTGCCGAACACGATGGTCTGAATATTTACCGAGGTGGGTGACAGCGATGCCATGAATAGCCCTAAACCGAAGAAGCCAGTAAATATCAGTCCGATAACGGCATCGTTACGCAAGTTTGAGCGCTGCGAAATAAACAGCATGGCGGCGGCGGCCAGGCCTCCCGAGATAAACGCGCCAAGCGAATACGGAATGCCGAGCATGTAGGCGCCAGCCACTCCCGGTACCACGGAATGGGATAAGGCATCGCCAATCAAAGACCAGCCTTTAAGCATGAGATAGGCGCTGAGAAAGGCGCAAATTACGCCAACCAATGCGCTACACCAGATCGCATTGATCATATAGCCGTAACGAAATGGTTCGAGCAGAAGCTCAAGCATCCTTAACGTCTTCTGATGCGGGGTTGTCTATTCTCAGTTCGCCATCGCCATCGCCATCGCCATCGCCATCGCCATCGCCATATAAAACGAAAGGCCGTTCATCGTCAGAGATGACTGTGACTTGACGTTGATCGTCATCATCATGCAATTGCTTGCTCTCCAGGACATGAAAGCGCAATGCACCACCAAAAGCTTGTTGCAGGTTGTTCTGAGTAAAGACGTTTTCTGTTTTACCGGCGTCCAATACGCGCTTGTTAATGAGTACTACTTGATCGCAGAAGTGGGGGACACTGCCCAGGTTGTGCGTGGAGACAAGCATGACACGTCCTTCATCGCGTAAGGCTTTGAGTAGATCTATAATGGCATCTTCGGTAGCGACATCGACGCCGGTGAAGGGCTCATCCAGTAAAATGACGCGACCCTCCTGCGCAAGTGCACGAGCAAGGAATACCCGTTTTTTCTGCCCACCGGATAGCTCGCCTATTTGCCGATGCCGGTACTCGCTCATATTGACGCGTTCGAGTGCCTCATCGACTTTAAGTTTGTCGTGCGCTGAAGGTCTGCGTAGAAAACCCATGTGCCCATAACGGCCCATCATCACGACATCCTCTACCAGCACCGGGAAATTCCAGTCTACTTCTTCGTTTTGCGGTACATAGGCTACGGTGTTGCGCGTAAGCGCTTTGCCAGCAGCGTGCCCGAGAATGCTAACGGTGCCGCGTGCCAAGGGTACAAGTCCCATGAGGGCTTTGAACAACGTGGACTTGCCAGATCCATTGACACCGACCAGTGCGCAGATGGTGGCTGTGGGTATAGAGAATGTAGCGTCTGATAGTGCCATATTGCCATTTCTATATATTACGCTGACGCCTTCGGCTTCAATGCCGCTGCCGGAATTATCTTGTAACTGACGTTCGCGCAGCCTGCTGCGCTCCTGTTGCAAAGCGCCTGAGTCGAGTGTCTGAACCTGGCTGCTGGTGCCGACAGCGCCTGGCGTGGTTTGGCTCATTGATCCTCTGTGCCTCTAAGAATACCGGTAACCACAGTATCTATCGTCGCCTGCAAAAGATCGATATAAGTGGGTACCGGACCATCCTGATCACTGAGCGAATCCACATAAAGCACGCCGCCATAGTGCGCGCCGGTTTCTCGCGCCACTTGCTGTGCAGGTTTTGGCGAGACGGTGCTTTCACTGAACAAGGCGGGAATATCATTGTCGCGCATGGTATCTATGACATGCCTGACCTGTTGCGGGGTGCCTTGGGAGTCAGCATTGATAGGCCACAGATAAAGCTCTTTGAGATCAAAGTCGCGCGCCAGGTAACTGAACGCGCCTTCACTGGTCACAAGCCAACGGGCTTTTTCAGGCAGCGTCGCAAGTTGTGCTCGCAAGGGCTCCGTTACAGCGTTTATCTGGCGCTTGTATTCAGCGGCATTGCTTTGATAAATTTGTGCGTTATCAGGATCATAGCTACTAAGTGCTTTCTCGATGTTATCAACGTATATCAGAGCGTCAGTTGGGCTCATCCACACGTGAGGGTTAGGCATACCATCGTAAGGTCCTGAGCCGATGCTTATCGGTTCAATGCCATCGCTGAGTACTGCTGAAGGCACATCGTCCAGTCGGCTGAGAAATTTCTCAAACCAGAGCTCCAGATTGAGGCCATTCCAGAGGATGAGATCTGCTCCGCGTGTGCGGCCAATATCCCTGGGTGTGGGTTGGTAGTTATGAATCTCGGCACCGGGTTTGGTGATAGAGACCACATCGGCTGCATCGCCTGCGACGTTGCTTGCCATGTCGGCAAGGATAGTGAAGCTTGTGACAACTTTGAGCTTATCGGAGGCGAGCGCAGGAGAGGCTGTAAAGAGTGCCCATAGCGTCATTGCAAAAGTGATTGAGGCGAAAGCGCGCATTGCTGATTTACAGGTGACAGTGGGTATGACGTTAGAGAGCATCTGCGGGGAAACCGAACAATTCATCACGTGTATCGACCTGCCATTTAAAAGTTAGCCAAGGCTTAGTTTATATCGTTGGCATAAAAAAGCAAGATCGTGGCATAATTGTTTTTGTTTCTTGTGTAAACCGCGCCTGATTTTGCTTCAGGCAATTGCCTGTAAGGCTGAACCCTGTATTTTCTTCTGCCATAAAATAGCTTGCATGAACTCAGAAGCGTCAAAAAGGGACAGCTCGACCCGCCCACTGCAAAATCCTGATGCTCAGGCCGAGGCCTTCGCATCAGTGCGGCAGGCACACCTCATGGAGTCCACTGAGGATTATGTAGAGCTAATCGATGATCTGATTCGTTTGCAGGGCGAAGCCCGTCTGGTCGCGGTTGCCGAGCGCCTGGGAATATCTCAGCCCAGTGCCAGCAAAACCATTACTCGCCTGCAGCGTGAAGGGTATGTGACCAGCGAACCCTACCGTTCCATTTTTTTAACGGATAAGGGCAAGTCCCTTGCAGATGCTGCCCGTGAGCGGCACGATGTGGTTTATCGTTTCTTGCGGTGTATCGGTGTCAGCGAAGCGGTTGCGAAGATCGACTCCGAGGGCGTGGAACATCATGTCTCACGCGAGACACTCGACGCTTTTCGTCAGATTATTCTGGAACGTGATTCGTCAGGAACAAAATAGTAAACTGGACAAACAATACATACCATGCGAATAACGTTGCGCCGCCCTGATGACTGGCATCTGCATTTACGTGACGGTGACATGCTTGCGGCTGTTGTCGAAGCCAGTGCAACCCGGTTTGCCAGGGCGCTCATCATGCCTAATCTGATTCCGCCAGTCGTTACAGGGGCTGATGCCAAACGCTATCGACAACGTATCGAGGAGGCCTTGCAAAATGCAGGTGTCGATTCGGGATTCACAGCGTTGATGACGCTATATCTGACAGAGGATACTGTTGCACAAGATGTGCTGAACGCTGCAAACGATGGCACTGTGCTGGCAGTCAAATTATATCCGGCGGGGGCGACAACCAACTCCGCATCCGGGGTAGCCAGTATCGACAGGGTCATGCCTGTGCTTGAGATGATGGCCGACAATGACATCATGTTATGCATCCATGGCGAGGTAACTGATCCATCCATTGATATCTTTGATCGCGAGGCACGCTTTATCGACACCGTGCTTGATCCTTTGCGCAAGCGGCTGCCTGAGCTAAGGATTGTCATGGAACATATCACCACTGGCGATGCGGCGCAGTATGTGTCCGAGAGTGAGCGTAATCTGGCAGCATCAATCACCACGCATCATCTGATGATTAATCGTAATCATATGCTGGCAGGTGGTATACGCCCACATTACTACTGCCTGCCCATCGTCAAGCGCGAAGAGCACAGACAAGCACTGGTGAAGGTTGCTACAGGTACTGACAATCGCTTTTTTCTCGGCACGGATAGCGCGCCCCATACGCGCACGGCAAAACTGTCCGAATGTGGCTGTGCAGGAGTATTCAGTGCTGCTAATACGCTGGAGTGCCTGGCAACCGTTTTTGACGAAGCATGCGCTCTGGACAGGCTTGAGGCCTTCACATCGGCTAATGGTGCAAACTGGTATGGCTTACCACTGAACAACCAGAGCATCACGCTGGAAAAACGTAGCGAAGAGCTTCCCTGTCCGCCTCCCATTGCGGTTGGAGACGATCTTCTCGTCGCCTTTGACCCGGCAAGACCTATCTTTTGGCATCTCGTGTAAACAACTGAGCACCAGGCTATGTTCACAACGTCCTACACTTCATCGGAAGAAATGGCTCGCTTGACAGCACGTATGTTGCTGGAAATTAAGGCGGTTCACTTTCGTGTCGAGGAGCCTTATATTTTCACCTCAGGACTGGCAAGTCCTGTTTACATCGATTGTCGCAAGCTGATTTCCTATCCACGTATACGTGCCACGCTGATGGACTTTGCGGTGTCCAAACTGGTCCGGGATATTGGCTATGAGTCCTTCGATGTCGTGGCAGGAGGCGAAACAGCGGGTATTCCGTTTGCCGCATGGATTGCAGAACGCATGCAGCTACCCATGCAGTATGTACGCAAGAAGCCCAAAGGCTTCGGCCGGGATGCACGTATTGAGGGCGATATCCGTGATGGTCAGAGAGTGCTGCTGGTAGAGGATCTGACCACCGATGGTGGATCCAAGCTGAGTTTTGCCGAAGCCATACGGGAGGCGGGTGCCGAGGTCGGGCATACCCTGGTGGTGTTCTACTACGACATCTTCAAACAAACCCCTGAAAATCTTGACAAGGCCGGGTTGCAACTGCACTACCTGGCAACGTGGTGGGATGTGCTGGCAGAGTCACGAGAACAAGGTCACTTCAGTGATGAAACCCATGGCCATGTCGAAGCTTTTCTGACTGATCCATTGACGTGGTCTGAAGCAAATGGCGGTAAGTATCAACCCAAGAGTTAAGCCTTTTTAAAGCCGCAGACAAGGAAATACACCATGCGTACAAACGATCCTCTGGATAATCTATTGCCCGAAGTCATCGCATGGCGGCGTCATTTGCACAGCCATCCCGAGCTGGGTTATGAGGTGCAGGAAACGGCCACGTTTATTGCTGACAAGCTTCGTCAGTTCGGTGTCGACGAGGTGGTGGAAGGGATTGGCAAGACTGGTGTGGTTGGTGTTATCAAAGGTCGTAAGACGAGCTCTGGAAAAGTGATCGGCTTGCGCGCCGATATGGATGCGCTACCGATTGTTGAAAATACCCAAGCTGAATGGTCATCGCTTGTGCCGGGACACATGCACGCCTGCGGCCATGACGGCCACACCGCCATGTTGCTTGGCGCTGCTCAGGCCCTGTGCGGCACGCGCGATTTTGATGGCACTGTAATCGTTATTTTCCAACCGGCTGAAGAGGTGGGCGCTGGCGCACTGGCGATGGTTGAGGACGGCCTGTTGGAACGCTTCGCCATAGATCAGGTATATGGTTTGCACAACATGCCAGGCGTGCCTTTAGGTGAGTTTGCTATAAGGACCGGCCCATTGATGGCGTGTGCGGATGAGTTCGATGTTCTGATTGAAGGGCTGGGAGGGCATGCTGCCATGCCACACCTGTGTACAGATAGTATCGTGGTGGCATCGCATATCGTACTTGCGCTCCAGACTATTGTATCTCGCAGTGTCAAGCCCACTGATCCTCTCGTCGTTTCAGTGACAACGATGGAGGTTGAAGGGGACGCCTACAATGTCATCCCACAAACGGTGCGCATGCGAGGCACTATTCGTGCATTCGAAGAAGAGGTGAGAGTGAAGGCCCGCGATCGTCTCGTAAAGATTGCGCAAGATACTGCGCAGGTGTTCGGTGCGACGGCAAAAGTGGACTATCGTGACGGTTACCCGCCGACGGTCAATCACAGCGAACAGACAGAACTGGTTGTTGAAGTGGCCAGAAATCTGGTGGGACACGACAGGGTCGATGCAGATACACCTCCGACAATGGGTGCGGAAGATTTCTCCTATATGCTCAACCAGCGTCCTGGTGCATTCATATTTTTGGGTAATGGGGAAACGGCTGGCTTGCATCATCCTGAGTATGACTTTAATGACGACGCTGTGTCCTACGGCTGTCAGTACTGGATATCACTAGTTGCCACCTTACTGCCATCAGGCTATTAGCAGAACGTCGATAATGTACATACTGAGAAACGCCTTTGGCCATAGACTTGCCATGACCCTGGTCATCTGATGGAACCCATAGTCGTTGCTCTGGCTTTCGCCGCTGGCTTGTGCTTCAGGCAAATTGGCTATCCGCCGCTGCTGGGCTATCTGCTGGCCGGGTTTTTCGGACACTGGGCAGGCTGGGGATCGGCAGAGGCTCTGGCGCCGCTGGCGGATGCCGGAATCCTGTTGCTGTTATTCACGATCGGTCTGAAACTGAATCCCCGAGATTTGAAGCCAAGGTACGTATGGGGATCAGCCCTTGCCCATATGCTGATAGCCGTGCCGCTCACTACCGCTGTGATCTACGTGGTGGGCTCGTTGTATGAGCCATTGTCGTTTGCTCATCCAGTGGCTCCCTGGACGCTTGCCTTTGCCCTGTCATTTTCGAGCACGGTGTTAGCCATCAAGCTGTTCGAGGAGCGTGGGGAAACCGCCTCGTACTATGCCTCTATCGCTATCGGTATTCTTGTGGTTCAGGATGTTCTGGCGGTAATCTATCTGGTGGCCAGTTCTGAAAAATTGCCTTCGGTGTGGGCGCTTGCGCTTTTGGGATTACCCTTGCTTAAGCCTCTTTTGCGATGGTTGTTCTCCATCATAGGTCACGGTGAGCTACTACTGGTTTCCGGTGTGCTGTTTACTTTTGGAGCTGCCGAAATTTTCGAACTGGTGAATCTGAAAGGTGGGCTTGGCGCCTTGCTATCCGGCATGCTGATAGCGCAGTCGCACAAAAGCAAATCCAAAGAGTTGTATGACCAGCTGGCAGGATTGAAAAATTTATTGCTGATCGGTTTTTTCCTGCAAATCGGTTATTACGGCATACCCGAACTGGAGCTGGTGGCGGTTGCACTGGTGCTAACCGTGTTAGTGGTGCTACGGCCGCTGATCTATTTTTCATTGTCAGTGTCCTTCGGTTTGCGGGCCCGCACTGGCTGGTTAACCGGGTTAAGTCTGTTCACCTACAGCGAATTCGGTTTGATAGTGGCTACGATAGCCCAGAGCAATGGCATACTGGGCGAACAGTGGATTACCACTCTGGCACTGGCAATGGCTTTATCCTATCTGCTTGCCACGCCAGTCAATCGCAAGGCCCACGAGTTGTACATAAGGTATGCCGAACGATTGGTACAGTACGAAAAGCCAGAGCGTTTACCTGAGGAAGTTATCGGGTCGCTTAATGGTGCGACGGTTGCCATTCTGGGAATGGGCCGAGTGGGGCGCGGGGCCTTTGACGCCCTTGTTGCTGCTGGCTACGACAAGGTCGTTGGCATTGAAGAAAACTACCAGTTAAGTCAGAAACTCAATGAACAGGATCGGGCCTGCGTACACGGTGATGGATCAGACCGAGATTTCTGGGAGCGCACAGGCCTTGTAAAATGCGAATTGGTATTGGTATGCCTCAGCAATCATCGTGAAAATGTACGCGTCGCCAAGCTTGCCAGGGCCCTTGGTTTCAATAATACATTGGCAGTAGCTACACGTTTTCCTGATGAGAACGCTGAGCTGGAAAAGCTGGGCTGCCGGACGTTTTATCGCTATACGGATGTCGGACATAATTTCGCCAGCTATGCGCTGCAAGGCATCTTGCCAAAGGATTAACGATTAAAATGGACCGGATTAAATTGCACCTGGAAAAGTATCAGCAGGCAACGCAATATTTTTCAGACAGTGCCGTGCAAGATTCTCTTCACAGAGACTTTGCTGCAGATGCCGTATTCAGGCTGTGTCATCCCTTGGGCGAGCTACACGGCCATGATGCGTTCTGGTCAAATGCACTGCAACCTTTGCATCAGGCCATGCCGGACCTTGAAAGACGCGACATGATTGTGTTGTCTGGAATCACACCAGAGGGGCAGACGTGGATTGGCACCATGGGCAACTACATGGGAACATTTAAAGCGCCGTTTCTGGATATCCCCCCTAGTGGTCATTTAGCCCACATGCGCTATCACGAGTTCTATCAGCTGGAAGATGGCAAGGTCAAGCAGATGCAGGCCATCTGGGACTTGCCTGAATTAATGATGCAGAGTCACGCCTGGCCGATGGCACCGCAACTGGGTGCGTTCATGTGCACACCGGGGCCAATGAGTGCCGATGGACTTGTCGTCTCCGGTGACGGAGAGGCAACTCAGATGCATGTACTGGCCATGCTGACAGACTTGTGTCGATATCCTGCCAATCCGGATCCTGCCATCATGCAGCTGGAGAAATACTGGCATCCGCAGTTCAACTGGTATGGGCCAGCGGGTATTGGCAGTTGCCGTGGTATCGCTGGATTTCGTCATTGGCATCAGATACCGTTTTTGAACGCCATGCCTGATCGCAAGCTGGATGCATCGGCCGACCTGATGTCACACTGGATTGCTGAAGGCGAGTATGTCTGTGAGACCGGCTGGCCGAATATGCGACTCACATTGACAGATGATGGCTGGATGGGTATACCGCCTGTCAATAAAGAGGTTTGTCTTCGCAGTCTGGATTTTTGGCGAATGGAGGACGGGTTGATACGTGAAAACTGGGTGCTTGTTGATCTGCTGGATTTATATTCGCAAATAGGTACTGATGTTCTGGGCAGAATGCGCGAATTTAACAAGGCACGGATCAGCTGATACGCACCGTTCAAGACTGCGATCCCTGAACGGGCCCATCAGCTTTTATCGGAGCTGCGTAGTTCCTCCAGACGCTCTTGAAGGTAGCTTCCTGCTGTATAGCGATCAGAGAGAATGACTTCGGGGCGAGGATGCAGAAACAGTGGCAGGCTGATACGCGCTTTCCTGGTATCCGCCCCTTCCGGATTGATGACCCGGTGTGTGGTGGATGGAAAATATCCTGCTGATGCCTCCTGCAGCATGTCGCCAATATTGATAATCAGATTGCCAAAATCACAGGGTACATCCAGCCAGCTACCATCGCGGGCCATGACCTGCAGGCCAGGCTCATTCGCTGACGGCAGTATGGTAATCAGATTGATATCTTCATGCGCACCAGCTCGTATGGCACCCGGTGTTTCCTCATCCGTCTGTACTGGTGGGTAATGCAATACACGCAGCAGAGACTGGTTGCTGCCTTCTATCATGCTGTGTAGCGGTTCACGATAGTTTTGTGCGATCTCTTTTGGTGTTTGCCTTTCTATCCAGCCCAGTAGTGTGGCTGCAAAGTCGATCGTGATGGCGTAGTAATCGCTGATTTCCTGTTTAAGAGCTTCCGGGCAACGGCCCCATGGGTAATAGTGAAAATACTCTTTGATATCCCGGACTGAATGACCTTTGGCTGTTTCAGCTTGTGCTCTGGGAAAAAAACCGTCATATTTTTCCGCATCGAACAGGAACGCGTTTTTCTCTTCACTATTGAAAAACGTTGCCCAGTTCTGGTAGATGTTGGTAACCGCTGATTCTGCTATCGGGTGATTGCGTAGTACGCCGAAGCCCGTATCTCGCAAGGATTGCACGAACTTTTGCTCTGCATCAGGGGCCTGATAGTCCACCGCTGCCAGTTTTGTCATTACCGGTCCGCCAAAGGTTGCTGGTTGATACCCCTATGGTATCAGCTGTGATTCTGCGCGAATCTTGTATGACAAGTAAACTATACGGGCAGCGGCAAGTACACGCGTTCAAACAAGCAAAAAAAGGATACCTTTACCATGTTCATGTCTTGCGGAGATACTTTGGTTGATCTTTTCAGCCAGGCAGTAGACAGTGGATCTGATCGCTCGCCGGGAGAGGTGGTCTTGAGTGGCCATGTCGGTGGATCGCCTTTGAATGTCGCTGTTGGCCTTGCCCGGCTGGGAAACACAGCGGCTTATCTGTGTAAGAATTCATCTGATTTCATGGGACAGCGAATAGCGCAATATTTGCATGCCAACAATGTCGATATGAGTTACGTAGTTCCAACAGCCCTGAACAGCACCTTGGCCATGGTGCAGACCAACAAGGACGGATCTGCCAACTACGCTTTTTATACTGATAACACAGCCGATGTATCACTACGTGTCGACGAGCTGCCAGATACGCTGCCAGATGATCTGGCTGTGTTGAACTTTGCATCCTATTCCACCGTGATGGAGCCTACACGCTCGGCACTTCTTGCATTGGCGCAACGCGAACAGGACCGGCGAGTTATAAGTTATGACCCGAACCTGCGCCCCAGTATTGAGCCGGACATGGATATATGGCGTGACAGCTTTGATAAATTCAGTGTCAGCGCCAGTTTTCTCAAAGCCAGCGATGAGGATATTCACGCACTAAAAGGCAAGTGCACCTCGTTAGAGAACTTTGCTGCTGATGCTATCAGCGCAGGCGTTAAGGTGGTGGTTGTCACTGAGGGCTCAGATGGGGCAACGATCTACTCAGGCAATGGAACGAGGGCGCGCTCTAAACCTGTTAGCATCAAGGTTGTGGATACTGTCGGAGCAGGTGATACCTTTCAATGTGCCAGTCTGCACTATCTCAAGGCACAAGGACACATTGTTGACAATACGCTCTATAGTGAAAGTATCGATCTGCAAGCGATGGTAGATTTTGCAGCCTGCGCCGCGGCAATTACCTGCTCAAGAAGAGGAGCTGATCTGCCAAGCCTTGCTGCCGTGGAAGCAGCACTGGCTTCATGACGTCCCTGCTTGCCAGGGTAGTAGTAAAAAAAGCAGAGCCCTATCCCAGAAGTTTGACACCTGCGTCCTGCATCGCCTGACGCGCTGCATCGTTTGAACCATCGACATTGATACCTCGGCAGCCAGCTTCTACCACACAGACCTCGAAGCCTTCCTGCCGCGCATCAATGGCCGAAAAGCGGACACAGTAATCCAGTGCAAGACCGACGCATACAACACGTTTGACCCCACGTGCTCGCAGGTAAGCTGACAGGCCCAGTGAGGTCGTTTTGTCATTTTCGAAAAAGGCCGAGTAAGAATCGATAGCTGGCCGAAAACCTTTGCGGACAATCAACTGGGCGCTTAAGGTTTGCAGATCGGGATGGAACTGCGCACCGGCAGTGCCCTGAATGCAGTGATCTGGCCAGAGTGTCTGTTCAGCGTACGGAAGAAAGATGCTCTCGAAGGGTTTTTTGCCTGCATGTTCTGAGGCAAAACTGCTATGCCCGGCGGGATGCCAGTCCTGCGTAAGAACCATGTGGTCGAACTGATCGCTGAGTTTATTGATGGTCGGCAGAATGCTCTCTGCATCTGGCACTGCCAGAGCGCCACCTGTACAAAAATCATTTTGTACATCAATGACAAGCAGGCAGTCGTCAGATTTGCTGTCCACCATTTTCATGCACGCGGTTTAGTAAACACCAGGATGAGGTCAGGGTTGGGCTGCGTAGAGTACAACGACGCGTTGCTGCGCATTGGCGGAATTATCCGGAAGGACCGCAGCTGCAGCATCTTCCCCCAGCCCACTCAGGGCCTTGATCTGGGTGAAGTCCAGTCCATTCTGTATAAGGTAGGAGCGAACGTTTGTTGCCCGTTGTAACGCTAATTGCTGGTTGTATGCGGCCGAACCACTTCTATCGGTGAAGCCGAAAATAGAGACACCTGTGGTGCGGTTTTTCTCTTGTGCGATAAAAGAATTAAGAACGCGCGCGGCGTCTTCGGTTACCTCGGCACTGTTGCGGTCAAAGTAGATTTTGTACTCGACAGATTCTGGCTGCCCTTTGGCGCGAAGCTCGTCCTGAGTGACAAAGCCTTGCGCACTGAGCTGTTCTACCTGTTGTTTTACATCATTAACCTTGTTTTCAAGTGTCGGGTCGGCGCCGTCACTAAGCGATCCCAGACGTCGTTCCAGATCAGCGATTTGCGCCTGTAAATCGTTTTGAGTCTTCACCGCATCATCGGCTTCTGAAGAGGCTGCCGGTAGTTCCTGAACGCGCTGCTCAAGACTTTGAATACGACTACGAGTAGTTTCAACAAGTGATTCCAGCTCTTTGGTGTTTTTGCTATCTGCTGAATCGTCAATTTGCGATTGCGCCAACGCCAGTTGATCTCTCACTTGCGCCTGGATGCTCTCAATTGACAGTGATTCGCCCGCAGTTGTTAATGTGGCAACAGAATCGTTAAGCTCTTCAAGCGATTGTCTGGCCTGTGCATCCTGTTGCTCCAGTTCGTCGATTTTTGCACGAGCAGCTTCCAGTTGTTCACTAAGGCTGCCAATCTGACGAGAGTCGGTATTGACGGTTGCGAGGCGTTGCTCGATTCCACTCAGTCGCTCATCTATGCCAGCGGACAGTGAAAGCATGGAAGGATTAACTCCATCGGCTTCAGATTCGCTGTTGCCATCAAGGCCACCATTTTCGTCAGCGTTGTCGGGTGTTTGAGTAGCGGAACTGACCAGCGTGTTGAGCCGCGAGCTGAGATTGCTGGTCTCTTCACCCAGGCCTGTCAAAGTCTCCGTGACCACGCCGCGCTGCCTGTCAATATCTTCTCGCAGATTGCCAATATCGCCCTGAATGCCTTCAAGTGAATTATTTACATCCTGTAGATCAGCATCGGTTGTTTGCTCATCAAGTCGACGAACTAACAGTTCCAGACGACGATCTATGGTGTCCAACCGAACGTTGCTGGCATCAGTGCGGGCACGAGTGTCTTGCAGGGCTGTATCCAGCTCGGCGATAGCTTTGGTCATATCTTGCATGGGGGCGACGCGTTCATTAAGCGCGTCCTGAAACTCGGACAAGGAATCCGAATTACCGGCCAGCGTTTTATCGATCATGAGCTGCAGTTCGGCGATTTGCGCATCGCTGTTACTGGCGTCCAGTTGTTGCTCAACCTCAGTCAGGCGCTCACTGATGACTGTCTCTTCCTCTTTCTCTTCCTCTTTCTCTGGCTTGTTAGCCAGCACCACATCAACACCGGATTTGAGTCTATCGACAGTGCCATTGGCCTGAGATTTAAGATCGTCGATGGTGCCTTCAGGGTTTTGCGCCTTCCAGACACCGGCGCCCAAAATCAGGCCTAATAATGCAAGAAGCAGGAATTTAATCATCTTAGTACCGATATGCCAAAAGAAGCAGCTCAGGAAAAGTTACCAGGATCAATTACCAACCCCTCCAGATAGTATATCGCAGCTACCTACCCGGCGTGTTCCAGGATGATTACGGCCAAGGGAGGTAACGTCAGGTTCAGAGATGCCGGCCGCTCATGCTGAGGGATGGAATCCGCCAATATGTGCCCCTCGGAGACCACGTTATTGGCCGTATCGTGCGAGTCTGAAGGCTTGCCAGCTCCGACGTTACATTGTCCGCTGCCGCCATAATTTTCGTTATCCGTGTTGATCAGTTCCCTGTATTCTCCAGGCTCGTTTACGCCAATTCTGTATCCTTGGCGAATAACGGGGGTGAAGTTGCAAACTACGACACAGCTTTTTTTCCGGTCTGCAGAATAACGATAGAACGAGATAACACTTTGCTCGATATCGTCACAGTCAATCCACTCGAAACCGCGCCCGTCACAATCCGTCTCGAATAATGCAGGGTGAGCAGTATAAAGCTCGTTCAAATCGCGCACGAGTGACAGAACGCCCAGATGTTTTGCTTCCTCCAGTAAATGCCACTGAATGCTGCCGTCGTGATCCCATTCGCTGTATTGGGCGATTTCGCCGCCCATGAAATTCAGCTTCTTGCCTGGATAACCGAACATCATTCCGTAAAGAGCCCGAAGATTGGCAAATTTCTGCCAGTCGTCACCCGGCATTTTATTGATCATGGATCCTTTGCCATGGACCACCTCATCGTGCGAGAAAGGTAGCGCGAAGTTCTCGCTGAAGGCGTAGATCATGCCGAAGGTCAGGTTATTATGATGGTACTTACGGTATGCGGCATCTTTGCTTATGTAATCGAGCATATCGTGCATCCAGCCCATATTCCATTTGAACGTGAATCCCAGACCGCCGTTGTAGGTTGGGTGACTCACTTGAGGAAAGCTGGTGGATTCTTCGGCCATAGTCATGCCGCCTTCTGCATGTACAAGCTCGTTCATGCGCTTGAGAAAATCGATGGCCTCCAGATTTTCCCGTCCACCGTAGCGATTAGGGATCCATTGTCCAGACTCGCGTGAATAATCCAGATACAGCATGGAGGCAACTGCATCAACGCGCAGACCATCAAGGTGAAACTCGCGTATCCAGTACACTGCATTGCTAAGCAGATAGTTGGCAACTTCTCGACGTCCAAAGTTATAAATCAGCGTCTGCCAGTCCTGGTGCATGCCTTGACGAGGGTCGGCATGCTCATACAAATGGGAACCGTCGAATAGCCCAAGGCCATGTTCGTCAGTGGGGAAGTGCGCGGGTACCCAATCCATAAGGACACCAAGATCCGCTGCATGGCAGGCATCGACAAAGTGCCGGAAATCGTCCGGGCTACCAAAGCGCGATGTAGGTGCAAACAGACCGATAGGTTGATAGCCCCATGAACCATCAAAGGGATGTTCCGTGACAGGCATGAGCTCGATATGGGTGAAGCCGTTTTCCTTGACATAGGGGATAAGGGTTTTTGCAAGTTCCACGTAACTGAGAGAGTCACCATGCAGATTCAATCGCCAGGAACCTGGGTGCACTTCATAAATGGAAATCGGTTGCAGACGCATATCGACATCTTTCTTGCGCTGCATGTATTGTTCATCGCTCCAGACAAACTTGCTTTCGAACACGATGGCAGCATTGCCTGGTGGCTGCTCGAAGTAGGTGGCATAAGGATCGTGCTTGAGTGGCAGAATCGTGCCATCGCTAGAGACAATTTCGTATTTATACAAGACACCAGCTTGGATCTGTGGAATGAAAATATCCCAGATGCCGCTGCCAGGGTGTGAGCGCATGACGTGACGTCTGCCATCCCAACTATTGAATTCGCCCACGGTACTGACCCGTCGGGCATTGGGAGCCCACACAGCAAAGTGAACGCCCTCGACACCGTTGAAGTTCATTGTGCGCGAACCCAGTGTGTTGTAAAGCTGCTGATGAGTGCCTTCATTAAATAGATGAATATCCAGCTCGCCGACGACGCTGCCCATCGAGTAGGTGTCTATGATTTGCCAGGTGTTGATATCATCCGTAAGTTCCAGTTGATAGGCACCCACTGCAGCATCGAGAAATAGCTCGAACAAACCACTGGGGTGAACCTTATCCATGCTAATTCGGGCACCTGATTCTGTGAGGACCGTGGCTTGCGTGGCAGTGGGTTGAAAGGTGCGTATGACAGCGCCAGCCTGTTGAGTTTCGGCTGGCTCATCTTCGTCATCAGCAGGTGAATTATCCGCTGTGGGGGCAGACATCACATGTTGGCCGAGAACAGAAAATAATTCGTAGTGACGGCCTTCGGCTATGGCGTAGATCTGTTCTATGTCTAGGGCAAGGCTCATGTGTACAATTCCGAGTGATAACGCAAAGCACTGGTGCTCCATTCAAATCGCTTCTTACGCGCAGTGGCGGCAATACGCATAAACCCATCAGGTTTTTTCTCTCGAAGCAACAAGATCTCGTTGATGCGAAAGACAAGTGCATCAACCTGATCATCAATGGTCTCTGCTTCGAACAGGAAGCCATCAACACCGTCATCAATAGTATCGCGAAGGCCCCCTACCGAATGGGCCAGACAGGGTTGTCCCTCTTTCATTGCCAGCATCTGACTTATGCCACAGGGTTCGAAAGAGCTGGGCATAAGAAAAAGATCGCCATTGGCGAACAACAGGTTGGCAAGTTTCACAGAGTATTGATTGATAAAAATAAAGTGTGGGAATCTTGCAGCAATCTGTTTGCATTGCTCTTCGAGTGCCGTATCGCCAGAGCCCATAAGCAAAAACACGCCTCGCTCTGTCATTGATTCCAATATGCTCTCCAGGGCCGTGCGTCCGCTGCGTGCAAGTCCGGTATGTGTAGATACAGTGTGAGCAGGTCCAGTGTGTGCAGGTGACAGTAATAAAGCCATCTTTTGTTCAGTAAGCCTGCCAACACTTGTGACTATATGGCTTGGCCGTTTTCTGGATGCCTCTGCCATGATGCGCTGGTGGCAGACGTAATCAACCGCACGCAGTTGGTTTTGCCTTGAGATCAGACGCAGCAGTTCATCGCTTAACTGCCGGGTCAGTTCGGGCCAGCTCAGTTGACTTTCTTTAGCTGGTGGATAATATATGCCGTTAATGATGCCAACCAATCTGCCTTGCCCTGCGGCTTGTTGTAAATCAGCTTCCAGTCCTTCGCCGCCGTGGAATCCGCGTTCCGGTTCATTAGGCAGAAGAACTTCGCGAGCATAGGTAGGTGAGACTGTATGCACTTTGTCGGCAAGACGAATAGCACCGGCCAAAGGGTTAACGCAGTGTGGCCATCGCGGATCGGCCAGATAGCTTGCCTCGTAATGCAAGTGTGGATACCACGCTTCGAATGAAGAGAGGTTTTGGGTAAAGGGTCTTATGCCCTGGAGTGCAAGGTTGTGGATGCTGAATACTGTTCGGACATCTTTTAACGATTCAAATGCAGCATCAAAGCGAATAAGTGCCAAAGCGAGAGCTGAATGCCAGTCATGCAAGTGCAACACATCCACGGGATCAATATTACCGCTGGTAATGGCACTGAGCCCTGCCACGCTGAAAAGTGCAAATTTGCTGGCATCGGTTGCGAATGGACTATCGGCGTCATCATCGCAGTAGACCGCACCCTTGCCGCCGACGGCAAACAAGGGATGGTGCATGACGAGATAACGCACGTTGGGGTCTCGTCCTGCTGATACTTCAAATAATTCCACGCGTTCCGTTGCGCCTCGAAACTGCGTGGTAAACGCACCCACGGGCATGGCTGAGGGCAGTTCATGAAAAGCACCGTATGCTGGAATGACGACAGTGACGCGTGTCTTTTCATTCGCCAGTGCTCTTGGAATGTCGCGCAGCACATCGCCGATACCGCCTACTTTGGCACCGGGGATCACATCATTTTCTGCAGCAAACATGCAGATGTGTTTTGTCGAAATCATGTTTGTTCTGTTTACCAGCGTCTTGTTGAGCCACATGCAAAGCTACGTGCACGGCCAAATGCACAGCCAAATGCACAGCCACGTGCACAGCCACGGACACATGCACAGCCACATGCACGGCCAATGACCTGACCTAATATAAAATTCTTGCGTTGACTGTTATACATGTTGGCGCGGCAATACCACTTGTCTGAGGCCGTCCGATTACTGACTTGCGTTTTACCGGATTCGGTGCAGCATCTGATCGAAATTGTTGGGAGTCACAAGTGTAATTCCACTGTCGGTTACTCTGAAACCCTTTGCACGATCTTCCTCGGCATTCAGGCCTACCTCGGTGTTTTCGGGCAATATAGTTCCGGTGTCTATAATCGCGCGCCTTATCTTGCAATATCGCCCGATTTCCACATCCGGCATGATGACAGAATCCTGAATGTCGCTGTAGGAGTTGACTTTTACATTTGAAAACAGCAATGAGTGACTGACCTGACCGCCTGAAACAATGCAACCCCCTGAAACGATACAGTTGACGGCCATGCCGCGTCGTTCTTCGGTGTCGTGGACAAATTTTGCCGACGGAAGCTGCATCTGGTAAGTGTAAATAGGCCAGCTTGTATCGTACAGATCCAGTTCCGGATCAAAATCTACCAATTCCATATTGGCTTCCCAGAATGAATCCAGGGTGCCGACATCACGCCAGTAAGGTTGTACATCGGACTTTTCACTGGGTTGTTCATCGCCCAGACGAAATGCATAAACCAGTTTGCTACCAACGATCTTTGGCAGAATATCGTGGCCGAAATCGTGTGAACTTTTCTCGTTATCCGCATCCTCGATAAGCTCAGTGTAGAGAAAATCGGTTTTGAAGACATAGTTGCCCATCGAGGCTAAAACACGTCCTGGCTTGCCGGGTATTTCAGCAGGTTCTGCAGGTTTTTCCTGAAATTCCAGAACTCGACCGTGCTCATCTACTTTAACGACGCCAAAAGCACCTGCGGCTTCCTTTACCGAGACTTCCACACAACATAGTGTCATGTCAGCTTTACGTCGCTCATGCGAGGCAACCAGCGGGCCGTAATCCATTTTGTAAATGTGGTCACCGCCGAGTATGAGGACATATCCCGGGCTAAAGTTTCGGATGATATCCAGATTCTGATACACCGCATCAGCAGTGCCCTTATACCAGCCCTCGTCGACGCGCTTGGATGCGGGCAGTATTTCGACGAATTCGCCGAATTCGGCTTTAAAGCCGGACCATCCACGATTTATATGCCTGACCAGCGAGTGGGCTTTATACTGGGTTGCTACGCCGACACGACGAATGCCCGAATTTATACAGTTGGACAGCGCAAAATCGATGATGCGAAATTTTCCACCGAACGGCACAGCGGGTTTGGCACGCCACTCTGTCAGCTCGTACAGCCGGCTTCCCTGGCCGCCAGCGAGGATCAGTGCGACTGTGTCTTTGGTTATCTTGGAGACCGATCTTTCCATGAATGTCGTTACCACCTGCAGATTTAGGATCACAGGTTGAGCTTACCTATCTAACACCCAGATGGCAAAGCACATGTAAATTAATGTCCATTGATTACGCTGATCCTCATAGTTGCGTAAACTCTGGCACTGTCCTTGGTGTTCAACTGTTATTCACGCTATTTTAGCCTCGCCCGTTGATAAATCGTCTTTAAGTGTCTATGAAAATACCGTCGAGCACAGAAAACCCTGCGGTTTCGCCGCGAGCCAATGATCTGGTTACCCAGCCAGGTAGTTGGAACAAGAACCTTCCAGCGCTGGGAAATGATCCAACGGCCTGGCGCCAGTCAATCACTCAACATTTCGCCCAGTCTCTGGGACGCGATATTGACCACGCCTCGGCGCATTATCTGTATAAGGCGGTTGCCATGAGTGTGCGTGATCGATTGATGGAGCGCTGGCGTGATACCCGCGAGGCTGTTGAAAAAACCACAGTGCGCCGAACCTACTATCTTTCCATGGAATATCTGATGGGTAGGGCGCTTGGTAATGCTGTCAACAATCTGCAAATGCACGATCCTCTGGTAGCGGCACTGGAAGAGCTTGGTCTGGCCCTGGAAGATATTGAAGAGCTGGAACACGATGCCGGACTGGGTAATGGCGGTCTGGGCCGTCTTGCCGCCTGTTTTCTTGATAGCTGTGCCTCGCTGGGTTTACCGGTCACAGGATACGGTTTGCGTTATCGCTATGGAATGTTTCGTCAATCTATTGACAATGGCTGGCAAGTTGAACGACCAGACAACTGGTTGAGTGAAGGTCATGTGTGGGAACTGGAGCGACCGGAAATAGCCTGCACTGTGCGTTTTGGCGGGAACGTGGAAATCTTTACCAGTCTGCAGGGGACAAAGCTTCATCGCTGGGTGAATACTGACGATGTGCGCGCTGTGCCTTACGATGTACCGATTCCTGGTTACGGTAACAAGGTGATAAATACATTGCGCCTCTGGGGATCAGCTGCTACCGACGAATTCAATCTTAACGAATTCAATGCGGGTGGTTATACAGAATCGGTGGCAGCAAAAACGGCGGCTGAAAACATCACCATGGTGCTGTATCCGAATGACAGTAGCGAGAACGGTAAAGTGCTGCGTCTTCGGCAACAGTACTTTCTGGTATCCGCAAGCCTTCAGGATGCATTGCGGATATGGCTAAGCACACACGATAATTTCGATGGCTTCGCCGATGCGCATTGTTTTCAGCTCAACGATACCCATCCCTCGCTGGCTGTGCCTGAGCTTATGCGCCTGCTTGTTGATGATCACCGAATGAGTTGGAACGATGCGTGGACCATAACCTTGAGCGTCATGGCCTACACCAACCATACCCTGTTGCCAGAGGCCCTTGAATGCTGGTCTGTAGATATGATTGGCGCGCTTCTGCCTCGGCCAACAGAAATCATCCACGAAATAAACAGACGATTTCTGGAAGAAGTCAAATTGGCGATACCTGATGATTTTGCGACCCATGCGCACATGTCGATCATATCTTTCGATGCTGTGCCAGTGGTGCGTATGGCCCATCTGGCCATAGTCGGTAGCTTTTCCATAAACGGGGTAGCAGCGTTGCACTCACAGCTTTTACAATCCGGGTTATTTAAAGATTTTAATGGACTGTGGCCGGAGCGCTTCAACAATAAAACCAATGGTGTCACCCAGCGGCGTTGGCTGGCGCATTGTAACCCCTTACTAAATAAGCTGATTACCCCGATCGTAGGAGAGCAATGGGTAGCTAATCCTGATTATCTTGAAAAGCTGCTACCCATGGCAGGTGATGCTGATTTTCAGCACCAATGGGCTGAAGTTAAACACGCAAACAAGCAGGCTTTGGCAACACTTGTAAAACAGCGTGTGGGCATCACCGTAGACCCTGACATGCTATTTGATGTCCAGGTGAAGCGCATGCACGAATACAAACGCCAATTACTCTGTGCATTGCATGCGGTGCATATGTACATGGACATTATCAATGATAGGGGTAACCACGTACCGCGATTTATACTTATCGCTGGTAAGGCGGCACCGGGTTACCATATGGCTAAAGCCATTATCAAGCTGATTAATAACGTTGCTGCCGTAATCAATAATGATAAGCGCACACGTGGAAAGCTGGCTCTGGTTTTCCTGCCCGATTATAATGTATCAGCCATGCAGATCATCACCCCGGCGGCGGATCTTTCCGAGCAGATATCAACGGCTGGCAAGGAGGCATCTGGCACCGGTAATATGAAATTCATGATGAATGGCGCTGTAACCATAGGCACACTGGATGGGGCCAATGTTGAAATACTGGAAGCGGCAGGCAAGGAAAACTTCTTTCGTTTTGGTCTGACCGTTGATGAGGTGGATGCTGCAAGGCAGTCCTATGCACCGTCAAGCCATATCGGTGCAGATGCCCGGTTGAAGGCTATTTTCGAGGCTTTCGATAGTGGCCTGTTCGACGGGCAGGAACATGAGCTGATTCGTAGTGTGATCGATGCTGCGCGAAACCCGCATGATCCCTGGTTGACTGTTGCTGATCTTGGCGCCTATCTGGACGCGCAGTCAGAGGTTTGCACCGCCTGGCAAGATCGCAAACGCTGGCAGCGCATGAGCATTATCAATACAGCCAGCAGTGGCAGATTCTCCACAGACAGAACCATGCGCGAATATAACCATGACATCTGGAAACTGACGCCCGTTGAAGTTACTGGCGGCAACACTATTGTGGAATCTGTTGTCAACAAGTGAGCAATGAATCGAGCGTCTCATCCATACATTTTTTGCCCGGACGTCCCTGGCCACTAGGTGCAACGCCGTTTAAAGCAGGAGTTAATTTTGCATTATTCTCTGCACATGCCACTGCCGTAGAGCTCTGCGTTTTCGATTCGGACGGGCAGCGGGAGCTTCGCAGATTGCCATTGCCGGTAAACACCGAAGACATCTGGCATGGCTTCCTGCCTGATGCAAGGGAGGGGCTTGTTTACGGTTATCGGGTGCATGGCCCTTATGAGCCAACGGCAGGTCATAGATTCAACCCGCACAAATTGTTGCTTGATCCATATGCTCGACGCTGGCAGGGAGAATTTGTATGGCACGACGCCAATTTCGGATATACCCGTGGCCATGTTGATAAGGACCTGTCATTCGATACACGCGACAGCGCGCAGTATGTCCTTAAAAGTGTCGTTGCAAACCAGCCTCGTCAGAACATCCGCACGCAAAAGGCTCATATTCGCGAACCGGGCATACCTTTAAACCGTCCACGTCTTGGCGATTCGGTGATTTATGAAGGGCATGTCAAAGGACTTACTGCACGACTACCAGGCGTTGCCGCGAAGCGACGGGGGACTTACCGTGCGCTGGGGTCTAAGGCGTTTATTTCGCATCTTCAATCCATGGGGATTACCATCCTGGAGCTCTTGCCGGTACATGGATTTGTCGATGACGAATTTCTGGTGGAACGTGATCTTGTCAACTATTGGGGATATCAGAGTCTGGGTTTTTTTCTTGCAGAGAAGCGGTATGCGGCATCGGATGATCCAACGGTAGAGCTACGCGATGCTGTGGCAGCACTGCACAAGGCTGGTATCCAGGTAGTACTCGACGTTGTTTATAATCATACAGGCGAGGGTAATGAGCTAGGGCCGACGTTAAGTTTTCGAGGACTGGACAACTTGTCCTATTATCGATTGGAAAGAAATCCGCGCTATTACGTTAACGATAGCGGAACCGGCAACACATTGGCTGTAGAGCATCCGCGAGTGCTACAGACGATTACCGATAGTCTGCGACTGTGGGTTAATGATGTAGGCATTGACGGGTTTCGTTTTGATCTTGCCAGTATTCTGGGGCGGGAGATTCATGGTTTTGATCGAGGTTGCGGATTTTTCGATGCCATTGCTCAGGATCCTGATCTTGCTGATGTTTATTTAATTGCAGAGCCCTGGGATATTGGGCCGGGTGGTTATCAGCTTGGCCAGTATCCGCGACGATGGTCGGAGTGGAACGATCAGTTTCGCGACACTGTCAGGCAGTTCTGGAACTCTGATGCCGATCTTTTGCCTGAATTTGCCGAGCGTCTGCTTGGCAGCAGCTCGGTCTTCGAATGGCAAAATAGAGACCCGGCTGCAAGCGTCAACTTCATTACGGCCCATGACGGGTTTACGTTGCGCGATACCGTGAGCTATGCCTATAAGCATAATGAGGCAAACGGGGAAGGGAATCGTGACGGGCACGGAGCTAATCATTCCAATAACCATGGTGTTGAAGGGCAAAGCAGTGACTCCCGAATTCAGGCTTTGCGATTACAGCAGCAACGCAATTTGCTGTGCTCACTATTTTTCGCTCAGGGCTCTCCCATGCTGCTGGCTGGCGATGAATTAAATCGTACGCAACAAGGCAACAATAACGCCTATTGTCAGGACAATGCCCTGACCTGGATCGATTGGCACGCATCAGCCACTGTCAGTTCTTTACAGGCGTTTACGCAGCGCTTGATTAAATTTCGGGCTGAAAATCCGGTGCTGCGCCGATCATGGTATCTGCACGGTAAACACCTGTCCCGATCTACCGGATTGCCGGATGTCAGTTGGCTTAACGCGTCGGCAGCCCTGATGGAGGAGGCAGACTGGCATAGACCCGGTGGAGGATTTGTTGCTTTGCAGCTAATGGGAGATGCTTTACCTGAAAAGTCTGATGTGGAACCCACAGATTCACTTTTGCTGCTTTTTAATGCATGTCACGAGGATGTGGTATTTCCGTTGAAGTCTCCATTTGTGGCGCTTGGCCAATGGACACTGGAGCTCGATTCCAGTATGCCTGAAACGTCCACCCAGCCTGCGCCCCGAAGCTACGTGTCAAAGGCCTTGTCGGTGACTGCACTGAGGTTAGTGACAAAAAAATAACATCTGGTTGGGATATTACTCGATTCGGTCTCAGCCAGATTATCGGCCAGTACATTATACTTTCCAAAATCTGTTACAGCGGGAAACCGTTCAGCGTATGAAATCGACATTACCTGCAACGCACTTGATTCGCCAGTTTCTTTTATTTGTGTTCACTGTGCTTTTCTTTCTGACCATGGTGCGCGCTGGGCTTGCGTTATGGCAATATCCTCAAATGGAAGAGGCTGACTCCATCGTCACGCTCTTTGTGCTGGGCTTGCGCTTTGATATGGCGCTGTTGGGCATCGTCTGCCTGGTGCCGGTTGTTCTTGGCTCTTTGCTTGCCATGACGAATGCAACGCGATCGGTGGCAAAGCTTGTTATTGGATTTTTCCTGTCCATGGCTCTACTGTTTATTGTACTGCTGGAAGTTATCACGCCCTGGTTTCTCCACACGCAGGGCATGCGTCCCGATCTGGCTTCTGTGTTAGCGGTGCAAGAACCCATGGATACCATTCGCACCGTGTTTACCGAACAACTTCCCGCGGCAGTAATTGTCCTTATCATAGGCGTGCTAATACTTATCGCCTATTGGTCGCGCATGGAGTTGTCACGGTTTCTTCGATATCGTGTGTCGATGTCAGCGGCCATCTTGACCGCTATGCTCGGGGGCATACTCTGTATACTGGCTGTCTGGTCAACTCCCGATTTTCTTAAAGGACCGCTAAGCCCTTCTGATGCAACGGTTGGCAGTAATGAAGTTGTTAACGAAATAGCACTGAATTCAAGCTACAGAACGTTGCATTCTTTCGTTAGTCCCTACCTGGAGCGAGTGTCTGGAAGTCTTTCTGAAGTCTTGAGTGAGTGAGTGACTGACTGATTGACTGAAAAGCCTTGAAAGCTATAGCTTATTTCCGCCACCTACACTTACCGCTACCCCTACGGGATACATCATGGCCAAGGCATACTGGATCGCGCACGTTGACGTTACCGACGAAGAGCATTACCCGGAATATCTGAAAGCTGGTGCTCCGGTCTACGAAAAATATGGCGCACGTTTTGTGGTTCGTGGTGGCCGTCATCAGGCTATGGAAGGACAGCTGCGTTCGCGGCACGTAGTAGTTGAATTCAAGGACTACGAAACCGCGTTGGCAGCCTATAACAGCGAAGAGTATCAGGCAGCAAAAGCGCTGCGTAATCGTTATGCAAAGTCCGAGTTTCTGATTGTGGAAGGCTTTGAGTAAACAAGACGAGGATGCTAACCCTCAGTGATGATTGGATGCTATCCTGCGCACGATCCGCTTGGTGTGTAAGCCCGCACGTAGTCTACTTGAAAAACTGCCGGAAACTCGGTGGTCCCGTCGGGTGAACCGGGCCAGGTACCGCCAACAGCCAGATTTAACAGAAAATGCACCGGGCGCGTGAAATCAGCTGGCGTAGGATGCGCTGCTCGCCATTCACCATTTAAATACCAGTTGACCGACTTCTCATTCCATACGACGCTGTAGACATGGAAGTCCTGTGTCAATGAAACCCGTTCAGTGTGATCATAGGGGTGTGATGTGAGCGGGCCAGTCTGGTTGGTATGCAAAGACGTGTGAAAGACGTTAGGTTGGTGTCCCAGATGCTCCATAACGTCGATTTCAGGTAAAACAGCTACTCCCTCAGGCCACCGGTCAAAGCTTGGCAATAACCAGAATGCTGACCACAGACCTTGACCTTCCGGCGCTTTGGCACGAACTTCGAAGCGGCCGTGTTTCTGGGAAAAACTTTTTTCAGTGGTTAGTACACCCGAGATATAGGGTTGGCCGGACACGACACCTCGCAGCTTGCGTGGCGTGGGTTCGGCAGTTATGGATAGCACACTGTTCTGGTTCGAGAACGTGGGTACATCGTGTTGAGTCGGGTCGATGTAGAACTGCTGCTCATCGTTGATGATGGTGTCTCTAGGCCAGATGTACCGTGTGCGCCAGAGGCCCTGACTGGCGTCGGTGGCTGGCAGGGTATCATTCCACAGTGATAGGGAGTCAAAGGTGTCTTCGAAACTGATCTGCCAGCAGTTGTCGTTTAACTTTGCAGGACCCTTCGCTGTTTGTGCAAGGGCTGCATTATCGCCTGGCGTGGCAAGATACACACTGGCAAGCAGTGCGCCCGAGAATATTTTCATGGTCATGGTCGAAGTATCACTCAGAATTCGCTCGTTTGACATCACGCGATTATTACCAATCGGATGTCTGGTCTGGCAGGTCATCTGGATGTCAGGTTTTACTGAGGAGGGTGTTTCACAAACCAGTCCCATGCGTGTGTGATACTTTCAGTAATATCTGCATGGGCTGGGTCCCAGCCCAGGGCTTGCATAGCGCTGGATGCGTCTGCCACAAGTTCGGGTGGATCACCTGCACGTCTATCAACTGAGTTATAGGTCAATTCAACACCGGTGATTTTGCTGCATGCTTTAATGACTTCAAGCACCGTGTAGCCGCGGTTAACACCCAGATTGAATTGCTCGGCGCCTTCATCAGGATGCTTTTGCATACGTTCGAAGGCCTTGATATGAGCACTGCACAGGTCGTTGACATGGATATAGTCACGTACGCAGGTTCCATCACGTGTATCGAAATCACTACCAAATACCATGAGATTTGTATCTGCCGGATTTCCACCGGACTTTACACGCAGTGCTTCGAACAAGATCAGCGGTAGCAGGTGGGTTTCCGGGTCATGACGCTCACCGATACTGGTATCTTCGCTGCAGCCTGCGGCATTGAAATAGCGTAAAGCAATACTGCGCATGTCGTAGGCAACGGCGTAGTCTTTTAATATTTGCTCCACCATGAGTTTGGATTGACCGTAGGGATTAATCGGGTTCTGGGGTGTTTGTTCTGTGATGGGCAGTTTTTCGGGGATACCGTAGGTGGCACAGGTTGACGAGAACACAAGCTTGTTGATGTCATGCTTGCGCATACTGTCCAGAAGACTCTGCGTACCGGTAACATTGTTGTGATAATACATTGAGGGCTCGTTGACAGATTCGCCAACGTAGGCAAGCGCTGCAAAATGCATGACAGCATCAATTGAGTGCTTTGAAAATACTGCATCCAGGCAATTACTGTCATGTAGATCGCCTTCGATTAATGTGCCGGCAATAACCGCATCTGCGTTACCTCGTTTCAGGTTGTCGTAAACAACGACATTGTAGCCTTGCTGATCAAGGAGCCTTACCATGTGAGAGCCTATGTAACCGGCACCACCTGTAACAAGAATAGTATGTGACATGATATCTGCTTATCCAGCCTTTTTGGGTTGGCGAGTTTTCATTAATCGACGTGCTTCTTTATTCGTATAAGCACGAGTGCTATTTGCACCGATTACAGAATTGGAATTCTTTATGTTATCGTCAGTAGAGTCGTTTGGTTCAAATGGGGATGTGTTATTTATCTCGGCCTGACTGACGGGGACAAGCTTGTCATCACGCTCTGGACTATCTGTAGCTTTCGGGTTGATCACTCGCAGTTCCGAGAGCTTTTTTACACGATCTTTAACGTTAAGTTTCTGTTCTTTGCGTAGCCGTACTTCGCGCAGTTTATACGCATCGTTAGCCGCAACCTGACCTGGCGCCAGATTGGTATTTTGCCGAATGGCCATTACGGATACCTGCTGCAGCATGCTGATAGGCAGGGCGATAAAAAACACCCAGTAAAGTTCGCGATTAATCAATAGCCGAGCTTCGGAGTAGTTGCTCACAAGCAGCGCCACCAAAAAGCCCATGACAAAAAGAACTCCGGGTTGCTGATGTCGATATTGGCAGTAAATGACCTCAACGAGCTGCTGCATGATCATGAGTAACGCCAGTGCAGTAAGTGGCAAACCGATTTCAGAGGCAAGTTGCAGCAAACCGTTATGTGCGTGATAAACAGTCCACGAGAAATCAGTCAGTGATTGCTGTATCCAGAGAGTTTTGTCGGTTGGAAACCATATGGTGCCATAGCCATAGCCGGTTAGTGGACGATTCAGTATGAGTTGCCAAGTCTGGGACCAGACCTCACCACGACCCGTCAGATCACCTGATCGGCCAATGAGTTCGGCTGTGTCAATAAACACGAAAGCAACCCCGACGAAGCCAACTACAAACACGCCCAACAGTGTCATTGCGACAATGTTCAGCCTCAAGCTAAACGCTGCGTGTAGATAAACCATGACAAGAGTGGCGGTAATCAGTGCTAACAAGGATGTTGCCGAGACGCTATGATAGATACAAACAAGTGAAACCAGCACGATGCTCAAGTACAACACTCGTTGGCCCGTAGACAGAGTCCAGAAACACAGACTTACTGATAAAAGCAGTGTTATTGCCGCCCAGAAACCCAGTGTGTTTTTTGATGCCAGAACACCTCGCCATACAAGATTGCCCTGATAATCTACCATCCCCAGCTCGGGCACCAGAAGGGCAATAAAGATGCTGCCGACCATGAGTAAGCCAAGCGTCACCGCACTGATTCGTAACATTCGGTTCAATGGCAAGCTTAGACCAAGATATATGGCCACAATGGTTGTGCCGATCAAGTGTGTTGATCGTTCGGCAGTGAGAGCGGTGTCAACAGACCAGGCAGTCGAGAACATAGTGCCTGCCAGCATGCAGGTGAGCAGCAGGCGATATCTGACTATCCAGGTAATCCAGTTGAAGCCGAAGGAGGCAAATAGGCCAACAGCGGCAAATGCATACATCGCTAGCCATAGCAAGGTGATCAACGAAATAAATGTGTCGCTGGCTAGAGGTCCACGGAATGCCAGTGATAGCGAGAACGTTGATGATTGCAGCAAAGTGAGTACGAGCAAAGCGGTAGTAAATAACGGTGCCCGGTAATTCGTATGGTAGGCTGAAACCAGATTGTTCATGGCTTGAAAAAACACCTGGCTTGCAGCGTTGATACCGACAAAACACGTGCGTGCGTGGGCTGGAACCAGACGGTGCATGGTGGCAGCCGGTTATCAGCCGTGTAATGTTGAATGTTTGGCTTCATCCGGGTCTCAGGCACCCCTTGTTCGATCTGTAGCTCTGGCCTGATCCAGTGTGGCACCCTTGAGGCCTACATATCGATCAACAAGTTTTCGATATAAGCGGGGAGTCAGATTCTGAATAGTCTGCCGCAGAATACCAGGCACGCTGATAGCGCCGAGGCTTTTGGCTTTCCACAATAGCTTAAAGCTCTGTAGTGGTGCTTTTCGTGCCAGAGCAACGCTCTCGACCCGTGCCTGATATCCCGCCCATGCCTGTTCGGACATAAGGGTTTTCTGGGTAGCCATCCAGGTAAAAAAATTGGTGTATTTCACTGATGTGCCTGCAAAAACAGGCAATTGGGAGAGCGCGTCTGCACTAATAGCGTCAGCGTAATGAGTGTAGGGTTTTGGCAACATATGAAAAGCAATACCCGTCTGCCAGCAATCGATGGCAAACTGATCGTTGTCACCATAGGTTACATCTTCGTGCCATTGCACCTGTTTACCCAGGCTGCTGGGGATGACCATGGTGCTAGTCTGAATAAAACCGCCATGTACATATAGAAAATCGTAAATCGACTCATCGCTGCCTAGTGGCCTGTCCGGTTTTACCCAATATCGGCCTACACCGCGATCAACGATGATTTGTCCATAGACAAGTACCTCGCCCTGGTTTTCGATCACCGTATTGACAGCTTCCAGAAACTCCGGATACCAGCTGTCATCAGAATCCAGAAACGCAAGGTATTGTCCTTTTGCGCGACGCATGCCGTGGTTACGCGCGGCGGCAGGCCCTGCATTGTCCTGGCTGATGAAAATAAGTCGTGGGTCGGCGACGTTTTCTAATACGGTCAGTGTAGAGTCACTTGAGCCATCATCGATCACAATGATCTCGAAATCGGAAAAACGCTGCGCGAAACATGACTCAAGGGTTTCCAGAATCGAGTCGGCACGGTTGTAGGTAGGTATGATGATGGAAAAGCGCGGTGACATCAGTACGTCTCTCCCCGTGTCGTGGTTTGTCCCAGATGGGCGCTCAACTTGCCCTTGAATTTCCAGCGTAATAATTGCGCCTCTTGACGATAGGTCGGAATGGCCAGTCCGGCCACTGTCATTGCGCCGGTAACGCTCGCCAATACACCGGTTTTTGCCACGCGACTGAATTTATCCAGCCAGCCGGGTTGTAGATGTTGCATGACACGGACTCTGGAATTGTGAATGTTGATCACACGTTGTCGCAGCCAGTCGGGGGCTAGTCGGCTTTCAGGAACAGGCTCGTGGACAATAGCGTTGGCGGCCCAGCGCATGGTGTGCGCGTTAAAACCCAACTGAGTAAAGAAGGCAAGATCCTCGCTACCTGAATGTGCAAAGGCCTCGTGGTAGAAGTCAGGTGCATACAATTGCATTACGTCTGCTCTGATCATGAAATTACCACCGGCCTGCAACTGGCAGGCACTACCATCGGGCAATTGAAGATCAGCACCGTAGTAGGCGTTGTCGAGTAACGAGGCGTCAGAATGTTCCGGAAAAACAGGGCGCGTAGGCCCCCCGACCAGATCGGCGTCATGCTCTGCTTGTACTCGTAGCAATTCTGCCAGCCATTGTTTTTCAGGCCATTCATCATCGTCAAGAAAGGCGATCATGTCAGGTTTCAGTGCAAGAGCTTCAAGAGATACCCTGTTGCGTACAGCTGATATGCCGTCTGAGGTCTGGCTAAACGCATGCACTTTGAACGGGTAGTCAGGTGGCAGGTTCTGGCAGACTTCCAACCCTTGTCCTTTAGCGTCGTTATCGGCAACCACAATCTCAAGTTCATCTACACCGATTAGCTCAGGCAATGCCTCTAGCAGTTTCAGCAGCCCGTCGGGACGACGATAGGTGCAGATGCCGAGGACAATTTTCATGATGCAGCCTTTGTTACAGCATTTGGCGCTGATAGATTATCAGTATCATCGCCAAGTGCGATGGGTTGTTCTTTCAGCCGGCTGTACAGTATGTAGGTCAGATAAAATGCCATGAACACTTCCGCAGCAAGAATTCCCAGCAGGGTGGTTTCAGGCTTGTACAAGTACAGTGTTATGCTGACCAGTACACCACTTATTATAGCGCCGTAGATACTGGCGACAGCCAGAACACGAAAATCACGCATGGCCTGAAGGGCTGCCGCCGGTGCGTTATAGCTGGCGGCGAATACGGCGATAACAGACCAGAGGCCGACAATCAACGCCATGGGCTGATCAGAATATTGTTCTGCATACAGAAACGCATATATCCACTGCCAGCCCAGCCATAGACAAAGCGCGAGTGCGATGACAGCCCCTACCATGGCTATACTGGTAGTGATGATCTGTTGTCTGACTGCAAGGTGCCGGGACTTGGACAGATCTACGGCGAGCTCTGGTTTAACCATATTTTGCCACGTTAGTAGTGCAACCCGGACAGGTCCGAACAACACAAAGCCTGCTGCCAATGGTGCATAGGCATTGGGACCATTAGTCGAGGTTATGATGACGCTGTGGGCCTGCGCCAGAAAAAGTGTGGTTAACGAACCTGCCAGAGCCCAGCGCGATTGTTCCCAGACTTTCGAATAGCTACTGATACGCGATAGCAGAAACCAGCGTTTCTGAAAACCGTGCAAGCGCACTCGTTCAACCAGCATGGCGCACAAGTTGGCTGCCGCTAGAGCCATCAGCACGTGTCCTGTGGACAATGTATCGGTAATGAGATACAAGCTGGTGACAATGATGACACCGGATATTACATACATTGCATCGCCAGAGGCTGTGATCAGTGGTCGCATTCGAGCATAGCCGACACTGCGACTGTAGTGACGTGCGGAGTAGACAGCAACAAATACTGTTACGCCGATGCCTACGGTACTTGGCAGGCCAGAGTTTAATGCATAGGCAATTCCTGCGACGAGCAGAACCGAAAACAGTAAAAGATTGAGCGTACTGAACATCGCCTCTTGCTGCAGTCTCTCATCCTCATCATCAATGATGGGTGTATAGACTGTAAGCGGCGTGGAGATGAGTGCGTTATTTACGGCAGAGGCAAACATTGCCATAACAAACGAAAATGCGAAAACACCATAATCGTAAGGCGTAACCAGACGCAGCAGCAGCAGATTGAGCGCGAAGTGAAAACCACTAACCATGGCTTGTGCACCGACCGACAGTGCTAGTCGCGAGGTAATCAGTTGTATGAGACGGGCGATAGGTGACGCAGATGCGTTAACATTACTGGCAGTCTCTTTGTCGCGATTGCTCATGGATAGATGATCAGGTTCGTTTACCTGAACGCAACTCACCAACACCGTTACGTAATAATATAGCGCCTAGAATAACGGGTTCTACCAGGTAGCGAAACGCAAAGCGGCGAGGGTTTTCCAGCAGCCGAAAACTCCATTCCAGACCAAGGCGGCCCATCCAGCGGGGCGGCGTCTTGACGTGTCCCGCTACGTATTCCATACACGCGCCACAAGTAAAAACAATTTGTGCATCGATAAGTTGCCGATGTGCGCTAAGCCATGCCTCTTGCTTGGGAGCACCAAACCCTACCAGAAGCAGGTTGGTGTTGGCATTGTTAATCGCCTCCACCACAGCCAGGCTCTCTGGTCCGTGGGGTGTCAGGTCAAAGTATCCGTCATGGCCATTAATGTTGATTCCGGGGCACTGGACACGAATTTTTTCCAGAGCTACCTCTTGAACTGAGCTGTGCTGACCGATGTGGAAGACACTCCACTGATGCCGTGCAGCTTGTTGCATTAGCGGAATGATAAAGTCGACATAGGTAACGCGGTAGTCCCGATTCACTGGTATCCGACATACCTGCATGAGCCAGATCAAGGGCATACCGTCAACGAGGATCGTTGTATTCTCGTAATCGTTGCGAAGATCTGTGGAGGTGAAGTAGCTATAGAGGGAATGTAGATTGTGATACAAAACACTTTCGCGAGCGTTAGACTCTACACTGTGTTTCGCCAGCAGCAGATAATCTTCTATCGTTCCAGGGTGCACCGTAAAGCCCAGCAAATCGTGCTGTACGGGAATCTTGGCTTCGGTGTCCATAATGGGCTCGGCAAATTCAGTCGAATGTAAATATCAGCTGTGCTGATTGTATTCTAACGATATCGGCCGCCTGGAACGTGCCTTCATAGGGAAATTGCGTCAGCTAGCGTTCGAACACCTTTTTTATGTAAATAACACTTGGGTCAGGCTTGTAACGAGTTGCGATATTTACCCTGATCCTGAGTTCGACTCATCTGGCCAGGTAACCGAAGACAAGAGCGCAAAACGTGTCTGAAAGGAGAGCTGCTCGCGGGGGCCGACTCCGGCACGATCAGCTTATTCTCGGACAGGCTAGTAAGCGTTCTTGTGCATCCAACCCTTGAAAACGGTAACAACTAGAATTTTCAGGTCGAACAGGATTGACCAGTTTTTCACGTAGTGTCGATCGTGCTCTATGCGTGCAACCATATCGCTAACCCTGCGGGTCTCGCCACGAAAACCGTTAACTTGTGCCCAGCCTGTAATGCCAGGCTTTACGCAATAACGTGTGTGCAAAGAGGGAATGACGTATTGAAAGTCTTCATCCAGCTTGAGTGGGTGCGGACGTGGTCCAACCATAGACATTGAGCCCTGGATAACGTTGAACAACTGCGGCAATTCATCCAGACTGGTTTTTCGTAAAAAAACGCCGACTCTTGTAACTCGCGGGTCGTTCTTTCTGGCCTGTTTGAATTCGGCAGGACCGTTTTGAAACATGGTGCGAAATTTGTAGACCTTGATGATTTCGCCATTGCGACCGTTTCTTGCCTGGCAAAACAGTGCGGGGCCAGTGCTGTCGAGCTTGATGATAATGGAGATCAGTGCCATCAGTGGGAACAACAATACCAAGGCTATGGATCCAAGAAGAAAGTCCTCAAGTCGTTTCAGTGCAGCACTGAAACCTGCTATGGGTTTCAGCGAGGAGTTGTCGCTGTTTATAAGCGGTACCCAGCCCTGAACGGAGCTGTCGTTCAGAGCTTCAGCATTGGAACTTTCCATACGCATTTTGGTGGGCTCAGCAGTAACTCCATGAGCGACTTTTCTGTTATTTTTATCGTCATTTATTGCAGGGGATGTGGGCACCGATATCTCCGATTGTCGGTCAAGCATTTTGTGGCGTTTATACAACAGTATACCTGCCAAACCTTCGTATCAACTTGATGGTTCGTTGATTTTATCGCAATAAATCTGATGCTCGAGTGAACAATACCTCGTTCACACGTATCCACAATTTGGTCTCGCTCGTTGTGTGCACTGATTATCAAGACATAGTTTAGCGAACGAGCGCAAGAGTGCCAGTCGCCGGTGTGAAGTATTGTGTCATCTTTGCAACGGTACGCGCTGCAGCTACTTTAAAAGGCACTAATACCGGCCGAAGCCGGTATATGCCTAGTCTAGCTGTTCACGATAATAGGTGTAATGACGGGGCGTTGAAACCGAAGCGCCGTTCATGATACAACCACTGACACGCACGCCGGAAAAGGTCAGCCTTTTGAGTGCTTCGTTCAGTTGTGGTTCTTTCACTTCGCCTTCCTTGACTACCATTATAGTGGAACCGGCATGCTTTCCCAACGAGGCCGCAGTGGACACGCTAAGAACCGGTGGGGTGTCAATGATTGCAATGTCAAAACGCGGCGCTACAACGTTGAGAAAAGCACCGAACTCTTTATCGCTTGGCATATCGACACCACCGCCAGTGCCAGAATAACCACGCGGAATGCAGTAAAGGTTTTGTACCGTTGTAGCTTTGACGGTCTCCTTAAGCTCACTTTTTCCTCGAACTACCTCAGGCAAACCAGGCCCTGCATCCAGGCCGAGTGATTTGTGCAGTTGACCACGTTGATAGTCAGCATCTATAAGGAGTACACGCTTGCCTGTTTGCGCAACAAGCACTGCCAGATTAAGGCTCAGAAAAGACTTGCCCATGCTCGGCAGTGGGCTGGTAAACATCAGCACGTTGTTGTTTGCGCCTGCCATGACATCTTCCAGCATGCTACGAAGGCCACGCAGGTTTTCAATGGAATAGTCTTCAGGCTTCGATAAGGCCAGCACATTTCCAGCAATTGCCATTGAGGTGGATGCGCCATCAGGTCCGGACAATAATCGACTTGGATCAACGGTTGCCGGAGCACCGAGTCGGCGTTGAGCGGCACTTTTCGGGATGTTCATGAACACCGGCAACCCAGAGGCGCGTTCCAGTGACTCCTGGTCTCCGATAACCGTGGATAGTGCTGATCGAAGAGTCAGGTATAAGGTGTACAAGAACAGTGTTGTCAGTGTGCCGCCTACAATTGCCAGAAGTTTGTTGGGTGAGACTGGTTTGCGAGGCGATAGCGCATTGTCAATGATCTGAACCTCACCCACATTACCAACGTTGGCCAGGCGCAGCTTCTGCAGGGTTTCGCTCATTTCAATAAACAGATCGCGCTTGGTGTCCAGCTCGTCCTGAAGAACCGCCAGTTGACGTTCGGTATCCGGTGCGGCCACGATGGTGCCACGAATTTGACGTATCTTGTCGTTCAGTACATCTATCTCTTTCTGCAAGCGTTTTGGCGTGGGGTGAGCGACGGTATATCGTTTCAGCAGATCGTCACGTTCAACTTCTTTTTCCAGTAACAAGGTTTCGAGTTTGTCTAACTGGCCAAGCTTCAGATCCACTTGTGTATCGCGTACGTTGCCAGATCGACGTCTGTAATCGGAAAGCGCAATCTCGGCAGCGCGCAAGTCTGCCTCCACCGTGGGTAATTGTGCCTCGAAAAACTCTAATCGCTCATCGGTTGAACGATTCTGGGTGCCAAGTTTGACGCTTTTGTATTCCTGCAGAATAGCGTTGGTTAGATCGGCGATTACCGCTGGCTCTTCGCCTCGCATACGCACGGTGATCATGCGCGACTTGGCGTCGGTTGTTTCGGTACTCAGGTTATTGCGCAATGCTGTAATCGTTGACTGCAATGAAGACCTCACCAGAGAGAACTGTACGCCTTCTCCGGCCTGTAGATCCGCAACCGTCAACAGCAAAGGATCCTGGCCCGTGACACCAACTTCCAGAGCTTCACCGACCTGTGCACTTTCTACAATTGTTCTTGATTCGTATTCGATGCTGAACGACTCGTTGCCCAGGGAGGTGAGCACGAGCTCTGAGTCTTCCCATCGGCGTGGCACTTCCAATTGCGTAACCACTATTGATTCATCGCCCCAGGCGTACTGGCTGACAAATCCGAGATTGCTGACAAAATCGCCGAGAATTGGCAGTTGTCGAGTGACATCACCCAGTATAGGGAGGGTTTTGGGTGTGGCTGAAACGCGCAAATTGTAGGCATCAGCTACAGGTGTCAGGACTCGTCTGGAGCTAATCCGACTAGCTTCCTCTTTTATCGTTGGCGCGTTCCAGTCATTTTGCTGGCCGCGGTCTTCGCTTTCAGCCAGGTTGAGCTCATCGTTAACTTCGACAAGCGCTGACGCTTCGTATATTGACTCCGTGCTGATCAGGTACAGCCAGGCAAGCCCGAGCCCTAGCAGCAACGTCAGAAGAAGCCCGAATTTATGGCGAAGCAGCAGCCGCAGATATTCTTTAGCGTCACTGGTTGCTGGTACTGTGGCGTATCCCTGCATGTTCATACCCGGTTGCGGATAATTCAAAGTCTTCATCAGATAGGTGGTCCGTCGTGTCTGGCGAAGCGCATACGGCAGGTATAGTATAAGTGGTGCAGAGCTGCAAGCGGATAACAGCATTTTGTCGCTGCACACACCTGCCTCACCTTGCATCAATCTGCCGTCGCAATCGCCTTGCTATTATTGTTATGTGTTATCGCAACACGTAAATGTCTTACCCCACTAATCGGCAGCTTGTCAGTTAACTGTTAAAACGCCGACGGCCTGTTTGCTGTCGACTCGGATTGTAACAATTCACTAGATTCTAATTGTGAACTAGTTTTAATAAACTGTTTGCAATTAGCGTCGTAATGGTTGTTTGCAAGAGTGGTGCATATTGCGTCTAATAGCTAACTCCCGTTCCGCTGTGGCAGGTAGTTATCAATGAAAATCTGGTCGCGCACGTCAAAATATTGCCGCTTGATGTTCCGCTTTTTTCCAAACGAGAAAACTGGCTGATGCTCAGCGCACTACCTGTCTATAAAACTCCGTGTTCAAGCACCACCGTATCTTTGTGTTAGCGATCGATAAAGGTGGTGCGTGAGACTATTTCCATGATGCGTGCCTCTGTTGGGTTATTTGTACTATGCAGTGCCTTTGCCTTTTCTTCTTGCAGTGACAGGCCTTCAAAGGCCGCTGTGGATGCTACGCAGACAATGCAACCGTGGTTGAGTGCTTTGAATGCTGACGATGATACGTTTGCAGTGCCCGCTAGAGGGCAGTTTCCCAAGGATTTGGGTCTACACCCAAATGCACGCGCCGAGTCATTCACGCTACGCGCTGTATTCTCGCCAGTGGATGTCCCCGGAACACCCGGCAGCGCTATACGCACAGGAATATTGACTCGTATGGATCGAGTAGCGTTACGATTAGATGAAAGTGCTGCGCATACAGGTTCTGCATGGCGTTACGATGGACTTATGCGCTCATCGGTTTTTGTCGACAGTACGGTGGCACCCACAGACAATCCACCGGGCTTTGATGCCACTACAGGTAAAACCGAAAGCATAATCGAAGAAAAACTGACAAGACTCTCTCAGTTACCTTACCGGCAAACAGTACAACGCATGGCATTGGATCTGGCGGGTGCCGAGGCGGGCAGTATGTGGGTCGGCGCAGACAGGCTAACGATTGAATTATCGAATCAAGACTCGGCCAAATGTGCGCGAACATATCGCTGGCAAGTCGTATTGTCACCCATTGATCGCGTGATACTGGAGTTACCTGTTGAGCTTTGCCCAAAGGCTCGCACCCTGGGTGAAATTGCCGGTTGGCAACAAGCCAATACAGCGCTTAGAGGCGCACTGGTCACCCGTCCGGGAGAAGATGAAGAATCTGTCACGCCTATCGCGGGCACGGTTTGGTTGAGTCAGGGCTGGGGTAATTTACCAGCCAGTGGCGGCGCGGTGGTGATTGATACCCTGCAGCTGAGGCTTGACGATGGGCGTTGGCTTGATGTGACGCGCAGTAAGCGACGCAGCGGCCGGGGACCCAGGACAATAGATGCATCTGTTTACGCTGACGGGTCCGAACCTGAGAACATTGAATTGACATGGGAGGACAGCATCAAGGGCAGTGTTTCGCCATCGGGATACACCTATCCTGCAAGTATAAAACTCAACAGTATTGATCATGGTCTTGATTTGAAGGTGTCAATCATGAACAGGCTGTCAGAGACCTCCGGGTTTGGTGAAAGCCAGCTGCAGGTGCCCGTCGTGCTGGCAGGTTCGCACTCGGGCTCAGGTTTTTTAACATTCAATATCGTACAACAATGAAACAAACTCCTGGACGCAGGTACGCCCGTTTGCGCCTGAGCGACAAGGCATCTGTAATCGTCGCGGCCATGATGCTTGCCGGCTGCAATGCATCGGACCAGGTAGCGGGTGCAGGCTCAACGGACAACTCGGATGTTCACATTCCCGATGCGCTCCCGATTAAAGAGCTTGTCATAAAAAGTGTAGCCACCGATAACAGTGTAATAGCCACCGAGTCCACTTTACATGTTGCAAAACAGGAAGCGCTGGGGCAGGCGAAATTTGCCACGGCTGGAACCATAGCGGCTTCTCCTCAAAGACCAGGCAACGTGGAGGCTGGCCGGCTCGCTTTGTTACAAGAATCTTATGTAAATTGCGGTATCCCGGAGCGGGTTTATCGGCAATTGATCGCAGATGACGATGTGATATCCGTTGCCGGACGAACTCCATCTGCAAACGGTTTGCCCTTTTCTGTCAACGTTTTTTCCAACTCGGATGATGTGAGTATTGTCAGCAGCAATTGCCTGAGCTGCCACGGTACGCAACTGTTTGGAGAGTTGGTTATAGGCCTGGGCAATGAATTTCTGGATTTCACAGGTGATGCGTCGCAGGCAGTGGAGCGCGCAGGGGCGCTGGTCCAGGGAGAGGCAGAAACTCGCGCATGGGAGCTTTACGCTGATCGTATCAACGCTATTGCGCCGTACAGTCGCCCTCACACAGTGGGTGCAAATCCGGCTAACAATCTGACATTTGTACTGGTAGCACATCGTGATCCAATCGACAACGCCTGGTCTGATGAGCCGCTCTTGCCATTGCCCCCGACCGATGTTCCGCCAGTGAGTGTGCCACCGTGGTGGCGGATGGCTAAAAAGCCTGCCATGTTTAATTTGGGGGAAGGGCGATTGGATCACGCCAGAATCATGATGGCAGCATCAATGTTGTGTACTGACTCCGTGCAAGAACTGGTTGAAGTAGATGCCTATGCCCCGGATCTGCGTGCTTACATTGCAAGCCTGACGCCTCCGAAATATCCATTCCCTGTTGACAGTGCGTTGGCTGATACCGGGCGTGAAGTGTTTAACAGCAACTGCTCGCACTGCCATGGCACTTACACGGGTGAGCACAGTTACCCTGCCAGGCTAGTACCTATTGAGGTTGTTCAGACCGATAAGACCTTGGTGGAGTTTGCGCACGGACCGGGTGTTGTCTATATCGACTGGTATAACCGGTCCTTTTACGGAAAGTTATCAACGATGGCACCGGGGCCTGGTTATGTGGCTCCTCCCCTGGATGGTATTTGGGCGACGGCCCCGTTTCTTCACAATGGCTCGGTTCCCACCATTGCCATGGTGCTGGATAGCACACAACGGCCGACATTCTGGCAGCATGAGGTTACCGACGCCTCTGATCCGGAAAGCTATGACAAGATACGTTTGGGTTGGGCGCACAGTGAGCTGGAAGAAGGTAAGTCCGGAGGTTCCGATACCAGAATCTATGATACGACGTTGCGAGGATATGCAAATAGTGGCCACCTTTTTGGGGATTATCTGACTGACGATGAGCGGCAGTCGGTCATCGAGTACCTGAAGACACTCTAGAACAATGAATACCGGCATATCGCTGTCGCTCAAACGCAATGTGTTTTCCACCGACGGCATCTTCGCGATATCACGCGGATCACGCATTTCGGCCTGCGTTCTAACGCTCAGCCTGACATCAAACGGTAAAACAGGATGGAGCGAATGTTGCCCTTATGTCCGTTATGGCGAATCGCTGGATAGCGTGTCTGCCCAGATCATGGCGATGCAGCCTGCGTTGCAACAAGGGCTTGATCGTAAGTCTTTACAGGAAGTGATGCCAGCAGGTGCCGCCAGAAATGCACTCGATTGTGCCTTATGGGATTTGCAATCAAAACAGTCGGGTACGCCTGTCTGGCAGTTGGCCGGACTCAGCCTGCCGGTGCCTGTGATTACCTCGTATACCTTGTCACTCGATACACCGGATAACATGCGGCGCGCCGCTGAGAACAATGCCGCTCGCCCGATACTGAAAATTAAGCTTGGCGGGCACGGTGATCTGGATCGTCTACGCGCTGTACGCGCGGGGGCGCCGAATGCCAGGCTGATTGTTGATGCCAATGAAGGGTGGTCTGCCGAGACTTACGATGCATTAGTATCCACGATGATGTCGCTGGGGGTAGTGCTGGTTGAGCAGCCCTTGCACGTTGATGAAGATCGTCTACTGTCGAGCCGTAGCCGACCACTGCCGATGTGTGCAGATGAAGCTTGTCATGATCGTTATACTCTTGGTGCTCTTGTAGGCAAATATGATGTGGTCAACATTAAACTTGATAAAACGGGAGGACTCACAGAAGCGTTGGCGTTACGCGCTGCGGCGCTGGATGCAGGATTTAAAGTGATGGTTGGTTGCATGGTGGGTAGCTCACTGGCTATGGCACCTGCATTGCTGCTTGCTCAGGGAGCACACTTCGTCGATCTGGATGGTCCGCTACTACTTGCTGAAGATCGAGAGATTCCTATGCGTTTCGAGGGCAGTCTGATCTATCCTGCCTGTCGTAAACTGTGGGGTTAATGGCAGGTATTGTGCAGAAGCTTGCCAGACTAATGACTTCTGTTTGTTGGCGACCTGCCAATGACAAGATCACGGAATCACACAATGATATGACCAAACAGATAGTGGTTGTTGGCGGCGGTGCAGGCGGGCTCGAACTTGTTGTCAAGCTGGCTAAAAAGTTGAAACGTGATGAAAGTACCCGAGTTGTGCTTATCGACAAAAATGCCTCGCACATTTGGAAGCCGTTGCTACATGAAGTAGCCACTGGTTCCCTGGACAGTCACCATGACGAAACCAGTTACCGCATGCTGGCTCGCAAACACAAATTTGATTTTATCCTTGGCACTGTTACGCATGTGGATATACAGGCACAAAGTGTTGGCATTGCTGCACAAGACGATGATGATGGACAAGAGCTTGTTGAGGCGCGAGATATGGCCTTCGATCAGTTGGTGCTTAGTCCGGGAAGTCGAAGCAATGATTTTGGTACCACCGGTGTGGCTGAGTATTGCGTGAAGCTGGATTCACGTGAACAGGCGGAGCGTTTCCACAAGCTGTATCTAAAGCAGTTGCATAAAGTCAGTGCAGCGAAAGACGATAGCACGCAATTGTCGGTGGTGATTGTGGGTGGCGGTGCAACTGGAGTTGAGTTAGCAGCAGATTTACACAATGTTGCCGGTCGCCTTCAGGATTACGGGTTCGACTCTTTTTCACAGGCGCGGCTTAAAGTGTCGGTCATCGAGGCTGGTCCCATGTTGCTTCCAAGATTGCCAGAGCGTATTGGAGTCAGCGTTAAGCAAGAGCTGCAAACCATTGGTGTTGATGTACTGACATCGACGAAGATTGAAAGAGCCGAGCGTGATGCCTTATTCACCAGTGAGGGGGAACGCATTGCGGCTGATGTCAGCGTATGGGCCGCTGGCGTCAGAGCGCCTGAATTTCTAAGCCAGAGTGGTTTTCCTGTGGACAATCTTGGGCGGGTGAAAGTTAACCCTGATCTGACTGTCGAAGGGCACGAGAATATTTACGGGGCGGGTGATTGTTGTTGCTGTCCGACAGCTAATGGGGATACTGTTCCACCACGTGCGCAGTCAGCCCATCAGATGGCTTCAGTGGTCGCCTACAACATCGTTGCCCGGCACAAGAATAAAGATCTCAAGAATTTTGTTTACAAGGATTTTGGCAGTTTGATCAGCCTGTCCAGGTTTTCAACCGTCGGAAATCTGATGGGTAATCTGATGCGCGGCAGCGTTTTCATAGAAGGCTGGCTTGCGCGGATGTTTTATCTGTCGCTATATCGAATGCATCAGAACGCTGTGCATGGGCCCTATTCGACGGTACTTATTATGCTGGGAGACAGAATTTACAAAGCGACACGTGCTGACCTGAAGCTGCATTGATACAGGAATGCCCGAGCAGCCAAACGACACGGCCAACCGAGATTGCCTTGACAAGATTGCCTTGACAAGAATGCCTAACGCATTCAGTACGCGACAGGATTAGCCTTGTGCAAGCGCGGCCCGAATTATCTTACGGGCCGCAACCGGAACTAACTCTTGTCGGTGTCTACACTCGTCTCTTTGCCAGCGGTGTCTGATTTGTTGTCCATCCCGTTGATCTTGTTGCCGACTTTTGCGGTAACTCTTGATATCAGATCGCCGTCGTCTTTATTGCGACTTGCAGCCATACGTGACTCCACTTTGGATTCCAGTTTTTCCATTCCGCCAGAGACCTTGCCGACCATCTTGCCGAACAGGCCTTCTTCTTCTGATGCAGAACGACCTTCACCATAACCCTGGGCCATGTTTTTCGCTCGATGTGCCACACGTTGGCTTATTTCGTCTGACTTGGTGGCGACCTTGCGAGACGCACGCATGAACAAGCCTTCGTCGTCTGCGGCGCTATCATCAGAACCGGCACTCTGGCTGGCGGCCGCTTTCATCCTGGCATCCAGTTTATTGTCGATTCGTTCAGCCTGTGCACCGATGCGGGCGACTGCTCGGCCGAACAGAGTGTTTTCCTCACTTGCTGATGCCGGGCGGTTTTCAGGATCGTCGATTCGCGCTGCTGCGGCTTTGGATTCGATGAATTTTTCGCTGTACTTTGACGTTTTTTCCTGAACCTTGTTCACTGCTCTGGCGAAGCGTGAATTTTCCTCGTCAATAGACAGCTTGCCTTTAATAGCCGTCAAGCCGGAACCTGTTATGGCAGTGAAGTTCGGTAGAAAGCCTTCGTCGGCCGCAACCGTTTCGTCGTGACTGTGCGCTTGAACCCAGCGCCGTTCATTCAGTGCATTAAAGAACAACCACGCCGTTACAGTCAGCAAAAAAAGGGTGCAAATCCAGATCATCAGAGACTCCGTGCGAAGGTTTGTAGGCCGGGCAAATCGGCCGAGGGGTGAAATAAGCGCCGATGACCCAGAGTTTGTCGCCTCTGTTCATCACCCATTTATAATACGCGCAACGGCGGCTTGTCTCAAGCCTATAAACTACTGCATCACACTCATGATCGTAACTTTTTCAATCGAAACTGCGTTATTCGGCAGTTTGATAGACAGCTGTTCGCCTGAATCTGTCCTTCCTGAGTGAGAGCGTGTGAATACGCGCAGATGCCATTAATAGCTCAGGTCACTGCCATGCCGCCGTGAGCGACTTTTGAGATCAGATCGAAGTGCTGGCCTATGTAAATGCGTATCCATTGCGAGTAATTGGCAGAGTTTGCGTGAATATCGTTCTGCAGTTCTTCTATGTCATGCCATCTTACGGCTTGTACTTCATCACGGTTAAACAGTGTGGGTAGCGCGTCATCGTCGACGTAGCCGACGAAGCAATGAGCTGTTTCATTTTCGAACAGTTCACCACCTACATCGGCTTTGTAAGCAATTGTGCCAAAATTGATCAGGTCAATATCGCGGCAACCGACCTCTTCGAACAGGCGCCTTTTTGCGCAGGCAGGTAATGACTCGTTCCAGCGCGGGTGTGAACAGCATGTGTTTGCCCACAGACCGCCAGAATGGTATTTGCTGTTTGCTCGCTGCTGCAACAACATGCGACCTCGATTGAACAGAAATACCGATACCGCCAGATGAGGCACGTTGAGCACGTGCGCATCCCATTTGCTAATCGGATATAAATCGCCGTTGTCACCAATAGCCGTGATGACTTCTTTTTTGGTCTGGCTCTGGACGTCTAACATGGGGTGTCTTGGCTCAAGATTAGGGAGTGCTGCAAAAGCGGGAAGCCATGCATGGCAGCATTGCGCGGTCCTACTGAAGCATACATACTCATTGATACGTTAATCTAACAAAATGGGGCTTGTTCTTCTGGGCATACGGAACGGTAACAAACAGCGCACCCAGGCTGAATCAAATCGATCCAGATCCAGACTTTCATGGACCGTGAATCTTTTTTCGTGCAGGTCTTGCTCAATAAATCTGGATCGCGAATAAAATGGCGTGTCTTCAAGCGTCTGTATTTTTTCAATGCGAAAACCATCGGCTGTGCGCACTTGCCGTGGCACACGCCAGTATCGAGTTTTAGGCAGTTGGGTTTTATGGGAAGCGTCTACCGTGGTTAAAGTTCCATCAGAGGCGTAGTGAAAACTGTGTGCGCTCGCACGGCCTTGACGGTCGACAACATCATAGAGAATTGTTGTGGCATTGCTGCTGGCATGACTTCGTGACCACACCCAGCTTTTAAAACTGCTCTCCAGCGGCACATCTCCATAATTACTATCCACATAAGCCGATCCTTGCCATTGCAAAGATGGGTGCTCGAAAGCGACATTGATCCTCGTTTGCGGGGCTATGGGTTGCCAGAAATGGCGGGCATCAGCACTCCTGGGGCTATCCAGTGGATGAGCGGCCAAATCATAGTCTGGCAGCTCAATAAGCAGTTCACCCCTGACGCGCAAGGGCACGGGCACAGCAACTTCATCAATCTGTACGCGCAATGTACCGGATTCCAGCGACACCTGGCTTTTGCCAATGCTTAATTTTTGTTCACTGGCACGCATCGAAGCCCTGGTTCTCTCGGTCATACACCAGCGCCAGGGTGCACCATACAGCGCGACATTGACTGCGCAGTGAGAGGCTGCAACACCTTCACCACGCTTGCGGGCACGCGCGTAGTAGGGCGAGAAGACACTTCCAATAAATATGATCACGGTGATGGCGTGCTGATTGTCATCACTGACGGCATCCAGATACCACCAACGATAGCCATTATCAGGTACAGAATCTGTGAAGGATGGAACGCTCATGAGACCGAGTGTCTATTTTGGTTGACACAATCATTATGTCAGAATATTCTGACACTTGGTCACATAAGAAATTCATTATGGATGTCAGTAATCACATTGAATCAATCTTGAGGCAGGCGCTAGTGGATATCACCAGTGCGCCGTGCCCGGCGAAGCTGGCAGCGGCTTTGAACTACGCTGTGTTTCCCGGTGGTGCTCGCGTCAGACCAAAGCTGGTTATGGCAGTGGCTCAGGCATGTGCTGATGCAGCCTCTCCGCTAGCACATGCCAGCGCCGTATCAATCGAATTCCTTCACTGTGCCTCTCTGGTTCAGGACGATCTAGCCTGCTTTGATGATGCGAGCACACGTCGTGGCAAACCTGCATTGCATCTTGCCTTCGATGAAAGGCTCGCCATTCTGGCATCTGACGCCCTGATAGTGGCTGCATTCGAACACATAAGCCTGTCGCGTGACGCAGATGCTGAAGCGCAATTGGCGTTAGTGCGCATGTTGTCCCATCAAGTGGGCTCCATTCATGGGATCACTGCCGGGCAAGCATGGGAATGTGAAGATCACATAGATACCGATGCCTACCATAGGACCAAAACAGGTGCCTTGTTTGCTGCAGCTACTCAAGCGGGCGCGCTGTCCGCAGGTGTTGACGACAAGCCTTGGGCAATTACTGGTCACTTTGTTGGCAGCGCCTATCAGATCGCCGACGATATTCATGATGTGGTGGGAGATGCTGCAAAAATGGGCAAACCTGTGCAGGTAGATGCCATACATGGCCGACCCAATGCGGTGCACGAACTCGGTGTGGATACCGCTGTAGCCAAACTCAAACACATGGTCGAACAAGTCATCGATTCTGTGCCTCACTGCAAAAATGCAGATTTATTTATCGAAACGATACGGCATGAGGCCCAGCGTTTCCTGCCAAAGGAGCTTGCCCTCAGTGCAGCGTAATACAACATCTACCTCACTATTTGGCGGTGAGACATCGGAACCAATGCCACATGCTGAGGCTACCGAGTCTCTGTCTGACAGAATTTTTGGCTGGCGTAACCGCTTATTGGCTAATCCTGATTTTCATCGCAAAGCAAGACGCAATCCGTTCATGCGTTTCATGGCACGACGCCGTGCGCGCGCCTTGTTCGATCTGGTATCAGGTTTTGTTTACTCGCAAATACTCTCTACCTGTGTGCAGCTTGATGTATTCACGCTGCTACAACCGGGTCCGATGAGCCGTGATGCCATCTCAAGAGCCATAGGTCTGGATCGAGAAGCCACGGATGTACTTTTGCGCTCCGCCACATCACTTAAGTTGATAGAGAATCGTGAAGGAGACCGATACGGCTTGGGCATTCATGGTGCGGCATTGCTAGCCAACCCGGGCGTATGCAAAATGATTGAGCACCATACTTTCCTGTATCGCGATTTGACTGATCCTGTTGCTCTGTTAAAGCGCGAACAAGACGAAACCATGCTATCCATGTTCTGGGACTATGCCGGTGCTCGTCAGCAGCAAAGCGGTGATGGCCTGGGTACCGAGCCCTATACCGATCTGATGAGCGCCTCGCAAGCCATGGTAGCGGAGCAGATCATCGACACCTACCCGTTGCACAAACACCAGTGTTTGCTTGATGTTGGTGGTGGCGATGGGACATTCTTGCGCACGGTGGCCAAGGCGGCACCTGATCTCTCATTGAAATTGTTTGATTTGCCGCCAGTGGCTGCACAAGCCAGAACGCGATTTGCACAAAGCGATATTCACAACGAAATAAGTTGTCACGGTGGCAGCGTATTTGAGAACGCACTACCTCAGGGGGCGGATGTAATTTCTCTGGTCAGAATTGTTCATGATCACAATGACGATGCGGCTTTGGCCATATTGAAAAGATGTCGTGAGGCGTTGCCACCAGGCGGCACACTGCTGCTTGCCGAGCCGATGGGTCGGGAAAAGGTGGGTGATCCTGCCACTGATGCCTACTTCGGCCTTTATCTGCATGCGATGGGGCGAGGACGTCCGCGAACGGCGCGAGAGCTTGAAGCACTGATTTCACAAGCGGGATTCAGTCGTTGTCAATCAATGCGCACGCACATGCCGATGTTGACCAGTCTGTTGGTCGCCAAGGCCTGACACAGGCTTTGCCTGACTACAAAGGCATCTGCTGCCGGAAACAAACACTTCCGAGATGCAGATTGGTCAAAATTTGGACAAAATAAGGTGTCATGTTCGATTGACATTCCAAAGTGTAAAGGTAAACTGACAGTTGTTAAATCAGGTCATAGAGTTAAAGAGATTTCATGTCACCAGGATTGTCCACCAACGCAGTTGTATTTGAGCAACCAGGTCAACTGGCCATTCGCTCACTTGCGCTTATGGCTCCTGAGAGTGGCGATCTGGTTGTTGATATCGAAGCATCCGGAATTAGCACAGGCACTGAAAAGCTGCTTTGGACTGGCACCATGCCAGCTTTTCCAGGACTCTCCTATCCATTGGTTCCCGGATACGAGGCTGTTGGCATTGTCAGGCAAGCGGGCGTAAGCTGTCATTTGAAACCGGGTGATCGCGTATTCGTACCAGGTGCGAATTGCTATGCCGGTGATGTGCGCGGGTTGTTTGGCGCTAGCGCAGCTACGCTGGTCGTGCCTGAAGCGCGAGTCATGTCGGTTGGGCAGTTACCTGCAGATCAGGCAACGCTTTTGGCGTTGGCTGCAACTGCCATGCATATACTGACTTATCGGATAAGACAGGACAAACCCGATCAGAATCTGCAACTCACCGAAGTGGTAACGGGCGTACCACAACTGATTATCGGGCATGGTGTACTGGGGCGCCTGCTTGCCAGAATCTGCCTCGCACTGGATGCAACAGCGCCACAGGTTCTAGAGCTGGATAAGCAACGTAGCCAGGGTGCTATGGGTTACGAAGTTATTGCGCCTGAAGACGATCAAGGAACACCCAGACAACACATTGTTGATGTCAGTGGTGCGTGTGGCGATCATTTCAACACACTTATTTCCAAATTGTCCAAAGGTGGGCGACTAACCTTGGGCGGCTTTTATAGTGAGCCTGTCAATTTTAAATTTGCACCTGCCTTCATGCGTGAAATCACTCTCGGTATTGCTGCTGAATGGGCAAGGGATGATTTGTCGCTTGTTCTGTCACTTGTGCATTCCGGCGCGCTCAGCCTCGACGGGCTGGTCTCTCACCACTATTCATTTGATCAGGCAGAAGCTGCCTATCCGCAGGCATTCAATGATTCCGCCTGTTTGAAAACCATTCTGACCTGGAGCGCTTGATGAGTACCCAAACTGTTTCTGTTGATGACTTGAAATCGATGACTCAACGCTTACGTGATGAAGCTGCACAAGAACCTGATGCGCCTCCTACAGGTGAGCCGAAGAAAGAGACACAGATTATAGCGATCTACGGCAAAGGCGGAATTGGCAAAAGTTTTACACTGGCCAATTTGTCATACATGATGGCTCAGCAAGGTAAAAAAGTCCTGCTGATTGGTTGTGATCCCAAGAGTGATACCACCTCATTGCTGTTTGGCGGCAGAGCGTGCCCAACAATCATTGAAACCTCTTCCAGCAAAAAACAGGCGGGTGAGCAAGTTGCCATTGGTGACGTCTGCTTTATTCGTGATGGTGTTTATGCCATGGAGCTAGGGGGGCCTGAGGTGGGTCGCGGTTGTGGTGGTCGCGGCATCATCCATGGTTTCGAATTGATGGAGAAGCTTGGTTTTCACGACTGGGACTTCGACTATGTTCTGCTGGATTTTCTCGGTGATGTTGTTTGCGGTGGATTCGGCTTGCCGATTGCACGCGATATGTGTCAGAAGGTTATCGTTGTTGGCTCAAACGATCTGCAATCGCTATATGTGGCGAACAATGTGTGCTCAGCCGTTGAATACTTCAGAAAGCTCGGTGGCAACGTGGGCGTTGCCGGTATGGTCATCAATAAGGACGAAGGCAGTGGCGAGGCGCAGGCCTTTGCTGAGAAAGTGGGTATACCGGTACTCAGTGCTATCCCGGCTGATGACGATATCCGTAAGAAAAGCTCCTCTTATCAGATCATCGGAAAACCTGGTGGAGACTGGGGCCCGTTGTTCGAATCTCTATCGCAGAATGTCGCGGATTCTACGCCGCAGCATCCTACACCGTTAACGCAGGATGAATTGCTCGGCTTGTTTGATGCTGATGATTCGATGAAAGATTTTCCGATGACACCTGCGACCATCGCTGACTTGTGTGGCAAGAAATTCATAGAGATGCCCACCCTTGAAGTGGTTTACGACGAGGCCTGATCATGGGAAAGGCAGGCGACAATAACGTCACTGAAACACCGGTTAATTTTGTCGGCAAGCCCGGTGTTGATGATGGTGCGGGTTGTCACGCAGGTAAGGATGCCTTGTTAGCTGCAGCTAACGCTGCCGGCAAAAGCGAGACACTTGCTCAGTATGCCGCTGATTATCCGCTGGGTCCGCACGACCAGCCACAAAGTATGTGCCCGGCGTTTGGTTCTTTGCGTGTCGGGCTGCGCATGCGTCGTACGGCCACAATATTATCGGGTAGTGCTTGCTGTGTTTATGGCCTGACGTTTACCTCACATTTTTACGGTGCGCGGCGAACGGTGGGATATGTGCCATTCGATTCCGAGACGCTGGTGACTGGAAAGCTGTTTGAAGACATCCGCGAAGCCGTGCACAAGATGGCTGATCCCGAACGCTACGACACTATTATTATCACTAACCTTTGCGTGCCAACAGCCTCAGGTGTTCCGCTGGACTTACTGCCTGATCAGATTAACGGCGTGCGCATTGTGGGTATTGATGTTCCGGGTTTTGGTGTACCAACACACGCAGAGGCAAAAGATGTATTGGCCGGTGCAATGCTCAAGTATGCGCGTCGCGAAGCAGAACAAGGCCCTGTTGCCGCGCCGGCTACCCGTAATACCGAAAAGCGAACCGTAACGCTGCTAGGGGAGTTGTTCCCGGCAGATCCTGTCGTAATAGGTCAATTGCTTGCACCCATGGGTCTGGCAGTAGGCCCGACTGTTCCAACGCGTGAGTGGCGTGAGCTTTACACGGCACTCGATGGTGCTGCCATTGCCGCACTGCATCCTTTCTATACCGCCTCGGTTCGGGAGTTCGAGCGAGCTGGGCGACCTATTGTCGGTTCAGCGCCTGTTGGTGTTGAAGGTACAGCGGCATGGCTTGAAGCTATCGGTAAGGCTTGTGGTATAGAGCAGCCATTGATTGATGCTGCCAAGGATGCCTCCTTACCGGTTATCAAACAGGTGTTGGCAGCAGCGCCTATAGATGGACGGCTTATCATTTCAGGGTACGAAGGCTCTGAGCTGATTGTTGCAAGACTCGCTATTGAAAGCGGTGCTACTGTTCATTATGTAGGCTCTGCCTGTCCTAAAACAGCCTGGTCTGAAGACGATCTGGCCTGGCTTGAAGCGCGTGGTGTGGTGGTTAAGTTCAGAGCATCGCTCGAGGATGATATGTCGGCGCTAGACTATTACAAGCCTGACCTTGCTATTGGTACAACACCCTTGGTGCAAGCGGCGAAAGCCAAGGCTATTCCGGCGCTGTACTTTACCAACCTTATTTCTGCCCGGCCTTTGATGGGGGCAGCTGGTGCTGGTTCGGTGGCGCAAGTCATGAATGCCGCGCTAGCTAACAAATCTCGCTTCGACAAGATGAACGAATTTTTCGAAGGCGTAGGCGAGGGTGATACATCGGGCATCTGGCAGGACACGCCAATGAAACGCCCTGCCTATCGACAACAATTTGCGAAAAAACTGGCCAAGCAGGCAGTGGCCCGCTCCAGCACGGCGACAAGCTGATGTTAATACTTGATCATGACAGAGCGGGTGGTTACTGGGGGTCGGTGTATGCCTTCTCAGCCATCAAGGGTCTGCAAGTAATTATTGATGGTCCTGTCGGTTGTGAAAACTTACCGGTGACTTCTGTATTGCATTACACCGACGGTTTGCCACCGCATGAATTACCGATTGTCGTTACAGGATTAGGTGAAGAGGAGTTAGGTCAGGAAGGTACCGAAAAGGCTATGCGCCGTGCGCACAAGACACTTGATCCCGAGCTTCCAGCGGTTGTCGTCACAGGTTCCATTGCTGAGATGATTGGCGGTGGTGTAACACCTGAAGGTACTGGCATATTGCGTTTTCTGCCTCGTACCATCGATGAGGATCAATGGCAGAGTGCTGATCGTGCCATGTACTGGCTCTGGACTGAGTTCGGACCCAAAAAGGTGCCTAAATTACGCAAAAAGGCAGAAGACAAGCCGCGTGTAAATCTGATCGGTCCGATGTACGGACAGTTTAATATGCCGAGTGATCTGGCAGAGATTAGTCGTTTGGTCGAAGGTATCGGATGCGAGGTCAATATGAGTTTCCCCTTGGGTTCGCATCTGGCGGATATCAACAATCTGGCAAATGCCGATGTTAACATCTGTATGTACCGTGAATTCGGCAGATTGCTGTGTGAAAATCTGGAGCGTCCTTATTTGCAGGCGCCGATTGGGCTACACAGCACTACAGCGTTCTTGCGCACACTGGGTGAAATGACGGGGCTTGATCCTGAGCCATTTATCGAACAGGAAAAGCACACCACCATCAAGCCTGTGTGGGACTTGTGGCGTTCAGTGACACAAGATTTTTTCGGTACGGCAAGTTTTGGTGTTGTTGCGCACGAGACCTATAGTCGCGGTATCCGTCATTTTCTCGAAGAGGAAATGGGCCTGCCTTGTGAGTTTGCCATTCAACGCAATTCGGGCAAGAAAACTGATAACGACAATGTCCGCGAGCTGGTTCAGACAAAGACGCCGCTCATGGTATTCGGCAGTTACAACGAGCGTATGTATCTAGCTGAAATCGGCAGCAAGGCCTCTTATATTCCTGCCTCTTTTCCTGGTACGGCAATCCGTAGGCATACCGGTACGCCATTTATGGGATATAGCGGAGCGACCTATCTGATTCAGGAGGTGTGCAACTGTCTGTTCGATGCACTGTTCAATATCTTGCCTTTAGGAACAGTGCTGGATGAAAAACAGGAAGCTACGCCAAGTCGGATCCAGCCAGCTCTGCATTGGGATGAGGATGCACATGCATTACTTCAAAAGCTGGTTGATCAGCAGCCGGTCATTGTTCGCATCTCTGCGGCCAAGACCCTGCGAGATGCCAGTGAAGCAACAGCGCGTCGCGAAGGTAGCGAGCGCGTTACAACCAAACACGTGGCGGCACAAGTCCCGTCCAGTGAACCGGTCCATTAGGATCAACAGGAGATTATCGTATGAGTGCTAACCCTTCGATGATGAAACATGCTCACGTAGATGGATCACACGCTGTACATCATGCAAAACCCGGTAAGTCCATCGAGTATCGCGTGATGTATTCGCTGATATTCATGGTCTGTCTTGCTATCGCGGGTCTATGCCGCCTGCTTCCACGTAATCGGCATCCATGGATTTGTGCAGATGCTGCTGATTCCGCATCGTGGTGGGCCGAGGCGCGAAGTGCCGCAGATAGCACCGTGCCCTATGTTTTTCAGCAGTAACTCATTTCAATTTTTGCGGCAGCCCTGAATTTCGGGGCGCAGCAAAAGTCACTACCGCCAAAGCTGAATTGCGTTATTAATCCAGATGAGTTGCGGTGTTCAACGGCGCTTGCGCGTCTTTTCCTGGCCTGCGGTGAAACAAGGGTCTACAACATGAGGCTATTGATATGGCTGACGTTAATTCAGGCGGTTCTCTGTCTGGACTGAAACAGAACGAGGCACGTGAATTTCACGCAATCTTCGTTACAAGCTTCCTTTTCTTCACTGGAATCGCAGTGGTTGCACATTTTCTTGTGTGGCTGTGGCGTCCTTGGTTCCCAGGTGTAGAGGGATATTCCATGTTGGGCGATACGACTGAAAGAGTTGTATCCCTGATGTCATACATTGCTTAGAGAGACACTGATATGTGGCGTATATGGTTATTATTTGATCCGCGTCGTGCGCTGGTAGGCTTGGCTGCTTTCCTGTTCACTCTTGCGATAGTCATCCATTTTATCGTTCTGAGCACAGATCGATTCAATTGGATTGAAGGCCCGTCGATGGCCGTAAGTTTTCAAGATGTTATTGAAGCTGATGTCGATACAACCCGTTTAGGTTGATCTTCAGCAGTAAGGACAGAACAGCTGTCAGGCACGTGGCACTCTATAAATGCACTGCAGTGTATTCGTCACGCCGCCTGCGGCTGGGCTTGATCGAGCAACAATAAAAACAGGCCTTATTAGTCGGGGAAATCTAACATGGCGATGCTTAACTTTGAAAAGAAGTACCGTGTTCGGGGGGGCACGTTTGTCGGGGGAGATTTGTTTGACTTCTGGGTCGGGCCTTTCTACGTCGGCTTTTTTGGTGTAACAACCATTTTTTTCGCGACTGTCGGAACCTTGCTCATTGTGTACGGTGCTGCCATTGGCGATACATGGAATGTGTGGCGAATCAATATTGCACCACCTGATTTGTCTTACGGCCTGGGCTTTGCTCCTTTAAAGGCGGGCGGGCTTTGGCAACTGATTACAATTTGCGCCACAGGGGCTTTTGTCTCCTGGGCACTGCGGCAAGCGGAAATTGCCAGAAAATTAGGCATGGGGTATCACGTACCTATCGTCTTCGGTTTTGCAATCCTTGCCTATGTGACACTGGTTATATTCCGCCCTATTTTGTTGGGTGCCTGGGGACATGGCTTCCCGTACGGCATTCTCAGTCATTTGGATTGGGTATCAAACATCGGATATCAGTTTCTGCACTTCCACTACAACCCGGCTCATATGCTAGCGGTAACGTTCTTCTTTACAACGTGCTTTGCGCTTGCGCTGCATGGCGGACTTGTCTTGTCGGCAACGAGTGTCCCGGACGGCGAGAAGGTCAAGACGCCTGAATACGAAGATACGTACTTTCGCGACATCATCGGGTATTCCATTGGCACTCTGGGCATTCATCGCCTGGGCATGTTTCTGGCGATAAACGCTGCCTTCTGGAGTGCCGTCTGCATCATTATCAGTGGTCCTTTCTGGACTAGAGGCTGGCCAGAGTGGTGGAACTGGTGGCTTGAACTTCCGGTCTGGGGATAGGAGAAAAACATGGCTGAATATCAAAACATCTTTACCCAGGTCCAGATTCATGGACATGGTGAAATGGGAATCCCTATTGGGAAAGAAACCCGCAACCGTGCGGGTAAACCCATCTTTTCCTGGTTGCTGGGCGCTTTCGGTAACGCGCAGTTGGGGCCCATCTATTTGGGAGCGACAGGTACATTTTCGCTGATTTTCGGATTCATTGCCTTCGAGATCATTGGTCTGAATATGCTGGCTTCGGTCAATTGGGATCCCGTGCAGTTTGTCAGGCAATTGTTCTGGCTGGCGCTTGAGCCGCCTCCCCCAGGTTCGGGCCTTGGCATACCGGCCATGGCTGAAGGTGGTTGGTGGTTACTGGCTGGCTTTTTTCTGACTCTCTCCATCTTGCTCTGGTGGACAAGAACCTATCTACGTGCAAGAGCGTTGAATATGGGTTATCACATCCCCTGGGCGTTCGCTGCAGCAATCTGGTTGTATCTTGTGCTGGGATTTATACGTCCGCTACTAATGGGCGACTGGGGAGAGGCGGTGCCGTTTGGAATCTTCCCCCATCTTGATTGGACCGCGGCTTTCTCGATGCGTTATGGAAACCTTTTCTATAATCCATTCCACATGCTGTCTATTGTATTTTTATATGGATCTGCTGTTTTGTTTGGTATGCATGCTGCGACAATTCTGGCGGTCGGGCGATACGGTGGTGAGCGGGAGATAGAGCAGATAACTGATCGTGGTACTGCCACCGAACGTGCCTCGCTGTTCTGGCGCTGGACGATGGGCTTTAATGCAACCATGGAGTCCATACATCGATGGGCCTGGTGGTTTGCCATTCTTACGCCTATCACAGGTGGTATCGGCATTCTGTTAACAGGCACTGTCGTAGATAACTGGTATATGTGGGGCGTCAAACACGGTATCGCACCATCCTATCCAGAAGTGTACGTACCCAGCATTGATCCAGCCTTGGGAGGAAACTGATGAAACTGCTAAAAGTATCTGCCGTTGCCCTTCTGGCGCTCGGTGTTCAAGGTTGCTGGGAAGCACCTCCGATGGAATCTGAACAGATTGGCTATCGTGGTGTGGCTATGTGGCAGACGACTAATCCGGATGTCACAGAACCCCTGGTGGCTCTCAATCAGATTCCAGTTGCACTGCCAGTATCGCCCGAGGTTCCCGGCGCTCCCAAGGCAGGTGATGTCTACCAGAATGTTCAGGTACTGGGAGATCTGTCGGTTGCTGAATTTACACGTACCATGGCAGCTATCACACAATGGGTGTCACCTGAGCAGGGCTGTGCGTACTGCCACCAGGGTGCAAACTTTGCGGCTGATGATGTCTATACAAAAGTGGTGTCAAGACGCATGATGCAAATGACGCAGACCATCAATAGTGAATGGGGTGATCATGTCAAAGACACAGGTGTCACCTGCTATACCTGTCACCGCGGCAAAAACGTTCCTGAGTACATCTGGTTTGAAGACAATGGTCCGGCACATGCCGCTGGTATGTCAGCCAATAATTATCAGCAAAATAATGTTGCGCCCAAGGCTGGTTATACCTCGATGCTGAGCGATCCATTGACCCCGTATCTTGCTGGCGAACCTGACAAAATTCGCATTGCTCACGAAAATGCTCTGCCTTTGAAAGGCCAGAACAATAATGAGTCGATGCAAGCCCTGGAACGCACCTGGTCTTTGATGATGCACATGTCGGATTCCCTCGGTGTCAACTGTACGTATTGCCATAACTCACGAAATTTTGCCTCCTGGGAGCAGAGCCCTCCGGCTCGAGTGAGCGCATGGCATGGTTTGCAGATGGTGCCGGCCATTAACAATACCTACATGACACCGCTACAGCCGGTATATCCACAGCATCGCCTTGGCAAGCTGGATGATGCCCCAAAAGCTAACTGCAGCACGTGTCATCAGGGAGTTAATAAGCCGCTATATGGTGTCAGCATGCTGGATGATTACCCGGTCTGGAAAGCACCATTGAATGATGCTGCCACGGTGGAACCTGACTACTCTGATGTGCCGGACTATCTGGATCCCAACAATCCAGAACCTACTGCTGCCCTGGTGACGCCAGAGGCAATCGAGGTAGCAATCAGCTCGGCAATTCGGGCAACTAGTGTTGTTGTAAGTCAGTAATTGTCTTGCCAACTGTCAGTGGCGATTATTGTCGCTACTGACAGTTGGCATTTCCTTGCAAAGTGCAAATTTGAAACGCAGTGAAACCATCCAAATGGTTGTCACTGCTTTTTTTTGTCCAGGTTTTTGTAAGGCAATACCGTCTGGTAACTTAAACCAGGCGTCATATGTACATTGATACATTCGCGTACGCTTGCCTTGCGCGTACGCTTGCCTTAAAAGAGTAAACTTGGCAAATCTTCAGTAAATCTTTCTTCAGTAAATCGTCATTGAGTGATTCTTATCTATGAAAACCCTTCGTATAGCAACTCGTAAGAGCCCTTTGGCCTTGTGGCAGGCTGAGGATGTCAAGGCGCGTGTCGAGGCGCTTGATGTTGGGGTGAATGTCGAGCTATTGAAGATGACCACGAAGGGTGATCAATTATTGGATAGCCCATTAGCGAAAATCGGCGGCAAGGGCCTGTTTGTCAAAGAGCTGGAAACTGCAATGCTTGATGGCAAGGCGGATATTGCTGTGCATTCGATCAAGGATGTGCCAGCTGTGTTGCCAGAGGGTTTGCAGGTTGTTCACATAATGAATAGGGAAAATCCACACGATGCCTTTGTGTCCAATACCTATGAAAACCCGGAGAGCTTGCCGGAAGGCGCGGTTGTGGGTACTTGCAGCCTCCGACGTCAGGCGCAACTGATGGCCAGATTTCCACACCTGAATATTCACAACCTGCGCGGCAACGTCAATACTCGTCTTGCCAAGCTCGATAATGGCGAGTTTGATGCAATTATTCTGGCTGCAGCGGGCCTCATTCGCCTTGAGATGCAAGAGCGCATTGCGTGCGAGCTTAGTGTGGAAGATAGCCTGCCTGCTGCAGGGCAGGGGATCGTAGGGATTGAGACACGTATCGATGACGAAGAGACTGCCGCTATCATCGAGCATCTCCACCATCAGGAAACAAGCTATCGTGTAATGGCAGAGAGAGCGCTGAGTGCCAGACTCGATGGCGGGTGTCAGGTTCCTATCGCAGCGTACTCGCAAATGCAGGGTAATCTGATATGGCTGCGAGGTCTGGTGGCATCACCAGATGGCAAACAGGTGGTAACGGCAGATGCCAATGCGCATCAGAATGAAGCTGTTGATCTGGGCGTAAGAGTGGCTGAGATGCTGCTTTATCGAGGCGCTAACGATATTCTCAAGGGATTGGGCCTGTCACCGGCACCGCTCGACGAAGTAGCAGCCAGTGCCGCCAAGTATGTCAGGCGTGATAAATCGGCGTTAAGTTAGCAAGAAAAGGATTTACGAATTTGTTTTTTCATGTTCACGACCTGATGTTTTATCTCTTTCATCGAGTGCGTGGAATAGTGAGACCAACCATTCTGTTCTTGGCACTGATGGTACCGATTCAATATCTTCCAGCAGGTATTGCGTTTCGATAAGTGGTGGCCACTCAAGTTCATCAATCCGATGCTCGGAACGAACCAGAGGAATGGTAACCAGCGATTTTGCGAGCAGATAAGATTTTCGTGTTCTGGCTACTATGGCCCGCTTGTCTACAGTCTCGTATGCTTGTCGCGCAATTTCTCGACCTATATCCGAATAGATGACTCTAGCGGCTCTTATGCCAGCGCGGCAATTGAGTGGCAACAGAGCGACCCCCGAATCGGAGCGTTTGTACAATACATCGGCATAGCTTAGAAGACGCTTGCACATGGCGGTTATGTGTTCGTTTTGCACTGGATTTGCCAGCCACTCTTCGGCATCGATACCCGCTTGCTGAAACCAGCGTCGCGGCAGGTACAAACGTCCCATTCGTGCATCTTCACCGATGTCCCTGGATATATTGGTTAGCTGCATAGCGACACCCATGTCACAGGCACGTGCAACTGCGCGTCTGTCGCTGGTGCGCATGATGAGTGTCATCATGGCGCCGACGCAGCCTGCAACTCTGGCAGCGTAATCGTATAGCTCTGATAAAGTCTCGTAGGTGCGTTCTGTGGTGTCCCAGGCCAGGCCCTCTATCAAGGCATCAGGCATGGCACGTGGAATTGTGTAGTGATGTACTACTTCAGCCAAAGCCCGGTCTTCCGGGTAGGCTTGTGGCGCTCCTGCATAAATAGAATCCAGACGGGATGACAGTGCCTGAATAGCCGCATCACCGGCATTTTCTGCATCGATCAGATCATCTGCAATTCGGCAGAATGCATACAAGGCAGTGGCCGGTATGGCGGTGTGCCCGGGTAACAGTAAGGAGGCCATGAAGAACGAATGCGAGCCATGCTTTATGAGCTCTCGGCAAGCGCTTAGATCTTTTTTATCAGTGTTCATGGTGCAACTGTATCAAGAATTATCCGAGCAACCGAGGAAGGGTCCTCTTCGTGCAGTAAATGGCCGCCTCCATTCACCACGTAAACCTTGACTTGTTCAGCAGGCAGTAGTTGCCGCAGTTTGTAGATATCTCGTAAAGGGATAGTCTTATCGTCGCTGGCAGCAATGAGTTTAACGGGTTGCTGAATCTGCCCAAGACGCGCATTTAATTTTTCCAGATGCCAATTCGCCATCATACGCAGTACACCTGAAACATGTGCAGGGTCGCTGAACAGCTCAGCATAACGGCGAAAGCTTTCGGAATCAACAACTGAGCCTGTGCTGTCGAGCAATTTTTTTACATTACTATCGTTGCGAGCGCGGAACGAGAAAAATCGCGGCATCCAGGCGCTTGCTGCGCTCAGTCTTGCCAAGGGTAAAAACAGATAGCCTGCCAATCCACCTAACGGAATTACCGCAGCATTTATGCATGCCAGTTTTTTTGCACAATGTGGGTGTTCCAGACAAAGCTCCAGCATAATGGCAGCACCTGCCGAATGCCCTACAATAAGCTCTGGGTGCAAATTTTCGTGTTCGATAAACTCGAATAATGCTGCTGCCATTCCCTGTAGCGTTAAGTCGGCATCGGCTGGCGTTACCGTATCTGCATGCCCGGGCAGATCAATCATTACCACCGTGTAGTGCGCAGCAAGTAAAGGTGCCAGCTTATCCCAGGAGTGCACTGAAGCGCCGGTGCCATGAATCAACAGACAGACAGGCCCGGAACCTTGAGTGCGGATATGCCATTGAAGTGCACCGACTCTTATTTTTTGCGATGATTGGGCTTTCCGCGACGCTTGTGCAGGCATATTCATGCACGAATCAGTTCAGGCAATTTGCTGGAACTTGCGGAGGGCAGCGGTAAGTAGGTGGCTTGAAGGGAAGTAGCAAGCTCTCGAGCCTGGGGTCGTGCCCTCGGTGCGGTATCAATGAACAGGCATTTTATCTGAAGCGTTGCCAGTTGGCGTGCTGCCTGATGAGCATCTTCCATCGCTTGGGTTCTCGACGCCTCTCCTTGTCTTGAAATATTCGCTTTTCCGTCGGTCATTATAACAAGAACGGGTGTCTCACCTGCTTGCTTAAGTTGTTGTGCCACCTGGCTTGCAAGCTCGAGTCCGGAGGCCAGAGGTGTTCCACCACCGCCAGGCAGACCAGCCAGTTCACGTTTGGCTCGCACGAGTGAACGGGTGGGCGGCAGTTCGAGTTGAGCCTTGGTGCCACGAAAACTGATTAAGGCGACGCGGTCGCGTCTGACATAACACTCTGCAAGTAGAAGTTCGACTGCGCCTTTGGCTTCTGCAAGTCTATTGAGGGCGGCTGATCCTGAGGCATCTACGACGAACACGGTCGTCGTTCGAGTGGGTTGTTTGTAACGTGTTACGCGGAAATCTTCGACCCGTACTTGCAAACGTTGACCTGCGTTGGGCTTTGCGCCGCGCAAGCGTTGTTTGGGTGCTGCAGCCTTGAGAGTTTCGATAATATTCAATCGCTGCTTGTTTAATGGGCCGCGCGGACGCCTGACCCCAGTGGGACGTCCTGTTGTCCCTTTGCCTGTGGAGTTTGCATCTCGACCAGCCTTACGATTGTTTTTCTGACCACGTACAAGATTGGCGATGACATTTTGTGGCAAGGCGGCAGCAACCGCATCCAGTAGTTGCTCGCCAATATCGTTTTGTTCATCCATATGCTCTTCGCTGGGATCTTGATTCTGCTGACTACTTTGCTCATGTTCGGGGGGAGGTGGAAGATCGGCAGCATCGTCAGGATTCTCATTTACCGATTCGTCAGGCTCTTCTTCGGCTTGCTCCTCTATATCCTCAGTTGATTCCATCGTAATGGCTCTTGGTGCGAACACCAGTTGCGCAGCGATAGCGGCATCGTCGATGTCAACGTTTTGCCTATTGTCAAGGGCGGCATGTACGCGAGCCACACGCACCGCGAACAACAGCGCTCTTGCAGAATCAACCCCCAGTCGCTGAGCCAGTGTTGCTAGTTCTTTCAACATTGAATCCGAGAGTTCAATCTCATCAATACGAAGTTTTTCAGCGACCATGCCCGTTTGTTCTTCATCGAGCAAAGACTGCAGTGTTGACAACGGCAACGCCGGTAGCTCAATCATCATCGCGAGACGTTCGGCCAATAATGAGTCAGCAAGCCCGGTTTCATCTTCAGCACTTTCATCCATTAATATCAGGACGGTGGCTGGCGCATCCGGCTTATCCAGATGTGCACCAAGCACTGATGATGTCATTGCGTCGAGACGTTCAGCACCTTGAACCAGCAATGCACCTTCCTTGATGTCCAGAAGTCCACTTTGATGAACCGGCTTTCCGGCAGCCAGGCTCGTGCCTATATCCACGCCACCCATTAATCGTTCGGATGAGACAGACACGGGAACCGGTGTTATTGCAAAGCACTCACCAAGGTTTGCAAGATAGGCCTGCTGGACGGGCCCATGGGATGTTCTTACCAGTATGCCTTTAAGCGATGGATCCGCGCGCAGTAGTGCCAGAGCCTTGATGGCGAGAGTCCAGCGTTGTTCGCCATCTCTCACAGGGCAGTCAAGCCCACCGACTCCATGGCTCGTTCTACACGCACGCTTGAACCACTATCATCGAGGGGATCACGCCGCAGTCGATGGCGTAGCGACATGGCTGCCACCCGATGTATATGAGCAGAGTCGACCGTTGTAACGTTACTGAGCGCTGCATAAGAGCGACAGGCGCGAAGTAAAGTCAGCTCGCCACGAAGACCGTCTGTACCCAGGGCCACACACAGCTCGGAAATAGTACGCAAGGCAGCATCGGGCACCGCAACATCAGCCAGCATGGTACGAGCCCTGGTAATCTGTACAGCGATGTCTGCATCTTGAGGATTGTACTTTTTTGCAAACGCTTCCGGGTCGCGTTCAAATTCATCACGCAGCCTGACTATGGACATCCGTTGGTCGATATCCTGTGGTGTTGTCACCTCCACAGATAAGCCGAATCTGTCCAGCAGTTGAGGGCGAAGTTCACCTTCCTCTGGATTGCCACTACCGACCAGAAGAAATCTGGCAGCGTGGCGTATGCTCAGTCCATCGCGCTCGACGACGTTAACACCGGATACGGCAACGTCCAGTAGCAGATCAACCAGGTGATCCTCCAACAGATTAACCTCGTCGATATATAGAAAACCGCGATTGGCTGCAGCAAGCAAACCGGGTTCGAAGGCCTTGACGCCGACAGTTAGTGCTTTTTCCAGATCCAGTGCACCAACTACTCTATCCTCGCTCGCGCCCAGTGGAAGATCGACGACAGGCGTGGCTCGGCTGACCGCGCTGAGAGCCCCTTGTTGTTGTCGGCGTTGGCACTCGTCACATAGATTTTCGATGTGGTCGGGATGACAGGCAAAACGGCAATCTTCTACCACCGATATGGCGGGTAGCAGAGCTGCCAATGCACGCATGGCAGTGGTCTTGCCGGTGCCACGGTCTCCAAGCACGAGGACACCGCCAATACTTGCATCGACCGCGGCCATTTGCAGGGATAACTTCATGTCTTCCTGGCCGACAATAGCCGAAAACGGAAATACGTAACTCATTTTTATTGACTGACTTTTATTGGCTGACTGTTATTGGCTCACTATTATTGGCTCACTGATTGGGTTGCTGTGGTATCAACCTTGTTCAGTGTGACAGAAGCAGCTCCTTTTTTTGAAACTGTCATGACCTTATTAATTCTCTTCTGTGTTCGTGCTTGTGCACTTTGCGTAGGCTTTGTTGCTGTATCAACTGTGGCAGAAGAAGCCTGAGTATCGGACTCGGTATCGTCACGGGAAAATATTCGATTCCAGAGTTCAGAATCTGCAATGGGTAAGGCCATGAAAAGATGCTCAAGTATTGCCAGCGACAACAGAATACCGGGCAACAGGGTTATCAATGCTTCCGGGTATTCGCTGGTCATTGAGCGGGAAATAAGCTCGGCTGCGATAAGGCAGGCTGACACAACCGAAAGTGGAAAGAACAGTGTGATTGGTGCACGACGAATATAGCTATGAGCATAGGCCAGACGCTTGGGAAACCAGTCTGTGTTGAAATTTGGAACACCGAAAAACAGGTTGAGCTTTGCACTCCAGCGCATTATCCACAACACCAGGAAGGAATATAACGCCACTGGGTTGTCAGCTCCGAATAACAGAGTCAACACGACACCCCCAACAAACAAAACACTGACTTCGTGCCAGATACTGGCACCAAGTGCAAGTCGAAAGCGTTTGCCCGTAGTACATTTTTCGGGACATCGACGCTTGTGAACGCCGCTGATCATTCCGGTGTAGTAACTCAGCTCAATGCAGCCCCACAAGCAAATAGCGGCGAAAAACCCAAGATACGATTGCCAGGGTTGTGAACCTTGCGCCGAGACAAGCATGGCCGCAAGCGATGCAGCAGATACAAGGATCAGTGTAAGAATGAGTGGTCTGCGAATAGTAACGATAGTTTGTTGCATGTACAGCACCAGACCGGTGCCGAGCCACCATGCAACAATTACTACCACTATGGGTACCAGAAAGGACATAGCTGCGATTGATATTGCTTAAGACGAGGACAGAAGGGAAGAGCTGGTGGCTGTTGAAATATCTGCGCCAGATTCAGAGTCAGATCCAGATTCAGGTATCAGGCGCGTGAAGGCCTCTACGTTGTCTTTTCCAAAAGCTGATAACTCTACACGCCGTAAGGTTGCAGGATCAATCAGTGACACAAGACCGTCTTCCCACATGGCTAGCTCAAACGGAACTTCGGGCCCTAGCCCTTGCGCCTTGCGTTGACGAACAAAGCCACGCATAACGCTACGCATGAAACCATCTTCGCCAGTCTGCAGGCGCGTAAGCTCCTCGCCGTTATTGGCGTTGACGACACTGACTACACCATCCGGCAGATCCACAAAATGCAGTTTTTGGGACACAAGAAGCGCGCCATGATCTTCAACGGCGACATGTTTATAGCCAGCATCGTCGACTAGCCGGTGAGAAAAACTAAAGTACAGTGTGCCTAGCAGTGCGACGACCAGTCCGACTCTGAACCAGATGGGCAGAATGGCTTTCTCACCAGGCTTCATGAGGCTTCCGATTTCATCAGGACTGCATCTGCCGGTGCTCCTGAAATACCGCGTAGCGCTTGATTGGCGGTCAGGTTGGCGGTCGGGTTGGCTGTAGAGTTGGCTGTAGGTTTGCCTGTAGGGTTGGCAATGGGTAGATCGGCAGCAATATCATGAATAATTTGAGCGACCTTTTGTACATCAGCCACGCTTCTGATCATCGGCTGTGGTTTGGAGAAATTCCACGGACGCACATGGGGCCATAGCACGATATAGCTGACTCGCTTGCTGTCTTTCGTGGTTAACGGTATGTCGCCAATGCCGTTTTTACCGATGCGTACATCTGCCGCGCTTATCTGTGTAAACGGTAAGTTGATGGTCATTTGCAAGGCGATACCGAAACGGATGAGGATGCGCTTGTTCGTTATGGTGTAGATCGTGACACGTGAAGTCAGGTAGGCCAGAATACCTAAAATGGCCAGTCCCAGAACACTGAGCATCATGGTCATGGGCAAGCTCACTCCGGCAGAAGTGACGCCTGTCTGGTACGTTGAAATAGCCTGAATGATCAGGATCAGTCCGAAATAGATGGCCACTTTTCGAATGTGAAAGGCATTTTTGGCAATTTCACGGACATCCGGACTACCTTGCCATACCACATGCTCTCCGGCGGGTAGAGGTGCAGGAATACCTGGACTATCTTCAAAATCGAAATCATCATTATCGTGCACAGTATTCTCCCGTGTCTATGGATAGGATCTGCCTGTTCATGCACATCGCGCCGGATGAGCATGAACAGGCCAGACGAGAATCTACCCTAGTGTTGCATAAAATTTAGAGTCCAGAAGCTTATAGAGCAGTATATAAGTACCGGTGGCGGCCCCGGCTGCACGGAGTTTTTACTGGATTGAGCCTAGTCACTCTAGGTGAGATCCA
>ENA-ORXR01000237-ORXR01000237.1-marine-metagenome-genome-assembly--contig:-NODE-237-length-84238-cov-6.227790_pt1 | contig 84238 bp, 86 predicted proteins | sample MGYA00237866_ERZ511479 | MGnify/ENA metagenome assembly ERZ511479
CCGTTGCATGACCGCGTGGTCGTCAAGCGCATGGAAGAAGAGCGCACGAGTGCCGGTGGCATTGTAATTCCTGATTCCGCTACCGAGAAACCGGTACGTGGAGAAGTCCTGTCAGTCGGCAAAGGCAAGATCGCTGAAAATGGCGACGTTCGCCCTCTGGACTTGAAAGTGGGTGATCAGGTGCTGTTCGGCAAGTATTCAGGCACCGAGATAAAGATCGATGGTGAGGAAGTTTTGGTGATGCGTGAAGACGACATCATGGGCGTATTTGAGTAAATCCCAATTGCAAGGTATTGCAGGTCGAGAGTCAGTTTCCCTGCAATTCATTGTTATCACTTTTATTTATAGAGGAATTTTGTAATGAGTGCCAAAGAAGTACGTTTTTCCGATTCTGCTCGCCAGCGTATGCTTAAGGGCGTCGACGTTCTTGCTAATGCTGTGAAAGTCACACTCGGTCCGAAGGGCCGTAACGTGGTTCTGGACAAGTCTTTCGGTGCCCCCACCGTCACAAAAGATGGCGTTTCTGTAGCCAAGGAAATCGAACTGGAAGACAAGTTCGAAAACATGGGCGCCCAGATGGTCAAAGAGGTTGCTTCGCAAACCTCAGATATCGCAGGGGACGGTACGACAACGGCGACTGTTCTGGCGCAGAGCATCGTTCGTGAAGGTCTGAAGTCTGTTGCTGCCGGAATGAACCCAATGGATCTCAAACGCGGCATTGACAAAGCGGTAGCAGCCGCAACTGAAGAGCTTGCTGCAATGTCCAAGCCGTGCAACGACGAGAAAGCCGTTGCCCAGGTAGGCACAATCTCTGCCAACAGCGATGAGTCAATTGGCTCGATTATCGCTGAAGCCATGAACAAGGTTGGCAAGGAAGGCGTTATCACTGTTGAAGAAGGTAAATCACTCGACAACGAGCTTGACGTGGTAGAGGGCATGCAGTTTGACAGAGGGTATCTGTCTCCGTACTTCATCACAAACCAGGATGCCATGGCGGCAGAGCTGGAAGAGCCTTACGTCCTTCTTTATGACAAAAAGATCAGCAACATTCGTGATTTACTTCCAACTCTGGAAGCGGTCGCAAAATCTGGCAAGCCACTGTTGATTATCGCTGAGGATATCGAAGGCGAGGCGCTTGCAACTCTGGTTGTTAACAGCATGCGTGGAATTATCAAAACTTGCGCTGTTAAGGCACCTGGCTTCGGCGATCGTCGTAAAGCCATGTTACAAGACATCGCCATTCTGACCGGTGGACAGGTCATTTCCGAAGAAGTGGGTTTATCTCTTGATAAAGTGACTCTGGAAGATCTCGGTACAGCCAAGCGTGTAACTGTCGATAAAGACAACACAACAGTAGTGGACGGTGCAGGTTCTTCTGACGAAATCAACGCACGCGTTGAGCAGATCCGCACTCAGATCGACCAGGCGACTTCAGACTACGACAAAGAGAAGCTTCAAGAACGCGTTGCGAAGCTTGCTGGTGGTGTTGCGGTTATCAAGGTTGGTGCTGCCACTGAAGTAGAAATGAAAGAAAAGAAAGATCGCGTTGACGATGCACTGCATGCTACACGTGCAGCGGTAGAGGAAGGTATCGTGCCTGGTGGTGGCGTTGCTCTGGTTCGCGCCATTGCAGCTGTCGATAAAATCAAAGGCGATAACCACGAGCAGGACATCGGCATCGGTATCGCCAAGCGCGCTATGGAAGAGCCACTGCGTCAAATCGTTCAAAACGCTGGCGGGGAGCCTTCAGTAGTTGTTGCCAAGGTCCGTGAAGGTTCTGGCAACTTCGGTTATAACGCAGCTAACGGCGAGTATGGAGACATGGTTGAGCTGGGAATTCTTGATCCAACCAAGGTAACTCGTTATGCACTACAAAACGCGGCCTCTGTTGCTGGTCTGATGGTTACTACAGAAGCCATGATTGCCGACATGCCCAAGGACGATGCTCCTGCTGGTGGTGGCATGCCTGATATGGGTGGCATGGGCGGTATGGGTGGCATGATGTAGGTAGCCCTTTGCAGGTTACGGGGCTTCAGCTTGATCCGTTACCCACTCCGGGAACCCGCTAGCCAAGGTCCTGTATTTGTAATGTAGTAGTACCTGAACCCCCGCTTGCCGGGGGTTCGTCTTTTCCGATGCAGGAAAGTTTTTTCAAGGGACTTATCCTCGGGCCGATAATACTGCTGACCGATGGGTGATGTAGCTCATCATCACACTACTTCGGGCGATAGATCGGGAAACCCCTTTGGACCTTCGTGCATTGACAGCAAAGATATATCAGTCGCAGGCAGCGCGTATGCTGTCTGGGTTTGTTGCTGCCATCATGCTAGTGGTGCAGTTGCTGGTGTACGTACCTTCGGTCATGTCACAATATCGCGCCGATGTGCGCAAACAATTGGATTCTGAGCGGACCCTGCTCGAAACTACTTTCAGATCAATTGATAAAGCCGAGCTGATAGTTCCTGAAAACGTTCTTAGTGAGACACTAGTCGGGCTTGAATTGCGCGACGCTAGCAATAAGATTCTGCTGAAAATAGGTGATACGGGTGATGTAGAGTCGGCCATGCCTGTGTCTGAAAAGTCAGGCTCTGTCACTTCGATATCATTCATTCTGGAGACACTCACGGGTCCTTTGAATGCGGTGGGTTTTGTGAGCACAAGCGACGAACAGATATCTTATGTAGTAAAGATGGTGGTCTTCGCTCTGGTAGCCGTACTGATCAGTCTCATTTCCGGTCTCTCGGCCATCTGGGGTACTGTTCGCTTTTATATCAATCCGATGAATAAGCTGATTGCCGCGCTACGCTCCAGCCGGGAAAACAGCAAAGGACAGGTACCCGAAAACATCGACACGGACGTGGGCGATGAGCTCCGTCCAATCGCCGAAGAATTCAATAGCCTGATCGAAGAGCAGAGAAAATCTTCCAGGCAAGTAAAAGTTAAACAGCAGTATCTGGAATTTGCTGCGCATCATGATCCGCTGACGCATCTACCCAACCGCTTGATGTTTGAGGATGCGTTAAGGAAGACTGTACAGGATGCTATAAATGAAAAGCTGCAGTTTGCAGTTTTTTTGGTGGATCTTGATAATTTCAAGTTCTTCAACGATCAGTATGGCCATCTGGTTGGTGACAAGATGGTGTCTGAGGTGGGTAATCGCCTGCGTACGATGATGCGCGATATCGATCTTGTTGCCAGGCTCGACGGTGATGAATTTGTGGTTATCCAAAAAGATGTACAAGACGTCTCATCGGCAGAAGAATTTGCCATGCGCATTATGAAGGTGGCGACATCACCTTATGAGTATCGCGGTTTTACGTTGAAGACTGCCGTGTCGGTGGGGATATCCAGCTTCCCGGCTGATGTGCATATCAACCAGGACGAAGATATGCTAGGCGAGGAAATTGTGAATAATGCTGCTGTGGCGCTTCAGGAAGCGAAAGGCAGCGGTAAAAATCAATACCAGTTGTTCAATGAAAAAATGCGTAGTCGCCTTACTGCAAGAATTCGGCTTGAGCAGGATCTTAAAATTGCCATGCAGGACAAGCAGTTCGAAGTTTACTATCAGCCCAAGATCAATATCCATACCCGCAAGTGCACAGGTTCTGAGGCTCTGGTGCGTTGGCGGCACCCGGTAAATGGTTTTGTGTCTCCAGAGGCTTTTGTACCTGTTGCAGAAGAGACGGGGCTTATCATAGAGTTAGGCGAATGGATTCTGAAAACCGCCTGCGAGATGACTTACTCATTGCAACAACAACACGGCTATGAGGACTTGAATGTTGCCGTTAACATATCCGCTGTACAGTTTACCGACGGCAACCTGTTGCCAATGGTCAGCAAAGCGCTTGAAGATTCGCAACTACATCCAGAGTCACTGGAGTTGGAAATAACAGAGAGCGCGGTGATGCACGACCCTGAGGAAGTCATCAGCTCGTTACATGAGCTGAGCAAGTTCGGTATGAAGCTTGCCATTGATGACTTCGGTACAGGCTATTCATCGTTAGCTTATTTGAAGAAGTTTCCCGTCAATACCTTGAAGATTGACAGGGCCTTCATTACTGATATTTCCAGTGACAACGATGATGTTGCTATCGTCGAAGCTGTGCTGGGTTTAGGAAAACACTTCAATATGAAAGTTGTCGCCGAGGGCGTTGAAGATGAAGAGCAGCTGAACTTTCTCAAATCACAGGGGTGCGACATTGCTCAGGGATATTTCATCTCTAAGCCTCTGAGTCCCGAGCAATATCAGGCCTGGCTTGAGCGTTGGCCCTATGGGGTTCAGACAGCTCGTGCACCGTCTCAGAGCGATCTGCCTGTGCTGGTGGACTACAGCAAAACCGGTTCGTAAGCGTACAATAAGAATTGCATAGGGTGTAAAAGACGCGTTGGGATAAACTGTCACCTGACCAATGATAACGCAGGCTTGACCCAATGGCAGACACTCTTGATAAACGCTGTTCCTGGTGCCTGGGTAGTGAACTCTATTGTCAATACCACGACACCGAGTGGGGTGTGCCGTGCCACGATTCGACAGCCCTCTTCGAACTGATCAATCTTGAGGGAGCACAGGCGGGCCTGAGCTGGATTACCATTCTCAACAAGCGCGAGGGTTACAGAAAGTTATTTCACCAGTTTGCACCTGAAAAGGTTGCTCGCATGAGCGATTCGCGTTTGGAAAAAATCGCAACTGATCCAGCAATAGTGCGTCATAAAGGCAAGGTGGCGGCGGTGCGAGGTAACGCTCAGAGTTGGCTTGCCATGCAAAAGCAGGGCGACGACTTTGCCGAATTTGTCTGGAGTTTTGTTGATGGAAAAGTGGTGCAAAACCGCTTTTCGAGTATGAGTGAGGTGCCGGCGAGCACCAAAGAGTCTATTGCGATGAGCAAGGCGCTGAAAAAACAGGGTTTCAAGTTTGTCGGTGGGACTATCTGTTATGCCTTTATGCAGGCGGCTGGCATGGTTAATGATCATCTGCTCTCCTGTCCGCGACATGCACAACTATCATCAAGGCTCTGAGGTCCTGCTCCTCCTGAGGTCTGTCTTCTGAGGGTACAAAACAGACCCGCATCTAAATGCTGTTAGTGCTGCACTGCCTGTTTGCTCTGTTTGCTCTGTTTGCTCTGTTCCGGGTCCAAAATCATCTGCTCTTACTGCCTGTGTTAACCAGAGAATCGTTAAATAGCCCACCGACTCATGTCTATACTGGTCTGCAGGCGGTGCTTTGATATACTCTGCCCGCACGGGGTAACCGGCTCACGCCGTTATCCTCGACTATCAAACTCGTTGGAGAGAACACAGATGGCATTCGCTAGAGCGCAGACCCAGGCCGGTTCGGCTAACACTTTACTCGATATTCTGACGCCCGAGAGCCTTAAAGGAGGTGCCTCGTGGGTACGCAATGTAACAGTTGTCCTTGTCGGAAGTCTGTTGCTCACTGCCTCGGCAAAGCTTTCCATTCCGTTTTTTCCGGTACCCATGACGCTCCAGACACTCGTCGTACTGTGTTTGGGTATGGTGCTGGGGCCGCGCCTTGGCGCGGCAGCCGTTCTTGCTTATCTGGCCCAGGGGGCCATGGGCTTACCGGTATTCGCAGGAACGCCTGAGAAGGGAATTGGCATTGCTTACATGCTTCAGCATACGGGCGGCTATCTCATCGGTTTTGTGGTTGCAGCATTTGTCGTTGGCTTGCTGGCGCAACGGCGCTGGGATCGATCTATGGTGACCACTGTCGCTGCCATGCTTATCGGTAACGCTATCATTTACGCTTTCGGTCTGTTTTGGCTGGGTAGTCTGATCGGCTGGGACAAGCCGGTTATCGCTCTGGGTATGACACCTTATCTTTTGGGAGATTTTGCAAAGATCCTGATCGCAGCAGCACTTCTTCCTACATTGTGGAAAACTCTCAAGCCATGAAACTCAAAACTCTTGCCGGTGGGTTTGCCTGTGCGTTTGCCAGTGTCTTGCTGGTGTCCTGCGCGGGCAGTGGTGCAAAGCTTGACGATCTTGCATCTGCTGCTAAAACCGCCATGGGTGAGTCAGGCAGTGGTCCCCTGAGTGTTGATGAAATCACTCGCGGGCTTAAAGAGGCGCTGATAACAGGTTCCGGAGCAGTCGTGAACCAATTAGGTCAGGCTGACGGCTTTAATGCCGACCCTACCATTCGTATACCGTTGCCTGAATCATTGAAGAAGGCGCGCAAAGTGGCCTCGAAAGTGGGTTTGGCGGGATCATTCGATGATTTGGAAACCAAACTCAACAGGGCCGCCGAAGAGGCAACGCCCAAAGCACGTGAGCTGTTTTTTGGTGCTATTCGCAGTATGAGTGTTGCTGATGCAAAAGGTATTTTGCAAGGACCAGACGATGCTGCGACAACCTATTTTCGTGATAAGACAGGCGTATCATTGCAGGAGCAAATGCGGCCAATCGTTGACCAGGCATTGGCTCAAGTCGGTGCAGTGAACTCGTTCAACCAATTACTGGAAAGCTACAACGCTATTCCTTTCGCGCCTAAAGTGGACGCTGACCTGACAGGCCATGTAGTGGAAGAAGGTAGCGACGGCATATTTTACTATCTTGCTCAGGAAGAAAAAGATATTCGGGAAAATCCGGTAAAGCGTACATCGGAAATATTGCAACGCGTATTCGGAAGTCTATAACGACATGAATTCACCAGATTTGTCAGATCGTCATTCTTTCAGTCGCGAAGAACTTCTAGCCTGCGGGCATGGTGAGCTATTTGGTGAGGGTAACGCTCGCCTGCCTCTACCCGACATGCTGATGTTTGATCGCATTACCAGGGTTACTGCTGATGGGGGCGCATCCGGCAAAGGTGAAATAATTGCAGAACTGGATATAACGCCTGAGCTATGGTTTTTTGATTGCCACTTTGAAGGCGATCCCGTTATGCCGGGATGTCTGGGGCTTGATGCGATGTGGCAGTTGGTCGGCTTTTTTCTGGGTTGGAAAGGCAATCCGGGGCGAGGACGTGCTCTGGGATCTGGCGAGGTGAAATTCTTTGGACAAGTGCTGCCTACAGCCAGCAAAGTACGCTACGAGCTGACAATCAATCGTCTTATCGAACGTAAACTCGTTATGGGTATCGCTGATGGAAGAATGCTGGTGGATGATCGCGAGATCTATACCGCAAAGGAGCTTCGGGTTGGGCTTTTTACTTCAACGACTGATTTCTAACGAGTACAGTTAATGCCAGAATTAAAAAGAGCGGTTATCACAGGTATTGGAATTATCTCGTGCCTGGGTAACGATAAGGCGAGTGTGACAGAATCTTTACGGCATGCAAAATCAGGTATCACCAGCCGTGAAATCTACAAGGAAATGGGAATGCGAAGCCATGTGGCAGCTGCTCCCGATATCGATACAAAAGAGTCGATAGACCGCAAACAGTATCGGTTCATGGGAGAGGCCGCAGCTTACGCCTACCTTGCAATGCAGAGAGCAATTGATGATGCCGGACTTTCCGAAGCTGAGGTTTCCAACGAGCGTACAGGTATTATTGCAGGCTCTGGTGGTGGCTCATCTGCCAGTCAGGTAGAGTCTGCAGATATTCTCAGGCAGAAAGGTATCCGACGCGTAGGCCCTTATCGGGTAACGCAAACAATGGGCAGCACGGTATCTGCCTGTCTGGCGACACCTTTCAAGATTAAAGGAATAAACTATTCAATATCCTCTGCGTGCTCAACCAGTGCTCACTGTATAGGTAATGCGCTTGAGCTCATCCAGCTGGGCAAGCAGGAGCGCGTGTTTGCTGGCGGAGGAGAAGAAGAGCACTGGACGCTAAGCAGCCTGTTCGATGCCATGGGTGCTTTGTCGACGAAATACAACGAAACACCAGGCATAGCATCTCGAGCTTACGATACTAATCGCGATGGATTTGTCATAGCCGGAGGTGGCGGCATGGTGGTTGTGGAAGAGCTCGAAGCTGCGAAAGCACGTGGAGCCACTATATACGCTGAGGTGGTCGGTTATGGTGCAACATCAGATGGACATGACATGGTTGCACCCTCTGGCGAGGGAGCAGCTCGCTGCATGAATCTGGCGAAGTCCACCGTTGATACACCGATTAACTACATAAACGCGCACGGTACCAGTACGCCAGTTGGTGATATCGCAGAGCTGAGCGCCATAAGGATTGCCTTTGCTGATCAGATGCCACACATAGGCTCAACGAAGTCGTTATCGGGTCATTCACTAGGTGCGGCGGGAGTTCAAGAAGCGATTTACTCGATACTGATGCAGCAAAGTGGGTTCATTGCTGAATCGGCTAATATTCAGGAGCTCGACGCAGCTGCTGAAGGCATGCCGATTGTGCGTCAACGAATAGAGATGCCACTAGACACCGTGATGTCTAACAGCTTCGGGTTTGGCGGAACTAATGCCTCGCTGGTATTTCGCAAACTTGCATAGCTCATTGTTTCAAGAGCCTTTCGCTACATAAGTTAGCTGTTAATTGATTTACATCTCAAATCGAAATTAACAGTTACTTCCGCAAACTTTATGCTTCAAAGACACGGAAAGCGGTCGTTACCTTCATATATCCAACGTGGCGGGTGACCCATGAAAGTAATGATTGTTGATGATTCCAAATCCATGCGCATGATAGTAAAACGTACGCTGAAGCAGGCTGGCTACGATGACATGGAGTTTGAAGAGGCCGACGACGGCACTGATGCTCTGGCAAAGATCGATGGCTATGAGCCAGAACTGGTCTTATGTGACTGGAATATGCCGACTATGAATGGCATAGATTTTTTAAAAGCTATCAGAGAGGCCGGAAATGACGTTAAGTTCGGCTTTGTAACGACGGAATCCACTGCCGAGATGCGTGCTGCTGCAAAAGAGGCGGGCGCACAATTTCTGGTGGCAAAACCGTTTACAGCGGAAAGTTTTGAGAAAGCGCTACGTCCGGTCATTGGATAACGATAAAAGGCAGCCAGGATGAAATACAAGAAGCCAGATGCAGCTCACTTCTCTGATATGTTGCGGATGTTTGTAGGTCCTGCAGCAATTGCAAAAGACGCTGCTGCGGTGGCCTCTACAGATTTCAGCCACACGGCTATTTACATCAACGGCGATGGTGAGACAGTTGCAACCTGCTCGGTTGGACTCCCGACAGCCGCGGCATTGGGGTGCTCATTGTCAATGATTCCAGCCGGTGGTGCCGAGTGCATGGTGGAGGACAAAGAGCTTAGTGAAATGGCAACTGACAATTTGTATGAGGTTATGAATATCCTGTCCAGTCTATTAATGACAGACAGTACCTCGCATCTGAAACTTGCCAAAGTTGAGCTGGGTGTTGATTCACGAATAGCAGGTGAGGCTGAAGAGGCCTACGAACTTGAACTTGGCGCTTACGGGAAAGGTGAAGTGGTCTTCAACTATACCTAAGGATCCGTTCAATAATAAATTGAGCATCTCAGGTGCTCAGGCACTCGTCCAGCAAGGACGGATACGGGCGAGTGGCGGGCTATTCAACCGCCAGACAACGTAGCGGAGTTGCACTTCGCTTTGATAGCCCCCTATTCACGCGGATTGCTCTTTGCTGAGCGCGCATCAGAGCTGATGTAGATATTAAATGAAAATTGAATTATGGCGCGAACCAAGAGGCAGCTGCCCACTAATGATCATTAGAAATCCTGGTAGCTGAGCCAGGGATTATCCAGCGCTGCACGTTGTTCACGCAAAGTCTGGATATGTTCATCCCAGAATCCTGGCTCTGCAAAAAAGGGAAAGGCCTTGCCAAAGGCGGGGTCCTCCCAACGTCGGGCTATCCATGCAGCGTAGTGAATAATTCGCAGTGTACGCAAAGGCTCAATAAGCGCAATCTCTCGCGTATCAAATTCACGAAACTCATTATACCCATCCAGAAGATCTCCGAGTCGCGCTTGAGCATAGCGCCGATCGCCTGAGATAAACATCCACAGGTCCTGCATGGCAGGCCCGGTTGCAGTGTCATCAAAATCGAATAGTACCGGCGTGTTATCACCACTCCATAAAATATTGCCCGGATGAAAATCACCATGCAGGCAGAGCTCATGATAGCTGGTCGCATCCATCTGTTCGTGTACCACATCAAGCAGATCATCAATGATGGATTCATAGATCGCCGCCTGATCATCTGGAAGCAAAGGTGAGGCCAGCAGATAGTCAGCTGATTCTTCCCCAAGTCTGTCAGCATCCACAAAAGGGCGATGCTGAAATTCGCGCGTGGCGGCAACCAGATGCAAACGGGCAATAGTGCGTCCGATGACGGCAAGTTGTTCGGGGTTATCAAGCTCTGGTGAGCGTCCGCCGCTCAGCGGAAAAAGGCTGAATCGAAACAAACCGTGGTGATGTAAGCTCTGCCCTTCATTCGATTTCAAAGGGGTCACAACCGGTAGATCATGTTCTGCCAGTGCGTAGCAGAAGTCGTGCTCCTCATGGATGCTGGCATCGCTCCAACGGCCTGGCCGATAGAACTTGGCAACGACAGAGCTGCCGTCATCCAGACCAATAGTGTAAACCCGATTTTCGTAGCTGTTCAGTGCGCTGACACGCCCATCTGTCGCCCAGCCAATAGCATCTATGGCGTCCAGAATCTGATGAGGATCGAGCGTCTGGAAGGCAACGGTAGCTTCATGCTCGTCTATGATAATTACTCCATTCGGTCGATAAATGTCGCCATTTGTCTGTAAAAATGCTTTTTTTGATGCTATCTTTCATATTTGGGCCATAAAGGCTCTATTGGTAAACGCTAACATCAGGAGTAGGAAGTATGTCACAGGTATTGGTGCTTAACGGCCCAAACCTTAATCTGCTGGGTATTCGCGAGCCTGAAAAATATGGCAAGCTTACGCTGGCTGATATTGAACAGAGTCTCTCTACACAGGCGCAAGCATTGAGCGTCACTATTGATTTTTATCAAAGTAGCAGTGAAGGGTCACTCATAGACAGGGTTCATCAGGCGCACTCAGAAGGTGTTGGCATTGCCATTATAAATCCCGCTGGCTACACACACACTAGTGTGCCGCTGCGCGACGCATTTCTAGGCGTGACCTTACCTCTGATAGAAGTACATCTGTCGAATATCTACCAACGCGAGCCGTTTCGTCACCATTCCTATTTTTCAGATATTGCTGTGGGCACGTTGGCAGGCTTCGGCGCATCGGGCTACAACATGGCGCTGAGCGCTGCCGCAGCCTATCTGAACGAATACGCTTGACAAAATCCATCCGTACACAATCAACAAGAGCCGTTACAGGCCTGGCAAAGGAACTTTCATGGATATCCGTAAGATCAAGAAGCTGATCGAACTCCTCGAAGATTCGGATGTATCCGAGATAGAGATTGTTGAAGGCGAGGAATCGGTACGCATTGCCCGTCACGGTGGTGTCACCATGACGCAACAAGCACCCATGGTCAATTATGCGCCAGCCGCGCCCCCGGTTGCCAGTGTTGCAGCCTCTTCACCGCCTGCCAGTGCGCCTGCCGAGGAGTTGCTACCGCCAGGCAATATCATTGAATCTCCGATGGTAGGCACTTTTTACCGTTCTTCTTCGCCCACCTCCAAAGCGTTTATCGAGATCGGGCAAAGTGTCAATAAAGGCGACACCATCTGCATCATCGAGGCCATGAAAATCATGAATCAGATAGAAGCCGAGACAAGCGGTACGATCAAAGCCATTCTGGTAGAAGACGGGCAGCCGGTGGAATACGGTGAACCCTTGATCGTCATTGATTAGGCGGGCCTCACTGATGGAAACCCCAATCAAAAAAATCCTCATTGCCAATCGTGGCGAGATCGCGCTTCGTATCATGCGTTGTTGTCGAGACCTTGGCATTCAGACGGTGGCCGTCTATTCGACAGCAGATCGTGACCTCAAGCATGTAAGGTTAGCCGATGAAGCTGTATGCATTGGTCCACCGCCTTCAACGAAAAGTTACCTGAATGTGCCAGCCATTATCAGCGCAGCAGAAATAACCCGTTCTGAAGCAATTCACCCGGGCTACGGTTTTCTGTCCGAAAATGCAGACTTTGCCGAGCGTGTAGAATCCAGCGGTTTCAAGTTCATTGGCCCCACCTCAGACGTCATTCGCATCATGGGTGACAAGGTAGCTGCTATCGCTGAAATGAAGGCTGCCGGAGTGCCCTGCGTGCCGGGTAGTGATGGCCCTTTAGGGGATGATATCAACACCAATCGCAAACTGGCCAACAATATCGGTTATCCCATCATCATCAAGGCTGCAGGTGGCGGTGGCGGGCGTGGCATGCGCGTTGTGCGCTCGGACGATGAGCTGGAAAAATCCATAGCCATGACCCAGAGCGAGGCGGGAACGGCCTTTGGCAATCCGATGGTGTATATGGAGAAGTTTCTGGAAACACCTCGCCACATCGAATTTCAGGTGGTGTGCGATGAACACGGTAACGCTATCCATCTGGGTGAGCGTGATTGTTCCATGCAGCGGCGTCATCAGAAAGTTGTTGAGGAGGCACCGGCGCCAGGAATTGATGAGACAACGCGTAATGAGATGGGAGCACGTTGCGTCGAGGCGTGCAAGCGTATCGGTTATCGGGGCGTGGGTACCTTCGAGTTCCTGTATGAGAACGGCAGTTTCTATTTCATCGAAATGAACACGCGTGTACAGGTGGAACATCCGGTAACGGAGATGATCACTGGCGTGGATATTATCAAGGAGCAGATTTTCGCCGCCGAAGGTCGCAAGCTTCGCTTTCGTCAAGAAGATATCCACATCAACGGGCATGCTTTTGAATGCCGGATAAACGCTGAAGATCCGGTAACATTCATGCCTTCGCCGGGCACCATTAATCAGTATCACCCGGCGGGTGGTCTTGGCGTCAGGGTAGAAACCCATATATACAACGGATACAAGGTACCGCCGCACTATGACTCCATGATCGCCAAACTGGTGGTCGCAGGCAACACGCGACAATCGGCCCTGGCACGCATGCGTGGCGCCTTGAGTGAAGTATTCATCGACGGCATCAAAACAAATATTCCCTTGCATATAGACATATTCAACGATGAAGCATTTCAGGAAGGGGGCACTAATATTCACTATCTGGAGAAGAAGCTTGGTATTGACTGATGAGCGTGAATAATGGCGCATCAGATGATTGGCTGGAGGTGTGGGCTGGCAGCTCGAAGGCCTCGGTGGCGGCGATGGAGCGATGGCTGTTTGAAGCTGGTGCTTTGTCTGTCACGCTAAGCGATCAGATTGACGATGAACAGCTAGCCCACGCTGTTCTGGAGCCTGCCCCAGGTGAGGTAAGATTGTGGGACGAGGTTACGATTGTTGGTTTGTTTGCGCAGGGTAGTGTCGAGGTGCAGATGCATGAAGCGCTTCAACAGGCTGCAGAAACACTGGGTGTTGAAAAGCCTGACTATCGAATAGGGCGATTGCAGGATCAGGTGTGGGAACGCTCGTGGATGGATACCTTCAAACCCATGCGTTTCGGCCACCGTCTGTGGATTTGTCCAACGCAGGAGCAGCCGGTAGAACCTTCGCATGTCACTATCAAGCTGGATCCGGGCATGGCGTTTGGCACCGGCACGCATGCGACAACTGCTCAATGCCTGCAATGGTTAGGCGAGCAGACAGAAACCGAACTTCAGCCCCTGCAGGGTAAAACGGTTATTGACTATGGTTGCGGGTCTGGTGTTCTGGCAATCGCTGCCTTGCTGCTAGGGGCCGATCACGCATGGGCGGTGGATATTGATCAGCAGGCCTTGCTGGCCACAGCGGACAATGCGCAGATGAATGGCGTCACGGCAAATCTGACTCTGGGTCTGCCCGATATCATTCATGATGAAAAAGTTGACATTGTCATGGCCAATATCCTGTTTCAGCCGTTGATGGGATTGGCCGATACGTTGGCAGAAAGCGTGGTCAAGGGAGGTTGTCTCGTGATGTCAGGTATTCTGGAGGTGCAAATGCAGCCGCTACGCATGCGCTACAATGATACTTTCCATTTTACTGCGGGAAGCGCCTCTGATGGCTGGGCACTGATGACCGCGATACGGCGTTAACTTCGTTCATGGGCGATAGCTCCAACAAGCACAACCCGTCATCGCCAAAACGAGGCGTAAAGGACGACCAATCGGCTCTCAAGGCGCTGCAGAATAGTGTCGCCGGTACATTGGTATTCGACGCTGCGCAAACCAGAGAGGCAGGTGCAGCCCCACCGCAAACCTGCTGCGCAAACTGTCAGACCGTTTTCGAGGTTTCAACCGAACTTCTCGCCTCCAGTGATACGCGTGTGCGCTGCGGAGAATGTCTGAGTATTTTCGATGCCCTGATCAATCTTCGTCGGAAAGATGACGCACTTAGCGAAGATAGCGTGCCTGATGAAAACGGCCGCCTTGTCGACGCCGGTGGCCTGGCCAGTACAGCTCGCGGTAATCCTTCGGAGTTCGGTGCGGCCGTTAGTGAGCACTCAAAGTTGCAAGCGGACACATTGGCGCTGGAGGGAACGTACTCGGATTTCGATCTGTTTTCCGGCGAGGCGGGGCTGCCCGAAGTTGCCTATTTCGACCAGACACAGGATCTTGATCAGCTGCGTTTCGATGAGCCGGATGGTGATGAAACTTTTAGCGATACTCTGTTTGCTCATGATATGACTATAGAGTCTCCGGTGCAGGAAGGTCGTCCGGGTGAGGCGCAGTCAGCTCCTGAGCCTCATGTGTCGAATGTCAATCTGGATGAGCCATCACACGCACTGACGCCTGGGCCAGCTGTCTATACCCATCATGATACAGGTGTACCTTATGCGGGTGCGGGTGCGGGTGCGGGTGCGGGTGCGGGTGCGCGTGACAGGAGCCGGATGTCAGCGGAGCCACGCGCCAATGTCGAGCCCGCATTGCCAGAGGGGCTGAAGCGCAGACCGGCATGGGTCGTACACGCATTGCTGGGCATAATGGCGGTTGTCGTTGTTTTTGTACTATATGGATTTATAAATCGCGAAGTGTGGCTGAATGACCCGGATAAACGCCCCCTTTTGACAAAGGCTTGTGCGTTGGTTGGTTGCGAACTGACACCACTTGTTAAACTTGACGAGCTGAAAGTACTCAAGCGCTCGGTGTTTTCCCACCCTACAGTAGACAATGCACTGGTCATTGATCTTGCTTTTGTCAATGAGGCGCAGTTCGATCAACCGTTCCCATTGCTGGAAATCCGGCTGACCGATCGCAATGGCGGCCTGGTGGTACAAAACGACGTTGCGCCTGCCGAATACCTTGACAATGGGCAAGCAGACGGTTTGTTAACTGCAGGCGAGAGATTGGATCTGAGCATTACCGTTGAGGATCCGGGTCAGACGGCTACATCGTTTGAATTGAAATTTCGATAGCAGCCACACTTGATAACTGAGCGGTATGACGGTGAATCTGTGAACTATTGACCAGCATCAAACTAGCGGTAATAAAAAGGTAACAATTTTTATATCGTGTATTACTTAACGATGCTGTTGCCTGCATAGTATGAGCAGGTGTTTGTAAGCCATTGTTACCAAAATAAATCCATGCGTTACGTTATGGGTGAGAAAGGTAAATGTGACTCGAAACCCGTTATTTTCTTCTCACTGCTGTTGCCCTATACGGTACTTTTAAGTTCCTACATGGTTTACGATAGTCTGCCGGATTACACCAGCAAGTGGCCATGTTTGAGATAGGAACACACGTTATCGACAATCCCGTGTTCCTTGCACCCATGGCAGGCGTTACGGATCGCCCGTTCAGGGAAGCCTGCACAAGACAGGGCGCAGGCTATGCAGCCTCCGAAATGATTTCCAGCGATACCTTGCTCTACGCAACCGCAAAGACACGACACCGTATTGTTCGTGCCGATAACGATGTACCCCATGCGGTTCAGATAGCGGGCTCAGAACCGCAGGCAATGGCTGAAGCGGCGGCACTGAATGTCGCTTGTGGAGCTCAGATCATCGACATCAACATGGGTTGCCCTGCGAAGAAAGTTTGTAACCGTCAGGCAGGCTCGGCCTTGCTTGAATCGCCCAGGCTTGTCAGAGACATCCTCAGGGCGGTAGTTGCCAGCGTAGACGTGCCTGTGACGCTCAAAATCCGAACGGGGCCTACGCCTGCCAATCGCAACGGTGTCCAGATTGCCAAACTTGCGCAGAGCGAAGGTATCGCCTGCCTTGCGGTTCACGGTCGCACCCGCAGTGACAAATTTCGCGGTGAAGCAGAATACGACACCATTGCTGCAATTGCTGATGCTGTCAGCATTCCCGTCATAGCCAATGGCGATATTCGGAACGGCAGTGATGCGCGAAAAATTTTGCGATATACCGGCGCTGCTGGCGTGATGATCGGACGAGCCGCGCAGGGCAATCCCTGGATTTTCAGAGAAATTACCGCGCAGCTCGCAGGATTACCTGTTCCAGCGAGACCCTCAAACGATGAGGTTGGCCAGACTTTACTCACATATCTGAAAGGTTGTCATGCATTGTACGGAGAATATCGGGGGGTTCGTATAGGACGAAAACATATTGCATGGTATTGCAAGGGGATTCGTAACGCGACAAGCTTTCGTCAAATGATCAATCAGGTTGAACAAGCTGCAGAGCAACTGAATTTTGTGCAGGACTTTTTCGATCAACCGGAACGCTATGAGGTAGCGGCTTGATATGACATCAACAACGCATAAGAAAGGAAGCTTGTCTCAAGCAATGGATAACAGCACCAGGAGTGGTGTTCAGCCGACCGATAATCGAAAGTCCTCGGCCGCTTTGCGACATAGTAGTACGGTGTTGCAGCCATCTGGCAACGCTTGCGACAGGCAAGGGCAGCGCACGGCCATAGAGCAATGCGTGCAAAACGAATTGCGTCGTTACTTCGATATGCTTGACGGCGAAGAACCCGCTAACCTGTACCGTATGGTTGTACGGCAGGCAGAATGCGCGCTGGTGAGCATGGTGATGGAAGAATGCCGCGGCAACCAGACACGCGCATCGGAGTGGCTGGGAATCAGCCGTGGCAATCTGCGCACCAAACTTGCCAGTATGGATAAATAATTGACCAAAGCTTGCGATACTTCGGTCAGCTAAACCAGAGCAAAAAAAGTGAATTTAGTGCCTTGCGCTTTAATTAGTGTTTCTGATAAGAGAGATATAGAATTTCTTGCCAGAGAGTTTGTGAATGCTGGCTTGCGCCTTCTTTCAACAGGAGGTACTGCTTCAGCCCTGCGTGATGCGGGCCTGGAAGTTACCGACGTCTCCGAACATACCGGCGCTGCAGAGATGATGGCTGGTCGAGTCAAGACATTGCATCCCACGATTCACGGAGGAATACTGGCACGCCGTGGTGTCGACGATGACATCATGAAGCAAAGAGAGATAGCGCCCATCGACTACGTCGTCGTAAATCTCTATCCATTTGCGGCAACTGTCGCAAGAGAGGGGGTCAGTTTTGAGGACGCAGTAGAGAATATAGATATCGGTGGACCAGCGATGGTGCGATCGGCAGCTAAAAACCACGCCTCAGTTACCACTGTTACCGATCCTGCAGACTATTCACGGGTGATCGAGTCGTTGGGGAAGGATAAGCTCAGTACTCGTGCTTTGCGCCTTGACCTGGCCGTCAAGGCCTTCGAACATACAGCACACTATGATGGAATGATCGCCAGTTATTTCGGCAAACGTGTGGGTGAACATACACACGATGCGCCAGCAACATTTGCACGCACGCTCAACGTACAGTTGCAACTGGTTGATAACTTGCGCTATGGCGAAAACCCTCATCAGGCGGCAGCCTTCTATGCCGAGGACAATGTACAGGTTGGCACAATTGTGGGGGCCGAGCTGCGTCAGGGCAAAGCCATGTCTTATAACAACGTTATGGATGCAGATGCGGCGCTCGCCTGTGTCAATCAATTCATGGATAATCATGCTTGCGTTGTCGTCAAGCACGCCAACCCTTGTGGTGTGGCAGTAGCTGACACTCAGCTTGATGCCTACCACAAAGCCTACCAGACCGATCCGACATCTGCCTTTGGGGGTATTATCGCGTTCAATAAGGCGCTGCAGGGGGATACAGCCAGTGCTATTCTGGGAAGGCAATTTGTCGAAGTGATCATAGCGCCGGGTGTGGAACCGGAAGCCTTGAAACTGCTGGCAGCAAAGCCTAATGTACGCGTACTCGATTGCCACTCTCTTGTGCCAATCGGAGAGCAAGGCTCAAGGCAACAGTACCGGCCAGTTTCTGGAGGTTTGCTGGTACAGGATGAAGACCTGTTCCAAGTGGAGGCTACAGAATTTAAAGTTGTGAGCAAGCGTCAGCCAAGTCCACAGGAGCTCATCGACTTACTGTTTACATGGCGGGTTGCCAAGCATGTCAAATCAAACGCTATTGTCTATGGTCGCGACAATGCTACGGTTGGCGTCGGAGCCGGGCAGATGAGTCGTGTGTATTCTGCGCGCATAGCAGGCATCAAGGCTGCAGATGAAGGGCTTGATGTCAGCGGCGCTGTGATGGCATCAGACGCATTCTTCCCATTCCGCGATGGTATCGATAATGCTGCTGCGGTGGGTATTTGTGCGGTCATACAGCCAGGCGGATCGAAAAACGACCATGAGGTTATTGCTGCCGCCGACGAGCATGATCTGGCTATGGTGTTCACTGGTGTGAGGCACTTCCGGCATTAGGGATAAGGGCCCGTCCCAAAATAACTTGAGCATCTCATCCGCTATACAGGCAGACAAATCCTGCGTTGTAAGCGATGTGCAGTGCAATGGATGCGTGGATGTTTGCATACCGATCCCGCATCCAGCCGAATACCATTGAAGGAAAAAACACCAGGGCAGCCCACAGTGGAGACTGGCTGAACAGATGCATGGCTGCAAATATTACAGATGTGATTACGTTGGCCAGGGAGATGCCATGCGCTGACTTCTCAAGGCGTGGTTTGGCAAACAATGCGGCTTGCAGTCCGCCGCGAAAAATGTATTCTTCCAGAATCGGGTAGAAAAGAGCAATCCAGATAAGTGTTTTCAAGGGTGGTGCTCCGCTGCGAACCGGCACACCCACCCATGACATCATTAACCAGCAAAGTGGCCCAAGGGCAAGACACAGCCAGAATGGCCACTCTTGCCAGAAGCAGTCAGCACTAGCGCGGGCTTTCAATGACCTCTACACGATTATTGGCACGACGCCCCTGTTCGGTAGTATTCGGCAGTTTAGGCCGTTTAGCTGCGAACGAACGCAAGACGAGTTGATCGACGCTTACGCCTTTACTGACAAGATAGACGCCGATATTCTTCAGCCGCCCTCGTGTTCGCTCTGACTGGGAAGCTTCGGTGCCAGTGTTGTCTGTGTGAGAGACAAGCTCGATACGTGCCTGTGGATTTTCGATCAGAAGTTCAGCAATATAATCGAGGTAGGCCGTAGTGCCGCTCACTAGAGTTACCGAATCACTTTCGTATCGTATTCCTGTGATATCAGCTCCGAACGGGCTGCATCCGTCGACATCAACCGGAAAGCCTGCGTTTGATTGCGGGCACTCATCAAACTGATCCAGAACAGAATCGCTATCACTGTCCTTCGTCACCGGTTTCGGGATTGGTGTGTCGCTCACTTGTGCTTCGGATGCAACGTCGTCAGGTAGGTTTTCATTTGCAGTTAACTCGTTTTCGACAGCAGGGGCCATGAGTTCGACGTAAGGAAGTCCGTTTTCATCAACTGATGGGGCAGGTGAAGGTCGATCTGCCACTTTGGGAAGCTCTGCAGTTTCGGGTAACCCCGCAGTTTCGGGTAGCTCTGCAGTTTCAGGTAGCTCTGCAATTTCAGGTAGCTCTGCAGTTTCAGGTAGCTCTGCAGTTTCAGGTAGCTCTGCAATTTCAGGTAGCTCTGCAATTTCAGGTAGCTCTGCAGTTTCAGGTAGCTCCGCAGTTTCGGGCAGCTCCGCAGTTTCAGGTAACTGAGCAATCTCAGGCAGCTCAATTTCAGGTAGTTCGGCGACTTCCGGCAAAGTATCCGCATCAGGTACTTCAGCGACTTCCGGCAAAGTATTTGCACCACCAGGCGGTTGAGCCGTTGTCGGTAATTGTGCGGGTCCAACAGAGCTGGAAGAAGGTAATCCGGGCGGGCTTCGTCGAAATCCGCCAAAGCGTCCGATAATTGAAATTGACGCTGCTGCAGCATCAGTATCGAAATACTGACCTTCAAAACGTAAGCCTATATTAGGCGTGAAATAGGTTTCTACCCCAGCGCCAGCGCCAAAGTACACAGGTGTTTCGTTTCTTAATGACAGCGCGGAATCTCTGTTGAGGTAACCCAGACCGAAACGACCATAGAACGATGCACCAAATACCGAATTGCCCCTCTGGCGATCTCGAGTATCATAAAAACGATATAGCAGAGCAGCTTCTGCCGACGCATAGGCTGCCGTATCACCGTTGGAAAGCTCGGATTCTCCCAGAGAAAAAAGCTGCAACTGCCCGCTACTACGTGAATCAAAGTCGCGACCTAAAATCAAGGTGCCGACGGTACCCTGTTCGGTATCACGATCAATGGAGCTGATATCCGGTTTAGGCAGCAGGCGCGCGGCGCCTCCGCCGATTCCCAGGTACCACTGATCCCCTAATGCATGAGCCTGGGTTGCGCAAAATAAGAGTGCGGCGGTAGTGGTCAATTTGAAGTATTTGGATTTCAACACGAATAAAACGTCCGGATGACTTGTCAATAATTGTGGGAATATAGCGGCAATCGGTTTGGTTAACCGGACTTGAGCCACGTGGCGACATCATGAGCATAGTACGTGAGAACTCCGTCACATCCGGCACGTCGAAATGCCATCATTGACTCCATGACAATCGCCTTCTCATCAATCCATCCCTGTAAGAAAGCTGCCTTGATCATGGCGTATTCACCGCTGACATGATACGCGTAGGTTGGTACCGCAAACGTTTCACGGGCTCTTCTGACGATATCGAGGTAGGGCAAACCGGGTTTAACCATGATCATGTCTGCGCCCTCCTGCAAATCGGCTGCGATTTCATGCATCGCCTCATCGCTGTTTGCAGGATCCATCTGGTAGGAGCTTTTGTTGGATTTTCCGAACGCAACCGATGTGCCGACGGCATCTTTGAACGGCCCATAAAAACTTGATGCGTATTTTGCCGCATAACTCAATATTTTTGTATGCCGAAAATCAGCGGCCTCCAGCGTCTCCCTGATGGCGCCAATACGCCCGTCCATCATATCCGAAGGGGCAACGACATCAGCACCGGCTTCAGCATGTGAAAGGGCCTGTCTAACCAGGGCGTCGACGGTCTCATCATTAATAATGTAGCCCTCCTCATTCATCAATCCGTCATGGCCGTGAGGGGAATAAGGGTCAAGCGCGACATCGGTAATCACACCAAGTTCTGGCACTGCCGATTTTAGTGCCCGTATGGCCCGCTGAACCAGACCTTCCGGATCCCAGGCATTGCAGCAATCATCGGTCTTTGACGAAGGATCGGTGAGCGGAAACAACACTATCGCAGGCACACCCAACTCTGCAAGGCTCTCTGCCGATTTCACGAGTAAATCGATGCTCAGTCGTTCCACGCCGGGCATTGATGATACTGGCTCGCGTTTGTTCTGCCCTTCAATGATAAAAAACGGTTGGATCAGCATATCCACCGTAAAATGGTTTTCCTGCATGAGCTGACGGCTGAAGGTATCGCGCCGCATCCGCCTTGGCCGGTTCCCGGGATAGGGGGCTCTTATTCCGTAATGTGCATTCATGCCCAATCCTGTCAAATACTCTTTGCTTCGGTGTGTCTGGCACCACGTTAGCCCTATCGATTGGGCATTTGTCGCTTTACTATGATTATACTCAAGACACTTAATCACCCGGTTCTCAGGCGGGATCTCGACGGTGCGCTCAAGTTTCACCACGGAGTATAAGTTAACTCGAGGGCTAAGCCATAACCACTAGCAAATCTGGCAGTGACTGTGACACGGGCAAACAAGGTTTTAAGCAATTTTTCGGCCGTAACTCGGCCTTTCGGTAACAACTTATGCAAGCGACTCTAGCCAAATTCTTTATTTTAGCCGTTCTCGTGGGTTTTGGCCTTTGGATGGCACTCACATGGTTGCTCGACAATAGTGGTCGCGTAGCCACTATGGATGTGCGTACCCTAAGCCACCATCGAGACAGTGAACGATCCGGTACTGCAGGCATTTTGGACCAGGGTGAAATGGCTTCCAGCGTAGCGGGATTTGTTCAGGCTGAAGCGGTATCGACTTATACACAGTCGGCAGGCAGTTCGCGGCGAAATTTGCCTGATCAGCAGCCAGTGCCGAACGGCGTCGCGGCTAAAGAGAGTCAGGCTGATGAGCAGACCAATAAATCGAATCAAACTGACCAGACAACTGAGCCATCCGGAGAGTCCTCAGCGACGCCCGTCGAACCGGATTCCACTAACGGTGTGGCCAGGGCCGACGGTGTGGTCAGGGCCGACGGCGTGGTTAATACTGGCGGCGTGGATGATACCGACGGTGTGGTTAATGCTAGCGGTGTGGTTAATGCTAGCGGTGTGAACAATGCCAGCGGTGTGATTAATGCCGGCAAGAATAACAATGACGGCGAATCTTCTACTGCAGCAAACGACCAACAGCCTTCATTGCTTAAGCCGCCACAGGACAAATTTGCGGCTCGAAAAGCCGCTCGATATCAGCGGCTTGCAGAATTAGGCCTCATCCAGAAGAAAGCGCCGGAACCGACTATTGCCGTGGATGTCTCACTGCTTTTGCCTGAGCAATGTGCGAACGCTGCGATTGCCAAAGTGCCGATTGGTTTGAAGTTTCGCTTCGAGTCATCGATTATCAAGGGCGAGAGCCTGAATGCATTAGAGTCATTAGTTGCATCTTATCGGGAATGCCCCGCCGGTATGATCGTTGTCGCGCATAATCCGCTCGGCAGGGAAGACGCGACCGATTTCTTGAAACAGTTGCGACTTGATGAAATCAAGTATTTTTTTATTCAACACCGCGTGCCTATCGACATGGTTCAGTTTCCTGAAAAATAATGATCAATCGCTATACCGTTATAGGACAACCTATCGCTCACAGCTTGTCGCCAGTTGTTCATCAGCTATTTGGCGAGCTGACCCAGCGAAAAATAAACTATACCCGAACCGAATCAACGCCAGAAACGTTTGAGCAGACGGTAATGCAATGGAAGGACTCAGGTGCGAAGGGCTGCAACATTACTTCTCCCTTCAAGGCGCAGGCAGTGCAGGTTTGCGATCGACTTTCCAAAGCCTCATTGCTTGCCGGATCTGTCAACACCATCCACATGCATCGTGATGGCTCCCTTGTAGGTCATACCACGGATGGCGCTGGCCTGGTCGAGGATATTACGTGCAATAAACGATATTCCATTGCTGGCAAACGTGTCTTGATATTAGGGGCTGGCGGTGCGGCACGTGGTGTCATGCAGGCGCTTTTGAGCGAGGCACCTGAACAATGTCATGTAGTAAATCGTACAGCCGAAAAAGCTCTGGATATTGCAGATACCTACCAACATCTTGGTCCTGTATCGGGTTCCGGTTATGAAAAGATCACGGATCTGGAGGCTTTTGATATCGTCATAAATGCGACAACTTTGGGTATGTCGGGCACCATGCCAGAATTGCCAGAAAACTTGCTGAGTACCCAATCAATGGCCTATGATATGACCTATGCCCAACTTGATACTCCGTTCATGGAATGGGCCAGGGAGCGAGGGGCCGCTACATCAAACGGGCTTGGCATGCTGGTTGAGCAAGCAGCAGAGTCGTTTCTGATCTGGGAAGACGTTCGCCCTAAAACACGAATGGTATATCCACGATTGCAAGTCATGCTAGCGTAGCGCCAGGAATTGCTTGAGATCATAAAAATGCAAAGAACGACAGTAGCCTTGTCCGGATTCATCGCCCTGATGGGATGTTTATTGTTTGTAGCTCTTCAGCCCATAGTCTTCGCCGATGAGTCGCCGCAACCACGTCTGCCGACAGTACAGTTAGAGATCAATGGCAAAATTCTGACTGCCGAAGTCGCCGCAAGTGCACAGCAGCGTTATATGGGACTCAGTTTCAGACCCTCTTTGGCAAAGGATGAGGGCATGCTATTCGTATATTCCGAAGAACAAATGCTGCGTTTTACCATGCGCAACACATTAATCCCTCTGTCAATTGCCTTTATCTCCGAAGACCTGGTGGTAAACGAGATCCATCTGATGAATGTCGGTCCGGATCAATACTTTTCATCAGAAAAAAAATCCCAGTTTGCACTTGAAGTGGAGCAAGGCTGGTTCGCAGCCAACAATATATCGGCAGGTGATAAGATTATCCGACGCTAGGAGGCTGTCTGAGAATAACGATCGAAGCCGAAGGCGGCGCGCGCGAGTGTGAGATTTTGAGTCAGATTTTCGTGTCAATTGAGGTGAATTGATGTGAATCGATGTGGTCATGCAACCGCTATCCGAATGTACTTTGGCAGGAACGAATTATCACTGTCACTGGATCATGCGTTAGCATTGGTTCACAAACAACGGTGAGTGAGCCGCAGTGTCTACGACAAATACTATAAAAACCTATTTTCAGAATCAGTGGCATGAGGGCAATGTGCCTGTCATGGGGTCGGCTGATCATGGTACATGGCTCGGTACATTGGTTTTCGATGGAGCGCGGCAGTTTGACGGAGTAGCGCCAGATCTGAGGGCCCATTGCGAACGCGTCAATCGCTCAGCCTTGAGTCTGGGTATGAATCCTACGATGAGCGTTGACGATATAGTGGCCTGTGTGATCGAGGGCTTATCGCTGTTTGATCAGGATGCCGCGATATATATCCGTCCCATGTACTGGTCTACCGGCTACGGTGATGGTTTTATCAGTGCCGATCCGGATTCCACTGCATTTTGTTTGTGCCTGCAGCAAATTCCCATGCCCGATGAACAATCAAGTGCGCGACTAACGACAACATCGTTTCATCGCCCCACACTTGACGTGGCGACAGTGAATGCCAAAGCGGCCTGCCTGTACCCTAACAATGCTCGCATGATTCGGGAAGCCTACGCCAAAGGCTTCACTAACGCGCTGGTTTGTGATGCTATGGGTAATATTGCTGAGACGGCAACGAGCAACGTATTTATTGTAAGAGATAAAGAGGTACATACACCGATCCCTAACGGTTCGTTTCTTAACGGCATAACACGACAGAGAATCATGAAATTGCTAAATGAGCTGGGCTTTAAAGTTCACGAAAGCACATTGAGCTACGACGATTTCCATACTGCCGATGAGGTATTTCTCACTGGCAATCTGTCAAAAGTCTCCCCCGTCACCGCATTTGATTCCACGACCTACGAGATAGGTGATGTCGCAATGAAAGTGCGTGGCGCTTATATGGATTGGGCACGATCATGAAAAAAACTCCTTTGGGAAATACTGATACCCTGATTAGCGAGCTATGTTTGGGCAGCATGACCTGGGGTACTCAGAATACGTATGCCCAGGCCGCAGAACAAATAGCTTGTGCGCTCGATCATGGGGTCAATATCATCGATACCGCCGAGATGTATCCCACAACACCACTCACCGAAAATACCTTGGGTGATACCGAAGTCATCATCGGGCAGTGGTTTGCGCAGACGGGCAGGCGCGATGAGGTTGTCATTGCCACCAAAGTCAGTGGTAATGGAGCCAAATGGATCTACGGTGGAAAAGACATTACACCTGAAAAAATACGTGTCTCTGTGGATCGCAGTTTACAGCGACTACAAACCGACTATATCGATTTATATCAGTTACATTGGCCAAACCGAGGTAGTTACCACTTCCGTCAAAACTGGACGTTTGATGCCACCTCGCAAGAGACGAATAAAGTCAAAGACAGTATTCATGAAGTACTTGTCGAGCTGGACGCACAGGTCAAATCAGGGAAAATCCGTCACATAGGCTTATCCAACGAAAGTTGCTGGGGTACTGCCCAGTTCCTGTCTATTGCAGAGGCAAATAATTTGCCGCGTGTCGTGAGTATTCAAAATGAATACAACTTGATGAACCGGCTCTTTGATCTGGATCTGGGTGAGCTATCGCATCACGAGAAGGTTGGTCTGTTGGCGTTTTCACCCTTGGCTGCCGGCATGCTCAGCGGCAAATATACGGATGGACAGATGCCTGAAGGTTCACGTCGCACCATGAACGATAATCTTGGTGGCAGGTATACATCCAGTAGTGAGCCGGTGTGCAATCAGTACGTTAATCTTGCCCGCGAGCATGGTGTGGATCCGTCACAGATGGCATTAGCGTTTTGTTTGTCGCGGCCGTTCATGGCAAGCGCGATCATCGGTGCTACCAGTATGGAGCAACTTCAGACAAATCTTGGCGCTGTCAATCTTGATTTGAGTGATGAGTTAAAGGCCGGCATTCAGGCGATCTATAAAAACCATCCTCTACCTATGTAGGCCATCAAGACAATGCGCTGCCTGCTTCACGCCGAGCGGAGTAACAGTAATGCCCATTGAGAAGTAGAGCTAAAGAAGCATATGGGCATCAGCCAGTCGCCAGTCAGAGAGGCGTTGCGCGACTTGGTTGCGATGTGTTTTGTCGAGGTCGAGCCTCACAAAGGCGCTCGGGTCCGCAAAATTGATCAGCGTGAAATCATGCAGATTTATCCGGTGCGCGCTTCCTTGAAGAGTTGGCGGGAGGCCTGGCGACAGACAAGCTGATTGATGAATTTAATGATCTGGAAAAGGCTGTGGAAAAGATGACCCGCGCGTTCAAGAACGGCGACGCGAGAAAAATGGCTCATTGGGACGTGCACTTCCACAGAAACATCATTGAGGCCTCTGGCAACGATATCCTGATTGAGTCATGGAATGCTTTGATGATAGAGGCGCGAACCTTCGTAACTCTCAGCAACCTGATCAAGCACCGTCCAGATCTCAACCTTGCCGACTGGCATGATCCAATTATTGATGCATTGCGCGAGGGTGACCCTGCGAATTGTGGGGCCGTTATGCGTAAGCATGTTGAGGAATTTGGCAAGGTAATGCAGGGCATTTTTAGCACGGACCCGCATTGTGGAGACCCCTGATTTGCTCGGTGTGCAATTCAGGGGTTGCGACTTGTTTTCGATCGATCGCAGTTCTTGGACAGGCTAGGCAGGTCTTCGTGATTCAATCCACTGTGTCAGTGATGCAGGGAATTCAGGTGATGGCTGATCTATGTCCAGTAGCTTTACAAGTTTGTCACTCGATACCCAGCCACCGCCGCGTGACAGAAATCGTGCATCAATCATTGCTTTGGCGATCAGCGTATCGTTACGGAGGAACTTTTGCTCCAGATAGATTGCCTTTTCGTCCCAACCCAGAATATGCGTTCTGATGGTAAAAACCTGACCAAGCTTGAGTGATTTTTTGTACTCGATACTGGCCCCTGCTGCTACTGGATACCAGCCTTGATTGCGAATTTTTGCAAACGCATCTGACCGTAGCATCAGATCGGTACGGCCCAGGTCGGCATAGGTGAGGTAGACGCCATTGTTAACATGAAGCAAGGCGTCAAGATCATTAGGATAGACACGCAGTTGCGTATCAACAGGACCCAGCACGCTACAACGTGATCGCCAACGTTGTGTTAATACTAGCCAAAGGAGACGAAAAAACAGTTTCATTGTGATTCAATCCGCTGAAGTTAGACATGAAGGTATGAATCGTTGCTCAACCAGAGACTTGAGAGGTGGGAACAGTGGCGTGGGTAATGAGTTCCAGTCATGCCATTGCCAGGCTTCGCATTTGTCAGGTTCGCAGTTGACTGGCTCACCCGCGAAGTCGGTTTCAGAGGCTTCCACAAACAGAGTGATGTAGTGTCTTGACTCTGCTACGAAATAGTCATCAGTAAATCCTGCATGAGACACGGTTTGTACCTGTAGCGCTGTCTCTTCTTGTACCTCTCTAATGGCGCATTGTGCAATGCTTTCACCCGGATCAAGGTGGCCGCCCGGCAGGGCCCAGGTACCCGCGCCATGCGCACCCAGGCGTTTGCCAAGAAGAATTTTATTATTGCGGCAAAGTATGACGCCGATACCCACGAGAGTTTGCATTTTTAGATTCTGTATTATCCGAATGTGAAAGTAACAAGTAATGAGCTATGGAACCGCAAAGCAAAGAATCCCGAAAGAGGTCGCATGTTCAGACACTCGTTCTGATATTTCTCTTGATTATTATGTTGCCGTTGGTCTATCTGTTCGTATCTCAGGTGCTATTACCGCTGGAATGGAAAGAATCCGATCTGGTGGGCTAGCGTGGGCCCTTCATGACGCCACCAGATTCTTCGGCATTTTGTGGAATAGTTCAGGAACATTCAGAAAATTGACATCCCTGTGCGTTCTGCGAAAAGACGCAGGGCTTCGGTTGCGACAAGAGAATTTCCAGACTTCCCCAGTGCAGGCGACCAGGCGCAAATCGCCATCTGGTTTGGCCCTCTTTGGTATGTATTGCAATACCGAACTGGTCAGGGTCAATGCAGGCTAGAGCCGGTATGTAATCGGCGACCTTGCCTTGACCGACAAGTGGGGCCACTGAGGCTGCAATCTCATCGATAACTGACTGTAGTGACATACTGGCGGGTGGCCTGGATTGTTCCCTCGTGAGCGGCGTACCTTACCACTTTGGCTTGTCAATACGCATCTTGTTACTGGTAGAGTGGATGTTGGCAGATTTCAATTTCAAGCCCTTATTGCTTTGTAACAGGAGATTGATTAATGGCTATCACTGGTGAGTGTTTTTGTGCAGCGGTGTCTTACGAAATTTCCGGTCGATTAAGCGATGCACGGTCGTGCCATTGTTCCCGTTGCCGCAAGGCATTCAGCGCGCAGGCCTCTGCCTATGCGCTGGTTAAACCCGATGAATTCAAATGGACCAGCGGTGAGGAACTATTGAACTCATACACTGGAAAGCAAGGGGCTGGCCTACTTTTTTGCAAACGTTGTGGATCAACTCTGTGTGGCACATTTGAAGGGCTCGTGCATGGTGTAACACTGGGCTGCGTTAATGGACAGCCAGAAGTGATGATAGAGCGGCATATTTTTGTTGAATCGAAAGCTGACTGGGAAGTATTGCCGCAGGGCATTACAACGTGTGCACAAGACTCATCGGACGCCTAACGAGGCGGCGACAGTTTGGTATGCTTGACACCCCGGCTGATACAGCCCTGCTTTTCAAAATTCAAGGGCGTTCACAATGCGACTGATTTTGGCGATCATACTTCCCTGGCTGACGTTCTTCACCATCAAGCGCCCGTTTGCAGGCATTATTTGTTTGATTCTACAAATTACTCTTATTGGGTGGATTCCTGCGTCTATCTGGGCAGTTTATGCTCTGGGTCAATTCAAGACTGACAAGAAAATCAACAAGGCGTTGAAGGAACAACGAAAATCTGATCAGTGATATGAACCAACAGTGATATAAACAAAGAGGCAGCTCATGGTTTTTCGGCGGCCCATACGCTGTTAGAACCTGACGAATTCAGGCGACTCTACGCTGATACGTTATTTTCAAGACACAGCTTGTGTTAACAATTCGGCCATTCGATCAATTTGTCTGTGTGATACAAACTGATGCACCGGTAGCGCTATGACTGATTGTTTTAGTTGGCATGCGACGGGGAATGCATCAGAACCCTGTGCCAATAATTCCTCAGGCATGTGTTGCCACCAGTTGAATGCTTCAATATCTGCTTTTGCCAGTGATTCAACGCACATTGCCGGATCGCTGACAATCACAGGAAAGTAGAGTGGGCAGCTACCATCGGGAAGGTGCTCGATAAGCGCTTTGAGTTGAACGCTGTGCTTGATACGATCTAGCCAGTAAGCGTAATTATCCCTGCGAACCTGGGTTATGGTTTGCGCATTGCCAGTGGCAAAAATTCTGCGTGATAGCGCTGATGAGCCAACGTCGTAAACAGGCACAGCATCTTTGCCTTCAACTTCAGGCGTGAGCCAATGATGCGCTTGAAAATTACCTTTCGCCTTTAGCAGTTTGATAACTATTGAGGGGATTGTTGAAATAGCGATAATGGCGATTGATGCGAGCCCGTGAATAGATAAAGTATCAGGTCTGGTTCGCGCACCTTGCTGCAAGGAATAACAGAGTCTTTCCAATAGCGGTAATCGTGGTACACGCCGGGCTACAGTATCGAGGGTTGAACTATTGCATGGTTTTCGAATAGCTAGCCTGCCACCTTCGGTAACTGGCAGGGACTTGCGTGGACTAAAAATAGCGTAGTCTCCCAATATTCCCACCGGCTCGCTGACGTTCTGGCTGTACAAGGCATGCGCGCAGTCCTCGGCAAGAATGATCTGTTGCTGCTTGCACCATTGTGAAATTGCCAGAGATTCCGGCTGGGGAACTCCAAAGTAGTGTGTCACTAACAGCAAACGTATTTCTGGATGCGCTGCAACAGTGCTTTCTATCGTCTGCCTGTCAATAGATAGATCTTTTTTTACATCGTAGAAGTAGATTGCACAAGCTGCATGACGAAAAGGGCCTAGTTCTGCTCCGCAACAATAGGCCGGAAGTAACACGGCGTCTTTCTCACCAAGCCCGATGTCTCGGACCATTGCCGCAATCGCTGCAGTCCCGTTGTAGGTATCCAGCCCCGGTGCTTGCCACGGGAAAGCGACTGGCACCGTTTGAGTGCTACGCGCGGCAGCTATCAAAACCGGAAGCGCTATTGCCGGGCTCATACTGATGTGGCCAGCGCGAAAATAGTGTTTGATACGGGAAGTCATTACAGATTTCCGAGGTGTGGAGATATTGATAGCGTCAGAACAGGTGTCGGAAATAGCATAGATCTATTTTACTGCTTCGGCTGGTTCACAGATTCAGGGAAGCGACAGCTGCTCATCTGGCAGTTTTCAGCATCATGCAGTAATCCGGGAGTCTGAATCTATTGCACGGCGCATGGACTATATTCTCCGGTCTAGTACACTGCAAGGGCTGGACAGTTTTCAGCCACTACAAGAACTACTTTACCGATGATTAATGTCAGTAATCTATGCGGCTGCCGATCTTTGTTCATCGTGGGATGCATTGCGTGAACAATGCCAGGTTTATCAAACTAAGGTGTTCTCACAATGATACTACCGCTGATGAAATGCTAACTCCCGAAGTTTACATGGAGGACGACAGCAAAAGACGTATAGAGCTAACCGAAAGGGAACTTAACTCACTATTAGCGAAGAACACCGATCTGGCTGAACCACTGGTTGTTGATCTTAGCGATGATAGGGCAAGCATAAAGTTACTGATTGATATTGATCCGGACTTTCCGTTCTTCGGTGGTAAAACTCTCAAAGTCAGCGGTGGAACAGAGGTGTCCTATCTCAACGATAGTCCCGTAGTGATCATGCAAGGGGTTAGCGTCTGGGGTGTTCCCGTTCCTGACGCCTGTTTAGGTGGCTTGAAGAACATTGATCCAGTCAAAGAGTTCGGGCACACAGAAGGGCTATGGAAAACCCTTGCTGAAGGCATCGAAGACATCCGCGTGGAAAGCGCCAGCACTACTCGGCATTAAAGCGATCGGCTCCCAAAGGCATCAGGCAAAACTCCAGGCTTTCACGTCTCTTTCAGCCAGCCAGCCAATCCTGAGCAGGTAAAAACCTGGCCGTTAGTGCAGCTTCCGCAGAGCCTTCTTCGGGCTGGAAGTTGTAGTGCCAGCTGACGTGTGGTGGCAACGACATGAGAATGGATTCGGTACGCCCCCCGGATTGCAGCCCGAAGAGAGTGCCTCGATCGAAAACCAGATTGAACTCTACGTATCTGCCTCGACGGTAGAGCTGAAAATCTCGTTCTCGTTGAGAATAAGGCATTTCCCGTCGACGCTCGACAATGGGGGCATAGGCGGGATATACATGATTGGCAACAGATTGCATGACTCCGAAGGCATGCTCAAAGCCTTCACCGTTGAAATCATCGAAAAACAAGCCACCGATACCACGCGCCTCATCGCGATGTTTGAGGTAGAAATAATCATCACACCAGGCTTTGAATTTTGGGTGCAACTCGTCGCCAAAAGGTTTGAGGGAGTTGTACGCCTGTTGATGCCAATGTACGCAGTCCTCTTTAAAGGCGTAGTAGGGCGTCAAATCAAAGCCGCCGCCAAACCACCAGACCGGTGCCTCGCCCTCTTTATCTGCCCGAAAGAAACGCACATTGGCATGCGTTGTCGGCACGTAGGGATTGGTGGGATGTAGTACAAGAGAGACGCCCATCGCCTCCCAGCTGCGTCCGGTAAGTTCAGGCCGGTTAGCTGATGCTGAAGGTGGGAGTTGTGTGCCGCTGACTTTCGAAAAAGCGACGCCTGCTTTTTCGAATACAGCGCCGTCAGTGAGAATGCGGGTAAGACCACCGCCGCCTTCATCTCTTGACCAGTGATCGTCGACGAACACGGCACCGCCATCCAGTTGCGATAGTTGCTGGCAGAGCTTGTCATGGAAGGAGGTCAGAAATTGGAAGACGGCGTCGCTATCAGGGCTTGTGGATTCACTCATACGAAAAGTAGTTTGGCTACAAATGCGGTAGCCTTAAAGTGTAACTCAGCTCCTACGAGTTTTAACGCAACTTTCCGCCCGAGACAAGCTCGAAAATTCTGGTTGGCGATTTAAGTTTGCCCACTGGCCCATCCAGTACGACATCAATCTCCGTCCCCAATGCGCTCACAACATCTGCGGATGTACGTAAGGAGGATTCACCGGAACGATTGGCGCTAGTGGAAACAATGGCTCCCCCGTACCGCTCGCAAATTGCCACGACCACAGGATGTGCGCTGACGCGGACAGCCAAGGTATCCCTGTAGCCGGTAAGCAAGCTATTGCGGATGGGGGCGCTTGCCTCAATCACGAAAGTTACGGGCCCTGGCCAATGTTCATCCAGCGTCAATTGTTGTGTAGCGCTAAAGGGGGTGAGAAATTTACTTAACTGGAGCTGATCAGACGCGATAAGAATGAACCCCTTGTGCGCATCACGACCCTTGATGTCGATAATACGCTGCAGGGCCAGCTCGTTATGAGGGTCGCATCCCAGCCCAAACACGGCTTCGGTGGGGTAGGCAATAACTCCGCCTTGTTGAAGTGCCTCGACAGCAGGTTGCAGATTCACCCTTCAGGGGGCACTGCCGATGCTTTCTTTTTTGCCGCTGCCGCTGCCCGTTTTTTGGCTGCCGCCTTTTTACTGGCTGCTGATTTTTTCTTCGACTTCTTCTTGGCAGTTGACTTCTTCTTCTTAGCCTTCTTTTTAGCTTCAGCCTTGGCTGCGGCTTTTTTCTTGCCACGCCCTTTTCTCTCTGGAGCCTCTTCCAGAAGTTTTAAACAGGTTTCCAGATCGATGTCTGCTGGTGTCTCTTTAAGCTCTTTAGGAATCTTGGCGTTCTTGTTACCGTCGGTTATGTAGGCACCCCAGCGACCGTTCAGGATCTGTACCTCGGTACCCTCAAAGGCTTTTACCAGCTTGTTGGCATCGGCAATTTTTTTCTCTGCAACAATTTCCAGCGCACGTTCCAGGGTGACCGTGTAAGGGTCGTCTTCTTTTAACGATACGAATTTCTGATCGTACTTGATGTACGGACCAAAGCGGCCAATGTTGGCGACGATTTTTTCGCCCTCGGCAGATTCACCCAACGCCCGTGGCAGGTCGAATAGCTGGATAGCTTCTTCCAAAGTGATAGAGTTCATACGTTGCCCGGGGCGCAGTCCGGCGAACTTTGGCTTGTCTTCGTCTTCGCGTGTCCCTATTTGCACAAATGCGCCGTATTGGCCGATGCGCACACTGATAGGTCGTCCACTTTCCTCGTCAATGCCCAGTTGGCGCGCCTGTATGGCTTCATCCTTTGAAACGTTTTCAAGTTTGTCTTCTACCTGTGCATTGAAGGGTTTCCAGAAATCAGTCAGCAAGGGCACCCAGTCTTTCTCACCACGCGATACCGCGTCCAGTTCATCTTCAAGATTGGCGGTGAAATCGTAGTCAACATACTGATCGAAGTGCTTGGATAAAAATCCTGATACCACGCGGCCTGTATCGGTGGGGAAGAATCGCCGACTCTCTATCTCGACATACTCGCGAGACTGCAGAGTGGAAATAATAGAGGCATAGGTTGAAGGGCGCCCGATACCATATTCTTCAAGGGTTTTAACAAGGCTTGCTTCAGAGAAGCGCGGCGGTGGTTCGGTGAAGTGCTGCGTCAGCTTGATGTCCTGCAATGGCACGGTGTCGCCTTCCTTGATCTCGGGAAGCAGTTTGTCATCGTCTTCGGCTTTCTTTTTGTCATCGACATCCTCGCGATAGACAGTCATGAAGCCCGGAAATTTTACGGTAGAACCATTAGCGCGAAACTGATTACCATCACCACACGCGAAATCAACGGCAACCTGATCTATAGTGGCGAAGATCATCTGGCTAGCTACGGTACGCTTCCAGATGAGGTTATACAGTTTGTACTGATCTTCCTCCAGGTACTGTTTGATCTCATCAGGTGCACGCATGACTGAGCTTGGACGTACAGCCTCGTGAGCTTCCTGCGCATTTTTTGATTTGTTTTTGTAGACATTGATTTCTTCCGGCAGATAATCTTTGCCGAAGCGTTGTGGAATCAACTCGCGCAACTCGTCCAGACAATCTTGTGACAGGGTGATGGAGTCAGTACGCATATAGGTAATCAGGCCGATGGCTCCCTCATCACCCAATTTGATACCTTCATAGAGTTTTTGCGCGGTACGCATGGTTCGCTGAGCGCCAAAGCCGAGTTTTCGCGACGCCTCTTGCTGCATGGTGGAGGTAGTAAAAGGCGCAGTAGGATTGCGCTTGCGTTGTTTCTTTTCAACTTTAACGGCGGTAAGTGAGCCGCTGGCATGCCCCATGAGCATGTCGCGGGTGCTGTTGGCAGTCTCACCGTCGGTGACGGTGAATTGTTTCATTTTCTCGCCGTTCAGTAGAGAAAGCCTTGCATTAAAGGGTTGTGTGTCCTTTTCCAGTTCAGCAAGGATGCTCCAGTATTCTTGCGGTATGAACGCCTCGATTTCGTTTTCACGTTCGCAGATCATTCGAAGTGCTGGTGTTTGTACCCGGCCAGCGGATAAGCCACGACTTATTTTGCGCCACAATAGCGGTGACAGGTTAAACCCTACCAGATAGTCTAGTGCTCGCCTTGCCTGTTGGGCATTGACCAGGTCGTATCCAAGCTCACGCGGATTATCCACGGCGTCCTGCACGGCGCGTTTGGTGATTTCATGGAAGACGACGCGTTGTACCGATTTGCCGTCAAGATCGCCCGTTTCACGCAGGTGCTCAACCAGATGCCAGCTTATGGCCTCCCCCTCGCGATCCGGGTCAGTTGCGAGAAGTAGCATGTCGGCTTTCTTCAGTGCTTTCTTGATCGCGTTAACGTGTTTCTCGTTACGCTCAATCATCTGGTACTTCATTTTGAAGTCGTTGTCGGGATCTACAGCACCTTCCTTGGGGAGCAGATCGCGTACGTGACCGTATGAAGCAAGAACCTTGTAGTCCTTTCCCAGGTACTTCTCGATAGTCTTACCCTTGGCGGGAGATTCGACGATTACCAGATTTTTGCTCATGAAATAAAGGGTGGTCTTTGATGGCTACCGAGTGGAACACGGTCAGGTTATACACGTTACGCAGCATATAGCCTCGTCGCTTGCTTGAGCTTTGTCAACGCAGGTGTGTAATTTGACACGTATACTTATTATGATATTGTGCGCGGCAGCTTATTCAAGTGTCTTGGCAACGTGTGTACCTACCGCCTGCGCTGGCTTTGATTTTCCCCTCTATTTCCATCATACCGAGTAGCGTACCGAGCTCGGCGACGGCGCATTCGGTGTGTGTCATTAATTCGTCAATGGTAGATGGTGACACCGATAAGGCTGCGAGCACACGACTTTCCGGTAAATCCGTCAGCAAATCGTCATCTGCCGTATTCTGATCAATATTGTCGCAACAACAATGATCTGCTGTCGATTCGAGCTCTCGTAGAAGAGGCCATGCCAGTGCATCCAGAATGTCCTGCTCCGACTCCACGAGGGTGGCACCTTGCTTGATAAGCGCATGGCAGCCTCTTGCTTGCGGGTTTTGTACAGATCCTGGCACTGCCATGACCTCTCGACCCTGATTAATGGCATGAGTTGCGGTGGTTAGAGTACCGCTCGGAAGGCCAGCCTCTACGACCAGAACCCCCAGGCTCAATCCACTGATGATGCGATTTCTTCGTGGGAAGTACCAGCGTAGGGTGGGAACTGCCAGAGGATATTCAGTAAGAATAAGGCCGCCCTGTTCGATAATCCGAGTAGCCAGGGCCTTATGGATTTTCGGGTATACCGATTCAGGTTCGGTGGCGGCCACTGCGATGGTTCTGCCGCCAACTGCCAAGGCGCCCTCATGGGCTGCTGCATCGATACCTCGCGCAAGTCCACTGATGATAGTCACGTTGCGCAAGGCCATCTGCGATGCCAGTTTGTGAGTGAGATCGATGCTCTGCCGGCTAGCTTTACGAGAACCAACTATGGCAAGTGCCGGGCTTTCCAACGCCCTCAGATCGCCTTTCGCGTAAAGCAGAGGCGGTGCATCGACGGTGTCTAGCAGTAGAGGTGGGTATAGCCTGTGGTCAAGGCCAATGAGATGATGCGCGGTATGGGCTTGTTCCCAGAGCAAAGCCTCATCAATGCGCCGCTGTAAGCTGGCATCCACAATAAGGCGTAGTTGCGAGGCGTCAAGCCGGCCCACCAGTGCTTTTGACAGAGGCTCTGTGTCGCCTTCCAGGTACCGGCCGATAAACTGCCCGATACGCAGCGGATCAGGGTTTTCCTGTCTTAAGTGTTGAACCAGACGTGCGCTGGCATCAAATGCAAGCGTGAATGCCAGCCAAGTGGCACTGGGGGTGTTTACTTCATCATCCATGATAGTGAGCGCGGTTATTGCCCGCGGCCACTATCTTGAAATAGCCGAAAGCGTGTGTTATATACCCGAAACGATGTCGTTGATTTTCAACGGGCGAGTCGATTCCATGACCAGCGCATAGCTTACCTTGTCAAAGGTTTTAAAAACCATCAAAACACCGGTTCGTTGGTTGGGTAACTGTACTTCTTCCCAGCCGAAGACACCCGACTTGTCGATCATGATCTCTCCCCGAGTCTCTACAGCCAGAACGTCACCTTCCTGGATGCTGGAGCTGTCGCCGACATTGAGAACCACGACCTGATTGCGTCCCGTCTGCGAAATTGCATCCACCAGAGAGACGATGCGTGCTTCGCCACGTAGCTCGGGCATACGCGGGGTATAGATGTGGGTGGGTGATGTAGAGTTTATCGGCAGTAGAACATCACCGGCGATGGTTTCGCGCTTGTTACTCATCAAACCGAGAGTGGAAGGGTCTCCGACATTCAGCAGCTTTGCATCTGCGACATGCACCATCTCATAACCGAGGCTTGCCCCGTTGACAGGATCCAGTAGTGTCTGGTTCTGCCGAAAAACCCCGTAGCTTGTCTGATCACGGTTCACGCGGCCACGGACATAAATCTTGCTGCCTATAGAACTGATGAGGCGGTCATCGCTATTGGCTACGACGTACGGTGCAGCGTCGATCGTTTCGTCGTCCACCACGCGCGGGTGAACCAGAAATTGTGAAATGGCATCAGCAGAGATGGTCGGTATTGCACTGTCCAGAGACTCTGATCGAACTTGCGGTCGCAGCTTGAAGCGTGTACTGCCAGAGGCAGGTGTCGCAGAACCCAGGTTCGGCTCATTAGAATTCACAGGAACCAGTTTACCGTTGCGCGTCAACGACAGAGCTGGTTTGCCATTGATATATTCCAGAGTCAGAACATCGCCCGGGTAGATCAGATTCGGGTCGTAGATATCTGGGTTGTAGTTCCAGATCTCGGTCCAGCGCCATGGCTCTTTCAAGAAGCGGTCTGATATATCCCAGAGCGTATCGCCAGCCACCACCGTGTATTTTTCGGGTGCATCGGCCTCCAAAAGATCTGCATCGATAAAGGTGCGGGTAATTGCCTGCGTGTTATTGGCATTATCGGCCATGTCGCGATTGCTGGCTGACACCTCTTGATCGATTGCCATTGCTGAGGGCTTGAATCCTGTCGAGCAGGAAGCCAGAATTACCGACAGACTGACTGCCAGGGTCAAGTGTGCAGTTGTCATTGTCATATATTGAGCCATGCTGGGGAACTCTCCCTCGTTGTTCGGAATCTCTTGAAATACTTGTCGAGCTACCATTAAATCGGCGGAACTCCAGAAACCTTGATATGCAAAGGCGATGCCTTGTCTGTGACTGGTAGAATCGAGGGCCCCAAAGCTTGCTGGAATCTGTACCGTGTCACTGCTTGATATTCTGTTCTATCCCGATCCACTGCTGCGGCGCACGGCTGCAGTGGTACCCAACGTCGATGGCGAGATAGCAGCGCTTATCGATGATATGTTCGAGACCATGTATGAGGCGCCGGGAATCGGCCTTGCCGCCACACAAGTAAATGTGCACCAACGTGTTGTTGTTATTGATGTTTCTGACCAGAATGACACGCCTCTGACGTTCATTAATCCGCAAATACTCATGAGCGAAGGGGTTGGTGAGATGCAAGAGGGTTGCCTGTCGATTCCGGGTGTATACGAGACAGTAAAAAGGCCAGCTGATGTGCGTATAGGCGCTATCGACAGAGAAGGTAACCCGTTTGAAATGGATGCCGACGGATTGTTGGCGGTCTGTATGCAGCATGAAATCGACCATTTGGACGGAAAACTTTTTGTCGACTATCTCTCGGTATTAAAGCGAAATCGTATTCGCAAACGCATGGAGAAGTGGATTCGGGATGGTGCTGATCCAGACGATTTGCCAGAACGACCAGAGCGGCCGGAGCACAGCTAGAAACTGACAACCTCATGAATTGTGATCACCTGAAAGTGGCATTTGCCGGAACGCCCGAATTTGCAGCGATAGCACTTGATGTCCTGCTGGCCAGTGAACACGAGGTGGTGGGTGTACTGACACAACCAGACAGGCCAGCTGGCCGGGGACGAAAGCTGACTCCCAGTGCCGTAAAGATTCGGGCAATGGATGCGGGTGTGAAGGTGCTGCAACCTGTTTCACTCAAATCTGCCGACGCCTTGCAAGCTGTTAAAAGTCTGGAGGCCGATGTCCTGGTCGTGGCAGCTTACGGGCTTATCCTGCCTCAGGCTGTGCTCGATATACCAGCACTGGGCTGTTTGAATATTCACGCATCGCAACTTCCACGCTGGCGAGGCGCTGCGCCTATCCATCGAGCCATCCTTGCAGGCGATAGTGAAACTGGCGTCTGCATCATGCAAATGGATGCAGGGCTGGATACAGGTGATGTGCTTTTGGAGAAACGATGTGCCATAGGCACTGACCAATCCGTCGCACAACTTCACGACCGGCTGGCGCAGCTTGGCGCTGAGGCTTTACTAGAGGCATTACCAGTCAGATGTCGCGGAGTGCTGCGCCCTGTGCAACAATCTGTGCAGGGTGTCAGCTACGCAGATAAACTCAGCAAAGCTGAAGCGCGTCTTGACTTCCGACTTGGGGCCGAGGAGTTACACCGGCAGGTCAGGGCGTTTAACCCCTGGCCGGTGGCAGAGGCGATGTTGCGCGATAAAAGAGTCCGACTGTGGCAAAGCCGTCGCGTAGCAGGCGATTCGGCAAACGCCAAAGCGGCGCCAGGTACGATTGTTCATGTCGGCGCGGATGCTATTCGCGTGCGTACCGGTGATGAGGACATCGAATTTCTCAGCCTCCAGTGGCCAGGTAAAAAAGCCCAGAATGCAAAAGAGTTTGCGCATGGCCAATCGCTGGAAGGCGATGTGTTTACCCCAGTGACTAGCTGATGTCACAAGGTATTGAAGAATCGGCAACCAATTTGCGCTACCAGTGTCTGCAACTGATGCTTCGCCTGCAACGTCATGGCGGCTCATTGACTCGGCTGTTGCCAGAGGCGCAATTGCTCGTAGCTGCCGGGGAGCAGGCGCAACTGCAAGCGTGGATTTTCGGCTGGTGTCGCTGGACACACGAGGTAAGGGGCCTGGTCGATCAGCTTCTGGACAAGCCCTTGAAAACCAGGGATCTCGATGTGTATCTCTTGATGCAGCTCGGAATCTTCCAGCTACGTCATACGCCCACTGCGAAACACGCGGCGGTGGATGAAACAGTCAAAGTCATAAAACGTTTAAAAAAGCCGTGGGCCAAGGGACTGATCAATGCCGTGCTACGAAATTATCAACGGCAGTTGGATCAGCTGGAAAGTTCACTGGCACCCGCTGAGCAATTTAGTCATCCCCAGTGGTTGATAAATCGATACAAAAAAAACTGGCCTGACAGATGGGAGGCAATCTGTTCAGCAAACAACTTGCAAGCAGCAATGTGCTTGCGCGTTAATCGCCTGAAGAGTGATACCGCTAGCTACCAGCAACAATTGCATGATGCTGGAATGTCTGCTGAAATCCTTGACGGCGTTGCTGATGCACTGTTGTTGGATGCACCCGTATCGGTAACCCGACTTCCCGGTTTTACCGAAGGCTACGTTAGCGTGCAGGATGCAGCAGCTCAGTCAGTGTTACTGTGGTTGAAAAAATATTCACCTGCCGATGGGCGATTACTTGATGCCTGTGCAGCGCCGGGGGGGAAAAGTGCGCACGCGGCAGAGTCTGGTCATTTCACTAAAATTGTCGCGATTGATAGTGACAAGGATCGGCTTGAACGTGTAAGCGGCACGCTACAACGCTTGGCATTGCAAGATCATGTGCAGCTTATTCACTCGGACGCCACATTGATTGATCAGTGGTGGGATAAGGTGCCTTTCAATACGGTGTTGCTGGATGCACCTTGCTCAGGAACAGGCGTCATTCGCAGACATCCCGATATAAAACTTCTGCGGCGCGATGCTGATATAGCAAGCCTTGTGAAGTTGCAGCGTACGCTACTTGATGCGTTGTGGCAGACACTTGAGGTACAGGGCGTATTTCTATACGCGACTTGTTCAACCTTGAAAGATGAAAACGAGCATCAGATTACCGCTTTCCTCGAACGCACTCCGGATGCACAATTACTGGAAGCCACGCTTCAGATATTCCCCGGCGAAAACTCGATGGATGGTTTTTTCTACGCGGCTATGAAGAAGCAGACGTCGTGAGTTCATCGCCCGCCCATCACCGCTCTCTTGTCAATACACAATCCGGTGGCGTGACGGTCATGTTGCTCTGGCTAGTGTTGCTCTGGCTAGTGTTGCTATCGGTTGCGATTGGCGCGTCCGTGTACATCTGGCAAGTGTTGTATAACTCGCCTGCTGATGGTCAGGGTCTGATCAAACTCACTGATATTCGAACTGTTCGCAAGGTAGATAAGTTGTCCTTGCAAGCCAATGCAGATGTCGAACTCTCGTCGGCTATTCAGGCGGGTCTGTATAGTGGTGTGCCTTTAACGTTCGTCTTGAGTTTTCGTGTTGTTGAGTCTCGTCGCTGGTGGTTTGACTCTGTAGTAATGGATCGCAAGCAACACTACCATCTCACCTATTACGAGCTGACTCGCCACTATCGCGTGCACGCGGTCGAGATGGATGTGAGTCGTAATTTCAGATCTTTGTCGTCAGCGTTGGCAGGACTTGGCAAGCTGGAGCGTGTCGTCTTTGATCTGAACGATCAGCAAACGCTGAAATTCGAACACTCATCATTAATGGGGTCGCTGGAGATGCGGCTAAGCAAGTCGGCTTTGCCCCTACCTTTGCAACCGATTATCCGCTCCAGCTGGACGCTGCTTAGCGAGGAGTATCGATGGCCGGTTACCTGAGCAAACTGCGCCAACGCCTGTTAAGCAGCGCTGTACTCATGGCGTTGTTGTTTGTCGTGCTCATTGGCTCTTTGTATGTACTTGGCACGATAGCTCTGCAGCTGGAGCGATTTGGTCAGTATTACCACTGGTTGCTCCTGGGCAATGCTCTTGCGCTGTGTTTCATTGCCGTGCTCATTATCATGAACGGTTGGCGCTTGACCAGAGAATTTCGGGCGCGAATTGCTGGTTCGCGGTTAACCGTCAAACTGGTTGTCGCCTCCTTGCTGTTAACACTGATTCCAGTGACGCTTGTTTATGGCTTCTCTATCCGGTTTTTGCGTGCCAACATCAATAGCTACTTTGATCTGGAGATAGAAAAAGCGCTGGACGATGCGCTCGAACTCAGTCGTGAATCGTTAGAGCTGCAGATGAGTGTACTGCAGCGCGATACCCTGAATATTGCCGATCAGCTTGTGGGAGTCAGTGAGTCTGTCGCGGTAGTTGAATTAAACTCACTCACCTCGGAAACCGATGCCAGTGAGATGACGTTGATCGGCCCTGATAACCGTATTATTGCCTCAACCGGTTTGCTGGAGAGCATCTCGGTTCAGCCTAACAGGCCTGAGAATGACTTGATCAGTCGCGCAAAGCAGGGACTCTCCTATGTGAGTGTCGATCCTGTGGGGCGTGGGGATTTATATATTCGTGTTGTAACGCCTGTGCTGGCAGAAGATGCATCACGCGAGAATTCTGTATTGCAGGCCCTGTACCCCATTGATGACAGGTCTTCAGATCTGGCCGAAAGTGTACAGGCGAGCTACCAGCAATACCGTCAGTTGGTTTTTTTGCGAAAACCCTTAATGCTCAGCACCATGTTAACGCTATCGTTAGCACTGTTATTGTCGGTCATGATGGCGCTATGGTTTGCGTTGTATGCGGCACGACGCATGATGATGCCCATTCATGATCTGGTCGAAGGCACGCGCCTGGTAGCACAAGGAAACTATGCAACGCGTATCTACAAACGTAGTAAAAACGATGAACTGGGGTTTCTGGTGCAATCGTTCAACTACATGACTCTACAGTTGGAGCAAAGTCGGAAGAGCGCCGAACAAAGTCAGGGACAGGTAGAGCGTCAACGCGCACGATTGCAGGCTGTGCTGGGGCAAATATCCAGTGGGGTGGTAACGCTGGATGCAAACAATAACGTACTAACCAGCAATCCGGCAGCAACATCCATACTGGGTAGCGAGCTTGTTCAGATGCGTGGGCGGCCGTTGGCTCATGAAGAGCAAGATAACAGTGTCATTGCCCAGTTCAGTGAGCAGGTGCGGATACCGCTGAGCACCCATGCCGATAAGGAGTGGTCGGCTGAAATCGAGGTGTTTGATGAAGACGGCAGACGATTTTTGTTCTGTCGCGGTACTGTGCTGCTGGATTCGTCGGATCAGCTTACCGGGCGCGTTATTGTCATTGACGATATGACCACATTGATTAGTGCGCAACGCGATGCTGCCTGGAGCGAGGTAGCTCGACGCCTGGCGCATGAGATAAAGAACCCTCTGACCCCCATTCAGTTGTCTGCAGAAAGATTGCGACATAAATTCAAGCACAAACTGGAGGGGCCGGATGTCGAGCTGCTAGATCGTTTGACCCACACCATTGAAAATCAGGTTGATGCCCTGAAGGGTATGGTAAACGCGTTTGCAGAATACGCATCTACGCCTAATCTCACGCTGGTTTCAACCAATGTCAATGAGCTGCTTAGAGAGGTATCGGATTTGTACAGCAATTCTGCCGATTCGGTAAAAATTAATCTGTCGTTAGGATCAAAGCTTCCGCAGCTTTCACTGGATAGGCCGCGAATGCGTCAATTAATTCACAATCTGATCAAGAATGCCCTGGAAGCCCAGCCGGCTAAACTACCCAAGGTGGTTACTCTGAAAACGCGCGTACGCACCTTGCGTGGCAATGATTCGCTGGAAATTCTGGCCGAGGATGAAGGCCCCGGATTTCCCCTGGACATCATGGACAGATTGTTTGAGCCCTATGTAAGCTCAAAGCCCAAAGGCACAGGTCTGGGTCTCGCTATCGTCAAGAAGATCGTGGAAGAGCATAATGGCAAGATCCGTGCGGAAAATCGCACTAACGGCGGTGCTGCGGTAGTTGTCAGCCTGCCTTATCCCTCCAGCTTGCAGCTTCGTGGAGATGCCGCATGAGTGAACGTTTTGTACTGGTTGTAGACGATGAACCAGACATTCGAGGTCTGTTACAGGAAATCCTTGAGGACGAAGGGTATGTTGTATCCGTTGCAGAAACGGCGGCCGTCGCGCAGGCGGCTATCGAGGAATCAGCTCCTGACCTGGTACTGCTCGATATCTGGATGCCTGATATGGATGGTATTTCTCTGCTCAAATCGTGGAAAAGCAAAGGCGCCTTGAGCTTTCCTGTGATTATGATCTCCGGTCACGGGACAGTGGAGACCGCGGTTGAGGCAACTCGTCATGGGGCAGTAGATTTTATTGAAAAACCTTTATCGCTCGCCAAGCTGTTGTTGACGGTTGAAAAAGCGCTGGCGACAGGCGTGGCGCCATCAGGCTCATCCGGGAAGCTGGCCGAAGCACCGCGGCGATTACCGTTTATTCTAGGTGTTAGTGACTACGTTAAACAACTGTGCGAACAGATCCACGAGCAATCCACTAAAACGCATTCCCTCTTATTATTGGGCGAATCTGGCAGTGGACGTGTGTTATTCGCGCAAAGCATTCACGATCGTAACCCCGAGCTTTCGGGGCGCTTTACTCAATTGCGTTGCGATACTTTGTCCGCGATAAATGCACACCGTGAGCTGTATGGCGAGGAAACTGCAGGTGCTGTCAGTATGGGGTTTCTCGAATCAGCAGCAGGTGGCACCTTGTTTCTTACCGATGTGGAATTGCTGCCGCCCAACGCCCAGCAATGTCTGCGGCAGGCGATCGAGCAAAAGGGATTTATCCGAGTGGGTTCAAACAACCGTGTGCCATTCCGGTGCCGTATGGTGTCCTCATCACGACAGGATCTGTCTCTGGCAATAAAAAGAGACAGCTTTGATCCGGTGCTTGCTCGTCTGCTGTGCTCGGAGACGATCTCGATAACACCTCTGCGAGAGCATCCTGAAGATATACCGGCGCTTCTTGAAGGCTTTGTAGATTGGCATGTTCAGGAGGAAGGGCTGCCTTACAGACATTTTACAGTTGCTGCGCAAAATCGACTGCGCAATCTTGACTGGCAGGGTAATTTGCTTGAACTAAAAAATCTGGTGCAGCGTGTCCTGTTGCTCGGCGGGCAATCTCAAATCGAAGCGGCAGAGATAAATAGCGTATTAGGGACCGCTGATACCAGCGATACCACACTTGCATTGCGCTACGATCTGCCGCTGAGAGAGGCGCGTGCAGATTTTGAACGGCAATATCTTTTGCGTTGTCTGGCAAAGACACAAGGCAACATCGGCGATCTTGCCAAACACGTTGGTATGGAACGTACTCATCTCTATCGCAAACTGCGTAGTCTTGAGATCGATCTGGACAAAGTCCGGGTATAAAAACCAATGAAAATTATCGTACTAGGCGCCGGTCAGGTTGGTCAGTCGGTTGCGCGAAGTCTGGCCGCCGAACAAAACGATCTTATAGTAGTGGACACCAACGTCGATGCCCTCAAGCACCTTGAAGAGGTGGAAGAGCTGCAGACAGTTGTGGGGTACGCATCGCACCCGGAGGTTCTGAAAGAGGCAGGTGCGGAGGATGCTGACATGATCATTGCCGCTACCGATTCTGACGAAACAAATATTGTTGCCATCCAGATTGCCTACAGCCTATACAGAACTCCCAGCAAGATTGCGCGTATCCGCTCCGCTGAATACGCAAGAGAGAAGGATCTGTTCAAGAACGACAACATTCCCATAGATACTATTATCAGTCCTGAGCAGCTCATCACCGATCACGTTGAACGCATCATTGAGCACCCTGGCGCAATTCAGGTGGTGGATTTTGCAGATAGTAAAGTCAGACTGGTGGGTGTCAAGGTGCAGGAGGGTGCGCCGATGGAGGGTTGGCCCCTGTCGCACCTGAGTAAGCTGCTTGGCAATATCGATACCCGACTGGTCGCCATTTATCGCGGTGCCAAAGGGCGAGGTGAGGAAAAATCCACTAACGGATCTACTGCTACTCGCCAGGAAAAAAATTCATTGCGGGGCGAAAATAAAGAGCCTGCGGAAAAACCCATAATTCCGGAAGGTAAAACGGTCATCCATGCCGATGATGTTATTTTCTTCATGGGAAAACGTCGTGATACAACCAAAGTCATGGCGCAGTTTCATCACGATGAGGTCAGCTGTAAACGCATCATGATAGCGGGTGGCGGTAACATCGGTTTGTTGCTTGCGCGTAAACTTGAAGAGCGCTACGAGGTCAAGCTTGTCGAGATGAATCTTGAGCGATCACAATATTTGTCATCCATGCTCAAACATACGCAAGTGCATACAGCCGATGCGGCCGATCTTGATTTAATGAAGAAAGAGTATATCGAGGCCATGGATGTGTATTGCGCATTAACCAACGATGATGAGGCTAATATTTTATCTGCCATGCTGGCCAGGAAAAAAGGCGCTGGCAAGGTCATGTCTTTAATCAATCGTCCAGCCTATGTCGATCTTATAGAAGACGAGATGATTGATGTGGCCATATCGCCACAACAGATAACCATCGGAGCACTACTGACGCTTACGCGTCAGGGCGATGTGGTTGCGGTCCATTCGCTGCGTCGAGGCGAGGCAGAGGCGCTGGAAGGCGTTGCCAAAGGGGATGCAGACACCTCTCAGTTGGTGGGTCGTTGTATCAGTGAAATCAAGTTGCCAGAGAGTGCCAGCATTGGTGTCGTGGTTCGGGGTGACAAGGTGATGATTGCACATCACGATCTTATTATAGAATCTGATGATCACCTGATCTTGCTGATAACCGATAAAAGCCAGATAAATGGTGTAGAAAAACTATTCCAGGTGGGTTTCGGGTTTGTCTAGCATGTGTGAGCCAAACAAGTTGACGGACCACTAATGTCACCTATACCCATTCAGCTTCGTGTGGTACAGCGTGTTGTCGGTGTATTGCTGACACTGTTTAGCATAACGATGCTAACGCCCGTGCTTATCGGGCTCGTGTATGGCGATCCGTTCAATTCGCTGTCGCCTTTTCTGGGGGCATTCACGGCGACGGTACTGGTAGGTTTATTGCTTTATCTGCCAGTTAAAAATCATGAGGCCGAACTTCGAATACGCGATGGTTTTTTAATCGTTGTGTTGTTCTGGGCAGTTCTGGGAATATTCGGTGGTTTGCCGTTCTATCTGTATTCACCGCTTGACCTGAACGTCGCTCGTGCCATCTTTGAATCCATGTCCGGGTTGACTACCACCGGGGCCACACTCATAGTCGGTCTGGATCTGCTGCCTAAATCCATCCTGTTCTATCGTCAGCAGATGCAGTGGTTGGGTGGCATGGGGATTATCGTACTGGCGGTGGCCATCCTGCCCCTCCTCGGGATAGGCGGACAGCAACTGTACAAGGCTGAGACGCCAGGTATTAATAAAGGCAAGCTGACACCACGCATAGCCAATACGGCCAAAGCTCTGTGGTACATCTATCTATGCCTGACCATCGTCTGTGCCTTGGCTTACTGGGCTGCCGGTATGAGTCTGTTCGATGCGGTTGGCCATAGTTTCTCAACGGTTGCCATAGGCGGGTTTTCCACACATGACAACAGTATCGGCTACTTTGACAGTACGCTGATCGAAATGATTGCCGTGGTATTCATGTTAATATCAGGTGTTAATTTCGCACTGCACTTTGCAGCAACACGCAGCTTTAGCGTAAGCCACTACTGGCGTGACGAAGAGTTCAGAACCTATATCTATATTGCGCTTACGCTTACCATTGTTACTTGCGGCTACCTGTATCTGACACAGACATCGGAGTTTAGCAAATCGGTCCGTGATGCCTTGTTTCATGTCGTCTCTATCGGTACCACCACAGGCTTTACCTCAGAGGAGTATTTTAACTGGCCAGGATTTTTACCAGTGCTACTTTTGTTTGCAAGTTTTGCTGGAGGATGTGCTGGCTCTACAGGCGGTGGCATGAAAGTGGTGCGCGTGCTGCTGTTGTTCAAGCAAGGGCAACGTGAACTTTTACGTATGCTGCATCCCTACGCTACGGTGGTTGTCAAAGTAGGCAAGACGACGATACCCCGCCACATGATCGATGTAGTCTGGGGCTTTTTTGCCAGTTATCTTGTGGTCTTGGCGGTCATGTTGTTGTTGCTCATGGCTGCGGGACTGGATCAGGAATCAGCGTTCTCGGCAGTGGTTGCCTGTTTAAATAATCTGGGCCCGGGCCTTGGTATTGTCGCTGCAAATTACTCAAGTCTGGGGGAGTTTGAGCTGAGCGTGCTGAGTGTCGCAATGTTGTTTGGTCGCCTTGAGATCTTTACCTTGCTTGTGCTGTTTACGCCTGCGTTCTGGCGGTATTAATGTCTGAGTCGGCCGCCAGTAAATGGAACGCGCGATATGCGTATTCAGGAAGTGGTATTCCTTCGCCATCACAGGTTCTTAGTCGGGGAGTACGTTGGTTGCCAGCGGCAAGTGCTGAGCACGACGGACAATCTGATGGCACTCGACGAGCGCTTGACCTTGCCTGTGGGAAAGCTGGCAACGCACAGTTTCTTGCTGAGCGCGGGTTCAGAGTAAGTGCCTGGGATATCAGTGATACCGTTATCTGTGAAGTCAAGGCACGCAAGCCATTCATTTTGCATGATGCGGTGGTGCGTGATGTCGCTGCAGAGCCACCCGAGCCCGGCTCCTTCGATATTATTGTGATATCACGATTTCTTGATAGAAAATTATGCCCGGCCATAGCTCAGGCGCTCAAACCACAGGGCGTGCTTTTCTACCAGACGTTTGTCCATGGACTAAAAAATACGGATTTTCTGTTGGCGTCCAATGAATTGCTATCGTTATTTTCCAGCCTTCATGTGCTGGAGTATCACGAACCTGCAAAAGATGCGCAAGGTAGGGCGGAAGCTCGATTGGTGGCTATGAGCAAATTGTAGAAGCGCTAGCCCATGAGACTGGGAACTGCAAGACAGGCAGCCATCATGACAACCACCATGGCCGTACCGTGTGACAGGCTATTTGTCGAACCTGTGGTATGACCTTTATCGGGCAGCCACACAAGCACAAACGCCATGGCAGCACCTGCTACTACTCCTCCAAAGTGTCCCCAGAAAGATATTCCCGGCACCAGCAAAGGCAATGCGAGGTTGAGCACTACCAGTCCGAAAACCGGAGATTGTTGTGGACTTACGCCACGACCCCAAAGTGAAATGAACATAGCCCCTGCCAGTCCTAGCACAGCGCCGGAGGCGCCGAGCGTGGGTTGCATGAAGCCGAAAACCAGCACCGCCAGCGCACCACCGAACAAAGAGCCAAAGTACATCAGGCTGAAACGCAAGCTGCCAAAGCCTTGTTCCATTTGCGGACCCAGCATGTACAGCAGGTACATATTGAACCCGATGTGCAAGATGCTACCGTGGATAAAACCCGATGTCAGGATTCGCCAGTATTGTCCGCCTTGTACGTACGGTCCATATAGTAAGCCAAGGTCGGTGAGCAAGTCCTGTGTTGCAAACTGCCCGGCAAACAACAATACGTTGATAGCAATGAGTGTCAGCGTGACAGGGCAATCTTTTGGAAGTGACGGCATGGTTATAGACTCGAATTTATAGAAAGCGTTTGCCTACAGCCTGCATTTGCTCGTTGGTTAACCGTGCGCCCATCTGCTGTACCAGAGTTGTAGCGGAAGCACCCGCAAGCCCTGCGCATTCAGGGAAGGGCAGGCCGTTTGTCAGCCCATGCAGGAAGGCACCGGCGTAAATATCGCCCGCACCATTCGAATCGATAGGCGTGACTTTTTCTGCCGGAATAGTGTGAAGCTGCTTGCCATCAAAAACAACGGCTCCCTCTGCACCCAGCGTGATGGCAAATTGCCTGGCGATGCCCTTCATGGCAGCTACTGATTCTTCGATAGAGTTGGCATCGAACATCAGTTTTGCCTCGTCTTCGTTACTGAAAACCATGTCGAGGCCATCACCGATAATCTCCAGTAAGGGTTCCTTGAAGAATTTCACCATATTGACATCTGACAATGTGAGTGACGTTTTAACACCAGCAGCCTGAGCCACTTCACGTGCTTTGACAGCTGCGGCTCGAGCATTGATCTCCGGGACCAGATAACCCTCGATATACACGTATTGGGAATCTTTCAAGGCGGTCTCGTCCAGTTCAGCGATGCTGATCTGACGAGTAATACCCAGAAAGGTATTCATGCTGCGCTCGGCATCAGGGGTAACCAGTACGATGCATTTTCCGGTATGACCTTTATCCAGGGCATCCCTGGACAGATTAGTTTGAACACCACTGGCAGCCAGATCGTTAAGGTAATACTCGCCAGTCGCATCGTTGGCTACCTTGCACGAATAAAACGCCCTGGAACCCAGTTGGGCAACGGCGGTGATGGTGTTGGCCGCTGAGCCTCCCCCGCAAGGCCGTGACTTTATATGAAATAAACTCTCAAGAAGCTCATGGTGGCGTTCCTCTTCGATGAGCGTCATCAGGCCTTTGTCCACACTTAGTTCTGTGAGAAGGGTCTCGGGAATCTCGTATTCGAGGTCGACTAGCGCATTACCGACACCATAGACGTGAAACTGAGGCATGAATTTTCCAAAATAAAAGAGTTGACGGACATTATCGCTGGTTGTAAGCCGGATAACTATCTACAATTGCACCTTTTGCACTTTGAGGTCTTCATGCGTACACACCCCTGTGGTGTTATCACCCGAGAGCAGCTGGATGAACAGGTATCGTTCTGTGGCTGGGTCCATCGTCGACGTGATCATGGCGGCGTCATATTTATCGACCTGCGAGATCATACCGGATTGGTTCAAGTGGTTTTTGATCCTGATCGAGCCGAGACGTTCGCTCTGGCCGAAGAGGTCAGAAACGAATTTGTCTTGCGCATCACCGGCAAGGTTCGCCATCGGCCAGACGGTACCGTCAATCCGGACATGACAACCGGCGAAATCGAAGTGCTAGGGCATGAGATTCATATACTCAATCGCGCCGCGACCCCGCCATTCCAGCTCGATGACAGTAACGTCAGCGAAGAGAACCGGCTGAAGTTTCGCTACATTGATTTGCGCCGGCCAGAGATGCAGGAGCGTTTACGTCTGCGGGCACGGGTCGTTCGAGAGCTGCGTAACGCATTGGAGGGTGATGGCTTTATTGAGGTGGATACCCCCATGCTGACGCGCGCAACCCCTGAGGGTGCACGCGACTATCTGGTGCCTAGCAGAAATCATCCGGGCGAGTTCTATGCCTTGCCGCAATCGCCTCAGTTGTTCAAGCAACTCCTCATGATGGGTGGTATCGACCGCTACTACCAGGTTGCGCGGTGTTTTCGTGACGAAGATCTTCGTGCCGATCGACAGCCTGAATTCTCGCAGCTGGATATCGAGATGTCCTTCATAGATGAGGAAACCATCATGAGCACTATGGAAAGTATGATGACTTCCTTGTTCAAGGATGTGATGGACGTTGATCTGGGAAGTTTTCCGCGCATGAGCTATGCCGATGCCATGCTCAACTACGGTTCTGATAAACCGGATTTGCGTATTCCTCTGGTACTGACCGAGTTGTCGGATTTAGTGGAAGGGGTGGAATTCAAGGTGTTTGCCGAGCCTGCTAAAAACCCCAAAGGGCGTGTTGCAGCTTTGCGTGTGCCTAACGGCAATACGCTGACTCGAAAGGAAATCGATGGCTATACAGAATTTGTAGGCCGTTATGGCGCGAAAGGTCTGGCGTACATCAAGTGCAATGACATCAAGGCTGGTGCTGAAGGTTTGCAATCGCCAATCGTGAAGTTCTTTCCGGCTGATGTCCTGCAGGCCATCATTGAGCGCACGGGTGCGCTCGATGGTGATCTGATCTTTTTTGGTGCTGACAAATCAGGCGTGGTAGAGGCCGCATTAGGGGCCTTGAGAATAGAGGTCGGTAAGCGTATGGATATGGTAGAAGATGCGTGGCGACCGCTCTGGGTTGTCGACTTTCCCATGTTCGAACACGATGAGCGTGAGGATCGCTGGCAGGCCTTGCACCACCCGTTTACCGCACCCAGTGCAGCATCTACAGAAGAGTGGCAGGCACAACTGGATGATGATCCGGGCAAGGTGCTCTCACGTGCCTATGACATGGTGTTGAACGGTACGGAAGTTGGCGGCGGTTCTATTCGTATCCATGACACACAGATGCAGCAAAAAGCATTGGATGTACTGGGTATTGAGGAGCAGGAAGCCAATGACAAGTTCGGCTTTCTACTAGAGGCTCTGAAGTATGGTGCTCCACCACACGGCGGTATTGCCTTTGGTCTGGATCGTCTGGTGATGCTGATGTGTGGTGCAGATAGCATTCGTGATGTCATGGCATTTCCGAAGACACAAAGCGCCAGTTGCTTGCTGACCAGCGCACCTAGTAGCGTAAGTGATCAGCAGATGAAAGACTTGCACATTCGGGCACGTGCCCGCGCAGCGTCTGGCGATGCGGGCAAGAAAGAGACCTGAAGGGACCAGGGGCTGTGAGTAATATCAGGCCCTTGTTCAAGCGTCCAGAGTCGGTGCTGGTCGTCGTCTATACCGTTGATCTGGATGTGCTGCTGATATGCCGGAAATCGCCAGAAGGTTTCTGGCAATCGGTGACGGGCAGTCTGGAGGCTTCGGAGAAACCAGCACAAGCGGCGCAGCGAGAATTAAGGGAAGAGACTGGCATCGATGTCCCCGTTATCGATCATCAATCCTCCAGAACATTTCCTATAAAAGAGGCATGGCGCAAGCGTTATGCCTCTGGTGTAACTGAAAATCTGGAGCACGAATTCAGTGTGCAATTACCGACGCCTTGTGACATCAGCCTGAACCCTTCCGAGCATGTTGACTACTGCTGGTTACCGATAAGGGAGGCGATAGCGAAGGTAAACTCACACAGTAATCGTGCGGCGCTTAAGGCCATTATGGCTGCGGAAGCTTGAGTGGAAGTTTTTACGGTTTACTTGTCTGAGCTTCTGCTGGAGTTGCGACGAGTAGGCGGGTTGGGCAATTCAGTGACATCGAGTGGCATTACTGAATAAAGTGTCTGGTAACGCTAAAGGTGGCGTGATCAAGGGCTTTATTCACGCCATTTATATCGTATAGATGGCGTGAATAAATGATAAAATCGCGCCATGAGATGGATATGGCAACATCCTGGCTGGCCAGATTTTCATTATGAAAAGTCTGGATTCGAAGAACGGGAGCTTGAGTTTCGCATGAACTCGGAGCGTCTGGCTGGCCGCGTTGAGGCTTTGCCGAGGGCTTACCAAGACGATGCCACTATCGATTTGCTGCTTTCCGAGGCAATCACGACTTCCGCAATTGAGGGGGAAAATCTGGATAGAGATTCCGTCAGGTCTTCTCTTCTATCCATGATTACTTCGGACGTGCTACCGAATAACTCTGATCAAAAAGCAGCTGGGGCCGCAATGCTGCTAGTGGATGTTCGCGGGAAGTGGCAAGCATCACTAACGCAGGAACTGTTAGGTCAGTGGCAGTCAATGGCAATACCCGAGCAGCGCTACACGTCGGTTTTGCGAGGTGCTTATCGGAATGATCCTTCGCCCATGCAGATTGTCAGCGGGCCCTACGGACGAGAAAGAGTTCACTACGAAGCCCCACCAGCAGACCAAGCACCGGATGAAATGGCCGGATTCATTTATTGGTATAACCAAACCAGCGGCGCATTGAAAAAAAGCAACAAGATGCCTGGGATTGCTCGAGCGGGGATTGCGCATTTATGGTTCGAGGTGATTCATCCCTTCGATGATGGGAATGGGCGAGTTGGTAGGGCAATTGCTGATCACGCACTATCGCAATCTCTTGGCTATCCAACCACGGCTTGTCTTGCCACGGCGATTGAGGGCGATAAAAAAACCTACTATGTGCAGTTGGAGAAAGCGAGTCATGGAAGCCTGGATGTCAACATCTGGCTTGAATACTTTGCCGACACAGTCATTAAAGCTCAGCGAATAGCCAAGGAAGAAGTGGACTTTGTATTAGCTAAAACACGCTTTTTTGAGCTATTTGGTGATCAGCTGAATGATCGTCAATCGAGAATGGTGTCGCGTGTGTTTGCAGAAGGTCGTAAGGGCTTTGAAGGTGGGATCACAACTAGAAAATATGAAAATATTACTAAATGTCCCAACAGAACAGCAAGCCGTGATCTTGCGGATTTGCTTACCAAGGGGATCATCGTACCGCTGCCGGGTGGAGGCAGAACAACTCGTTATAAATTGACAGTTGTTGAACCGGCAGAGTTTGTCATAGGGCAGAAATGATCTGTTGTATTTGAGGTTTACATTTATAACGCGCCACAATTTGCCCGTGCATGGCGAATCCAAAAATTCAGGCTGCGATCGGAGTTAGATATAGGCCTTTGCAGTTCGATCGCTCGATAAGTACGAACCGCTACGCCTATGCCCATCCTGATGCAATGTGAAAGTGCGCTGAGCATCGCAGATTCACATTGGCATTGGTCAATCAGTGGGTGTCGCCATTTGCTTGGACCACAGACTAAAGCGAAGCTGTCCTTCCTGAGTGTTTTGCCTGGCCAGATCCATGGCAGTAATTGCCGCATCCAGATCAGCAATCTCAGCTATTCTCCCCGACGAGACCATCTGCTTTGCAGCATTGAGTATGAAGCCGAGCTGAACAACTCTCTGATTATCGTATGCGATATACACTATGTTGAATAAATTCCTGTCAGATGAAGTGCAGAAGCTTCCTGACTCGAAATTAAGGCAACATCAGGTAACTCTAGAGTACACTGGCTCCGTCTACGGTTCTGCCGCTAGCTTCATCAACCGGGTTTTCTTGATTCGCTTACTGATCATCGCCGTAGCGCTGTTATATCCATTCATCATCTACTTCGGCATAGAGCATGTCTCGCCCGGGTTATTGGCTGGACTCCTCGCTGCAGTTGTACTCATGCGTGTATGGGTGAGTAAATTAGCACTTTTTCACAAATGTCTGGCTGTGTCCGCAGTTGTTGTTATTTTTATACTCCACTGGTGGTTGAAAGGTGGCGTTGACAGCCTGAGGTACTACCCGGTAGCGTTGAACGGGGTTTTACTGATTACCTTCGGTCTGAGCCTGTTTAAAGAACAGTCGTTGATAGAAGCAATAGCACGTAATCGCGGTATGGATGTCGGTTCACATAACCTGCGCTATCTGCGCGTGCTTACAGCTGTGTGGACAGGTTTTTTTGCACTCAGTGTGCTCATCTCCTTTTTCACCGTCATTTATGGAGATCTGGATATCTGGCTACTTTATAACGGTTTGGGGTCTTACCTGTTGATGGGAGTCCTTATCGTTGGTGAAATAATCTTTCGGCATTTCTACAAACAACGACTCAATCGTTCAGCGTAAAAGACTCACCGTTCAAAATAACGGTAACCGGGAGTGTTCAGCTAGATGGTGGAAAGTTTTCAATTGAGGCATGCGCACCCGGAGTCAAGGCACTCGCACTAAAAGCACCCTTGGATTAGGCTCCCAGGGTCAACGCGCCCAGGTAACCTGAAGGGGTTAACAAGGTATGCATTCGCCACTGCTCTTTTTTCCAATCCTTATAATCTATCCAGATAAGCTCGGCTTGGGCCTCTGGTTCAACATTAACGACAAACTGATTGAGCGGTATGCCTAGTCCCAATCCAGTAGCCTTTACAAAAGACTCCTTCCTGCACCAGCAACTGTAGAACGATGCGTCCTGTTCAGAACGATGAATCGCGTAAATAGCCTGTCTCTCTGCTGGCGCAAAAAAATGATTTGCGATGTCCAGTATGTTTCGCCCGGGCTTGATCTGCTCAATATCAACACCGATGTCACTATGGGTGCTTACGGCAATAACAGCAAGTGATCCAGAATGCGAAATGTTGAACTTAGCTCCTGATTCAGCTGCCTGGCCAGACAACATGGGTTTACCAAACTCACCATTGCACAGCGTTATTTGATCGGCTGTGACACCGACGTGCTCCGCCAGCATTTCACGCAACAGCGCATGACATTGCACATATTGCCAGCGACGTTGGGCAGATCGGAACATAGAGGCTCGCCGGGTTTCAGTCTCACTGAGTAGCAAGTGCGCTTGTGCTTCCGGAATAAGTGTTCGCGATACATCGGCGACAATGACGGAGCAGTTGTCGGGAATTGCCGGTCGAGCTGCAAGCACTGAAATATGGGGTGAGCTCAGCACAGACCGCCATTGACCGCAATCACCTGTCGTGTGACATACGATGCGTCTGGCGACAGCAGAAACTTAACCACAGCTGCCACTTCCTCTGGTTTTCCTGCTCTACCCGCAGGGATTGCCTGAAGCATTTTTTCCATCGGAACATCTGTCACCATGTCGGTTTCTATTAATCCCGGAGCAACGCAATTTACTGTGATGTTGCGCGAAGCCAGTTCCGTGGCCAGCGCTTTACTCGCACCGATAATACCCGCTTTGGCTGCACTGTAATTGACCTGACCACGATTACCTATCATTCCCGACACTGATGCAATGGTGACAATGCGTCGGGGCTTGCGTGTTTTTATCAGTGGCATGACGAGCGGGTGCAGTACGTTGTAGAACGAATCGAGATTGGTGTGAATAACACTGTCCCATTGCTTTGGTCCAAGCATGGGAAAAATACCATCTGCAGTTATGCCTGCATTACACACAACTCCGTAGTAGACACCGTGCTCTTGTATATCCTGCTCCAGAGCTGCACAGGTAGCTTCCCGATCGGCAATGTCGAACCGTAACATTCGGGTTGGCGCACCAAGCTCAGCGATCGATTGAGTGGTTTCTATTGCCAACTCTTCGTTGTTAACAAAATGCACGACAATTCCATATCCTGCGGATGCAAGCTCGAGCGCTATACTACGACCAATGCCTCGGCTTGATCCTGTGACGAGCACCCAGTTTTCGGCGGATTTGGCATTGTTCATAAGGTGATCTTCGTGTGTAAGTCAAATGTTGACGGATCTAAATAGAGACGGCATTGCGTATCTGTCATTGGCGTTAGCCGTAAATTGTAATCTGACAAGCGCACCTGTGTCTGAGGTTCGCTTAGAACTATAATAAGCATTTCCAGAACTTAGAAACAGCGACCAATGGATGTACGAATTGCCAGTTATACGTTAACCAGCGCTTGCGGTAAGGGACTGCAGGCGCTGAGTGATTCGCTGCAGTCACGGCAATCTGCACTTTCACCCAACAACTACGCCGATTCTTTTCTGGATACGTGGATAGGTCGTGTTGAAGGTATTGAGGAACATGAGCTGCCAGCGGCGTTTCGACACCTTGACAGCCGGAATAATCGCCTTTCTGATATGGCATTGCAGCACGATGGCTTCAGCGAAAGTGTGTCGTCGCTCGCAGAACGATTAGGGCCTGCACGTATAGGAATCGTACTGGGCACGAGCACCTCATCGGTGGGGAAAACCGAATATGGGTACCGTGAGCTGGATGAGAGCGATCACATGCCGGCCGCCTACCAGCAGGCCAACGTTCATAACCCCCACGCGCCAGGGCACTACGTGGCTCAGCGCCTGGGTGTTACCGGTCCGGCAATGACGATCAGTACTGCCTGCTCCTCAAGCAGCAAGGTATTTGCTGCGGCAAGACGCTGGCTTGATTGCGGTATTGTCGATGCCGTGGTTGTGGGAGGAGTAGATTCGTTGTGCCTGAGTATATTGCACGGATTTGCATCACTTGAACTGATATCTGCAGAACCATGCAGACCCTTTGATCGCAGACGGGACGGGATTAACATTGGCGAGGCTGCAGGATTCGCGCTACTGGTGCGAGCAGAGGGGCCTACTGCCCTGTCAGACATACCCTTGGCATTAACCGGATCCGGTGAATCGTCAGATGCTTTCCACATGGCGCAACCCCATCCAACTGGGCAAGGCGCGGCAACAGCCATGTCAGCTGCACTCAGATCAAGCGCTCTGTCGTGCGATCAGATCGGTTATGTCAGCCTGCACGGCACGGCAACGCCTGCAAACGACCTGGCAGAGACAAAAGCATTAGCTACTGTGTTCAATCCGGAAACACCCGTATCATCTACAAAAGGCTGGACTGGACACACGTTGGGCGCTGCCGGTATTACTGGGGTGATTGTCGCTCTGCAATCGCTGAGCCAAGGCTTTATACCCGGGACATTGAATTTGCACGAACCGGATGAGTCATTGGCGTTTCCTGTTCTCAGAGATAACATCGATAGGCAGTATAATCACGCAATGGTTAATTCTTTCGGATTCGGCGGGAACAATTGCTCGCTAGTCTTCAGTCGGCTCCTTCACTGATGCAAGCTTTCGTTGCTGGTGTCGGTGTCTGGGGGCCAGGGTTTTCAAACCTGGAACAATTTCAGATAGCGCTTGCCTCTGATGAGCCAATCCCGGCTGATGATGTGGTGCCCAGACCTGAGCGCATTGCATCCCGAGAGCGTCGACGAGCGCCATTGATGGTAAAGCTTGCCATCGAGGTGGCTGATCAGGCTTTTCAGATGGCTAAGCTTGATCCGGCACACTCGCAGTCTGTGTTTACTTCCGGTATTGGCGACGCCGACATCACCGACTATATGTGCAGAATTCTTGCAGGGCCGGACAAGCTTTTGTCACCCACAAAATTTCATAATTCGGTTCACAACGCCGCAGCAGGCTATTGGTCCATCAGCACAGCGTGCGAAAAACCGGCGACGTTTATTTCCAGTATGCACAACAGTTTTTCACTGGCCTTGGTAGAGGCGCTGGTACAAGTGACCTCAGACAATGTACCCGTGCTGCTGGTTGCCTCAGATCTGGCAATGCCTGAACCCATGCGCAGTATGCATACTATTGAAAGAATGTTCGGAGCGGCATTTGTATTGGTCCCTGCGTTAGTCCCTGCGTTAGTCCCTGCGGTGGCACCTGTGCTGGCCGCGAAGTCCACCGAACCGTCAGGCAATTTTTTTGAACGTAGCCTGTCGCTATCCTTGGCCTCGGCAAGCTCTAGCAGCACGCCGTGGCCTTCGGTGAACAAAAGCGCACTGGCATCACTTTACGACGCAAGCCCAGCTGCGAGGAGTTTGTGTTTTCTGGAAGCTCTATGCTATGAAGACGGGTGGAATGCGCGGTTACCTGTTTCCGATGCACTGATTGCTGAGCTATCGCTTACGGCATCCGCAGCGTCTCAACCAGCTCTATCCCGGCTTGGAGGTTGAACGATGAACCGGTGTGATGTCGTTATAGTGGGTGGTGGACTTGCCGGTCTATGTCTGGCCCGACAACTCCAGATCGAGACGACGGGGCTCAAGATTGTCGTCATTGAGTCGAGCAGTCATCCTGTACCAGTGGCTGCGCATAAGGTGGGTGAATCGACCGTGGAGATAGGCGCTCATTATCTGGCAGATACACTTGAGCTCAGGTCCTACCTGGATGCGAATCATCTAAAGAAATTCGGGTTACGCTGTTTTTTCGGTGACAATGTAGATATCGCCAAAGCTGATGAGCTAGGCGCGAGTTCGGCACTGCCAGTATCCAGTTATCAACTCGATCGCGGGTTACTCGAGAATCATCTTGTAGAAACACTCAGAGATTCCGATGTAGAAATTCACACTAGCACCCGCGTTAAGGACGTATCATTCGACGCCGATGGGACGGGTTACGTTACGTATCAACACAACGACCAGAGGTTTTGCGTTGGATCGCGTTGGGTCATCGATGCGACCGGCAGGCGAGGCTTGTTACGCAAGCAGATGAATCTGAAAATCGAAAACGGACTAAAAGGAAACGCGGTCTGGTTTCGTGTCGATCAGCGCATACGTGTAGACGACTGGAGCAACAATGCCGACTGGCAAGAACGCATTTGTCGTCCCGAGCGATGGCTCAGCACCAATCATTTTATGGGACAAGGCTATTGGGTATGGTTGATTCCCTTGTCCTCGGGGGCGACCAGCGTGGGCATTGTCGCCGATGCGAAGGCTCATTCAATTAAAGACTTTACCTCTTTTAACCGAGTAGAGCACTGGCTGAGAGAGAAACAGCCGCAGCTTGCAAAAGCTATTATGTCTGCTCTTGATGGTAATCAACCAATGGATTTTACGTGGGTGCGAAACTATTCCTACGGGTGTTCAGAAATGTTTTCAAGTCGCAAAAGTAAGCAGCAGTGGGCTCTGACTGGCGAAGCAGGACTATTTCTTGATCCCTTCTACTCGCCAGGCATGGATTTTATTGCCTATGGAAATACCTTTATTACCGACCTGATGCGTCGCCAGAGTGAAGGTGAGAACATAGAGACTCGTAAGTTGATATACCAGCAGACCTACCTGTCATTCTATGAAAGCTCATTGCATCTTTATCGGGACCAATATAACGGCTTTGGTAATTTCAGATTAATGTCGCTCAAGACAATATGGGATTACTCTTATTACTGGAGTGTTCTTGGTCTATTGTTTTTTAATAAGGCCATTACTGATACCGACTTGCTGACAAGCAGGAGTGATTCGCTTGCTTCTATTCGTCAGGTTCATACGGACTTGCAGCAGCAATTTCAGCGTTTGGCTAAAAACGAACCTTTCGTGAACGCGAGCGCATCATTTATGGATCAGGCCGCCATCCCATTACTGCAACGCCTGAACCGGGAGCTAGCGGACAAGCTGAACGGTGTTGAGCTTGGAGAGCGCCTCGATGCAAACCTGATAGGTCTGCATCAGCTGGCCAGTAAGATCTCAATGGCGCTTGGCGATAAACAGCAGTCAGTAATGTCAGCTACTTTGATCCCTGAGTTATCTCAATGTCGCGCGAGTTAGGGTCCGTCCCTTGATAAATTGAGCGCCTGAGATGCTCAAGTTATTGTGGGACGGGCCCTTAGTGTTCGCGAAACAATAGCAGGGTTTAGCTATTTGACCGCCGCAGGCTATCGAACAAGGCCAATACAGCCTGACGTTGTAACTTGCCGGTTTCATTTCTTGGCAAAGAGTCGGTGAACACTATCGGACGTGGAAGAAATACCGGGTCAAGATTCTCTCTGAGAGCTTCAAGCAATGAGTTTTTACTCGCGCCTTTAGCAACCACCAGGGCCGCCAGGCGATGGTCGTTGTTTGTTCCGGTTTGGGTGTCAGGATCGAAAACGATAGCATCGTCGACTTCTGGAATAGCGAGTAGAAGTTGATTGATTTGACTCAACGAACCACGCTTGCCTGCAATATTAATCAGATCCGACAATCTACCGTTGAGGCTGAACGTGCCGTCAGTCTGTACAGCGATGGAATCCTGCAGTTCAAAGTCTTCGTCAAGGTGAGGTGCTTTAACCCTTGCAAGACCGTCCGCGCATTTTATCGTCATCGCAGAAAACAGCGTCCAGTTTTCATCTTGTGCGGTATAGCGCCGTGCGAGTGATCCCACTTCGCTACAGCCGTAAATTTCTATTACTTTTGCTCCAAAGCATTGCTCTACTTCACTTGCCAGGTTTTTAGCCATCGGAGCTGTGGCACTGAATACGCGCTCAACGTCAGGGAAATCAAGGCCACTGCCAAGCAGCGCTTTAAGATGCTGGGGTGTGCTCACAAGGCAGCGAGGCGTGGGCATGCGTATCAATGCCTGCTGTACATCATAAGGATAGAGCGGTTGCCCCGAGTGAATACAGACATCGGCTGACAGCGGGAGCATCACGGACAGCTCAAGCCCATACATATGTTGGGGCGGCACGGTCGCCAGCATATGTAAACCCGGTGGAGCGAGTGTCAGCATGTTCTCGATATTGATGGCATTACCCTGATGTAGCATTGCCCAGGTTTTTTTGTTCGGTTTCGACTGACCGGTTGAGCCTGAGGTAAACGAGATGGCTGCCAGTTGCTCATCATCAATCATCGGCGAGTCGGTCGCTTGCCCGGAGCTGATTGACAGTTGGGCGCTCAATTGTCTGAAGTCAAACAAGCGAAGTTGTTCAGGCAAATCCTTTTGATCGCTGTCATGAACGACATACGAGTCGGGGAATTGTTCTACCAACGTGCGTAGCGTGGCCTGTTGTCGATTAGGTGGCAACAGATTGCACTGACCCGCACTGATGACCGCTGCCATTGAGCGTTGAAAATTGAAACGCTCCTTGCAAATATTAATCGCGTATCGATGAGCAGGTAACAGATCCCTGAGCGCGTGAATCTGTTGACAATACTCTCTGACGGACACCGTGACCCCCTCATCAGAGGCGATCAGCGAATCCGGTTCGCGACGAATTAGCGCAGAGCTTGTCAAGCGGCTATCCGGCACGATGTGTGTGTATGAATTCGCTCAGACTGCGAAGGTTTGTGAACGCGGCCTTGGAACTTTCGTCTTCCGCTTTCAACTGGACGCCGTATTGTTGCGAGATCGCAAGCGCAAGTTCAAGCGCATCGACAGAATCAAGCGCCAGTTCTCCGTCAAATAACCCGGCTTCAGGGGCAATATCAGCTGGAGCGGTGTCTTCAAGATTTAGCGTGTCTACCAGCAAAGTGGCAATTTCTGATTCGAACGGGGTTTGAGTGCTCACAAAAGACCCATAGTTGTATGTTAATGCGATGCGCAGGCTGTAATTCACTGACGTGGCAGCTGCTCGGTGGTGCAAGTTTAAACCGTCGTCGTTAAAACGGGAACCTCTCGCGAGAAAAGGTTTTTATTACAAGACAAGATCTTATAGAGAGTGGGTATTCTTTCAACGCGATTAATAGTGCACAACACTCTCCTTGATTTTCCTGAACACATCACGCGGTGGCTGTTCCATTGATATGTTAAGCTATTGATCTTGTTATTGTTATCTCACATGTCCCAGCCACGCAAGGCAGATAATATTCACCCGGAATCATGAAGACGCGGCTGAACAGATATTGGCGTGCAATGGCCACAGGATTCAGTCTGATGTTGTTTGGGCTTGTAACCATCCTGTTGTCGTTCGTATTTGTCGTGCTTGTCAAATGGATTCGGGTTGACGAATCCGAAAAGCAACGTTGGTTACTGGTTTCCATACACCGGTTGTCATCCGCGTATCTCAATATGCTTGAATGCCTGGGGCTGATGGATTTTTCGCAACAGGGTCCTTCATTGTCCTCGTACCGGGGTCATCTGATCATAGCCAATCACTCATCGCTAATTGATGCCCTGTTTATCATCGCCGCTACTGAAAACCTGTGCTGCATCGTCAAGACAGAGCTGTTGGGAAACCCCTTTACTCGTTACATTGTCAAGCTGGCAGGTTTTATTCCCAATCGCTCGGATACACTTTTGATCGATGCAAGTAACGCTCTGGCATCGGGTAGAAACTTGCTGATATTTCCAGAAGGCACAAGAAACACCTACGATGACCAATTGGCATTCAAGCGTGGCGCAGCAAACATCGCCCTGACCACGGGCTGCCCGATAATTCCCGTGGTTCTCAGCATTCATCCAAGAGCGTTGGAAAAGGGTGGAAAGTGGTATGTGATTCCTGAAAAAGCGCCCAGAGTAGTTATGACAAATCATCATCCACTAGACACTCTGGACTACATTGACAAAGATAAGCCCGTTACCATACAGGCGCGTCAATTGAACTCAGGGCTGATACAATTTTTCCGCCAGCATATTACTGGCCACTCAGGCTATACGCCCGATCCAGGCAATGTGACAAGGTCTGAGAAACGGGCCAGCCCTTAGGGCCAGTCCCATAATAACTTGAGCATCTCAGGCGCCCATGCATCTCGCCCCGCTGCGTTGTTCGGCGGTTGAATTGCCCGCTATTCGCCCGTATCCATCCTTGCTGGACGAGCGCCTGAGCACCTGAGATGCTCAATTTATTATGGGACGGACCCTTAGCAGTATTCTGACGTAGAATATTAACTCCTTCGCCGATATAAAGTGATAGAGATCAGGGTTCAATGAACTACACGGAAGACACCGTCCATGAGCAGCTCAAGGAGATTGTTGGCAAGCTATTCGAAGTGGAGGCTACAGATGTCGTCGCTGAAGCGCGTCTTTACGAAGATCTGGATATAGACAGTATCGATGCGGTTAACATGATTATCGAGCTTCGGCGCATAACAGGTAAGCAAATACCCGCTGAGCTGTATAGGACAGCGAGAACGGTGGCTGATGTGGTTCGTATTACGGTCGACGTGCTTAATGCCGACACTGCCTGAGCTGGCTACGTGATACTCGAATCCAGAACAAACATGCAGATCCCCTTTCAGGATGTGGATATGTTTTCGATAGTCTGGCATGGTAATTATCCGCGGTATCTGGAGATCGCTCGATGTCAATTGTTGGAAAATATCAACTATACGTATATGGATATGAAAGCATCAGGGTATGTTTTCCCTGTAGTAGATCTCAAGATTCGCTATGTCAGGCCCATCGAATTCGGGCAGAAAATTATCGTGACAGCCAGGCTGAAGGAATGGCAGAACTGGATCAGAATCAACTATGACATTGTTGACGAAAACACTGGGGAGCGTCTGACCAGGGCGGTCACAAGGCAGGTGGCGATTTTGCTTGAGTCTCGCACCATGTTAAGTGAGACCCCGCAAATACTATTGGACAAAATACAGCATGCGTTGGCAAGCCCTCGTTAGCTCCTGTGCAATGATAATCGTCCCCCTGTTTTTGATGGCGTTCAATTGCCTGGCTGCCGAACTGGTTTTACCGCCTCTGATAGCTGATCCACAGCAAAATGCGGGCGAGGTACCACAGCGACCTTGCCGCTTCACGGGTGATTTCAAACAGGAGCGTACCGTTGAAGAGCTGGAAGCTCCTCTGGTATCGACGGGCAGCTTTATGTTTATTTGCGATAGTGGATTGTTATGGGAGGTATATAAGCCGATTGTCGACTCCCGGGTGTACTCCACTGAGAAGTTAAATTTCCGCATCCGCAAGAACCTTGAGATCACACAATTAAAAGGGATTGCCGAATCACGAACTGCGACGTTATTACTCGATTTTTTTGGTGGCAACACGGAGGCATTGGCTAAAGACTTTGAGCTAATGGGCGACTCACCAGAATTCCTGGTTCTGAGGCCAAGGAAAAAAACAGTGCAGAGAAGACTGACGCAGCTGATTGTTGAACAGGATGGCAATGTCGTTCGCATAACAATACAGTCACCTGCCACGGGCGATGTGGTTCTTTCCATCGACAATATTGCCAATGTAGAAGAAGTAGATCTAGACGCCGCTTGTGAAAATTTCAGTCAGCAAGCTCGGCCTAATTGCCAGGTACTAAACAGACCAAATGATTTTGTCGTTACACAGCAAGACCCTTCTCGATGACAGCTACCTCATCATGGGTACGGGCGTCCCGCACATTATCAGGGGTGGTAGTTGGGTTTATTGTCATCAGCGTGCTGTATACCTTCAAAAATGACGGATTTACAGTCGCCACCAATTTGTCTGACATGGTGCCATCAGTCCCTTCCAGTGCGGCTTATAAACTAGCTGCTGATGCCGCTCAGAATGCCGCTGGAAAAAGCGTTGTTCTGGTATTGGAGTCGACTGATCAGACCGCCCTGCAAGAGGCTGTTGTTTCCCTTGACAAGGAGCTGGTCGCAATGTCGTCCTGGTTTTATCGTCAGAGCGTTACTGAGCTGGCAGAACTTATTGTGAAGGATCTGGCGCCGTATCGATTTCATTTGCTGACAAAAGACGATAGCACAGCATTACGAGCAGGGAATCATGATTTAATCCTTGATCAGGCACTGGCTGATCTTTACTCACCCAGCGGTGCACTGAAACTGCTACCTATCAATCAGGATCCGTTTAACTTTTTTAGTCGTTATGTTGAATCTGGAATAGGCAGGGCAGGATTCGCCTCGCGTATTGAAGCTCCAACGGACGCCAGCGTGAACGGAGCAGGTGATCTCGTACATCACGAAATTGTTACCCTTCGTCTTGAAACCGACCCTGATGCACTGCCAGATGACGTTTTCAAACGATTGGATATGGCTTTGCTAACCGGCTATCCGGCAGTCAAGGCCTTGAGAACGGGTGTGCTGTTTTTTTCTCATGAAGCTGCCAGCGACGCTAAGCGTGATATCAATTATCTATCAGTAGGCTCTATTGTCGGGGTATCTCTATTGATGCTGTTGGTCTTCAGCTCCATACGCCCCTTGATAACAGCGGCAGTGTCGATAATGCTCGGCATAAGCTTTGCGTTTACTGTTGTCCATATGGCATTTGGCAGTATCCATATCTTTACCCTATTGTTTGGGGCCAGTTTGATCGGCATCGTCATTGACTATTCAATTCATTATTATTACCACTCTGCTGTTATTCAGTCTGCTACCGGAAATACCTCTCGAGCTGGCAGTGGGCCGTTGTATCGTGCCCTGCTTATTAGTCTAATGACATCCGTCGCAGGCTTTTGTGCTCTATTGTTCTCTGGCGTCGTTATTCTGAAAACCATCGCCATTTTTTCGATCTGCGGGATTGTTGCTGCATGGTTGAGTGTTCTGGCTATGGCGCCAGACAATGCACCAGACAATGCAAAAGGGTCGATGAAGGTGCGACAGCATCTGGTGAATCCGATTGCACGGGTTGCCGCCAACATTACTGGTCGTTTCATTGAACGACTTGATCTTCGGCTTGCGTTGTTAGCGCTTGCGTTAGTGCTCGCAGGCGTTGCTGTGTTTAGCAAGAGTCAAGACGATCCACGACACTTCGTCAATCTGTCAAAGGATCTATTGCAGCAGAGTGCCGACATTAAATTGCTTGTCAATGATCTGGAACCCGGTAAGTTTTTTATCGTGGAGGCGAGCGATGAGCAAGCGCTATTTGATCGTTTGGGTGAGTTATACGCAAACGTGGGAAATCAGGCTCGCCTGATCAGCGTATTCGATTGGTTGCCTTCTCCCGCTGATCAACAGATCAACTATCAGGCGCTAGCGCCTGTGTTTGAAAATTCCGGTATTGCTGATGAGTTTTTTGCAGCGACAGGTGGTAACAACGCCTGGCTAGGCGCGTTACAAAACGCCCATCAGCTATCAGAAGGAGCACCTCTTACATCAGAGAGGTTTTTCCAATTACTGGACGAGCAAATGTCATCGATGGTGCTTATCAATAAGGACGCTGGTTCGCAAGATGTTTCATTGGCTGCCTTCGTATTGCTGGGCACCGGATCTGATCTTGAGATTGTGAAAACGCTTGTCGCTGATGTAGAAGGCGTCAGCTATGTAGATGCAGTAGCCAACAGTACAGCACAACTAGAGGAACAAAGGCGCTCGTCCATCCGGCTGCTGATATTGGCCTATGCCGCTGTTGGACTGCTGATGTTTGTTTTATACCGTGACCGACGCGCATTACTCATGATGGCAGTTCCAGCTGTCTCCACTGTTATGACTCTGGGGGTACTTTTGCTGATCGGACAGCCATTGACTCTCTTCCATACCATGTCGCTTTTTCTGATCCTTGGCCTGGGTATGGATTATGTCGTTTTTCTTAATGAGATGACTGATAATCAAGAAGTCACTCGACAAGCCATCCTGTTGTCAGGTCTGACAAGCATGTTGTCTTTTGGCCTTTTGGCGGCAAGCAGTGTTCCAGTCGCTCGGGCCTTCGGTCTCACCATCTTGCTTGGAAACGGCTTTAATTTACTGGCAACACTGGGGCTATCCAAGAGCCTGGTATGGCATCAACAAGCTCGGAAATAGCGGTCAGGGTCCGATCCACAATAAATTGAGCTCAAATTATTGTGGGGCGGGTCCTTTAGTGGGGCCGGGCTTATTCGAAGCGTCGGAACAATAAGGACGAGTTGATGCCACCAAACGCAAAATTGTTGCTCATGACAATATCAGTATCCAGTTGTCGAATCTCCGTGCGGATAAAATCCAGCTCCCCACAATCAGGGTCGACAGATTGAAGGTTCAAGGTGGGTATAAACCAGCCTTCGTTCATCATCATGATCGTTGTCCAGGCCTCTATGGCACCGCAGGCTCCAAGTGAATGACCCATATAGCTCTTCAGTGAGCTGATCGGTGTATTCGAACCGAGTACTTGCCCAGTTGCCTGCGCTTCAGCGATGTCACCATATTGGGTAGCCGTTGCGTGGGCACTGACATAGCCTATATCGTCACCGTTGATGCCTGCATCAGCAATGGCCAGCTGCATCACCTTGCTCATTGTCTCGATTTTTGGACGTACCAAGTGTGCCCCATCGGAGTTGGTACCAAACCCGATGAGCTCAGCTAATATCGTGGCGTTGCGTGCATTTGCGTGGTCGAGACTCTCAAGGATCAGAGTACACGCCCCTTCGCCCAACACAAGACCGTCACGTTTGGTGTCGAAGGGCGCAGGCACAAATCCAGAATGGTCGTTGTCAACGCAGGCCGCAAGAATAGTGTCAAACACTGCAGCCTGCGTGGGACATAACTCTTCTGCGCCGCCTGCCAGCATCACTGTTTGTGCACCACTACGAATAGCCTCATAGGCATAGCCAATCCCCTGGCTGCCAGCTGTGCAGGCACTGCTTGTGGTGTAGATGCGCCCCGTAGTGCCAAAAAACACTTCCAGATTAACCGCCGCCGTATGGCTCATCATGCGCAGGTAGGTAGTGGGATTTATTCGCTCCATTGAATGGTTCTCCAATAGACTGAAAAATTCAACCGCTGCTGCGCTACTGCCTGTTGCTGATCCAAAGGCTATGCCGGTTTTACCACTACTTATCACGGAATGCCCACGCAGATCTGCAGCTTCCAAGGCAAGCTCCGTTGCCCGTACTGCCATTTGCGCCACTCGACCCATGCTGCGGCTTTGTTTTTTCCTGTAGTGAGACGGTAGCTCGAAATCATCAACCGGCGATGCAAGGCGAACACGAAGCTCCGGGTATATATCCCACTCCGACATGTAGCGAATACTGTTTTTCAAACTGGTCAAACTATTTTTTATCGATTGCCAGTCATTGCCCAGCGACGAAATCGCACCTGCACCAGTGACCACGACCCGGTTACTCACGTTGTCAATCCTGGATTTTCGTCTTGCGCTGGTGGCTGGCGAAAAACAGACAGGACGGCGGTGGCAATCGGAGGCAATTTAATGCTTTCGTTCAAGTGAATCCTTGCAGTGAAGGTCGCCAGTGTGGCTCCCACTAAGGCGCTTTGCTCGCAGTGAATGCGCAGTGATGTTCCAACCGTAAAACTGGAAAGTGTTGTACTGAATTGCCGGCTACCCAACAGGAAGCCTGTGTGATCATTCAGAACTCCAGAGCGCTGCTGAAATCCGCCTATCAAGGCTGCAGTCTGTCCCATGTATTCAAGGCCCACCCACGACGGAACTCCTCTGTCGGGAATGCAGAATGTAGAATTTTTGGTGACATGCACGAGTGCTGAACCTGAAGAGGCGTCAACGTGCACCAGTTCATCAAGCAGCAACATCGGCTCACGGTGTGGCAATAGCTCAAGGAGTCGAACCTTGTTTAATGTTCTTGGCACGTTATTGAAATCATGATGGTTCGGGCAACGCCCAGAAGTCATAGAAATTAAACCACTGATAGGGTACGGCTTCGCACTGCTTTTCCAGCTCTGTAGCAAAAGCTTGTGCAAATTGCTGTATCTGGCTGTTACGTGCTTTACGTTCCAGGTGCAGTTTATCCGCAAACGGTATCAAATCGACGGTAATTTTCTTTTTCTGACGATAGGCGAACATCAGCTTTACCGGGCAACCCAAGGTGTTGGCCAGCTGGTATGGACCGACTGGCAGCGCGGTGGTTCGACCCAAAAAGCGGACGTTGACTGTCCTGTGGTGCCCCTCTACCGGAATACGATCACCCGCAATAAAAAGCCATTCACCTTCATCGATTCTGGACTTTAATGTCAGGATCATTGAGACATCCATTTCATCTACCTGATAGATATTCAGTCGAGAGGCCGGGTTGACAGCCTCCATCGCCCTGGCAAAATTTGCAGAATGACGATCGTAGGTCAGAATATTGATGATCTTGTCGTTGTTGTCGCGCATAAAGCCCCGACAATACTCGAGATTGCCAAGATGAGTACCAACGATTAACTGTCCTCTTTTATCATTCAGCAAATCGTCGATCGCTTGTTGATTAACAATAGAGAATGACTCTTCTGTGATCTCTGAGCTCCAGGCAAGCGCCTTATCCAAAATGGCCTCCCCAAATTCTCTGAAATGCCTGAATGTGTTTGTCAGACCTGGTGGCTGCGACCAGTGTTGAGGGAAAAAAATGAAATGCGTATGCAGATAGTCCCGGGAGGCACGTCGATATTCGAGGCGAGTCAGAACGAAGTAGGCGCTGACAAACAGCAGGATGAAGGAGAAAAAACGGCGCCCGAATGCCTGGTGAAGGCGGTAAAGAAACTGCAAGCCAAATAGCGTTCCTGATTCACGCATTTTTGCCCAATGCATACTCTGCGCAAAGCCCTGGCTCATTTGCGCATACGCCGTAGCAACAAGCCCGGAAGAATCAAGAAGGAGCGCAACATCAAACCTGTATGCAATTTGATCAAGATGAGATTGTCGCGCATGTAATGGAAATGAGATGTTCCATCATCGAAGTACTGGACTTTAGTGTCGATGAAAATGATGGACACATCATCCCAGACAGCCTTGACCAGGATCTCTGTATCAAAATCCATTTGATAGCCAAACTCGAACCGCTCAAGCAACTGTTCAATAGTATCCAGCGGATACATGCGATAACCGCAAAGCGCGTCTTTTATTATTAGAGAATGGGTTTCCAGCATGACCCAGAAAGTTGTTATGCGTCGGCCATATTTTCTAAGCTTGGGCACAGATTTGTCGAATATGGGGTAACCTGAGATGATGGCTGTTGGATCCAGTTGGCTTGCCTCGATGAAACGCGATGCATCAGCAGGTTCATGCTGACCATCTGCATCAATCTGAATGATATGAGTAAAGCCTGCTGCGCGGGCATGTCGGCAGCCTGAAAGTACAGCAGCCCCTTTTCCTTGATTGATCTTGTGCTGAACCAGGGTGATTGACTCGTGCCTGGCTACTTCAGCTTCAAGATGTTCAAGCTTAGACGGATCGCTACCATCGTCTACCACTATGCAGGGTAAACCGGAGTCAGCTAATCCTGGCAACAGATGCGCGCAAAATTCTGCCACATGGTTGTAATGTGGTACAACCCAACAGTATGTCATGTAACAGGGCCGCCGAAATTCATCGTTCCGGTGGAAAAATCTACACCTTCTTCGTGATAACGATACGTTATCTGTTGACGTGAGCTTACATGACCAAGCTCAAGACAAAGGGTTTGCCCAGGTAACACGGGTGTCTTGAACTTGATTTTAGTCATCGCCGAAAAGTCATTGCTCAGATCAAATATTGTGCAGGCAAGTGAACCTGCCCAATGGGTTTGCACAACGCCAGGTAATACCGGTTGATCCGGGAAGTGACCGTTGAACCAAAGTAGTTGTGACGAAATATTCAACCTGAGAATAGCAGCATCATCATCCACCTGAACGGCCAATACGCATGGCCAGTGATTCGCGGGCACATCCAAAAGGCGATCGCAGTTGCAAAGGGGCATCAGTAGCTTGAGAGGCGAGCTTTCCATGGGGGTATTATAGCCTGCATACTGGTGAAAACCTTGCCAGCAGGCGCTCTCTCGCTACATATCTGTGGGTTCAGACAGCGTAATTGTTGAGACCAAAGCGGGGCATTAATCTGGTGTTTTTTGTGCGGATTGCGCCATCATCGCTTGCATTATTATGCATTTTTACGAAACATCGACTAGAAGAAGTCGGTGAGAGGCCGCCAGCCAATCACCGCTTCGTTAACTTGTTGAAACGCGCATCCATTGCTGCTGTACACAGCCAATCGTTTGGACTTCGCGCTATTGATTTTGTGTGTTTAGTGGTTTAGAGCAAGCTCATCAGTTTATGCGCAGCGTCTTCTGATGATGCCGGATTCTGGCCAGTCACCAGCGTGCCATCGACAACCACAAACGATGCCCAGTCATCACCCTTCTCATAGTTTCCACCGTTGGAGCTCAGCATATCCTCGACAAGAAAAGGCACAACCTCTGTCAGGCCAACGGCATCTTCTTCTGAATTGGCGAAACCTGTGACGCTCTTACCTGCGACCAGTGGTTTGCCGTCTGCAGCTTTGGGGTTTTTAAATACCGCAGGCGCATGACAAACGGCACCAACAGGTCGGTTGCTATGAGCGAATGCTTCAATCAGTTTCACATTGTCTGCATTGTTAGCAAGGTCCCACAGAGGGCCATGACCACCGGGGTAGAAAATGGCATCAAACCCATCGGCACTTATGGAGGACAGCGTCAATGTGCTGGCCAGCTCTGCCTGTGCAGTCGGATCGGTTTTGAATCTTATTGTTGACTGTGTCTGCGCATCTTCACTGTCACTGCCGGGGTCTAGAGGCGGTAGGCCGCCCAAGGGTGATGCCAACGTGATTTGCGCGCCTGCATCTTTGAATACGTAATAGGGTGCTGCAAATTCTTCAAGCCAGAAACCTGTTTTTTTCCCAGTGTTTCCGAGCTCGTCGTGAGAGGTTAGTACCATCAGTATTTTCATAAAATCAGCTCGTGATGTTGCTAGTTGTAATGTATATCGGCTTAGCGTGAATGGAACGCTGTGTCGGGGAATGCCGAATCGTTGATGTGGGGCGAATGAAAAAACTCAAGCAGGGAACAAGTTTGTTTCGTATTTGGCATGTCCGCCTGACATACGAAAAGATTACCGACTCATCCACACCACAGGAGGCATTTTGTTTTGGGCAGTCAGACTGAATAGCTGCTTGCGGTAAAAACAAGTAGAATTGCTACTTCCACTTTATCGAGCTGTGCACTCAATTCATGAGCAAAGTTGCGCTGATAACCGGAGTTACTGGTCAGGATGGATCCTACCTTGCCGAGCTCCTTTTGGAAAAGGGTTACGAGGTGCATGGCATCAAACGGCGGGCCTCGGCGCTTAACACGCAGCGGGTCGATCATATATACCAGGATGTTCATGAGAGCAACCGCCGATTCATGCTCCATTATGGTGATTTGTCCGACGGTTCAAATCTGACTCGAATCCTTGAACAGGTAAAGCCTGATGAGGTTTACAATCTGGGGGCACAGAGCCATGTTGCAGTCAGTTTTGAGGCTCCCGAATACACCACTGATGTAGACGGCATGGGAACGCTCCGACTGCTTGAAGCCATTCGGTTTCTCGGGCTGGAGGAAACTACCCGCTTCTATCAGGCGTCAACATCCGAGCTATTCGGACTGGTTCAAGAGTCACCGCAAAAGGAGACGACGCCATTTTATCCGCGTTCACCGTATGCCTGCGCAAAACTATATGCCTACTGGATAACCGTAAATTATCGCGAATCTTATGGCATGTATGCGTGCAATGGTATTTTGTTCAATCATGAATCACCGCGTCGAGGGGAGACTTTTGTAACGCGTAAAATTACCCGCGGCCTGGCCAATATCTCGCAAGGTCTTGCAAGTTGCCTGTACATGGGCAACATCGATTCGCTACGTGATTGGGGGCACGCAAAAGATTATGTTGAAATGCAGTGGCTAATGCTCCAACAGGATGAGCCCAATGACTATGTAATAGCCACTGGTAAGCAACACAGTGTCAGGCAATTCATCTCGTGGAGCGCTGCGCATCTTGGGATTCATTTGCGATTTGAAGGTAGCGGTACAGAGGAGATCGGTTATGTAGATTCTGTTGAGGCCTCGGCTGATGTCAGTGTCAAACCGGGTGAGCTTATCATAAGAATTGACCCGCGATATTTTCGCCCCAGCGAGGTTGAAACGCTACTGGGTGACGCTGGCAAAGCGCACAAAAATCTGGGTTGGCAGCCACGTATTACCGTGCAAGAGATGTGTGAGGAGATGGTAGCTGAAGATTTAAAAGTAGCAAAACAACACAGGCTACTCAAAGAGCATGGATACACGCAGCCTGTCACCGGGGAGAGATAAATTGCGTATTTTTATTGCAGGGCATAACGGTATGGTGGGTTCAGCTTTGAACCAACAACTGAATGGGGTAAAAGATATTCAGGTGGTAACGGCGACGCGCCGCGAGCTTGATTTACTGGATCAAGTTGCTGTGCATGGATTCTTCACAGAACACAAGTTCGATGAGGTATATCTGGCGGCGGCGAAGGTTGGTGGAATTCACGCTAACAAAACCTATCCGGCAGAATTTATTTATGAGAATCTTGTTGTTCAGAATAATATAATTCACGCTGCCCACCTTTGTGATATCAATAAACTGTTGTTTCTCGGATCGTCTTGTATATATCCAAAATTTTCTGAGCAACCCATAAAAGAAAATGCTTTGCTCACGGGCGCTCTGGAACCTACCAATGAGCCATACGCTATTGCTAAAATCGCAGGCTTGACACTTTGTGATGCATACAATAAACAGTACCAGCGGGATTATCGTAGTGTCATGCCAACCAACCTCTATGGACCTAATGACAACTTTCACCCACAGAATTCGCACGTTATCCCAGGGCTTATAGACAAATTTGATAAAGCAATACGCGCTGGTGCGCAGAGTGTCACCTTATGGGGTACAGGCAACCCGCGCAGGGAGTTTCTGCATGTCTCCGATATGGCTGCGGGTTCTATACATGTGATGAATCTGTCGTCCGATGCCTACAAATCTGCTTTACGTACTGGTTGTAATCATCTGAATGTTGGCACTGGTGAGGACTGTAAGATCAGAGAGCTTGCCGAGCATATTGCAACTATTTCGGGGTTCTCTGGCGAGCTTGTATTTGACAGTAGCCAGCCTGACGGTACACCCAGAAAATTGCTCGATGTCTCTGCGCTGCACACATCGGGGTGGCAACATGAAATTGCGCTGGACTCTGGGTTAAAACAAACCTGGGATTGGTTTCAGGCGCATCGAGAGTCACTACGAATTCACTGATAATACCACTGATATAGAGTCAGAATTTCAATGGACTTGTCCCTCATCTTTACGACATACAACTCGCCACTATGGTTACAGAAAGTGCTGTGGGGTGTACTGCAACAACAGCATCGTCGCTTTGAAATTATAATCGCAGACGATGGATCAACAGATGCGACACGTCATCTCATTGATTCGATGAAGCCTGAATTCGAGCATGCCAATATTCCCCTCAAGCATGTCTGGCAGTCAGACAAAGGGTTTCGTAAGTGCCGGATTCTTAACAAGGCAATTATTCAATCCCGGCATGATTACATCGTATTCACTGATGGGGACTGTATCTTACGCAAGGATTTTCTCACAGAACACGTAGCCAATGCCGAGAAGGGTTATTATCTGTCTGGCACGTATTTCAAGCTACCCATGTCTATCAGTCAGATTATAAGCAAGGATGACATTGTGTCGCAACGTTGTTTTAGTCGGCAGTGGTTGCAATCGCAGGGACTGCAAAAAAATCGTGGTCGTCTTAAATTGACCCAGCAGCCAGCTCTGGCACGTTGGGCAAATAGATGGACGCCCACTGCCTGTAATTTGAAAGGTGCCAATGCCTCTGCCTGGAAATCAGACATTCTGGCGGTGGGTGGTATGGATGAACGTTTGCATTCGGGCGGTCAGGATCGTGAATTAGGCATTCGTTTACAAAACAAGGGTAACAAGGCAAAACATGTTCGCTATAACGCCGTATGTTTGCATCTTGATCATGGGCGCGCCTATCGTGACGATAATCGGGTAAAAACGATCCGCGAACACCGGCTGGAGGTTGAACGCGAGGGCATTAGTCACACCACATTTGGTACCGATCGCCTACAATCACTTTTGTCAGGCCAGTCAGAATAACCATGCGTATCATTGTTTCGGGCATTCACAGTGGACTGGTCACTTTGATGTCGATGAATTCCTGATGATTCCCTCAGGTAGCGCACTAGATCCATTGCTCGATAAAGCACCGAGACGCTAGGGCCTGCTGCGTTTAGACAGTTTCTGGGTGCCTGATGTCGAGGATGTACTTACACAATGTGCCGGCAACCGCTTGCCAACGGTTCGTTATTTTTAATTATAGAGAACGTCAGGCGCGAGGCAAAGCCTACAAGTACATTGCCCGCAATCGATCGACAGTTCGACAAGCCAAGGGCCCGTCCCGCAATAACTTGAGCATCTCTGCGCCGATGCATCTCGCCCCGCTGCGTTGTTCGGCGGTTGAATAGCCCGCTATTCGCCCGTATCCGTCCTTGCTGGACGAGCGCCTGAGCACCTGAGATGCTCAATTTATTATGGGACGTGTACCCTAAACGACAACGTTCTGATTTAATAAAACGGCTGCGTGATTTTTCGCGGTGTGGCAGTCGATCAGAGACTGATTGCCAGAGGAGGGGGTCCATGTGTGCAATAGCTGAGCTATTGCCTCACTGATTTGCTCGGGGCTGGCTGGATCGACGCTCTTGCCTAGTGAATAATGCTGAACAAGATCATTGATAAGCCCCTGATTAGCCGTAACGACAGGTTTCTTGTACCGCACAGCTTGAAAGAGAATACCGCTGGACTGGAATGCTTTTAAATAAGGCATTGCCACAACATCGCTGGCCTTGAACAAGGCATGCATCACGGCATCGTCAACGAAATCAAAGTCAAAACGAACGCTGGATTGCGTAATAGGGTTTTCTTGCGCAAGAGCGCGCAGTTTTTTCTGATACGGTGCGCATGTTTTGCCAACTACCAGTAATACTGCCTTGTTGTTACTCTTCTGATCCAGAATTTGCATGGCACGAATAACATTTTCAACATTTTTTCTAACGATGAGACGCCCGAAAATAAGAATAATACGACTGCCAGGCTCCAGAGAATAACGCGCACGCAGAGCGCACCTGTCAATTTGTTCAATCTCATCGACGTCGTTTACGTCAGGCAAATACGGCTCGGGTAGCATGATGGCTTGCATACTACTGGCATGGCGCTCATTAAGCAGATCCACAGCAATTGTATCGGCAGGTACAAGCAAGCGCCCGATGCTTACATTTTTCAGCATTTTCTGAAGCCTGTAGCGCTTACGTAGCGCCACTATCCACAGGGATATATTCCAGGGTGATTCTCTGGCAACAAGCTCGGAACGGGTATAGGCTTGCAATTGAATACCCGATATCCGGCAGTTGAGACGACGGGCCAAGGGCGATGCCAGCGCTAACTGAAAATAGTCCAGATTCATTAGTATCAGCTCATCAATCTGATGTGTATTTATGACAGAAGTCAGTAATTCTATTTCGAGCATGGCTCGCGGATGACGGGATAGAGAGTCGCGATGCTTAAGAGTGTCTGGATTGATATCTATTCGGTGGATATATCGCAGTGTGTCTGCATCGTCGCGTCTCTGCCAATAAGCCGCAGGCAACATAAAGTTGATTGTAGATAGCGGGTCAGATAACGGTGAGCTGGATTCTACGTAGTCAACCACAGCATTAAGATAGTCGCAGTGGTGCCCGGACAAATCAGCATCGTAAATTAGTAGATGAGACACAGATGCAATCAACGGTTGTATTGAATGTCAATACCCAAATGTCTGGACTGCACCATTCGATACGGGCAAACCGGAGCAAAGTGCTGTGGAGACCGCACACCAGCTAATCCGGCACTTGGCGTATGATATTAGCATGCGTATCGCCTATGACCACCAGATTTTTAGCCAGCAGCCCTGGGGCGGTATTTCACGCTACTTCGTGCGCCTTGCCCGAGAGCTTGATGCCGCAGGAGAAGATGTATCGCTGATGGCTCATTACCACGGAAATCATCATCTGGAGGAAGTGTCAGACTCGCTCGTGAACGGGACATCGGTAAGTGCCTGGCCACGGCGAATTGGCAAGCTGGCGCAGCGTCTTAACCCGCCTTTGCTGACACGCTCACTGAGCCTTTGGCCACCCGATATTTTTCACGAAACCTACTATCAGGGTAGCCAGAGGCCAAAACTGAACGCCCCGGTTGTTATTACCGTCCACGACATGATTCATGAGCTACTGCCTGAGGTCTTTCGCAAAGCTGATCGGACACCTGAGCGCAAGAAAAAGGCCGTGTTTCGTGCCGATCATATTATCTGTATTTCCGAGAACACCCGGCAGGATCTACTGCATCTTATAGACATCGATCCTGCAAAGACCAGTGTGGTCCATCACGGTGTGGATATGCCTGAGCAATCGCGATCGCAGGTGCGAACATTGGCAGAGCTGTCTATTCAGCGCCCGGTGCTGCTATACGTTGGACAAAGGGGCGGGTACAAGAATTTTTCTTTGCTACTTCGTGCCGTTGCTGCATCCAGCAGGCTAATCAAGGACGTTGATATCGTCTGCTTTGGTGGTGGCGCCTTAAGTGCTGCTGAAAAAACCCTGGCTAACGATCTGGGCTTGCAGGCAGATCAGCTCCGACAAGAAGCAGGTGATGATGATCGACTCGATTCTCTGTATCAGCAGGCTCAGCTTTTCATTCATACCTCCAGGTACGAAGGCTTCGGACTCCCACCATTGGAAGCCATGGCTCACGGCTGCCCAGTGATCAGCAGTAATGCGAGTTGTATGCCTGAGGTTCTGGGAACGGCTGCCTATTACTTTGATCCAATGTCCGTGGATTCCCTGGTGGAGGCGTTAGAGACGGTAAGCTACAGCATCGATCATCAGCGAAAGCTCAGAGATGCCAGCATTGAGCACAGCAAAACTCTATCGTGGAAGCAGTGCGCACAGAATACACTGCGCATCTACAGATCTTTAGTGTAATGAGCGATACACCGTACTAGCACTTAATTTGTTGCGTTAGTGATCACGAACCCTAAGCAATCACGCGTCGTGATTCTGCTATCCGTGTTTTCGCAAACTATGCTGAATTTTACGGATTTTTTGTCTCACACCCGTTACCGTAGAACCTTTCTGGTAACGACCTTTCACTGCGTGTTGTATCCGACATACACCTTTCACATCAACAGGGACGCCCTGGGTGCCCAATAGCCAACGAAAGAGCCTATCTTCAGTGGCTTTCTGGAAGTGTGCTGCGGGCTGTTGATAGAATGGCACATCGCGGCAGTATCCATTAGCTCTAGCCACATCACCATGTGTTATCTGTAGTGGGCCTGTCGCTCGATCTACAACGTGTTCTGTAAACAGTGCCTTGGGAACTTGCAACAATTCAGGAGTATCAATTGTATTCTGTGTGATCAGATCGTTTTCGGAATACACATCGGTCTTGGCTTCTACTCTGGGAAATATCAGTGCATCAGTGCGTTCTTGCAACGCTGCATTAAGGCTGTCAATACAACCGTCCTGAAATGTCATGTCACAATCGGTGAACCATACCCAGTCAGCCCTGGATGCCAAAGCCGCTCTGTTTCGCCCTATACAACGCCTGAACAATTGTGACTTTGATAACGGCTGCCAGTTCCAGGTGATATTGCTTACGTTGTGTTCTGCCGCATGGTGCAGCAAATCAGCAGTGGATTTGTCTTCCATGGCATAGAAAACGGTCATGGTCACGGTTGCATCTCTCACCGGATGATGCACCAGAGACCCGAGCTGGTAGGCCAGGAGTCTTGAATATTGCCAGCAGTGTGAAACAATTTCAATGTGCAGTTTGCCCGCTCTCTTCGCTCGTTGTGCTTCGGGCAAGACCGGTGGATATATCCAGAATGGTGGCACTGCGCTACCCGCAAGCCATTTCAGCCAAAGCAGTGTTAGGCTTTTGTTCATGATTGTTGTAGCGCAAACCACTCAAATGATCGAGGAGTCATTCTACTATCTAACTTGCTTAATACTCACTACCCTGCTGTTGTATTAGCGCTTGAATCAAATGCTACCTACCATGAGTAGAACTCGATAAGGCAAGAAGAGGGCGGGGTGCGCTCTATGGAGTCGCAGGCCTAGTGCTGATGAGTCCAATACGATTTAGTACTGAAAAAAAGCCCACTATCCGCAAAGAGCGCGCTCAGGAGCTGCTAACCTTTCGCCGGGCCAAGTGGCGATTAAAGAACCGCATAGTAACAGGGTTTCGTACTTGGTCCAAAACGCGAAAAAGTGTACACTGCGAGAATTGAGTGTACTCTTCAGGGAGGACGAAGACTTTCTGAGGGCGTACAGTAATTAATACAACTAGCAGACAGCGGTCGAAGAAATGTATCGTTCCTGTTTTTAACAAAAATATAATGATGGAGCATGACAGAAACATGAAAATAATTGGAACTATAGTTTTAAGCTTTGCGTTGTGTAGTTGCGCTACACAATCATATGTCGTTAACGGTGGCGGTGGTGTCGTACCAACACAAGATGAAATGCAGCCATTTTTCGTAAGTGGACTTGGTCAGACGCAAGAAGTCAATGCTGCTGCTGTATGTGGAGGTGCTGACAAGATTGCCAAAGTTGAATCACATATGTCAGTCATAAATGCCGTGTTAGGTTCTGTGACATTCGGAATTTATACTCCCAGGCAAGCAAAAGTTTACTGCACCGAGTGATTTTGCACTGATCGCACGCTAACACCCCATTGAGCTTGCCGTTTAGTGGGGTGTTATACATTGATATGCCATAGGCGTTTTTCCAATTGGCTTTGAATAACAGTAACGCGCGCGAGCACTAACGAGCTCCAGATAAGCTAAGCCATCTGTGCCTGAGGAGCTTCCTGTATAAGTCGTGCGCAAAAAGTGTCGATGCTCTGTGCTATCGACGCTTCAGCATCATCTGCCACTATATTCATTGCTGCCAGTTCGGCAGAATCCAGATGCCACAGGCTTAAAACTTTCTCTTGTGCAATCAGGGCTGCCTTGTCCAATGTTGCCGTTCGACATTTCTCGTAACCATAAAGACAGCCCACCAGAGGATGGCTATATGCGCCTGATTCAGGATACAGGTGGGAAAAAACCTGTTTGAAAGACTCGACAGATCGGACAAAATTTGCAGTGGCGCAACGAATATGCTCAGGCGTTCTGTCTCCCGGGCAACTGCTACCGAATTGCTTGAGTGCTGATACGTAAACCTGACTTTTTGCTCTAATCTCACCGAGGCTCAGGAAGATTGCAAATTCCTTGTCGTGTAATGAGGGGCAGTACTTGTCCGTGGGATGTCTGGATTTTATAGAGATGTCGTTCAAGACGGCAATCAGAAAATCATCAACAACGCTGATTATACATTGCATAATATTACCCTTTTTTATGATAGCTTGAGCTTTACAGTCTTTACGCCTGTGAATTATGTCTCGTTCTCAGAAAACACTTTTTCTCGCTAATCCCTACTACAGTAGAAGTGGGTTAACGGCGGTACTTGCGATGGACTGATACTATTTCTAATTATTCGAGCATGCTACCTTCTCGTTGCCATAAGATATGTGTCTATTTCGCAAAACGCCACGGTATGCTGCGTTGATCCGTCTTAACAAGATATCCATCAAACAACCCATGCATTTCACTAACGTGTGTAAATTGCTCAGGACGTCGTTTTACTCGGCCCCATGGCGATAAAAAAATCCAGAATCAAGCCTAGGCAGGACGAGGTAACAGTGCTTGTACATGGCATCTGGATGCAGGGTTTCATGATGTCAGTTCTCGCCAAGCGGCTGAATTCTTTCGGCTTCCGCACGGTGAGCTTCAATTATAACTTTCTGATCAATTCGCCAGCAGAGAATGCGCGCGACCTTTATCGCCAGATTGGTGAATTAGGCGCTCGCCGGGTGAATCTGGTCGGGCATAGTTTGGGGGGAATCGTCATCTTGCACCTGCTGGATCAATTTCCCGAACTCGCAATCAATAAAGTCGTGCTGATAGGTTCGCCAGTCAGAGGCAGTTACGTCGCCAAACGGGTTCATGAAAATCGTCTTTTGCGACCGCTGCTTGGCCGTAGTGCTGACGGTGGACTTCTTGATGGCGCTCCACAATTCAAAGGTGACAGGCCTTTGGGCATCATTACTGGCAGCGGAAGTATGGGTCTCATAGCGTTGCTATATCCGGCTGGTGACCATAGTGACGGCGTAGTGCGAAATAGCGAAACCCTCATAGAAAACACCACAGATAACGTTTGCGTCCCGTCCTCGCATTCAGCGATGATATTTTCAGATATATGCGCCAACTACGTTGCCAACTTTCTGAATCTGGGCCGCTTTCGCTTATAGCTTTTTTAATAAGGGTTCGTGAAAAATACTTCGTCATAATTTATCGCTTCACGAGCCCCAAGGGTCGTTCGAGCGACAGTTGGCGAAGCTGGCTTGAATAGTCCACAATAGAGGGTACTTTGACTATTATCTTTACAAAACAAGAGGCAGTAGATGGCCGGACATAGTAAATGGGCCAATATCCAGCATCGCAAGAATGCGCAGGATGCCAAGCGCGGTAAGCTTTTTACCAAGCTTATTCGTGAGATCAATGTGGCCGCAAAAATGGGTGGTTCCGATCTTAATGCTAATCCCAGGCTTCGGCTGGCGGTGGATAAGGCGCTAAGCGGCAACATGACCAAAGACACCATTGACCGAGCGATCAAGAAGGGCGCGGGCGAGTTGGAGGATGTGGCCTATGAGGAAAATCGCTATGAAGGTTATGGCGTGAATGGTGTTGCAATCATGGTAGATACCATGACAGACAATAGAAATCGCACAGTCTCGGAGGTAAAACATGCGTTTACCAAATACGGGGGAAACATGGGTACGCAAGGTTCGGTCAGTTATTTGTTTGAAAAGCAAGGCGTGCTCAATTACCCCGCAGGTACTGATGAAGATCAAGTCATGGAAGCCGCTTTGGAAGCAGGAGCGGAGGACATACTCGCCAGCGACGACGGATCACTGGAGGTGCTGACAACTGAAGAAGTATTCGTAGACGTAAAAGAGGCTCTGGCATCATCCGGTCTGGAAGCTGAGCATTCAGAGGTTACGATGCGCGCCGCACTTGCGGTCGAGCTGGATGTTGAGCAAGGACAGAAATTGCTCAAGCTTATCGATGCGCTGGAAGATCTTGACGATGTTCAGGATGTTTTTACTAACGCGGAAATTCCGGGCGAATCATACGAAGCATGAATTTATGAGGGATGCTCGCCCCAATGCTCTGATCCGCGTGCTCGGTATCGATCCGGGTTCTGTGGTCACGGGCTATGGCTTGATTGAATCCGATGGGGCGCGTAGTTTTCATCTTACGCACGGGCACATCCGCGTAAAAGGCGATACCTTTCCGGAAAAGCTGGGGCATATCCATTCAGCTTTGGGCGAGGTGATAGTGCAATGGCATCCCCAGGAAGTTGCCATCGAACAAGTCTTTCTAAGTAATAACCCTATGTCGGCGCTTAAACTCGGCCAGGCTCGTGGAGCTGCCATAACAGCGGCTGTGTCACGACAATTGCCGGTCTCTGAATATGCGCCGAGGCAAATAAAGCAGGTTGTAACAGGCTCAGGGTCGGCCGACAAGCAACAAGTACAGACCATGATTCGCGCCTTGTTGCAGATTGCAGCGGCTGTGCAGTCCGATGCCTCAGATGGGCTGGCGATTGCCATCTGTCATGCACATTCACGCAATGTACACGGTGGGTTACCAGCCACAAGCCGCAAACGCAGTCGAGGCAGAGGACTCAGAATGTGATAGGCCGACTTACAGGCAAATTACTTGAGAAGAATCCACCCTCATTATTGATAGATGTGCAAGGGGTTGGCTATGAAATCGATGCTCCTATGTCCACATTTTACGCATTACCGCCAATCAACGAATCAATTTCCTTGTTCATTCACATGGTGGTGCGTGAAGATGCGCAGTTGCTTTATGGATTTTCCAATCGCACCGAGCGAGTGTTGTTTCGCGCTCTGCTTAAAGTCAATGGTGTAGGTGCTAAGGTTGCATTATCAATTTTATCGGGTATGAGCACTGATGAATTTCTCAGCTGTATATCGAGCAAGGACGTTGATGCGTTAATTCGTGTGCCCGGCATCGGTAAGAAAACCGCAGAACGGCTTCTTGTCGAATTGCAGGATAAGGTAGATGTGCTCGATGTTGGGGGGCTTCCCACAGGTTCTCGTCCCAAAACCAATGATGAGTCCGCCCGTTCGCAAGCTGAGGAGGCCATGGCGGCACTGGGGTACAAGCCTGCGGAGGCTGTGAAGTTGCTCGATAAGCATGCAAGTGCCGATGAGACGGTCGAGCAGATGATACGCTCCGCGCTGCGTGGCGCGGCTCGTTAGCAGTCTCTGCTCAAGTCGAGATGCGATAAATACTTGAGGTTAACCCTAGCGTTGCATAAAATTCCGGCCCAGAACCGCTTCGCTGCTTCTATAGCAGCATCTAAGGGGCTGTACTCAT
>ENA-ORXR01000240-ORXR01000240.1-marine-metagenome-genome-assembly--contig:-NODE-240-length-83878-cov-6.406845_pt1 | contig 83878 bp, 76 predicted proteins | sample MGYA00237866_ERZ511479 | MGnify/ENA metagenome assembly ERZ511479
CACCTCGACGCCTCGTCCAACGTTGGGACCGGCCGCCACGGCTCGCCCTACGTCAACGCCTCGGCCCAGCCCCACCCCTCGGCCAACAGCGGGACCTCGGGCCACCTCCACCCCGCGTCCATCCCCTACACCAACGGTGGGCCGGGCGGTTCTGGCCACATCCACGCCGCGTCCATCCCCTACGCCGCGGCCGTTCGTGACGTCGACCCCGCGACCGACGGTTACCCCGTTGCCGGCCACCCCCACGGTGCGGCCGACCAGCACCCCGCGGCCATTCATTGCGCCCCCGACGTCCACCCCGCGACCGACCACGACGCCAATTCCAACTCTGGTGCCGCCAACGTTGACGCCGATTCCTCCATCGCCAACGCCGGCGCCCCCAACGTCCACGCCGCGGCCAACGTCGACACCAACCCCGGTTCCGCCGACCTCCACCCCCATGCCGCCCACCGCGGTGCCGCCAACGTTGACACCGCAACCAACGTCGGCTCCTACTCTGCTCAGCTCGCAGCGGTATCGCCTGCTCAATGTCGAATTCGGGACCTACCTGGTTGATGGCCCCACCCACACGTCGTCCGATGGCGGCATCACCGGCGTGTGGCGATTCGAAGAGGACTTCGGTAGCCGTTTCCGCATCGTGAACGTGGCCAACGAAACGACGCTGATTCCCAGCTTCTTCGGCGAGGTCAGCCAAGGTGGCCCGACGCCGACGGGTCTGTGGACGTTGTCTGATCAGGGCGGCGACGAGTTCTTCATCGTCAGCGGCATAGGCACCAGGCTCGATGCCGATGCCGGCGGAGTGGTCGATCTGTCAACCGGTGGAGGACAAGACGAACGCTGGATCCTCATCCCGGTGGCCGGCATCGACTGAGTCAACCAGCCGCCACTGAGTCAACCAGCCGCCACTGAGTCAACCAGCCGCCATTGCCTCATTCGCCACGGCATTGAGCCGGGAGCGGAAGGATTCCGGGGCGAAGGTCTCGGCGTGAGAGCGGATGGCCTGCGGGTCATAGTCCTGGCTTCGAAACGATTCCATGGCGGCGGCAAAGCCGGCCACCTGATTCTGTGGTGCGGTGGGCGGAACGTGCTCACCGGTGACTCCCGGCAGGACACTGTCCAAAGCACCGCCCGCCCCCAGGGCAATCACGGGTGCTCCACAGGCTTGGGCTTCCACCGGGATTATTCCGAAGTCTTCCTCGCCCGGCATGATGAGCGCGGCGCAACGCCGGTACAACGACCGGAGTTCATCGTCGCTGACCCGCCCTTTGAACTCGATGTTGGAGCCCGCCAACCGGCGGCACTCGTCTTCGTAACGCCCTTCCCCAGCCACGACCAGTCGCACGTCAGCCTTCACCGCCGCGGCTACCGCGAGGTCCGGCCGTTTGTAGGGGACCAGCCGACCCGCAATGAGAAAGAAGTCTTCACGTGGCACGGTTGCATCCACGGTGAAGTGGTCAACCGAGACCGGTGGCGGAATGACAACACACTCCCGCCCCCACCACTCCTGCACCCGCTGTTGAACCGCGCGCGAGTTGGCGATGATGCGGGTGATCCGAGCGGCGGCGGCTTTGTCCGGACCTCGTTGGGTGGAGGCGAAACCGGCCAGGCCTGCGGCGCCCAATCGGCCGGCCTCCAGGTTGCTCTTTGACTGATCCCAGAGCCAGCGGGCAGGCGTGTGCGTGTAGCTGACCGTGGGTACATGGGCGGGTGGCCGCACCCGGTTGGCGAACGCGTGGTGGCTGGTCACCACCAGATCCGGATCCTGCCCGGTGGGGGTACTGAGGTTGGCCCGACTCATCGCCAACGGCAGCAGCGGCAGGAGGTGGGCGTAGGTTGAGCCACCCCGGTAGAGCCGTTGCAACGGACTGACACTGACGGTGGGTGGCAGACCCGCCGCGGCGACAACCGACGGATCGGAGATCGGGGCAAACACTCGGGCGTCGGACCAGAGCAGTTTCATCTGTTCGACGACCTTTTCTGAGCCGCCCATTTCGGAGAATCGTTCGTGGACTATGACGACCTTCGGCTGCCGCTTGGCCACGGTCAGTACCCGCTCTCGTCGGTCTTTCGGAACGCCGCGGAGAACTTGTCCGCCAAGCCGCTTGGACGATTGAGAATGATGCCTACGAGGTTGCCTCCAACACCGGGAATGGTTCGGGCCAGGGACTCGATCTCGGACTTCGTCAGGCTTTCGGGGTCACAGACCAACACGACCGCATGCGGCATTCGGCTGACGGCCAGCAGCGCTTCGCTCTCGTTGGAGATTGACGTGACGCTGGCGACGCTGAAGTTGGCCCGAGTGTCAAGCTCCAGATACTGCGCGTTGGCCAGGTTGGCATCGATGAGCGAAACGCTGCGGCCCACCAGGGTGGCGGCGTTGCCAATCTGGCTGGCGACCGCGGTGGAGGGCTGCTCGCCCCGTTGTACGACGGTCACGCCCGGCTCTTTGGCCAGACTGTTCACGAACAGCGGCATGAGCGCCTGGTTGTAGTGCTCTTCGTTGTCGATGGTGAAGGTGGGGATCCCGGTAGCTCGTTGCACCGCCCCCTCGGGATCGGCCAGGGAGACGCGGTCACGGAGCTTGGTCAGCAATACTGACGCTTCAGCGAGCACGATCATGGAGATGAGTCCAACGGTGACGGCGTCCCGTAGCGGTCGCGGGCCAACCGGACCGGCGGGAAGCTTGGCGTTGGCGATGATGGCTGTTTCGGTCGCCGAGCCAACGGTGTCGCCGGCCGCGTTCAATGCGGCGGTGTCCTCTTGGTTGATGTCGAGCATGATCCGAGCCGCAGCATTGGCCAATGCGGTGGCCACTTCGGCGGTGGAACCGCGCCCGGTCAGATCAACAAACCCGGGAATCCGGCGCTGGCGAACTTCGATTCGTTCCTCAAGTTCGGCGTCGGTGAGGGCGGGAAGGCCGGCTTGGTCGGCAATACGACGCAGGTTGCTGCGGGTACTTACCAGCTCCACCAGCGAGGCGGCCCGAAAGTCGGTTACCAGACCATCATCGACCATGTCGGTGACGCTGACGCGCACCGAACTGGTGGATTCAAAACGGGGGAGAGCTTGTTGCTGAATGAAGTAGACGAGACCGGCGATGAGGGCTGCTCCTCCGAGGATCACCGGTAGGTACCGCCGCATGATCAGCAGATGGTCTCGGATCTCGGAGTCAAACACGCATCATCTCCTGGTTCGGAATTCAGCCTCCGCGTTTGGTGACAACTGCGACAACGCTGCGGAGGAGAATCTTCACGTCTGTCCAGAGGCTCCAGCTCTCGACATACGCATTGTCATAGCGAGCCCTCTCGGTGATGGAGGTGTCTCCTCGGAGACCTTCCACCTGGGCAAGGCCCGTCAAGCCTGACGGTACCCGATGACGGTCGGCATAAGTGGCGATCTCTTGAGAGAACTGACCGACAAAGTGCGGCCGTTCGGGACGGGGTCCCACCAGGCTCATGTCGCCCCGGAGAACATTCCAGAGCTGCGGGAGTTCGTCGATTGAGGAGATGCGGAGTAGGCGGCCGACTGGGCCGACCCGGTCATCCTGGCTGATGTTCCACGTAGTGGCTGCGTCGGTCTCGTTGCGGGGCCGCATGGTCTGAAATTTCAGAATCTCAAAGCGGCGGCCGTCAAGCCCAACCCGTTCCTGGCGGAAAAGGACCGGCCAACCGTTTTCAAATCCGCTGGCCAGCGCAGCAACAACCATGATGGGTGCAGCCAGGATCAGTGCGAAACCCGACACGACAATGTCGAACAGGCGCTTGAGACGCCAGGAGGGATTGCGATGCGCGGCCCGAGGCAGACGAATCAGGTTGGTGGTTCCCACATTGTCGGTCTGGCGGTCGTTGACTGGCAACAGCTCAAAGAGCCGGGGCACGATGAAGATCTCGCACGCCATGCGATCGCATGCTCGGATGATCGGAACCAGCATCTGGTCGGTGATGGAGCTGAAGGCAACGATGACCGCCGCGGCGTCGAGTTCCTCGATGACGTCGCAGATGTCGTCACTGGCATCAAAGGTCGGCATGTCGATGCCAACGTCTGCCCGGGGCTTCGGATCAAAGTAGCCAACCGGCATGAGCCCGTAGCGGGGTTCGGCTCGGAGCTGTTGCACCAGGTCGGCGCCCACCCGACCGGCGCCCAGAATGAGGGTGTTATGCGAGACCATCCGGCGGCGCCGGGCAAAGCGGATAACGGCCTGAGAAATGGTTCGGCCAACCACCAGCAGCACCATGGCGGTGAAGCCACCGATGAGGGCCCGGTTGACCGAAGTGCCGGGAGACAAGCTCAGCAAACCGAGTGAGCCGAGGGCGATGACCGCCGTGGCGCTGGCCAGCAGGTCTGGCATCACGTTGAGGACCGACTGGCTCAAGCTCGAGTGGTAGAGGCCGCGAAGCAGGAGCACCAGCGTCGTGGCCATGGTGAGCAACACAATGACCGGAGTTGGGGCCGCAACCGCCATACCGGCGACGATCAGCGCGGCGACGTCGAAGATCATCACGAATGGCCACGTACCCCATGGGGCATAGCGGTTGAAGCGGCCGCGGCGGCGACGGCGGGGCGCACGGGCCCTCGGATTGGGCGCGCGGCGCGAGGCTGAGGTCGGATCCGTACTGGTTTCTGGGTGGAGAACAGTGTGAAGCTCTACCCCACGCGGGGGACCGCTGTGGCGCAGAAGACTCGCACTGGTTTCCTTGAATGTTTCGCCCATATCTGTTGTCTTTTCCTCGATCTGAGTAGATCGAATTGCCCTGTTGAGAGTCTCGCTTGTCGCTGCGAGGTTCGCCGTGGGCAAAACCCCCCACAGAATCATTGAACCGTCACCGTGCCACTTACGTACTGACTCGACTTATCTGGTGCCGGATTGCTCCGGCCGGTTGCCTTATGTAGCCCATATGGAAGATGCTCGTGAGCAACCTCGCAGGCGTGTACACCACCGGGCTCGGAATCGGATGATCCCGGGTTACCGGTTGGTCGCACTTACCGACGCACCAACGCGCCAGAAAGTCACGCCCGACTGCTGAAATACGCCCACTTTGGGCGAATTTGCTCATCCCCAGGTGGGAAAAGTGTCAATCGATTGCGACCAGGTTCAGAAACGTGTCGTGCAACACGCTGTTGGTCGCCATGATGCTGCCGCCTTCGGGATTTTCGGTGCGGTCCCAGCCGGTGATCCGCCCGCCCGCCTCGGGAATGATGACTCGCATGGGGGCGATATCCCACCAATTGCAGCCGTGGTCGACCATGGCCTCCAACCGACCGCTGGCCAGCAGGGCGTACCCGTAGCCGTCGCCCCAGGTTCGGATGATCGCGCCGCTTGCGGACCACTTGGCAAAGACCGCCGGGGGGAATCCTTCGAACTGGCTGGCCGACATTGCCGCTCGGTCCAGGCGGTCCACCGCGCTCACCGAACACGGATCGCCGTTCAAGAAGCAACCCAGGCCGCGCCCGGCCCAGACGGTCTCGCCCAACGCCGGCAGGTTGATGACACCGACCGCCGGGCCGTGCCCATCGATGACAGCAATCAGGTTTGAATAGAGCGGCACACCATGGGTGAAGGACTTGGTGCCGTCAATGGGGTCGATGACCCAGGTTCGGTCGGACGTGCCAGCTGCGTCGTCGGCTTCTTCGCCGACGATGGCGTCACGGGGGAACAGCTCCGCCAGCCGACTTCGCACGTGGGCTTCGGCGGCTCGGTCGGCAATGGTGACCGGGGTGTTGTCGTCTTTGAACTCCACTCCGAGGGTGGAGGTCTGGAAGTGCTTCAGCGTGATGTCACCGGCTTCCCGAGCCAGAGCGACGGCGGCGTTGACCAGGTCTGAGTCGGCGGGCGTCAAATTCGTGGAAGCCAACGTCATGCCGGGAGGGAGTGTTCGGAGTCGGTGGTGAGATCGGTGGTGCGCACGTCGATGGCCGGTTGGTCGGTTTCGGGGGATGGATCATCGATGGCGATTGTGGCGGTCCTGGCCTCGCCGCCCGCGGTGTGAAGGTCGGCAAAAGCGTCGATCCACGCGTACTGGTTCAGCAACCACTCGTGGAAGGCTTTGGGTTGCATGGGTATCTGATCTCGCGGGATGCGCTTCAACTCCACTTCGATCGGTTCGGTCAGCGGCACGTTCTTCATAATGCGGGCCAGCGAATTGAACTTCTCAAACCCGGCATGAGCGATGATCACGACGTCAACGTCTTCGGCCCCCATCAGGATGGCGCGGCTGCCATTTGGCCGCGGCGGAAGCACATGCTTGAAGCCGGCAGCCCGCTCGGCCAGTTCCGGTTGGCGTCTGCGAAGCCGTTCGACCGCCCGGGCGAAGCGCTTTTCGGTACGGAACCCACCCTCGGGAAAGATCACCAGTGATCCGTTTGGTTCGGCGCTTCGGCCGATGCGACGAATGGCTTCCAGTTCGGTCTTGCCGCCTGCGGTTCGATCAACAAAGTGGTTGGGGGTGCGATGCCCCAGGATGTCAATGCACGGTTCCCAGCGCAGCTCCTGCATCAGGATGTGCCGCGGCGCATTCCACTGGGACCTTGTCAGCAGCACCGACGGCATGACGGCGTCCAGAAAGCTGATGTGGCGGGAGAAGATGACAACCGGCGACGGCTCCACGCAGCCGGCGTTCACAATGTTGATGTTTGCGCCAAGAAATTTCTGAATCCCCCACAAGAGATTGCTGGTCCACCGACCGTGCACGGTGCCGAGCAGTCGATAGCTCCACCGATCGTGAGTCCGCCAGCCAAAGCCGGCCACCAGCCAGCTCACCAGAAGCGCGGTCAGCCCAAAGGTCTCATTCCACAGGTAGAAGAGGATCATGGTGACGAGGCGCACGAAACGGCGCCGCTGCCAACTGGTGACGGCGTCAGCCACCAGGGCACCGACGAACAGGAGCGGGCTCAATACCGTTCCCACCAGGGTTGCGCTCAGCACCAACCCGATCGAAACGACGCGACGCGGGATGCGCCAGCGAACGATCTTCTGGAGTGTCATCTTGTTCGCATAGTAGGTGGGCGGCCCTTATTGAGCGAGAACAACAATCAAAACCGGTGGCGGATGGCCCAGAGATTGGGGAAGGCCTGCAGGTACAGGCTCGCTTTGAGAAAGTCGAGGCCCCGTGATCCACCGGTGCCCTGCTTATTGCCGATGGTCCGTTCAGTGATCTTGATGTGGCGGTAGCGCCAGTTCTGGAGGGACTCGTCGAAGTCGACCATCAGCTCGAACAGGATCCGGTACTCGCCCCCCTCGCGATAGAGGCGGAAAACGCCATCCTGCACCGCGGCGTTGGGTTCGTGGCGGGCGGTGACCGGCCGATTGGTGATGGCGGGTGGAAGCTCGACGCCGCGGTGAGCCAGGAATGTGTGGAACGCATCGGGCACTGTTGGTTCGGTCAACCGGGCTTCGGCCGCATTGCGCCCGGGTAGGTCGGCCGGGTAGTGCTCGAACAACTGGTCATTCTTCATGCCCAGCAGGATTTCGATCTCCCGAAACTGCATGGACTCAAACCCTGACGCGGTGGACAACAGCGACCGGAATCTGGTGAACGACATGGGCGTCATCGTGGTGAGGACGTCGATTTGCTGGGACAGCACTTTCATGACCGCTTCGGTGCGGCGAAATGAGGTGATGACGCGGTACAGATGATTGTTGGTGAAGTCGGTTCGAATCTTCTCCAGCTCCGACACCAACTGCGCAAACCACAGCTCGCTGGCCTGATGCACGATGATGAACAGAAGCTCATCGTGTTGCGGTGGTTCAGACACCGGCACCTGCAACTCCAGGAGTTGTTGCAGCCGGAGGTATCGGGCGTAGTTCAGGTTGTCAGGAGCGTTCATACCCGGCCCTTTGATCCCGCTACCGGGACTCTTCGGATGGTTCGAAGGTGACCTTACGTCGCTCGATGTCCACGCCGGTGAGGGTTACGGGAATGACCGAGCCCAGCTCGTGGTGTTTGCCGCGTATGGGGGCGATGACCGCCGGTTCGGCCAGCATGATCTTTGATGTGTCGCGGCCGTTGCCGGTCACCACCGCATTAAAGGTTTCGCCCACCCGATCTCGCAGGCAGACGGCCTCCACATAGTCGGTGATCGTGCGCTCGAGGCTGCGGTCGTGCTGGTTGCTCCGACCCATGATGGCGGGAAGCTCCGGCAGGCGCTCGGCCGCCCAGTCGGGAACCTCGCGATCGTGCACCAGCGCCAGCAATACTTCATTGCTGAACCGGTCGCAGGCCCGTCGCAGCGGGGCGGTGACGTGGGCGTAGATGGACGCAATGGCGCTGTGTTCAGGCTGTTCGGGGATCTCGCCGTTCTTGAAGGCTGCGTAGCCGGCGCCACGAAGGCCGCGGGCACTGCGGTTGAGCATGGCGGCTTCCACCGGGTCCGCCGAGGTCAGCGTTCGGACGCGGTCGGCGTAGCTCATGTCTGCCGGCCAGTCGAGGCCCAGACCCCGCGCCGTTCGTCGCAGTGCGTCGATCGTGTGTTCATCCGGGGTTGGCAGGGTGCGCAGGAGTCCAATCCCACCTTCGACCATGATCCGAGCTGCGGCAATACCGGTGAGCAGCGAGATCTGCGCGTTCCATCCTTCGACCGGGATTTCCTCGTCGTAGATCAGCCGGTAGCCGGTGTCTGACTTCTTGATTTCCTGGGCGGGAAGCTGCAAGCTCACCGCACCGCGTTGACGTTCCTGCTCCTGGCGGGCGAGGCCAATCTCTTTGAGCAGCTGCAGCGCCGGCGCACCGGTGCCGTTGTCGATGTCGGTTTGTGCTTCGCGGTAGGTCATGGACTGCCGACTCTTGACCGTCGCCCGCTCAAAGTGGGTGGTGGTGATACGACCATCTGAGTCCAGGTCGATGGTCCACAGGAGTCCCTGGCGTTGCTGGCCGGCCAGCAGACTGGCCGCGTTCTCATTGATGGCTTCGGGGTGCAGAGAGGCGCGCATGTCGGGGGAGTACAACGTGACGCCGCGCTCCATTGACTCATCATCGATGGCGCCTCCCGGGTGGACGAATGACGCGACGTCCGCAATGCCATAGAAAACCCGCCAGCCGCCTCCCGAACGCGTCTCGGCGGAGAAAATCTGATCCAGATCCCGACTACCTGGAGGGTCAATGGCGACAAAGGGAATGTCGGTCGCGTCCCGTATTTTCATACCGCCTGCGCCCGGGGGAAGTTGCGGTCCGCGGGCGGCTGCCCGCTCGGCCTGTTCAATGACTTCATCGTCAAAGGTGACCGGGACGTCAAGTTCCTGGCGGATCGCCGCGAACCCGGTTTCGAGTTCCTGATCATGGACGAGAAATCGACGTGAGGGCATGCCTCGCAACGGTAGCGGTGGGAGATGGGTCAACCGCAGGTCGCGGCCAGACAACGGATACCGGATTCGGCTGGGGCCAGAGAAATTTCTGGAAGACTGTCGATTCGGGCGGATCGTGATCGTCGTTGGGGTGTACCTGCCCTCCGGCAGCTGACACGAAGCGAAACCCAATCGGGAGGAAACGATCATGAAGTACGCATGTTTGATCTACAACGACGAGACCAACGCAGAAACGAATCCGCAGTTCGGCACTCCGGGCTTTGAACCAATGATGGCCGGGTACATGGCCTTCGGCGAGAAGCACGGCGCCAGCATCACTGGGGGCGAAGCGCTCCATGACACCCACACCGCGACCTCGGTCCGCTTGCGGGACGGCGAAATTCACCGCACCGATGGTCCGTTTGCCGAGACCAAAGAGCATCTGGGTGGTTTCTACATCATCGAGGCCGAAAATCTGGACGAGGCGATCTCGGTTGCCGCCGACATCCCGCATGCCGCCAGCGGCACCGTTGAAGTCCGACCGTGCATGGTTTTTGAGGACTGATGGTCTTTGAGGACTGATGGTTTTTGAGGACTGATGGTCTTTGAGGACTGATGGTTTTTGAGGACTGACCGTCTTCGAGCCTGAGCAGAGCCGAACATCGATGGACGAACGCAACCGGAAACGCATCGAGGAAGTAATCCAGCAGGAGTGGCCACGCGTGGTGGCCACTCTTGCCGGCGACCTCGGCCACCTTGGAGACGCCGAGGACGCCGCCCAGGACGCAGTGGAGCGAGCGCTTCGAGACTGGCCAACCACCGGTCTGCCGGACCGGCCCGGCGCCTGGCTGACAACGGTTGCACGACGCCGGTCAATCGATCGTCTACGACGGGCCAACAAGGGCCGGGAGAAACTGGTTCAGCTGGGTCGGCTCGAAGAGCGTCTCCATAAGACTGAGGATCCTGAAATGGTTGACCCCCATGCCACCCTGCTGCGCGACGATCAGCTTCGACTGATCTTTGCGTGTTGTCATCCCGCCCTGAGCGACGACGCCCAAATGGCCTTGACCTTGCGCAGCGTGGGCGGGCTGACCACCGGCGAGATTTCTGCGGGATTCCTCGTACCGGAAGCGACCTTGGCGCAGCGCCTGGTCCGAGCGAAAAAGAAGATCGCAGCGGCCGCGATTCCGTTTGTGATTCCGCCCGATGCTGAGTTGCTCCAGCGGACAAACCTGGTGCGCACGGTGCTGTATCTCATCTTCAACGAGGGCTATTCGGCATCGACGGGCGGGGACCTGGTCCGGGTCGATCTGTGCGCTGAAGCCATCCGGTTGGCTGGCCTCCTGGTGGAGCTCACGCCTGATGATCCGGAGTCATTGGGGCTGCTGGCGTTGATGGAGCTGACCCATGTGCGGCGAAACGCCCGGCAGGATGGCTCGGGTGAGCTTGTGTTGCTGGCCGACCAGGATCGGTCTCTGTGGGATCGGGATCTCCACCAATCCGGGGTCACGCATCTGGATCAGGCGATGCGCCTGGATCGGCCGGGATCCTTTCAGCTGCAAGCCGCCATCAGTGCGCTGCACAACGAAGCGACCGACGATGCACCGGCGGACTGGGAACAAATCGAGCTTCTGTACCGGCGGCTGATGGAAACGTTGCCGACCCCGGTTGTGCGGCTGAACCACGCGGTGGCGCTGCACGAGGCCGGTCGGTCCGACGAAGCGCTGGCCAACCTCGCCGATCACGAATTGGCGACGGCGCTGGCCACGTACCGGCCGTACCACATCGCCTGCGGACAGATTCTGTTTGATCGCAACCCGGACGCCGCCCGCGAAGCGTTCCAGATGGCGCAGTCGTTGGCCACCAACGAACCGGAGCGCGCCTACCTCGAGAGGCGCCTGGCCGAGTTGTTGAAGTGAACCGACGCTGCGTGCAACGCTTTGGCCAAGCGTCAGCGCCGGCCAAACAGTGTCGTGGCTGCGTGCAACGCTTTGGCCAAGCGTCAGCGCCGGCCAAACAGTGTCATGGCTGCGTGCAACGCTTTGGCCAAGCGTCAGCGCCGGCCAAACAATGTCACCGTGACTACCCGAACGCGCCGCGATCGGTCAGCGCGCCGATGGCGGCGGTGTCCTTGCCCAGCACCGACGCCATCACATCGCTGGTGTGTTGGCCAACCGTTGGCGCTCTGGTGTAGTCGGGGATCGATGCTCCATCGATCACCTTGATTGGCAGGGGCAATTGATCAGCCCCCAGCCGCGCGGCTGGCAGCCACGGCATGCGGTGTTGGAACTGGGGATCATCCGCAATGGTCTCCGCGGTGTTGACCGGCGCAATCGGGGTGTTGTGATCGCGCGAGAAAGCCAGCCACTCTTCACTCGATCGACTGGCAAAGATGACCTTCAGCTCCCGCTGAAGTTCGGTGTTGCCGCGGGCGTGATCGGCGTAGGTGGAGCCCGGATTCTGTTCGAAGAGTTCCGGTCGTCCGACCCCCTCACAGAAGTTCTTCCAGAACGCCTGTTCCGATGCCATCAGCATGACGTGCTGGCGGTCGTTGGCTTCATAGATCTGATAGCGCACGGCGTCCCACATGCCAGCCTTGCCCGGGGCGCGACGCTCGTAGTCGTCTGACGGGTTGCCGGTCACCTCGGTGTCGGGACGCTGGTATGCGCGCCACGTCTCAATCTCGTACCAGGCGGCGTACGCGGCGGCGTCAGACTGCGCGATTTCCATGTGGCTTCCTTCGCCGCTGGCCCGGGCATTGACAATGCCGGCCAACAGGCCGAGTGCCCCAATCATTGGACCGACATTGATGCCGATATTCGGACCGCTGGGAATGCGGGTGAAGCCGTCCTCGTCCACTGCGGGAATGACCTGCCCGGCCCAGGTGTCATAGGCGATGCCATGACTGGGCATGGTGGCGTAGGGACCGGTGGCCCCGTAGCCGGAGATGGTGATGAACACGATGGCCGGGTTGATGGTCCGCAGCTCGTCCCAGCCGATTCCGAGGCGGCTGAGTGCTCCCGGTCGCATTGCTTCGATGACGCCGTCGGCGGTGGCCGCCAGCTCCCGGAAGACCTCAAGACCGGCATCGCTCTTCAAGTCCAGCACGATGCTTTTTTTGTTGCGGTGGGTGTGCAGGTGCAGAAGCGAATCGCCTTCGACGATCGGCCAGGTCATCTGACGGATGTAGTCGCCTTTTGGCGATTCGACTTTGATGACTTCGGCGCCCAGATCGGACAGGAACGTGCCCAGAAGGCCGGGTCCGAGTAGCGAGCATTCGAGAATTCTGACGCCGGACAGCAGGGGTGGCAGCGGAGTTGTCACGGGGGAAATACTGGCATAGCGGGTGAGCTGTTTGCGACGCCGCAAACGGCGCAAGGCGACAGGGATCCAAAAGCATGAGTAGTCTGGCCGCATGCTATGGCGGGAAACCTTGGCAGGAATTGAACCTGCATTGATTCAGGAGGTCGAGCGGCGGGCGATGCGCCGGCTCGTACCTCGACGAACGATTTTGTACTCCGAAGGGGAGTTGCCTGACGGCGTCTACTTCGTTGAGGAAGGTCGAGCGTTGGTGGCCGCAACCACGGTGGACAAGGCCCCAGTGGCGTTGCACTTGGCGGTGCCGGGCGAGGTCCTTGGCGTTTTGTCAATTATCCAACGCTCGGCAAAGCGCATGGAAACAGTCACCTCGGTCACCGATATGCAGGTGCTTGTTCTACGGCTGACTGATGTGGAGAGAATCCGCAGCGAGTTCCCCATGATCGACCGCTTCTTTGTGGACCTGTTGGTTGCGCGCGTTGATGACATGACGGCCCGCTTGGCCGAAGCCGTGCACTCCACCGCCGATGACCGGGTTCGCGCTCGCGTGCGAGATCTGGCCGAGGCCTATGACGGCAATATTCGGATGAGTCAGGAAGCACTCGCCGAGTTGTCGGGCACCACTCGACCAACGGTCAACCGGGTCCTTCGTTCCATGGAGATCGACGGCGTGATCAAGCTGTATCGCAGCCGGGTTGAGATTCTGGAACCAACCAGCATCTGAGCGGGGACGATCCGGCGCTGACCCACCGGTTCCCGGGTTTCGAGCGAGCCGATAATGTCGCGCCATGAGTGAAGATCCCGGTACCACTGTTCCCTTTGACGATCACGAGGCGCTGCGGGCGATGGTCAGCGACGAGTTTGGCGACTGGGGCGATCCGGTCACCGTGACCCAGGACATGATCAACGACTTCGCCGATCTCACCGGGGATCACCAGTGGATCCATGTCGACCAGGAGCGGGCCAGGACCGGTCCGTTCGGGACAACAATCGCGCACGGCTTTCTCACCTTGTCGATGATGCCGTCGCTGATCAACATGCCGGTGCAGTGCTCGGGCATGTCCACGGTGGTCAACTATGGCGCCGGCAAGCTGCGCTTCTTGTCGCCGGTTCCGGCCGGTTCCGAGTTGGTGGGCCGAACCCGCCTCGCCGGTGTTGAGCCGAAAGGCAAAGGAACGCTGTTGACCATCGGTGTGGACATTTCGGTTGTCAACGCGGATAAGCCGTCGATCCTCTACGAATCACTGCTTCTCTACCTGTAACGGCCAGCGCTGGCGCACAGGTCTGGCTACGCCGGCCAACCAGTTTCAATAGTGGGAGATGGTGGTGCGCTCGCCGTGGTCGCGCATGTGGTCAATGGCGTGTTGCACGTCCACCATGGCCTCTTCGAGTTTGGCGGCGGTCGCGTCGCGGTCGTTGCTGAACGGCAGCTCTTCGACAATCTCGGCCAGCCGGCCTTGCGCGCGCCATGCGGCGAAGCGGGCCCATTCGGTCCAGAGCACCTCATGGTCATCAACCACAATCAGGTCTTCGGTTCGACTTTGTACGTCCAGGCTGGTGTCCGCGGCCACGTAGCCGTTGACCATGCTGATGCGTTCGGCCAGCTCGGTAAGCGGCGCAGCCCGGTGAACGATCATGTCGCCGTGCAGCGCAATGGCGTAGCCCGGACCGGGGAAGTCGGGGGCAATGACCCGCTCGGCCGGCGGCTGCTGACCGGCGGCGAACAGCGCGGCCGCTTCAGCTTTGGTGCCGGTGAAGTACTCAAAGCGACCGCCCGGGACCTTGGCCGGGTCGGTTACCGCCATCACGTAGTCCAAAGGCAGCGTGTCGTGGTGCCACTTGTCAATCTGGGTGTCGGCGACGGAAGGGTCGTAGTTGATGTGGCCCAGATGCGCCGGCATGGCGTGCGGCGCAACCTCGATGCCCCAGATCTGACCAAAGTGGTCGTTGACCTCCGGGCTGATGCAGAGATCCCGCAACCAGCGGGAGCGGTAACACCCACCGCGAACCATGCGCTCGATGCGGTGACCGGCGGGTCGAGCGAAAGGTCGGAGGCGGCGGGCCACCGCCAGCATGATCTCTGCGCCCTCATCGGTGAGCAGGCGGAACGGGGTTGTGCATGCGACCGGCGTTGCCTTGCCGGCGATGTCATCGTCGGTGTAGCCGAGGTCGGTCAGCATTGTGATCTGGGCCGGTTCTTCGAGCGCCAGGTGCCGCTCGGGGTCAAAGACCGGCTCATCATCGAACCACTCGTAGCCGGTTGGAAGTTCGGTCGGAAACGGAACTGCGGTTGCCATCCACCGAATTTATACCCAAGTAGGCCGTCGACCAATCCGAGGATGGGCAACCGTGGCTATTCGCCTGAGGGGCGACCCAGCCAGAAGATGTCGAGACTTGCGACGACATTCGCCGGTGTTGTCGCCGAACGACCACATTCGCCGGTGTGTCGCCGAACGACGACATTCATCCTTGTGTCGCCGAACGACGACATCTATGATGATGTCGCTGAACGACGACATCGGAGAACTGCCGTGCAATTCCATGTGCGCAACACCAGCGACCTCGCAACGGCAATTCGCGATCTGCGCCAAAGCAAACACATGACCCAGACGGACCTGGCGCGGCGAGCTGGAGTCGGCCGCCAATGGATCTCCAATGTGGAGTCAGGCAAAAGCACCTTGCGCTTCACAACCATTCTTGCCCTGCTCGACGCTCTCGATGTAGATCTCACGCTTCGAACGCGGGAAGAACCATCGTTGGATCTCGATGACTTGTTGGGACTGGGCGGCGCCGATGACTGACCCAAAACTTGCGATTGTTCTTGATGCCACGATCATCGGCACCTTGACACTTCGCGGATCCAGCCCCGAAATCAGCTACTCCGCCGCCTATCGCGAAAATCCATCATCCACGACTCTCTCGGTTGCGATGCCGAAAGCCCGCTCCACTCACCACGGCAAGATTCCCGACGCGTGGCTCTGGGGACTGCTTCCAGACAATGAGGACGTCCTCCATCGTTGGGCAAAGGACTACGACGCGTCAATCTCGTCCCCCGTCTCGTTTCTGGCGACCGAGATCGGTATGGACTGCGCCGGAGCGGTTCAGTTCCACCGCTCAGATCAAGGCATCTCCGTCGACCGAGACAGTCACGTGCTTTGGATTCAGGAGCATGACGTTGCCAACCGCCTGGCAGACCTACGTAGCGACTCGACGACGTGGCTGGGCCAGCGCAACGCAGGCCAGTTCAGTTTGGCGGGCGCTCAGTCAAAGACCGCATTGCGTTGGGAAGCCTCCACAAACCAGTGGGGGGTTCCCCGTGGAGATGAACCCTCAACCCACATCCTCAAGCCGGCAGTTCCAAGCTTTGACGACCAACACATCAACGAGCATCTCTGCATGCTGACAGCCAACAATCTGGGGCTGGTAGCAGCCAAGACGAGAATCGCGTCATTCGATGAGGAAGAGGCGCTCGTCGTCGAGCGCTTTGACCGCGCGAAAAACGAACGCGGGGAGTGGGTCCGGATCCACCAGGAGGATCTCTGCCAAGCACGGGGGCTGCACCCTGGGCTGAAGTACCAAAGCGAGGGCGGCCCATCTGCCAGCGAGGCAGCCGACGTCATTGAACGGGCTACCGGACCAACGGTGGCAAAAAGGGAGATCCAGAGATTTGTTGACGCGCTGATCTTCAACTGGATCATCGCTGGCACCGACGCGCATGCGAAGAACTACGGACTTCTTCACCGAGAATCTCAGACCCGGCTGGCGCCGCTCTACGACGTCTCATCGTCTCTGCCCTATGACGATTCAAAGGGGCACAAGGTCAAGTTGGCGATGAAGATCGGAGGTGAGTACAAGATCAAGCGCATCGGCCGCATGCAGTGGAAGAGACTCGCAACTGAACTCAACCTCGACGTCAGTTCCGTCCTTGATCGGTGCGAGGAGCTCGCCACCGATGCTCCTTCCGCTTTCGAACGCTCCCAGACTTCCTTCGAAGCGACGGGCCATGTTTCTTCAATGCCCGAGCAGCTGACCACCCTCGTGACCGAAGCAGCCCGGGCTCGCCTCGATTCACTCACCCGTGGGAACCTGCACACCATGCCCGCACTTGCCAGGTGGGCCATCGTGTTGACTGACCCGATTCCCTTTGTGGATTTGCCTCACAGCGACACCCTGTCTGTTCGCATGCAGATGCTGGTGAAGCCGCCGGATGAGCCGCAGTTCCGCTACTACCAGTTCCTTGTTGCGAGATGGCCCTCGTTCGATCTTGAAGCGAACCACAACCACGGCGACCCCGACTTCTGGAGCCGGGTTGGGTCCACCGCAGCCGAAGCCGCTCGCCATTGGCTCAGGGACGGACAGCCCGACCTTATGAAGAACCCCATCGATGCCGTGGTTCTTCGCATGACCAAAGTGGCTCCGGAGCTCCGACCGGTCCTGGCCGATACGACATTCGAGCCCGGGCACATCATGCTGGAGTGGACCGATGACGCAAATCTGATCCAGCGCGACGAGCGAGACCTCAAGCCCATGAACCTGTAACTGCAACTTCCGCGGGCTGCAATCGATACAGGCTTGAACGTCCATCGGCGGGACGCGGCCGAGTTGCTTAGTCGTCGGTGGTGTCGGTCGGGTTTTCGGCGACGCCGGTGGGCAGCATCTCCACAATGAGGTCGCCAGGTTCAACCGCGGCGGCTGGTCCAACCGCCACGCGGGTGACGGTGCCGTCGGTGGGCGCCGAGATGGCGGACTCCATCTTCATGGCTTCGATCACCGCAATGGTCTCGCCGGCGGTGACTGCCTGTCCCGGTTGGGCGGTCACGTTGACCACGCCGCGGAACGGCGCGGGCACGTGGCCGGGCTGGTTGGGGTTGGCCTTCTCGGCCTCAACGGTTTCGGTGGCGATCGAACGGTCGCGAATGTCGATGGGCCGAAGTTGGCCGTTGAGCCGGAACACCACTGAGCGCATGCCGTCCTCATTTGGCTCACTGATGGCTTCGAGTCCGACCAACAGCCGTACGCCTCGGTTGAGGAGGATGGGCGTGTCACTGCCGTCCACGTTGAGGCCGTACCAGAAGGGAATGGATGGCACCACGGCCAGGTCGCCATACCGTTCCCGATGCTCTTTGAACGATTGGGCCGGCGCCGGGAGTAACAGGTTGCTCAGCTCGCGGCGAGCGTTTGGTCCATTGATGGCATCGGTGTCGGCGTCGCTCAGCTCGGTGGCGCTGGCCACATAGGTGCGACCTTCAAGGGCGCGGCTGCGGAACGGTTCGGGGAAGCCGCCGGGCGGGTCGCCGAGCTCGCCGTGGAGAAACTTGATCACGCTGTCCGGCAGATCGACCGAGGTCGGGTTTTCGGCCAACTGCTGCGGGGTGACCCCGGAGGCCACCAGGTGCAGGGCCAGGTCACCAACCACTTTGGAGCTGGGTGTCACCTTGATGGGCCGGCCCAGCAGATCGCTGGTCTGGGCATAGACGTCAGCCACTTCCTCAAAGCGATGCCCCAGACCCAGCGCCATGGCTTGTTGGCGCAGATTGGACAGCTGACCGCCGGGAATTTCATGGCGGTAGACGGCGCCGGTGGGAGCGGCGAGGCCGGCTTCGAATGGGGCATAGACGCCGCGCACTGCTTCCCAGTAGGGCTCCAGTGCGGCCACGTTCTCAAGCCGGAGCCCGGTGCTGTCCGGGGTGTGTTCGGTGGCGGCGATGAGCGCCCCCATTGACGGTTGGCTGGTCATGCCGGCCAGCGCCGGACTGGCTGCGTCGACGGCATCCACGCCGGCCGCTATGGCACTGAGGTAGGTGGCCAGCTGGCCGCCCGCGGTGTCATGGGTATGGAGGTGGACGGGGGCGTCGAAGCGTTCACGCAGCGCCCGAACCAGAATGCTGGCCGCGGGGGCCCGAAGAACACCGGCCATGTCTTTGATGCACAGAATGTGCGCACCGGTGGCCACCAGCTGGTCGGCGACGCCCAGGTAGTAGTCGAGCGTGTAGAGGTCCTCGCTCGGGTCGATCATGTTGCCCGAGTAGCAGATGGTCCCTTCGGCCACCGCGCCGGCGCCCACCGCGGCGTGGATGGCCGGCCGCATCTGGTCAATGTCGTTGAACGCATCGAAGACGCGGAAGATGTCGATTCCGGCGGCGGTGGCTTCTTCTACAAAGCGTTCGCACACCATGTCGGGGTACGGCTGGTAGCCAACCGCGTTTTTGCCGCGGATGAGCATCTGGAGACAGAGGTTGGGCGCGGCGGCCCGAATCCGTTCGAGTCGTTCCCACGGGTCTTCATGGAGGAACCGCATGGCCACATCGAAGGTGGCACCGCCCCAGCATTCGAGGCTCAAAAGGTTGGGGAGAAGGTGGGCGTGGGCTTGCGCGCCGCGGACCAGATCGATGGTTCGGACGCGGGTGGCAAGAATGGACTGGTGGGCGTCCCGGAGCGTGGTGTCGGTGACCGCCAGCGCCTCCTGGGAACGAAGCGCGGCGGCAAATCCGGCCGCCCCCTTCTCCTGCAGCATTTGTCGGGACCCGTTGACCGGGGTGCCGGTCATCGGCGGCAGCTTGGTGGCCGGGTCCAACGTCGTGGGGGCGGGCCCGTTGGGCTGGTTCACCGTGATGTCGGCCAGGTAGCGCAGCAGCCGGGTGGCACGGTCCAGGCCCACCGACGCGGCCGTCAGCTCGGACCGACGGTCCAGGAACCGGGTGTTGACCCCGCCGGCTTGAAACTCCTCATCAGCCAGAAGGGCCTGAAGGAAGGACAGGTTGGTGTTGACCCCGCGCACGCGGAACTCGGCCAGGCCCCGTTGGGCTCGACGCAGAGCGTCTTCGAATGTCTGGCCGCGGCAGGTCAGCTTGACTATCAGCGAGTCAAAGTACGGAGTGATCTCCGAACCGATGTAGCCGGGACCGCCATCCAGCCGGATGCCGGCGCCGCCCGGGGTGCGGTAGGCCACGATGCGGCCGGTGTCCGGGCGGAAATCGTTGGCCGGATCTTCGGCGGTGATGCGGCACTGCAGCGCGTAACCCCGGGTGCTGATGTCGGCCTGAGCAATGCCCAGCGACGCCAGGGTTTCGCCGCCGGCAATCTTGAGCTGAGCCTCCACCAGGTCAATGTCGGTGACCTCTTCGGTCACGGTGTGTTCCACCTGGATGCGGGGGTTCATTTCCATGAACACCCATCGAGCCGAGTCACTCTCGGAATCGCTGACCAGGAACTCCACGGTGCCCGCGCCGGAGTAGTTGATGTGGCGGCCGAACTTCACCGCGTCGGCGCAGAGACCGTCGCGAACGTTGGGGTTGAGCAGCGGCGCGGGAGCGATCTCCACGACCTTCTGGAAGCGACGCTGAACGCTGCAGTCGCGCTCAAACATGTGCACGACTTCGCCGGTGCCGTCGCCCAGAAGCTGCACTTCGATGTGGCGGACGTCGGTCATGGCCTCTTCAAGGAACACGGTCGGATCGCCAAAGGCGCTCTCGGCCTCTCGGACCGCGGCGTCCACGGCTTCGGCCAGGTCCTCCGGGTTCTCGATGCGGCGCAGGCCACGACCGCCGCCACCGGCCGCCGCTTTCACAAAGAGCGGGAACCCGATCTGCTCGGCGTACTCGCCAAGGTCGCTGGCGTCGGTTACCTGGGGCGACTGACGAAGCACCGGCAGGCCCGCGGCTTCTGCGGCCTCGCGGGCGCGCATCTTGTTGCCGGTGAGCTGAAGGACTTCCGACGCTGGTCCCACGAAGGTGATGCCGGCGGCGGCGCATGCGTCGGCAAGGTCATGACTTTCGGACAGGAATCCATAGCCCGGGTAGACGGCGTCGGCTCCGGCATCCAGGGCCGCCTGCACGATCATCTCCGGATTGAGATAGGCCTTGACCGGGTTGCCCCGCTCGCCGATTTCGTAGGACTCGTCCGCCTTTAGACGATGCAGAGAATTGCGGTCCTCATAGGTGTGGACGGCCACGGTTCTGATGCCCAGTTGGTGAGCGGCGCGAAACGCTCGAATGGCGATCTCGCCTCGATTGGCCACCAGCACTTTTTTCAACGCCACAACAGGTCTCCCGCAGGGTTCGGTCTGATTTGAGCGTGCGCCGTTGCACTCCCTATGTTCTAACGGCTCACTTGGCGGTTGACGCGCGGATTGTGCAAGTGATGTCGGTTATCGGCGCTGTCTCAGAGGTCGCTGCCTGGGCGGCGCAACATCATGGCGGCCCGGACCGCTCGGCAGGTCAGCACCCCGTGCTGGTTGAAACCGCGATGTTCAAAGGTCACGATGCCGCGGTCGTCCTTGGACTTTGATGGGCGGGACTCCAGCACTTCGGTTTCGGCGTGCAGGGTGTCGCCGTGGAACATCGGCGCCGGGAAGACCACCTCGCGGAAACCCAGGTTGGCCACGGTGGTGCCGTGGGTCAGTTCATGGACTGACAAGCCCACCACGATCGCCACCGTCAGCATGGAGTTCACCAGCGGCTGTCCCCACTCGGTGTCGGCCGCGTACGCGGCATCCAGATGCAGCGGCGCGGGATTCATGGTCTGGGTGGTGAAGCCCACGTTGTCGGCCTCGGTGATGGTGCGGGTCAAGGCGTGGGGGACGGTGAGCCCGACGGTCAGGTCTTCAAACCACATGCCTTTGGGTTGAATGGTGTGCGTCATCAGGATCCCTCCGTGGCGCGCGCCAGGATCTGGCGGGCCTGAACGGCCAGCGGTTCGTCCACCATCTGACCGTCAACGGCGATGGCCGACAAGCCGTTGACGCACGCTTCGTCATACGCGGCCAGCATGCGTTGCGCGGCCGCGACTTCGGCTTCGCTTGGCACAAACGCGGCGTTGGCCAACGGCACTTGACGGGGATGAATGCAGAGCTTGCCGGCGAACCCCAGGGTGCGAGCATCAGCGGCTTCGGCCGTGAACCGCTCATCGTTGTTGAAGTCGGTGGTGACCATGTCCAGCACCGGGACCTGGGCCAGACGCCCGGCCAGCACCACCTGACTGCGGGCGTAGAGCACCTCGGTGTTGGCGGCGGTGCGGACACCGCCCAAATCCGCGATGTAGTCCTCGGCCCCGAAGTAGGCGGCCATGACGCGGGGGTGATCCAGCAGGGCCCGGCTGTCGGCCACGCCCAGACCGGTTTCGATTCCGGCCAGAATCGCCAGCTCGGTGAGGCCGGCGGTGTCGAGCGCCGCGCCCACCAGATCCAGACCGTCGATGGTCTCCACCATCGGCACGATCACGCCGGCAAGTTCGGGGACCAGGCCACCGGCCACGTCATCGGCGAACCACTCGGTCCCCGGCGGGTTGATGCGGGTGAAGGTGGCGCACCCGGCGGCCGCCAGCGCGGGGGCGTGCTCAGCCGCTGCGGCTCGGGCTTGGGCTTTGGCATTGGCGGGTGCGGCGTCCTCGCAGTCGATGGCCACCGCGTCCGCGTCGCGGCCGGGAAGCTTGGCAATGAAGTCGGCCCGGACCGCCGGGGCAAACAGCAGGGAACGAAGCCGCATCAGCCGCCGACCATTGACCGCTTGGCCACCTCTTCGAGCATGACCTCGGTGGCGCCGCCGCCGATGGGCAGGATGCGGGCATCCCGGTACATCCGCTCAATGGCGGTTTCGCGCATGTAGCCCATGCCGCCATGGAACTGCATGCAGTCGTACATGACCTCGTTGACTATCTCGCAGCCCCATGCTTTCACTCCGGACATGTCCCGAACGTTGTCGATGCCCTGCTCGCCCAACCAGGCCGCGTGATACATCGATGCTCGGGCTGCGTCGACCTTGGCCTGGTTCATGGCCATCCGTTGGCGAATGGCGCCCAGGTCAAAGAGCGTGCCGCCAAACGCGGGTCGGTTCTGCGTGTACTCGTTGGTCATGTCGATGGCGGCTTGCGCCGCACCAACGCCCATGCCCACCAGCACCATGCGTTCGTTCTGGAAGTTCTTCATGGTCTCGTAAAAGCCGCGGTGCACGGTGCCCAGCAGCTGACTCTCAGAAACCCACACGTCAACCAACGACAACTCCGCAGTGTCCGAGCAGAGCCAGCCGTGTTTGTTGAGCTTCTTGGAGACGGTGAATCCTTCGGTCCCGGCCGGCACCAGGAACATGGAGATGCCGTACTTGGAGTCCGGGTCGGTTCGGGCGGCGATGATCGTCATGTCGCCATAGACCGAGTTGGTGATGAACATCTTGGTGCCGTTGATCCGCCAGCCGTCACCATCTTTGACCGCGCTGGTCCGGATGCCCGCCACGTCGGATCCGGCGTCCGGTTCGGACACGCCGATGGACAGAATCTTCTCGCCGCTGAGCACGCCGGGCGCCCATTCGGCCAGCTGTTCCGGCGAGCCGGAGTTGAACAGGTGCGGACCGGCCATATCGGTGTGCACCAGCACCGTGACATCGAACCCGGCAAAGGTGGATGCGCCGAGTGCCTCCGAGAACGTGGCCGACGCCAGCGGCCCCATACCAAGACCACCGTGCTCTTCGGGAATCCGAAGACCCAGCATGCCCAGGCTTCCCATCTGGGTCAGGATTTCGCGGGGGACTTTGCCGTCCTCCTCCCACTGCTCGCCATTGGGCAGAACCTCGTTGGTCACGAAGTCGACCGTCTGGTCATAGATGGCCTGAAGCTCGTCGGTCATGTAGGCATTTCTGTGGGTAACGGAGCGGTGGGTCATCAGGTCTCTGCTTTCGCTTCTGTGGACTGCGGGGAATCGGTCGGGGTCAGGAAGGTGACGAGGATCTGGTCAGAGGCCACCTGGTCGCCAACGGCCACCCGGACCTCGTCGACGGTGGTGGTGCCGGTGGCTTTGAGCGAGTGCAGCATCTTCATGGCTTCAATGACCACGAGGACATCGTCGGCCTGCACGCTGTCCCCGGGCTGGGCGTGGACTTCGGCGACCACCGCGGGGAACGGCGCCGTGAGTGCCTGGCCGGTACCGGCCCGGTCCGCGGCGCTTGGGGCCCAGAGCTCGGATCGGGGGACCAGCTCGTAGGCAAAGGTCTCACCGTTGATGTTGATTGCCACTCTTCGATTGCCAAGATCAACGACCGCGGCCGGTGGGACTGACGGGGCCGGGTGACTGCCAACGCTGGCCTCGAAGGCGGCCTCGTTGGTGCCTAGTCTTCTGAGCCCCAGGTGCTCGGTTGGCGGGCGACGGCTGAGGGTGAAGGTGGGTCGAGCGCGCCAGGGACTTGCCGGGACGTCCTGCGCGGCGGCGTGGGTGGTTCGAACCCAGAGTTCTGCCGCTTGTTGGGCCGCCGTCACGGTTCGGGTCTGGTCATCAAGGATTGAAAGGTCAGTCTCGTCAAGGAACCGGGTGGTCACCCGGCCGGAAGTGATTTCGGTTGCGTCGACAAGCCATCGATGCAACGGGGCGTTGGTGACCACGCCACCGATGAGCAACTGGTCCAACGCGGTTCGCAGTGCGGCCAGGGCGGTCTCCCGATCGGAGCCGCCCACGATCAGCTTGGCGATCATCGGGTCGTAGTGCGGCGTGATCTCACTGCCCACCTCGATGGCGGCGTCCCACCGCACCCCGGCGGGCACCTGAAGCATCGATATCTGACCCAGCTGGGGAGCAAAGCTGTTGGCGGCATCCTCGGCATTGATGCGCGCTTCAAACGCGTGTCCGGTTATCGCCAGATCATCGGGGAGGCAGGCGGCAAGCTGCTCATCGGCCGCCACGCGAATCATGATCTCAACCAGGTCAACCCCGGTGACCAGCTCGGTCACGGGGTGTTCAACCTGCAACCTCGTGTTCATTTCCAGAAAGAAGTGTTCGCCGGTCTTGTCGTCGACGATGAACTCCACGGTTCCGGCGGAGTCGTAGCCAACCGCGCCGGCCATATCCAACGCCGACTGGCGGAGGCCGCGCCGCGTGAGCTCCGGAAGGTTGGGGGCAGGGGCTTCTTCCAGCACTTTCTGGTAGCGACGCTGGACCGAACACTCGCGGGTGCCCAGCTCGGCCAGGCCGCCATGGTGGTCGCCGACCACCTGAACTTCGATGTGGCGTGGTTCGGTGATGTAGCGCTCCACGATCACATCGCCGTCGTCGAAGGATCTCTGCGCTTCTGACGATGCTTCGGACAGTGCGGCGTGGAACTCGGAGGCCGAGGTGGCGATCCGGATGCCTTTTCCGCCACCACCTGATGCGGCTTTGACCAGGATGGGCCAGCCGATCTGTTCGGCCGCAGCCAACAGTTCGGCCGGGTCCTGGGAGTCACTGAAGCCGGGAATGATGGGCACGCCGGCCGTCGCCGCAACTGCCCGAGCTTCGATCTTGGAGCCCATGTGATCAATGGCGTCCGGCTTCGGTCCGATCCAGATGAGGTCAGCGTCAATCACGGCCCGGGCGAACGCCGCGTTCTCCGACAGAAAGCCATACCCGGGATGGACCGCATCGGCCCCCGTCTCGGCGGCGGCGGCCAGCAACCGGTCCACCGAAAGGTAGGACTCGGCCAACGCTGCGGGTCCCAGCCGAACGGCCTCGGAGGCCTCGCGCACGTGGGGCGCATTGGCATCGGGATCGCCGAACACGGCGACGGTGGTGTGGCCCAAACGATGCGCGGTGCGAATGACCCGCCGGGCAATCTCGCCTCGATTTGCAATCAGGATCCTCATGAGTCGCCGTCCCCCTACATCCGGTACACGAGGCCGGGGCCTCGTGCTGGTTCGTCCTGCCGGGCCGCCAGGCTCAGGCACAAGCCCAGCGCATCCCGGGTGTCGGTGGGGGCAATCAAACCGTCATCCCACAACCGGCTGGTGGCGTAGTAGGGGTCCGACTGCGTCTCGTACTGCCCCCGGATTTCCCGACGGATCTCATCGATCTGTTCTGGTGTGGTCTCTGCCCCCTTCATCCCGCCCAACCGAATGTCGACCAGCACGGTTTCCGCGGTGTCCGCGGCCATGGTGGCGATGCGCGAGTTGGGCCACGCAAACAGAAAGCGGGGGTTGAAGCCGCGCCCGCACATGCCGTAGTTGCCGGCCCCATAGGACCCACCAATCAGCACCGTGTATTTGGGCACGGTGGCGTTGGCCACCGCGTTGACCATCTTCGCTCCGTTCTTGGCGATGCCCCCCACCTCACTGTCCCGGCCCACCATGTAGCCCGAGGTGTTCTGCAGGAACAACAGCGGGATGCGGCGCTGTTCGCACAGCTCGATGAAGTGGGTGGCTTTCAGCGCCGATTCGCTGAAGATGATCCCGTTGTTGGCGATCACGCCAACCATGTGGCCCCAGATGCGAGCGAAGCCGCACACAATCGATTCGCCCCACTCCGGTTTGAAAGCGGCGAAGCGGGAGCCGTCGACCATGCGGGCAATGATCTCGGTGGCGTCGAAGGGAATGCGGTCGTCGGCACTGATGATGCCGGTGATCTCGTTGGGGTCGAAGGCGGGCGGTTCGGGTTCGGCCCAGTCCATCCATCCCACCCGGTCCTCGATGCGACGCTGATTGGTGGTCTCACAGATCTCGCGAAGTTTGCCGTAGGCCTCCCTTTCGGTGGTGGCCAGGTAGTCGCTGACGCCGGAGGTCCGGGTGTGAAGCGCCGCTCCGCCCAGGTCATCGGGGTCGATGATTTCGCCGAGCGCCGCTTTCACAATTGGTGGCCCACCCAGGAAGATTCGGCCAATCCCTTCGACCATGATCACTTCGTCGCTCAGCGCCGGCACATACGCGCCGCCGGCCGTGCAGCCGCCCAGCACCACGCTGAGTTGCGGGAGACCCTGTGCTGAGAGTCGAGCCTGGCGGAAGAAGCTCCCACCAAAGTGATCCTTGTCCGGAAAGATCTCGTCCTGCAACGGAAGAAAGGCGCCGCCGGAATCCACCAGATAAATCACGCCCAACTGGTTCTGCTCGGCGATCTCCTGGGCCCGGACGTGTTTCTTGATGGCGACCGGCACCAGGGAGCCGCCTTTGACGGTGGCGTCGTTGGCGATGAACACCCACGGCACGCCGTGCACAATGCCAATGCCGGTGACGATGCCGCCGCCCGGAACCTCATCGTTGTACTGACCAAAACCGCTGAGCATCGACAGCTCCAGAAACGGCGTGCCGTTATCGGTGACCATGGCAATCCGATCGCGCACCATGTGTTTGCCGCGGGCCAGGTGCCGGTCGATGGAGCGCTGTCGACGCGACCCGCCGTCGATGGCGTTGTCCATACGGTCATACAGCGTGTTGAGGAGATCCAGGTATGCGGCGCCGTTGGCGGCGAACTCTTCGCTCCCGGTATCGATGCGGCTGACTATCTGTCTCATGCGGGGTGTCTCATGACGTGACTCCGGTCAGAAATTGGGTGGCGATGGCATCGGCGAGTTGATCAAGGGTCAACGTGCCTTTGGGGTCGAACCACTCGATGGTGGTGTTCATGGCGCCGAACAGGATCAGCCGGTGGAGGTGGACGTCGCTGTCCGAGAGCTCAGCGAAGGCGACGCGCAGCAGGTCGTTCCAGAGCTTCTCGTAGCCGTCGCGAGCCGGGATGGCCGCAGCCCGAACCGGGGGCGGCGCGGTGAAGAAGGCGGTGACATGGGCGGCGGTGAACGGGCCGTGTTCGAAGAGCGCGCCCAGGTGGGCACGGACGTGCTGCTTGATCTGATCGTCCAGGGGTTGGTCGAGCGCGGCGGCTCGTTCAAAGGCATCCACCATGACGGCGATGCCCTGATTGAGCACGGTGCCAAACAGATCCTCTTTGGAGTCGAAGTGGTGATAGATCGACGCGGCTTTGATCTGGGCCGCTTCGGCAATCTGACGCAGGCTGGTGGCCGCGTAGCCCTGCTGCACAAACAGCGCGGCTGCTTCGCTCATCACCCGGTCTCGTCCGCGGGGCTTATTGGGTCCACCGTTCATGGCGACACCCTAGCCAACTTTCGCGCCCCCCTAACGACCGTTAGGGAGCAGGTGCTGTTGTGACTGGGGTCAGTTCTGCGCGGTCAGGTGAAAGATGATTGCCGACTCGGGGTCCAGAATCGGCATCTGCACCCCGGCCGCCAGTTGGTGACCCGTGAGCCGAAGGCCGCTGGCAACCCATGGCGGCTGGGTGAAGGCTTTGCCCCAATCGCGATCACCGTCGGGATCCAGATCCAGAACCTCCAGGGAGTAGGTTCGGTCCGGCGCCAAGCCGGTGATGTCAAGCGCACCCGTGGACAGTGAGTCCGCGGTGGCGATCTGGGCAAAGGACACCAGTGCCTCAGACTGGTCCTGGGCAATCACCGCGCCCGCCGTCACCGCCGGATCGGCGTGGTCGTAGCGGACCACGCAACCGGAGTGGAGCAGCGCCCGGTGCTGCTTGTGCAGGTCGATGATGTGGGCCAGCCGGCGCCGGTCGGCGTCGTCCGCGTTGAGCACATTCCACTCCACGCCCAGATGTCCGAAGAAGGCCGTTGCGGCCCGGAAGTTCAGCGAGTGGGTGCGTCCGGTGGTGTGGGCCCGCGGGGGACCAATGTGCGCGCCCATCAGCTCCGGAGGTAGCAGGTAGGAAAACCCGCGCTGGATGCGCTGGCGGTCCAACGCGTCATTGCAATCCGATGTCCAGATGCGGTCGGTGCGTTCCAGAATGGCAAGGTCGGCGCGGGCTCCGCCCGATGAGCAGGACTCGATCTCCACACCGGGGTTGGCGGCCCGGATCTCATCGATGAGGCGATACAACGCGCGGGTCTGATGATGCACGGTCGCCCGACCCTGATGGCTGGGCGCCACCAGATTGCGGTTCATGTCCCACTTCACATAGCCAATGTCGTACGCGCCCAGGATCGCATTGACCCGCTCCAACAGGTAGGCGTGGACCTCAGGGTTGGACAGGTCCAGGACCAGCTGGTTTCGGGCCTGGATGGGCACCTGATGCGCCGGGACCAGCGCCCAGTCCGGATGAGCGCGGTAGAGGTCAGAGTCCGGGTTGACCATCTCGGGTTCGAACCACAGGCCAAACTCCATGTCCAGGTTGCGCACATGGTCGACAATCGGGCCCAGGCCGTCGGGCCAGACGCCCTCGTCGATGTACCAGTCACCCAGGCCGGCGGTGTCGTCGCGACGGTGGCGGAACCAGCCGTCGTCCAGAACGAAGCGCTCGATGCCAACCGATGCCGCCGCATCCGCCAGCGCTTTGAGCCGGTCAAGGTCGTGGTCGAAGTACACGGCCTCCCAGGTGTTGAGCAGCACCGGCCGAGCGGTCTGGGGGTGTGATTCGCGGGACCGCATCCAGCGGTGAAAACAATCACTGATCCCGTTGAGGCCGTCACCGGACCAGGCCAGAAAAAGGCGGGGCGAGGTGTAGGACTCGCCCGGTTGCAGCACGATCTCGCCGGGCAGCAACGCGTCGCCGGCCTGCAACACCCGACGACCGTCGCTGAAGGACTCCACTCGCAGCCGGGCATTCCCGCTCCAAGCCAGGTGGGCGGCCAGTACCTGACCAGTGGATTCGCTGAAGCCGGTATCGCCGATGAACACCGTGGGGTGACGGTCGTGGGAGGTGCGCCCCGCACGGTTCTCGATCTCCAACGCTCCGGTGGGGACCATCTGGCGCTCAGGTCGGAATTCGTTGCTCCATCGACCGCCCAGTTGCATGACCTCGCGGGCGCTTCGTGGCAGCGGTACGCAGAAGGTCAGGCCGGCCAACTGATACGGCGTGGTCCCAATGTTGGTGACTTCGGCGTCCAGCATCATCACGCCGCCGGGCGCCAGTGTCAGCATGACGTTCTGGGCCAGGCCTGCGTCCTGGTCCCGGGACTCCATGGTGACAGAGCTGTCGGTAACGGCCGAATTCGCCGGCACCATGCGCGGGGCCCACCCGGTGCCATCGGCGCGGTGGCCTTCGATGCCGGGCCGGCCCGGATAGCCCAGGGACGCTTCGGGAAGAAGCGTTGTTGGAGCCAGTTCGTTCAAGCCGGCGAGAGGCACGGCGGACGTCAGGGCCAGGACCTGTTGGCCCATGTCGCCAGGCTCCACGGGTGCGCCAATGTGAACGATCCGCGGGGCCGCCTCGGCCATGTCAACGATGATGGCAACGTGGTCATTGGCCAGGTGAGCGTGGGGGGTCTCAGACATGATCCGCACACGCTATCGGCGCAGATTCGGCCGAGGTCTTCCGACCCGCTTTCGGGGCAGGGGAACCGTCCGCCGGGCGATTCGGCGTTCAGCTTTGGTCGGTCGAGAACCCGGACTTCATAATTCGATCCAACGCCATCCAGTGCTCCAAGGTGGCGGGGCTCACGGTGTCTGAGCCGTGGGCCAGTGAGTCCGCGGCGAAGTTGCCGTGGGCGTCTTTGCCCCGCACCAGGACCGCGGTGGTCTGGTCGCCGCCGTCGAAGCGGGCATGCGGCGCCAGGTACTGCACGTTCAAACCGATGCGGCGATCATCGCTGACGTTGGGCGCCGATGAGTGCACGGTCCATCCGTGATGGAACGACGCTTCGCCCGGCGCCAGGGGACAGAGCTGGCCGCCGGTTGGATCCGCACGAAGGTGTTGGCCCATCAGCAGCACGTTGTCGGGGTCGCGCGTGGTGCGATGCTCGCGGGCGCCGTCGCGGTGACTTCCGGGAACCATGGTCATGCAGCCGGACGCTTCGGTTGCGGGAGAGAGGGCCAGCCACATGGAGACCTGGGCGTCGGAGTCGCTGACGTTCCAGTAGGTGAGGTCCTGATGCCACGACACCAGCGCGGCCGAGCCGGGCTCTTTGATGATGTAGGTGCTGTTCAGCAGGACGATGTTGGGTCCTATGCAGGCTTCGACCGCATCCAGGACTGCCGGGTGCGTGGCGAGTTCGGCCGCCGACGGCATGGCCACGTGGGCCTTGTCGCGATAGTGCACGGGTCCGATTTGGGTTTCGGTCTGCTCCAGCCGGGCGCGGTGAGCCGCAGCATCAGCGGGGCTGAGTATCCCGACCGGCGAAACGAAGCCATCGCGCCCGTACCGGGCCTGTAACGCAGCGTCATTCATGGTCGAGAACGCTACTGCCGTCCCGCAAATGACTGACGAATCGATCATGGGTCGAACGACTGTCTCGAGTTATGAGAGGTTCCAAATGGCCGAAGAGATTGCCCAGCTGGTGCCGCAAGTTAGACATCCTCACAGTTTTGCTAGACGGACTAACAGACCGCTGTTAATGTGACGACACTCTGATGGGGCATCAGGGACGAACAAACTCTGGGGGGTCTGGCATGAGCCAACTATCCACATCACACGCACCGGCCACATCACACGCACCGGCATCACACACCCATCTGCTTCCCCATTTCACCAAGGGGGCGGCGTGGAATCACGATGGGGTCGGCACGATAGAACGCGGCGAAGGCTGCTATGTGTGGGACACCGACGGCAACAAATATCTCGACGGCCTGGCCGGTCTGTTCTGTACCAACATGGGCCACGGCCGATCTGACTTCGGCGCCGCCGCCGTCAAACAGATGGACAAGCTGGCCTTCTTCCCCAACTGGGGCTGGTCCAACCCCAGTGCCGCCGAAGCCGCCGCCATGATTGCGGAGAACGCACCGGGCGACCTCGACCAGGTCTTCTTTGTGAGCTCCGGTTCCGAAGCGGTGGAGTCGGCGCTCAAGTTCGCCCGGAACTATCACGTCAGCCAGGGTGACGAGGGCCGCTACAAGGTCATTGCCCGGGAATGGGCGTACCACGGAACCACCCTGGGCACGCTGGCGGTAACCGGCATCCCCAAATTCAAGACGCACTTCCTGCCAATGATGGCCGACTTCGTCCGGCGAGTGCCCAACACGCACGGCGACGAGATTCCCGAAGGCGGCACCGCCGCTGATCTCTACTGCGTCAAGGCCGTCGAAGACATGATCCTGGCCGAAGGCCCGGAGACGGTCGCCCTGGTCATCGCCGAACCAGTCCAGAACGGTCGCGGTGCGGTTGTTCCTCCCCCCGGCTACTGGCAGGAACTCCGCCGCATCTGTGACAAGTACGGCGTGCTGTTGTGTGCCGACGAAGTGATCAACGCATTTGGGCGACTGGGCCACTGGACCGGCAGCGAACGCTTTGGCGTGGTGCCCGACATGATCACCTTCGCCAAAGGCGTAACCAGCGCCTACCAGCCCCTGGGCGGCGTCATGATCCGCCAGCCACTGGTTGAAGCGGTTTGGGAGTCCGAGATTGGCATGTACAACCACGGCTCCACCTTCGGCGGCCACCCCGTGGCCACCGCAGTGGCGGTGGCCAACATGACGGCCATGCGCGATGAGAACATCCTGGACCACGTGCTCGGCAACGAGGAGTACATGAAGGACGGCTTTCAGAAGATCCTCGAAGCATCCAACTGTGTCAGCGAAATCCGCGGCACCGGATATTTCTATGCGGTCGAGTTCACCGCTGACCGCGCCAACGGGGTGGAACTGTCCGAGCACCAGCATCTGGCCCTGCGCGGCGGCGTGCTGGCCGGCTTTGTGCGGGACGCAAAGATCATGATTCGTCCCGACGACCGGGGCGCAACACTCCTGGTGATCTCGCCGCCGTTGGTTGCCGACCGCGGCGTCATCGATGACCTGCATGAGCGGGTTGGACAGATTGTGCAACGCACCGACGAGTGGCTGTCCACGACTGATCTGTAACGAACACTGCGTTAAAACTGGTCCGATGCTGGGTGTGGAGCAGCGTTATGGCCTACGTTTGGCACGTATCTCGAAGCCCTCTTTCTGAAGGGCGTCGCAATGGAGGGGAATCCAATGAGAAAATTCAGGCACCTTGTTGTGCTGCTGGCCGCACTGGCGCTGTTTGCGTCGGCCTGTGGCTCAGACGGTGCAGAGACCAGTTTGGTTGATCAGGCGGTCGAAGCCGCTGACGAGGCTGCGGACACCGCAGCTGAGCAGGTCGACAATGCTGCAGACGCAGTAACCGACGACGAGCCAGCCGACGAGCCAGAGCCCACCACGGCTCCAGCCGCTGACGGTTGCCCGTCAGATGTTCCTGATGAGCTGAATGTTGCGTACTTCTCGGAGTGGCCAACGGCGAATCAGGTTTTGCAGGCCAACGGTGGGTATGACGCCGCGCTGTGCACGACGGTGAATTGGTTGCCGTTTGCTTCGGGTAATGAGATGTCGTTGGCTATGGAGGCTGGCGATGTGGACATTTCCTACAGTCAGGGTTTGACCCCGTTTGCCAATGCGGTGACGTCGGGTTCGGATCTGGAGCTTGTTGGTATTGCGGTGACCTATGCGGATGCTGATCAGTGCATCGTGCATCCTGATTACGCCGGGATCATGGATGATCCGTCGGCGCTTGAGGGTGAGTCCATTTACTCGCCGATTGGCAATGTGACGCACTTCCAGCTGCTTACGCAGTTGGATGATCGTGGCATTGCACCTGATGATGTGAACATCATTCCTTCTGAGGGTGGCGCGGCTGCGGTTGCGGCCTTTGAGTCTGGTGATGTTGCTATTGCGTGTGCGTTTGGTGGTTCGGTGCTGTCGATGCTTGATGCTGGCGGTATTCGTTTGAACACCGCAGCGGAGAAGGAAGCCATGGGCATCCGGGTGTTCGACATTGTGTCGATCCCAGCTGACTTCGGTGTTGCTTCTCCAGAGACGGTCACCGCCTTCCTGCAGCTGACTGAAGACGCGAACGCGGACTACAACACCGGCCGCGATATGGCGATGGAAGAGATCATTGCTGGTGCGGCGGGTATGGAACTTGAACCCACCCAGCAGCTGCTGGACCAGTTTGGCTTCCCTCCCTCGTCCACCCAGCTGGGCGATGAATGGATGGGCAAGACCGTTGCTGCGGTGATGCTTGAGCAGATGGAGTTCTTCCAGGAGCAGGGCGAAATCGACGAAGCACTCGGCGACTACTCCGGCTTCGTCAACACCAGCTTCATCGAGGGCGTTCGCTAGAGCACCTCGACCAGGGCACGTACAGACAATTGCTGCACCGGGGCAGGTTCGATCTTCATCGGACCTGCCCCGGCCGCGGCAGCACAAGAATTTGCAACAACAACAGCCGGTGAACGGCTGTGGGGGGTGAGGTGTCGGTGGCTCAGGATCGACAGGATCTAAAAGTCGAGAATCTCGGCATGATTTATCAGGTGCCAAATGGCGCCGAGGTGGAAGCACTGCAGGATGTGAGCTTCACCTTGGAAGAGGGCCGAATTCTCACCTTGCTGGGCCCATCGGGCTGCGGTAAAACCACGCTGCTCAACATCCTGGCCGGCTTCCTGGCCCCAACGTCAGGCACGGTTGCCCTCGGCAGCGACCGGATCACCGGACCGGGTCGCGAACGCGGCATGGTGTTTCAGCAGGGAGCGCTCTTTGAGTGGCTCAGCGTCAACGAGAACATCGGGTTTGGCAAGAGCACCCAGTACTCCCGAAGTACCCGACTCCGACGTTTTTTCCGTTCGCCGGGATCGCTGGCTGGTGGCCTGGCCGCGGCCGCAACGCTGGCGCTGCTCGTGGCGATCATGTGGATCATCGCCGGATGGCTTCCGCTGGGCGGCGTGGACGATGATGGCAATGCCACGGGGCTGGACGGCCCGTCCGGGTTGGTGGTGCAGGCCAAGAGCGACTTCATCTTTCCCGTCTCGCTTTCCTTCGGAACTGACGCAGCCGACGCCGCCCAGGTACAAGCCCAACACACCCGAATCGATGGGCAGCTGAACCGGGCGGCAGAAGATCTGCTTTCGCTCAACAAGGAAATCCAGGGCGGCACTGCCGAAGGGGACCCTGCGGATTTGGCCGAAGACGTGGCCGATCTGCGTGAGGACCTGCTGACGGCGCAGGACAGATTGGCTGACGCCCGCGCTGAGGTCGAAGCGCTGGGCGAAAAACCCAACACTGACTATGCGTTCTTCTGGCAGTACGCCACCAGCGCCGAGGACGGCGAGCAGGCCGCGCTCAAGCAGGTCATTGTCGGAACCATTCTTGGCATCCCGGTCCTGTTGCTGACGTTGTTTTCCATCGTTGCGCTCATCCTCAGCCTCTTTCTCACCCGATCTCGGCCGGAGGTACTCAAGCGGTTCCTGTTCTTCGTCGGCGCCGCGTTGCTCGCCTGGATCATCGCCTCACTGGCCCCCGACAGTGACATCGCCAGCTGGATCACCGTGCCCCTCACCCGCGTGGCCCGATGGGTTCGGTTCGTCGCCATCATTGGGGCCATCGGTGCCAGCATCGCCTGGCTGTTTGCCCCGGTGCTCAACGGTTGGCTTCGGGGGAGTCCCGAAGAGAAGGCCACGCTCGATTCCACCGAAGAGCTGCTGAGCATCGTGGGTCTTGAAGGCTTCGGCGACAAAGCGGTCTACGAGCTGTCCGGTGGCATGCAGCAGCGCGTGGCGCTGGCCCGCACCCTGGCCAACGACCCCGAGGTGGTGCTCATGGACGAGCCGCTGGGCGCGTTGGATGCTCTGACCCGCGAGAAGATGCAGGGCCTGATCCTGGATATCTGGGACAAGACGGGCAAGACCATCGTGCTGGTGACCCACAGTGTGGAAGAAGCGTTGTATCTGGGGGACCAGCTGTTTGTGATGGCGCCTCGACCGGGCCGGATCGAGCGGGTCTATGACCTGCCGTTCGCCAAGCGCGGTCTGACCGAAGATGCTCGGGAGCTGAAAAACTCGCCCGAGTTTGTGCAGAAGCGGGAAGAGATTCTCAGCATCATTTGGGAAATGGAAGAAGAGATCATGGGACGAGAGGGCTGAAGATGGTTGCTGGACCAACAATTGGAGACGGGCTGGGTCAGCTTGAGCTCAACCAGAAGACCCCACGGCCCTCACGCAGACGGGCCAACAACCGGGCCCGAAAGACGGTCACCTTTGGTGACGCGTCCGCGGTAGCCGGCAACTGGGTGGTGGGCATTGTCACCGTCGTTGTGCTGGTCTTCATCTGGTACCTGCTCACCAGGGTCTGGGGTATCCCGCAGGCCTTCCAGGACAATGCAGCGGCGCAGGGGTGGAACGACATTGAGTTGCTGGGCAACTGCGACGACGCCGACGACTGCTCCTATACCCAGATCCTGAATGCCCGAACCATGCCCGCTCCGTGGGATGTGGTCACCGCGTTTGGTGATCTCTGGTCCGAAGGTTTCCGCAACGTCGCTCTCTGGGATCACACCTGGTTCAGTCTGAAGCGGGTTTTCATGGGGCTGTCGCTGGGCGTGCTCATGGGCGTCCCGGTCGGTCTGGCCATGGGTCTTTCCAACACCCTCCGCGGGATGTTCGATCCCATTGTTGAGCTCCTGCGTCCGGTCCCGCCACTGGCTTTCATTGCGCTCATCATCGTGTGGTTCGGCATCTTCGAAACGTCCAAGGTGGCCATCCTGTTTTTCGCCGCCTTCTGGATCATGATCATCGCCGCCCGGGCCGGAGTCCAAGGCGTGCAGCTGTCCAAAGTGCACGCGGCCTATTCGCTGGGCGCATCCAAACCCACCATCCTCATGCGCGTGATCCTGCCCAACGCCCTGCCGGAGATCATCACCGGCCTGCGGGTATCGCTGGGCGTTTGCTGGGGCACCCTGGTGGCGGCGGAGATTGTGGCGGCAACTGAAGGTCTGGGCGCCATGACCTGGACCGCATCCAAGTTCCTTCGCATGGACGTCGTGGTGGCGGGCATCGTCATCATTGGTCTTATGGGCTTTGCGATGGACGTGCTGATGCGCAAGATCGAAGACCGACTCATTCCTTGGCGCGGCAAGGGCTGAATCGGTGGCATTGTTCGGACTGGCTCCGCTCCGCCAAAGCGTTCGGCACGCAGCCTTGAGGAGTGGTTGTGTCTGAGCAGGAGTCGATCCTGGGCCACTGGTACCAGCAGGCGGCGGCCCGCCCGATGCGGGTGGTGCTGGCGGATGCGGGCGACGAGCGCGCCGAGCAGGCCGCAGCGCGACTGAACGCCGAAGGGTTGGCCGTCGCAACGGTTGCCAGTGCCGAGTCGGCGGCCGCGGTCACCGATGAGAAATTGTGGGCCGCCATTGATGACCATCCGGGTTTTTCGAAGCGGCCCTTTGACCGGACGGACCCGCTGAATGCCGCCACGGTCCTTCTGGCCAGCGGGGACGTGGACGCCTGCGTGGCCGGGGCCAGCCGACCCACCGCCGACGTGCTCCGCGCTGCCATTCGCGTACTGGGAACCGCGCCGGGAATGGCGGCGGTGACCAGTTCGTTCTTTTTCATTCTCCCCGACAGGCAATCCATTGCCTATGGCGACTGCGGCGTGTTGCCCGACCCCGACGCCAAACAGTTGGCGTCGGTCGCTATTGCCACCGCCGCAACCTTTGCCGAGCTCAGCGGGGATGAACCCCGAGTGGCCATGCTCTCCTTCTCCACCAAAGGCAGCGCCCGCCACGCCCGGGTGGACAAGGTGGTCGAAGCAACCGCGATGGCCCAAGCCGCATCCCCGGACCTGATCATCGACGGCGAGTTGCAGTTTGACGCCGCATGGGTCGAGTCGGTGGCGAAGAAGAAGGCTCCGGACTCTCCGGTCGCCGGCTGCGCAAATGTCTTTGTGTTCCCCGATCTGGACTCGGGAAACATTGCCTACAAGATCACCGAACGACTGGGCGGAGCCAAGGCGTTCGGCCCGTTGTTGCAGGGCCTCGACGGCGTCATGCACGACTTGTCGCGTGGCGCCTCGGTGGATGACATCGTCAACGTGGCCGTCATCGCCGCAGTGCAGGCCCAGGCTCGCAAACCCGTCTAGGTTTTCCGCATGAGCGATACGACCAGATTCGACGTTGCCGTCGTCGGTGGCGGTCTCATCGGAAGCGCAGCTGCCCGGCACCTGGCCGAAGCCGGACACTCGGTTGCGGTCATCGCGGCCCCCGAGCCGAGCGATTGGACCACCAGCCCCGGCCCTTTCGCCAGCCACTACGACAGCGGTCGCATCACCCGGACCATGTCCATGGATCCGGTGTGGGCCGAACTGGCAGTTCGATCCATCGGCCGGTACGCCGACATCGAAGCCCGGTCCGGCATTCGCTTCCATGAACCTTTGGGCCTGGCATGGTTGGGCACCGGGATCGAACCCGCGGTCACCAACGCGATTGAACGCGGGGCCGCCGCCCGCATGGTGACCGCCGATTGGTTGGCCGAGACCTGTGGCATCGCCATGCCGCAGTTCGACGGCATGGAGGCGGCTTGGGAAGACGGTCCGGCGGGCGTGGTGAATCCTCGGCAGCTGGCCGCCGCGCAGCTGGCGCTGGCCGCCCAGGCCAACGCCACGGTGCACCGCACGGCGGCGTCGGGCCTTCGACCCGCCGACGGTGCGGTGGCGATTGTGGTTGGAACCGAGACCGTTGTTGCGGACCGGGTCCTGGTTGCCGCCGGCGCCTACACCGAACACCTGACCGGGGTGGATCTCCAGCTGGACCGGCAACTTCGCACCACGTTGCGCGTGGACATGGGGGAGATGCCCGGCTTGCCGTCGATCATCTGTGATCAGGTGGAGCATCCATACATCGGTGACATGTATGCCAACCCGCCGGTGACCTATCCAGACGGTCGCCGACTGTTCAAGATTGGCTGTGAGATTGTGGATCCGCCCCGAGCCGAAGGGGTGGCTGACATTACCGCCTGGTTCGGTACCGGTGGCGACCCCGAAGAAGCAGCGGCGTTGTTGGAGACGACTCGAACCATCCTGCCCAACGCCGTCATGAGCTCCTGGGACACCGTGCCCTGCGTGATCACTCGCACCGCGCGTCGGTACCCACTGATTGGTTGGGTCGACGACCGCGTCGCCATCGCCACCGGCGGTAACGGTTCGGCCGCAAAATGCTCCGATGAACTCGGCCGTCTGGCGTCGGAGCTGTTCAGCGCCGAAGGCTGGATGGATACCGCTCTCGGTGCGGCAACGTTCGCTCCCGGGTGAGACATATTGTGGCGTTCACCGTCGCGGTGCGTCGGTCGTTAAAGTGCGGCCATGGCCATCACTGTTTCGACCCCTGCTGATCCGTCGCTGCTGTCAGGAGTAGCGGCGGCGCTCATTGACGCGGCTCGGGATTTCGTTCTCGATCCACCCGCAGCCGAATCCGCCGTGGTGCAGCTGGGCTCACCCGGCCAGATCCGGGATGCCTTTGCGGCGGTAGCGCCGCTGGATCTGGCGGCCACGGTGGAGGCTCAGCCCGCCGATGTGATGGCGGACCTGGCGCAGTTGGTGATCGACTGGTCAGTGCACACCAGCCATCCGCGCTTCTTCAATCAGAACTTTGCCGGCCCTGATCCGGTGGCGGTGGCCGGAGACTGGTTGGCCAGCGCCCTGAATACGACCAACGCCACCTTCGAGGCGGCCCCGGTGTTCACGCTCATGGAGCGCGCCGTGCTTCGCAAGCTGGCCGACGTTGCTGGTTGGCCCGCCTATCCGGCCGAGACCCTGGCTCCGGGGCTCTTTGCGCCGGGTGGATCCACGGGCACCCTCTATGCCCTCCAGTTGGCCCGGCATCGCCATCAACCGGACCTGGTGCGGGTGGGCGCCGGTCCTGATCGCCTGGTGCTGTTTGTTTCTGACACCGGCCACTACGCCGCGGTGAAGTCAGCCGCATTGTTGGGGCTCGGTATGGACGCGGTCATCAAGGTGGCAACCACCCCGGACGGCGTGATGATTCCGAGCGCGCTGCAGACCGCTATTGCCAAAGCGGTGGCCGATGGGCACACGCCATTCTGTGTGATCGGTACCGCGGGTACCACCGTCACCTCGGCTTTCGACCCATTGGATCAGCTCGCCGACGTCTGTGACGCCCATGGTCTGTGGCTGCACGTGGACGGCGCGTGGGGCGGCTCCGCGCTGTTCTCGCCAGCGCAGCGTCATCGATTGGCCGGGATTGAGCGAGCTGACTCCTTCGTCTGGAACCTGCACAAGATGATGGGCATGACCCAGCAGTGTTCGGCGCTGCTGGTAAAGGACCCCGGCCAGCTTGGACCATGCTTCGCCACCGGCGCCGACTACATCTTTCAGCCGGACAAGTTGTACGCCGATGAAGACTCCGGTGATCGTCACTTCCAATGTGCTCGTCGGGTGGACGTGCTGAAGCTGTGGCTGTCGTGGCAGGCCTACGGCGACCAGGGATTTGCCGACCGGATCGACCAGGCTGTCGCTCGGGCTGACCACACCCGGGCGCGTATTGCGGCGAGCGATGGGGCTTTTGTTGAAGTTGCCGGCGAGTTCACCAACGTGGTGTTCATCTGGGTGCCTCCTGAACTTCGACCGTTCCGTCTGGAAGCGATGTCCGAAGCCGCACGGGACCAGCTGCACGGCCTGGCCCCGCAGATCAAGGCGCGGCTTCAACAAGCCGGTACCGCCATGCTCGGCTATCAGCCAGTCCATGGCCTCAACACCTTTCGCCTGCTGTTCATGAACCCAAAGGTGACAGACGCCGACGTGGACGCAACCTTGGAGGCGCTGGATGCGGCGGGCGCAGCCGCGCTCGATCATGAGTCCTGATCGCAAACCGGGATCGCTTCGGACCCAACCGATACAGTCCCGGGCCGAGGCCCGGGTAGCGGCCATTGTTGCGGGGGTCGATGCGGTCATCGTGGCCGACGGGATTGATAGTTTGACCACCACTCGCGTGGCTCGCGCGGCAGGGGTGAGCGTTGGTTCGGTGTATCGCTATTTCCCGGACATCACCGCGCTGTTGGAGGAGTACATCGAGCGCTACCGTGCGGCGCTGGCAGAGCAGGCGGCGGCGTTTCTGGAAGACCCTCCAACGCTGGACGATGTCGAAGCGGTCTCCGCGGCGCTGATCCAACGAAGCGCTGACATGCTGTTGAAGTTTCCTGCGTTTGCCCTGGTCCGGCTGTGGCGCTATCCCGATTCCGGCGAGCTGCTGGCCGCTCCGATTCGGCAGCAGGAGACCGCAATGATCAAGCTGTTGCTGACCAGCGACCCGATGTTGAGTCCGGCCGAGAATGACGTCGACCGCGTTACCGACATGCTCATCGAGACATCGATGACCCTCCTGGCACTGGCGCCTCGTGAGCCCGAAGAGCGGGCGGTCTATGTCGCCGACGTGGTGACCATGATCTCGGCGTTCATTCGGGCCAAGGCGGCCACCACCGGTTGACGCTTCCCCGTTTCGAGTGACCGATGTTCCTGGTCGACGGTGGTTGGTGAGCCCTGGTAACGGGGCGGGCGGTGGCGGCGGCGACTGGTCGGTAGTGGGTCAGTTTGAAAATATCGGGGCGAGCAACCTCGATTGGTCGTTGTGTCGCCGACGGCGACAGGAGCTTCGTCTAGTCTCGTCGACGTGCCTGAGGTCAACTTTCCGGTATCCAGCCTGGGTAAAGATTGGTCCGCTTGGCTGAAGCCGATACTAAAGACCGGAGCGGCGCGTCTTGTAAAGAAAACACGGAAGGGCAAGGGCTACCCGGTCCTCAAGTGCAACTCTGAATGCAAGTGCATGCTGTCAATTCCCTTGACCCCAAGCGGTGCGCGGACTCTGCGGAACAAGCAAAAGGCCGTAGGGCGTTGGGACTGCATGCGGGAAGATAAGCCGGAGCCTAAGGGTTAGTATTGAATCATGAACGACTTTGTGGTTGAAGTGGCAGGCGAGCTGACGTGCTCGGACACGGCCTGTCACGAGTATGTCGAAGAACTTCTCGTTGACATGGTTGTAGCGATGAATGAGCGCGGCTACGACGAAGCGTCTTTCGGGGCTGAGTTTGGCCTGAACCGATTCACCGGCACCTTCATCGTCACCGCTCAGTCCGAGGATGAGGGCCGCAAGGTCGCCCGCTACCTGCTGGATCAGATCTGCGAAGAGTGCCGCGGTGATTACGAAGACGACAACGGCGAAGTCATCGTGCAAGGCGATGTGAAGATCGAGGTGGGCGAACACCTGATTGCGTGGAACACGATGCACCTCGCGCTCGCCTAATCCAGCAATCCAGCGATATCAGTGAGGGAGCACATCCGGTCGGACTTGCCTGCTGCCATTGCGGGGGTGGTCTTCGCCCCGTCGTTGGCTTTGTTAAGCGTCTCGTGCGGGCGTCCGAAATTGTAGTGCATGTAATGCAAACTCACGGCGTGGGTCAGGTTCTCGACCTTCTTGGAGAACCCGTTTTTGAGTCGAGTAAAGCGTCGCATTCCCATTCGCATGGTGAGGTTCTGTCGCTCGACATACGACGTTGAGATGTGGTCGCGGTCGGGCTTGCCGGACTGGACCTTGATCTCGGTGACGGTGCAGTTCTTTGCAGGCGAGTACTTGCGGGCTTCGTCGCGGGTCGGGTCGGAGTATTCCTTGATGATCTGGGCGAAGTCGATGTGCTCGCCCCACAACGCGTCCACGACTCGCGGGTAGGCACCGAAACCATCGGCCGAGAGTTCGATGCGCTGACCGGGAAGCAACCGAGTTTGCAGGTCACGCAGGAACACGTAGCAGTCGCCTTGGGTGCGCTCACCCACCAGCCAGGACGGCACCAGCTTCGTGTCCGCGTCGATCGCAGTCCACGTCCACACGTCGCCGTAGCCGTAGGTGCCTTGGTGCTCATCGGGGATGTTCTTTTGCTTGGAGTAGCAGAACGACCAGATCTCGTCGCACTCGACGCGCTTTGTGTTGAGGTCGGTCAAGGCTGCGTCTTGGAAGTCGGCGCAAGCCTCGCCCAAGATCGACCAGCAGTTTCGTCACCGTGTTCTTGCTGGTGCCCGTGACGCGTGCGGTGGGCACGAAGGCTCATGCCTTCGGTGAGGCATCCCACCATCTGTCCACGTCGTTCTGTGCTCAACCGGTTGCCCATACTGACCCGCAAGCCAAGAACTCAGCTCCCCGGGAGACGCCTCCAAAGACTTCGCCAGCTCAACATCATCGATGCCAGCACATTGCGCTGTGCGCCAAGCTTCGAAGGCCGATGCAAACTCGTCGTCGTCTTCCATGACTCCAAGGGTACGGCAACCCGACCAACCAAGTCACCCGGCTCAGAGTTCAAAATCACCGCACTACCGGCTGGTCCTTCGGCGTTCTAATGTGGCCCGATGGGGATGACCTTTGACCAGGCCTGTGCGCAGATTTGCGGCGACGGCTCCATGTTTGAGATCGGCGAAGCCGAGGTCCGGGGGCAAAGGACCAAAGTCTTCAAGAACGCGCCACCCAATGTGCGAAGCCTGTTTGCGCTGGCGGCCGGTCACGCGGACAAGGAGTTCGTTGTCTATGAGGACGAGCGCATCACCATGGGCCAGATGTTGGAGACCGCCGCCCAGATTGGCCACGCGATGGTCAACGTCTTCGACGTGACCAAGGGAGACCGGGTGGCCATCGCCATGCGCAACTTCCCCGAGTGGTTGGCGGCGTACGCCGCGATAGTCCAGGTGGGCGCGGTGGTCGTGCCGATGAACGCCTGGTGGAAGACCGATGAGCTGGTCTACGCGGTCAATGACTCCGGCGCGAAGGTCGTGTTCGTCGACGATGATCGGTTGGCTCGCCTGCGGGCGGCGACGGCCGGCGCCATCGGTGTCACCGCCATCCTGGTACGGGGCGACGAGACCCGCGCGGGCGGCGACGATGCCATGCCGGTCGTCAGACTCGAGGATGTCCTGGTTCCCGGCGCCACCCTCCCGGAGGTGGAGATCGACCCGGACGACAACCTCTCCATCCTGTACACCTCAGGCACCACCGGCTTCCCGAAGGGGGCAACCAGCAGTCACCGCGCAGTCCTCAACGCGTTGATGGCGTTCTCGGCCCGAGCGCAGGTGGGCGCCCTGGTGGATCCGGTTGAACCGGAGCCAAGCGAGGAGCCGGTGCGCACCTGTTTCATTCTGTGCATCCCGCTGTTTCACGTGACCGGCCTGGTGCCGGTGATGCTCGGTTCGTTCCTCTCCGGGTCCAAGCTGGTGATCATGTACAAGTGGGAAGCCAACCGAGCCCTCGAACTCATTGAGCGGGAGAAGGTCACCAACTTCGTGGCCGTGCCCACCATGAGTTGGGACCTGCTGGAGGCCGAGACCTTTGACCAGCGCAATACCTCCACGCTCAAGTCGGTGGGCGGCGGTGGTGCGCCGATGCCGGCGGAGCTCGTGCAGCGCATTGAGGACAACTTCTCCAAGGGGCGTCCGGGCCTTGGTTATGGCATGACCGAAACCAATGCCTATGGACCGCAGAACGCGGGCGACTCATTCGTCGCCAATCCCACATCCTCGGGTCGTTGTGTCCCGGTGATGGACGTGCGGGTCACCGATCCCGACGGCAACGAATTGCCGACCGGCGAGACCGGCGAGATCTGGTTCCGTGGTCCCATGTTGATCAGCGAGTACTGGAACAAGCCGGAGGCCACCGCTGAAACCATTCAGGACGGGTGGCTGCGCAGCGGCGATCTGGGACGGCTCGATGCCGAAGGCAACATCTACATCAGCGACCGCGTCAAGGACATGGTGCTGCGAGGCGGCGAGAACATCTATTGCGCCGAAGTGGAATCGGTGATCTATGAGCACCCAGCGGTGTACGAAGCTTCGGTGTACGGCATCCCGCATGAACGGCTGGGGGAGACGGTGGGCGCCCACGTGATGGTCAAGCCGGGCGAGACGGTGGACGTCGATGAGCTGCAGGTCTTCCTGGGCGAACGAATGGCCGGCTTCAAGGTTCCCGAAACCATCACCATTGTGACCGAGCCGTTGCCGCGGAATGCCTCCGGCAAGATCCTCAAGCGGGAGCTTCGCGAGAGCTTCTCGTGATGCGGGCCTCGTGATTTGCGTTTTCACCGCCCGCCGGGTTGTCACCGGATGGTCGGTGGTGCCGACAGCCACCGCGGTGGCCGTGGACGACGGTCGCATCGTGGCGGTGGGGTCGTTGGCCGAAGTGACGGAGACTCTCGGTGCCGAGCCGTTCCACATCGATGAGACCTTTGCGCAACAGGTCATGCTGCCGGGGCTCATCGATCAGCATCTGCATCCCATCCTTGGCGCCACGACGTTGGCCACCGAGGTGATTGCCACCGAAGACTGGGTGCTGCCTCGGCGGACCTTTCCGGCCGCGCACAGCCACGACGAATACGTGGCCCGACTGGTGGCCGCCAACGGTCGGATGATCGCGGCCGGTGAGGACGACACCGAGTGGCTCTTCAGCTGGGGGTACCACCAGCAGTGGCATGGAACACTCAGTCGACAGATTCTGGATGGGATCAGTTCCACCCGCCCGATCGGCGTCTGGCAGCGGTCATGCCACGAGTTCTACATGAACAGCGCGGCGCTGGAGATTCTGGGGATCACCCAGGACACGCTGCCTGCTGACCCGGCCATTCGTTCCACCATCGACCTGGATCGCGGCCACTTCTGGGAGCGCGGCTTCTTCACCCTGGGGTTCCGCAGCGTGGGGCAGTACCTGTTCAGCGAATCTCGTCTGCGGTCCGGTTTGGCTCAGATGGTTGAATACCTTCATCACAACGGCGTGACCGCGTTCAATGAACCGGGTGCGGTGCTGGCGCGGGGCGCGTGGAAGATGTATGAAGAAGTCCTCGGCGCCGACGATGTTCCCTTCTACAGCTTCTTCCTGACCGATGGTCGAGGGCCCGCGGAGGCTGGCTCGACCCGAGAAGAGGCGATGGCTCGCGCGGCGCACGATCTGGCCCGATCGCCCAAAGGCAAAGTTCGCTTCTTTGGCAAACAGGTCAAGCTCTTCGCCGATGGCGCCATCATCAGTCAGCTGATGCAGATGCGGGACCCGTATCTGGATGCCAACGGCCAACCCAATCCTGATCATCACGGCGAATGGTTGATGCCGCCCGAGGTATTCGCCGAGCGCTTCCGCTGGTACTGGGAGGACGGCTACCAGATCCACATCCACGTCAACGGCGACCTGGGACTTGACCTGGTGCTGGACACCCTTGATGGGTGCATGGCCGACCACCCCCGCCAAGATCACCGGACCGTGCTGGTCCACTTTGCCAACTCCACCGAATCCCAGATTGATCGCGTCGCTCGCCTCGGTGCCATCGTGAGCGCCAACCCGTATTACCCGGTGGGCTTTGCCGACAAGTTTGGTGAGGTCGGCCTCGGCCCGGAGCGGGCTGATCTGATGGTGCGCAGTGCGTCGGTCATTCAGCGGAAGATTCCGTTGTCGTTCCATTCCGATCTGCCGATGGGTCGGAGCGACCCGCTGGGCATGATGTCGCATGCGGTCAATCGGGTGACGGCATCGGGTCGCGTTGCCGCTCCGGCGCAGCGGATCAGCAACGAGGCGGCGTTTCGGGCAGTGACACTGGATGCGGCGCAGAGTTGGCAGATGGAGACGGAGTTGGGGAGTATCGAACCGGGAAAGATCGCCAACTTCACCATTGTTGACGAAGACCCGCTGGAGGTCGACGGTGCTTCTTTGGAGACGATCGACGTGCTGGGTACGGTCTTTGAAGGCCGCTGGTTTCCGGTGGCCGAAGACGCGCCCCGCCGGGTCGGCGTGGCCGAGGCTCGCACTTCCGGTGCCCCATTGGTCCCAGGCACCTCACACCCCTTTCGGTGCCAGCAACCGAAGGACCACGAGGGCTGCGAATGCATCTGCAGTGTGGCCCGCGAAGCCATGAAGATCGTCGCCGACCTCCACCGACCTGCGGCCTGAGCGACAGAGGAACTCGTTCAAGCGCAAGAGCCGAATGCCAGCACCGCGGCCGTCCCGACGTCAATGCCGCACGACTGACCGATCGCCTTCGTCGAGCTCGTGACCTCGACATTGCCCACAACGTGCGCTGAGGTCATAGGTGACAAAGCGCAGGCACTGCCGACACAGGACGCGGTGTTCGCGGAGCTGCCCGCTTCTCCACGAGTACGCAGGACCAGAGGATGGTTGAGGGCCGACCTGACCAGTCGCCCTCGCCAAGGTTGGGTAGGGGTTCATAGGGACCATGGTGCGGGACCGCAAGGATCGTCAGGAGGGTCAAAGGTCCCAAAAGGTCCCGCGCGAGCCAAACGGATCCATGTGTGCCGATGTCGCCGCCCAACAGTGACTGACCCCGGCCTCCAGGGGATCCGTCGGAGCGGCAGGCCGGCTATCGCTCGGTCCCGCAGGGGGAGGCTCACGGATCCCGGAGAGGTCCGAGGTCGTGGGTCGATTCTGCAACGAACTGTCGACTGGTGGTAGGGACCTTTGTCACCCTTGTCACCTTTGTCACCTTTGGTCACCCTTGTCACCCTTGTCACCCAGGTCACGTGAGGACCGAAGGCCCTGTTGGCGCAGCCGGTGGTGCGGAAGCCTTGCAGCAGTCAGCCGAACAGGGAGATGATCATGACAGTCACCACCGACACTCGACCGCTCGAGGTGGTCGTGGACGAGACGCCGGGGGTGGTCCACGCCCCCGACCAGGCGCACGGTTCTGATCGGGGAATGTGGGCGTGGACCGTGCTGCGGCTCCTGCTCGGGTTCACGTTTTTGTGGGCTTTCCTCGATAAGTTCTTCGGCCTCGGATTTGCGACCTGCCGCGCCGAGTCCTCCGACATCGACTACCTGTGTGATGCAGCCATGGTCAAGGGCGGCTCTCCCACCTGGGGATTTCTGACCTTTGGAACGGTCGACAGCAAGACCGGCAACCTGTTCGATTGGATGGCATCAAGCGGTCCCGACAGCATTGGCCTGGCCGACGTTGGCTTCATGGCGGCGCTGCTGCTCGGTGGACTTGCGCTGTTGCTGGGCGTCGGCGTTCGTACCGCAGCAATCGGCGGCGCCATTCTCATCTTCTTCATGTACCTGGCGGGCGACGTGTGGCCGACCAACAATCCGTTGGTCGACAGTCACATGATTGAGACCGTCGCCTTCCTGGGCATCGCAACCGTTGGTGCCGGACCATTCAGTCTTCGCAACTGGGCACACGACAAACTCGGGGTGCTGGGCCGGATTCCGTAAAGAAGGCCGATCTCGATCACCACCAGAAATCGGTGAGTATGAGAAGCTCAGAACGAGGACGGTCTCACCATGCAAACGCATCGATCCAGAGTTATTGTCGGCGTGGCCATGGTCGCGATTGTCACCGCGGTCGGCGCGCTGTGGTACGGCTTCGTTGAGGGGTTTGATCCGGTTGATGCGCTCTACCAGTCAGTCATCACGGTGTCGACCGTTGGGTTCGGTGAGGTCCAACCGCTCGACCAGAGCGGGCGCATGTTCACCATCGTGCTCATCATCTTCGGGGTGGGCGCCATCGGTTTTGCTCTGGCTGGCCTCGTCGAACTGTTGCTCGAATCCGCTCTGGAGCGGATTATGTCTCGTAGGGAGGGGCGAACATTGGATCGCCTGTCGGATCATCTTCTCATCTGCGGCTTCGGGCGCACGGGCCAGTCCGTTGCGGACATGGTGCCGGACGCGGAGCACGTGGGCGTCATCGAACTCGACGCCGAACGATGCAGCGCGGCCGACCGGTCCGGTTTCGTCTTTCTGGAAGGGGACTGCACCGCGGACGAGGTTCTGGAGCGAGCCGGGGTGAGTCGCGCTCGAGCGATCATCATTTGTCTGACCTCGGACAGCGATGCCATTTCGACGGTCCTGTCGGCACGAGCCGCCAACCCGGACCTTCGAATCATCGTCCGCGCGCACGACGTGCAGACCTTGTCGAAGCTTGAGCTCGCCGGTGCCGATCGAGTCGTGTCCTCCACCGACATGGCCGCACGACGCCTGGTCGCAGACACCTTCCACCCCGAACTGACCTGGTTCCTGGACAATGCGCTCCACAACGCCACGTCTGAACTGACAATGCGGGCCATTCGGGTACCCGCCAACCGACCGAACAGCGATCTCCGCATCGCGGACCTGGAACAGACCGGTGGTGTGCGGGTGATCGGCGTCCAACAACCAAGCGGCGAACTCACCGCCATCGACAAGGCGGCCCCGCTTCCGGATGGCCTCCTGTTCGTGGCGGGAACAGCGGCAGAGCTGACTGCGCTCGCCACTCGGATCGAGCAGTAGATCAAACAGCAGGGCCGAGCGTGACCAATGTCGCCTCCGAGGCGACATCGGCTTCATTTCACGGTTTCAGTTCCAGCGGAATGCCCTGATTGCGACCGCACCACAGGCGAGGGTCCAAGCCGCCAGGACGACCATGTTGTTGGTCTGGGGTGTGTTGCCGATCCAGCTGTCGGCCAGCGACTCCACAGCTGCGCCGGCTGGTGTGTAGCCACTGATCGTCTGGATGGCTTCGGGCATGACTTGGATCTCGCCACCGTTCGGTTTGACCCCGGTGACCTCGGGGAGGTTGCGGAGAGAGTCTTCATCGATACTCGCCAATGTTCTGCTGACCGGCCTCGAACACTTCCAGCTCAATTCCGTTGACGGGAATCAATGTGGGCTTGGGGAATTCCGTGTGGTCGTACACGGCGTCAGCTTTCGAGATGGAGCTGGCCGTCGATGATCGTGCCGGTGAGTTTGACGAGGGAGTCGGTCCACGCGGTCGCTGCTTTGGTCCGAAGCGATTCGCCGAACAGTCCCTCCAGATCAGCCGTCGCATCCCCAACCACGGCGATCCTTGACCCGCCGCATTGCGGAGGATCCGATTCGGCCAGGACGGAACAGAGCCGCAACGCCCCGTCGACCGCCACCGCGAAACCTTCGACCGTGTGAGTGTCAGCGTCGCTGATCGTCAGTGCGGCATCGACGGTCAGCGGCCCCGATGAGCTCACACCGCTGTCACGGTCACTCCCGCATGCCGCGGTGATGAGGATCAACAGGGCGAGGATCAGAACCGCCGGGTGACGGCGCAGCGGTCGTCCTGTCTTGTCAGTTTGTGCTTTCTTGGTGGCCATTTCATTTCTCCTTTTCGATTTGATGATTCAGGGGTCGATGCGAGTGGTGACGGCAGTGCCGACGGCGAGCGCGGCGAACGCGTATCCGGCGAAGATCAGCGCGGTGATCGGGCGGTCGAAGGCGATGCGTTCGCCGTCGTCGACAAACTGGAGCATTCCGTTGCCGGCGACGAACGGCATGAATCGCGCCACGCGTTCCGGGGTAAAGACGCCGACCAGGCTTTCGATGACGAGCCACCAGACGAGGATGCCGGAGATGGCGGCAGCACTATGGCGGGCAATGAGACCGATGCCGAGTCCAAGGACTCCCGCGAGTACTGCGAACCCGGTGGCCCATGCGATGGTGGTTGGGATGGCCGAGGCATCGCCGACTCCGGCACCACCGATGGCCGCACCACCCGCCCCTGCAGCCAGACCGGCGAGCCCGAGCAACGCGGTGTGGGCCACGGTCACGGCGGTCTTTCCGGCCACAACGACCGCTCGGCGAGGTTCCGCCGCAAACGTGTGCTGCGTTGTGCGGTGTTCGGCTTCGCTGGTGTAGATGAGGATGCCGCTGACGGCGGCGAAGACTGCGGTGAATACTGCGGAGAACCCGAATATGTTCGCCACGGTGATTTCCTGGTCGGTGACGAATTGGGCGACCATGAAAGATGCCATGCCGCCGACGAGCACCGTGAGTGCTGTGATCACTCTTGGGGCGCGGGTCGTGGCGAGCTTGATGCGCTCGCTGCGCCACGCGGCGCGAATTCGTCCGGGGCTGGCGGACGGTGTCGTCGGTGTCGTCGGTGTCGTCGGTGTCGTCGGTGCCGCCGGGTGTCGACGACGTGGCGCGGAGATCCTTGCGGAGGCTGGGGTGTCGATGGATGGGGTATCGAGTGTTGTGGTCATGGAAGCTCCAATCAGGCCGCGGTGAACTCGACCGCGTCGTGGGTCAGGTCGACAAGGAGGTCTTCAAGCGAAGCCCGCTCGTCCACCAGTTCGTCGAGTCGGATGTGATGGTCAAGGGCCAACTGGGCGACCGTGGCTCGGTTAGCGCCGGTCACGGTGAGCCGGCCACGCTGGCCTGAGTCGGCGACATCAATGCCCTCGCTGCGCAGCAGCACGGTCAGCTCCGCTTCCTGGGACGTCTCAACCCGGACCGACGTCTGCGCGCGGTCAACGATCTCATTCACTGGCGCCGCCGCGAGGAGCCGGCCGGCGCCGATCACGACGAGCTCGTCAGCAAAGAGGGAGAGCTCGGCGATGAGATGGCTGGACACCAGCACGGCGCCACCACGGTCGGCGTAGTCGCGCAGATACCCGCGCAGCCAGCGGATTCCGTCCGGGTCAAGGCCGTTGGCCGGCTCGTCCAGCAGCAACGTCTCTGGTTCTCCCAGCAGCGCGCCGGCGAGCGCCAGTCGTTGCCGCATCCCGAGCGAGAATCCACCGACCCGTTTATCGGCCACGGAGACGATGCCGACTTCGGCGAGAACGTCGCCCACTCGGGACCTCGGAAGCCTGCTCGCCGCACACATGGCATCGAGGTGGCTGCGGGCGGTGCGACCCGGGTGGGCAGATGCATCGAGGGCCGCACCGATGGTGGTGACCGGCCGCGTGAGCCGGTGATACGGGGTGTGGTCGTACAAGACCTCGCCGGTATCGGGTCGGGTCAGGCCGACCATCATCCGCATGGTCGTGGACTTGCCGGAACCGTTGGGGCCGACAAAGCCGGTGACTGCGCCGGGCCGAACCGTGAAGGACAGGTTGTCGACGGCCCGACGGTCGCCGTAGGTCTTGGTTAGAGCGTTGACGGTGATCATCGGGTCACCCCACCAGCGGGTGCGGCGGTTGGATTACGGAGTAGTTCAATGCCGGTCCAGGCGAACCAGGCGATCGAACCAAGCCCGAACACCATGCCAACGTCGGACAGTCCGGGAACGACGGTGATGAGTGCGGATACGGCGCTGACGATGCCAAGGAGGTTCAGTCCGGTTGGAAGGCGGCCGGTTCCCCAGGCGGCCAGACTGACGAGCAGGATCCACATGCCGCCGACAAGCTCGTTGCCCCCGCCGAGGCCGTCGGCGACGGTGGCGATGCTCCGCCACAAGGATTCGGCGGGGCCGGGGTCGGTCTCATGGAGGTCGGCAACCGCAGTTATGCCGATGTTGTGGAGCATGCCCGTGGCGAACATGAGCCCCGCCCAGATGTAGGCGAAGACGGCGCCGATATCGGCGAGTTGGGGGTTGACGCCGGCGAGGCGTTTGTGCAGTTCGCGGGCGAGCGGAATGATGGCCACGCCGAAGACGAGGAACATGACGAGGTACCAGGCGAACAGCGTCGACTGATTGCTGACGAGGAACTCGACGGACTCGGCGGCGGTCGCGTCTTCGGCGGTGTAGTCACTCAGGCTCGTGAGAAGCAACACGATGGCGAAGACGAACGCTGCGGCAGCAACCAGGGCGCCGACGGCGCCGGCCCGTGAGGTTGGGACTGGCGTTCGAGAGCGGCCCGGGTTGATCCCGGTGTCGGGGTGGGGGTGCATGTCGGTGGTCATGGTGGCCTTTCAGGTTGGTGTGCGGTTAGGGAGCGTTTTCGTTCGCCAGCGTGATGCTGATGATCTCGATCGCCAGAGACGTGAGTTGGTTGATCACGCCGTTGAGATGAGAGGAGTCGCGGATCTCACCGACGAGGACCGTGTTTCGGTCCGCGGTGATGTCGATGGCGAAGTCGTCGTCGAACAAGCCGAGCATGCGGTTGCTTGCGTGGCCTTTGATGACGAATTCGTAGGTGTCCGGGTGGTTCATGCCATCACTGTCCACCGGCATCGGGTGAGCCGTCTTCGCTCGCCGAGCAATCTCACCCGGGTGAGAATCGACCAGAAAGCAACCCCTATGGCCCGATTACACCAATATTGGTAGAATGGCACATGGAAGCGGACGTCAGACGGGCTCTGGTAGCGACGAAACTGACTCCCCCAACCCTGCCCAGTCAGCTCGTCCAGCGATCCAGGCTCAACGAGATCCTCGACGCTGCGGCCGACGAGCCCAACGTCGGAGTTGTGCTGGTTAGCGCCCCGGCCGGGTCGGGAAAATCCACATTGATCGCCGGATGGCAACAGCAACGAGCTGATTGCGCATGGATGCAAGCCGATAAGGCCGACCGCGATCCCGCACGATTCTGGGCCCATGTGGTTGCGGCACTGTCAGGCGTCGTTCCCGGCGTCGCGCCGGTCGCGGAACCCGCCGTACCCACATCAGGAGCGGTCTTTGAGCCACTGCTGGAACGAATCACCAACGAGCTTGCCGGATCACCTCCGGTCGTCCTGGTGATCGACGACTATCACCTGATCGCCAGCTCAGCGGTTGACGAAGGCATCGAGCGACTGATCGAGCTTGCGCCGCCGTCGCTTCTGCTGGTGTTGTCCACCCGTTTCGATCCGTCGCTGCACCTCTCCCGGCTCCGCGTGCGGTCACAGCTCGTCGAGATCCGCGCCGAGACACTGAAGTTCGCGCCGGCCGAAGCCCGGCTGCTTCTGGGCGACAAAGGAATCACTGATCCCCAAGCGGCCGCGTTGTGTGAGCGCGCCGAGGGATGGGCGGCCGGGCTTGTGCTCGCCGGATTGTCGCTCGACGGAACCGACGACCTCGACGCCTTTGTCGAAGCGTTCCAGGGCAATGACCGCCTCGTCGTCGACTATCTCACCGACGAGTTCCTGGCGGGGATACACGAGTCAGACCACGACCGTCTGCTCCAAACTGCGATCCTCGACCGGATGTGCGGACCTCTTCTGGACGCCGTGTGTGACACCACCGACGGAACGAGATGGCTCCGCGAAACCGCGGCGACCAACCAGCTCCTTATCGGACTCGACAGCACCGGGACCTGGTTCCGTTACCACCACCTCTTTGAAGACGTCCTGCGGCTCGAAGCCAAACACAAGAAGCTCCTCGACCCGGCCGAGTCCCACCGCAGAGCCGCCCGCTGGCACCACAAAAACGGCAGCCCCCATGACGCCGTCGAGCACTACCTGGCGGCCGGTGACCATGAAACTGCGGCCGACCTCATCTACGACGAAGCGACCGAGCTGATGAGTCGCGGGCAGCTGAGGACTCTCGCCGACCAGATCGCCCGGCTCGGAGCGGTAGCCGCACGCCACGCTGGAGCGATCATCGTCCAAGGCTGGATCAGTCTCCTCACTGGACGGGTCGCCGAAGCACACCGCTGCCTCGAACAGGCCCGAACACTCAACCCCAACGAAGACGAGTCCGGACTGATCGTCGCCCTGGCCATCATGACCAACATCGGCACCGGGAACGTCGCACAAGCCCTCGCCGAAGCCCGAGCGGCGGGCAACCCACTCGAATCCACCCAGGCCATGACCCTCGGCGGCGCCCACGTCTGGGCCGGCTCCTTCGACGAGGCTCGACCGTTCCTCGAACAGGCCGAACGGCTGGCACCCTCGGAGGGTCACGCCTTTGTGCAGGCGGTCAATCCGATCTTCTCCGCAATCGCCAACATCGAAACCAACGCAACCCAAGCCGCCCACTGCGACGCCACCCAGGCCATCAACGCGGCCCGCAATTTCGGGCTGAGTGATTTTGCCTCAACCGCAGCGGCCCACAGCGTCCTCGCTCGCACCCTCAAAGACCCGGAAGCAGCCATCGCCGCGGCCCGGCGAGGCGTGACCGTCGCCCGACGGTCCCCCGGAAAGATCATGTTTGCCTACGCGCTCACCTGCGCCGGAGATGTCCTGTGCCACCACCACCACCCAGAAGGACCCGACCTCGTCGCTGAGGCTCGGTCAATCATCGACCAGTGCGCCGATCCCGGAATAGCGGGCCGCTACCTCTCCCGAGTCGAAAGCCGCCATCAACTCGGCACCTCGGCGTTGCCGACATCACAGCCCATCGCAGATCTCACCGACCGTGAACATGCGGTGCTTCGGTACCTGCCCGCACCAATGTCACAGCGAGAAATCGCTCAAGAGCTGTATGTCTCACTGAACACGGTGAAGACTCACTGCCAGGCGATCTATCGCAAGCTCGGCGTCGGTGACCGCAAAGCCGCAGTCCAAGCCGCCCGCGACGCCAGCCTCCTGTGACTGTCGAAAACCACTCGCTCATCTTCTTCGCAACCGGGCTCAGGCCGCGATCGCCGTTGCGAGCAGGAACCCGGGATGATCCGGCCATGGCCCACTCGTTCGGCCTGCCATCGAAGGAGCTTGACATATACTGCGATATCGTATTAACTATTACGAGATCGTACTTTATTTCGGACGGGAATCATGACTCTCCAACACTCTTCACCACACCCAGCGGAACAGGCTGATGACAAGGCCCTGAGCTCACGCCGCGAATTGTTGATGCGTTCACTCCGATCCTGGCAATTCTGGATACCGAGCGCGGCGGTGTTTCTCGTATTCGCTGCGATCTTCTTTCAGTCGTCAGCGCCATTCTCGATCTCCGAAGTGGAATCCGCCTGTGGGCAGGCGCCACCCGACGTTCAGTACTTCACCAGTGGCGACGACGTCTCAGGATTTCTCGATGCCTGCGGTGCGGAAGGGAGAGCGGCCTATCGAAACATGCAGATCGCTGATCTGTTGTATCCCGCCGTGTACGGCCTCTTTTTCGCTTCATCGCTGGCGCTGAGCCTCGCCAAAACCTCAGTGAGCAGTCGCTGGGTTTCACGAGCGGTCGCACTTCCCTTCGTGGGTGCCGGGTTCGACTATGTCGAAAACATCTTTGCGTGGATCGCTCTTGCGAGTTACCCGGGCGACGCATCGACGAATGCGCTTCTTGGGCTCGCCGGGACGGCGAAGGCGGCAACCTATTGGATGAGTGGTCTTGTGCTCATGGGAACTCTGGTGGTGCTCGTAGCGAAGCGCCGAGGACGCATGACCGGTGCCCGCAGGACCGACTCACCCTCAGGTAGACGTCCTCGACCATCGGTCCACGTCGACGCAGGCGCACTTCGGTGAGCAATCCACCGACCACGCCAAACCCCGCTGACATGCTCGACCCGGGCCTCGGCAACGTTCTGTTTGATACCTGGCTGGTATCGCGTGCAGTTCGTTCGCTCATTGATGACGTGATCAAACCAACAGGTCTGGACGCCGATGAGTTCGCCATCTATTCCGTCCTTTCGAGGGGCGAGGGTATGACCCCGTCTGAGCTTTCTGGTTGGATGTCGGCTCCGGCGACGACGGTGTCGAGCTACGTCAAACGGTTCGAGAAGCGGGGCCATGTCGATCGGGTCCCAAGCGTCGACGATCGCCGTTCCTATCGTCTCATTCTGACCACCGAAGGCCGAGCGGCCCATCGCAGGGCTGGCGAGTTGTTTCAACCAACGCTGGCTGAGGTCGACGAAGCGCTCGGCAAACAAGCGCCAAAGGTGCATCTCCAGCTACGTGAGCTTCGCCGAATCGTCGACACGATCGCTGCTCAATGATCGTCGCTTGCCTCAACCACATTCACCCTCGACTCCGGCGCCACCGCCCGGCACCGAATGACCCAACAGGACCACCGGACCACAAAAGGATCACCCATGACATCTGAACCCTCAACATCACAACTCAGCCGAGACAGCCGTCGCGACACCAGATCTGTCTTTGTGCAAACCAAGGGTGCCCGTCTGGCGGTACGAGATACCGGAGGGGCCGGTGAGCCCATCGTCTTCTTGTCAGGAGGCCCGGGCATGCCGGACTACCTCGAAGAGATCGCCAAACTCGTGCCAGGACGACGGGTCGTGACGTATGACCAGCGCGGCACGGGCGGCTCGACAGTTACCGACGGGGACTACAGCACCGAGGCCCATGTCGCAGACCTTGACAGCCTGCGTGAGCATCTGGGCGCTGAGCACGTTCACCTGTTTGGGCACTCGTGGGGCGGAATGCTCGCGCAGCTTTACGCAACCGCTCACCTCAGCTCCGTTGCCAGCCTCTTCTTGTGCAGCCCGACGCCCGGCGTAGGTTCCGATTGGGTCGCGATGGAACGAGACGTCATGGCGTACAGCAAGAAGCAGTGCAGCTCGGCGGCGTATGCGTTGATGGGCCTGCGTTCGCTTCTTGGCCGCATCCCGCGCCTCGGTCAACGAAGCCTGGAGAAGATGTACGCACAGGTGTGGTTGAACTACCAGAACCCCGACCGCGCGCAGCCTGCAGACACGTCGCTGCTTGAGGGCATCGGACGGCAGACCACATTCGCGACTCGGGCCGCAGCGATGTCGCTACCAACCGACTTCCTCGACTCGGTTCTTCCCAGGGCCACGTTTCCGCTCTTTGTCATGTTTGGTGAAAACGACATCTACGGTAACCACACGCAGCTCGTCGTCAAGCGCTACCCCAATGCGACGGTCGAGGTCTGGCCAGAGTGCGGTCACCTTCCCTGGCTCGACGCGCCAGCCCGTTTCGAAAACCAGCTCACGTCGTTCTACAACGCCTGACGCAACACGGCTGGGCGGACCCAATCCATGATTTCACACCCTGGTGAATGCTTCGGTCGCCCAGGCGGCGGCAAGCGTTGCGTTCCTTGTTGACGCATGGTCAGGCTGGTTTGGACTGTGGCTGCTCACGCGAGCCCGCCAGCTCAACGCAGCATGGATCTCAATATCGTCGTGCATGGCGTTGAGACCCCGGACGGCGTGAACAACCTGGTCGGCATCGAAAACGATCTGTGGTCAGAGCAACCGAAATACTCACTGCTCTGAGTGTTTTAGGCGACTCGGGTGAAGAGGTAGGCGTAGGGCGTTTTGGTGTAGCCGATCCCTCGACAGGTGTGATGGAGGGTTTCTGCGGTGATCGGTTGGGGTTTCTTGGGGATGAGGTATGTGTCGAGGTCCTTGGTGTCGACTCGATATTCGCCGGAGCGTGACGTGATGACGCCTTCGAGTTCGTATCGGGGGTCGATGGATGCCATTGCTGCGTCACCGTGGCTGGGGTTGACGAGCAGCGTGCCCCCGATTCGGAGGTGTTGGGTGCAGTGCTCGCTGACGAATCCAGCGAATAGGGACACGAGCAGGTCGAAGTGTTCTGTGGGCAGGTCCAGGACGAGGTCGTAGCTGCGGTGGATGAACGAGACGTCGGCTTCAGGCGGACCATCGTGATCGGCGATGATCTTGAGCACACCGCCGGTGTCATCGAAGAATGCTCGTGCTCTTTTGTCGACATCGAGGTAGGTGACCGACGCAAATACGAACGAGGGAGCGACGTCGACATAGCTGCCGGGGTAGAACACGGTTTCGGCGTCGATGGCCTGTGCGACGGCGGAGAAGAGGCGCCAGCGGTCGCCTTGATGCTGGTCTTGTTTGGCCCACAATTTCGCGGTCTTTGGTTTCAAGGTGTCGCTCCTGTGGCTCGACGGAAAAGTGGTTGGACGTTGGCGATGGTGGTGTGGGGTCGGGTCTGTGCAACCTCGTGCCGTTTGGCAACGACGGTCTAGACATGACTCGTCTGGGCGTGGTTTGGGCTTGGGGGCTTGCCGGCTCGCAGTAGCAGCCAGAGCCCCATCCAACCTTCGGCGATGACTGCGGGGATAGCAACCATGGCGACGAAAGCTGTTTCATAGTCGGCGTAGTTGCCGAGCAGGCTATGAGCGGCAGTGTCGATGACGTAGGCGGCACCGGCGAGGGTGAGCACATAGCCGAGCGCACGCGGTGCGACGCTGGAGCGCAGGATGAGTCCGCCGAGAACGATGAGATGGAGACCGAATGCGGCCAATCCGATCAACCATGCAGAGTTGAACGTGTCGAGCGCGACCAACGCTTGTGCCTCTCGTTGGGCGGGATTGATCGCCTCAAGGAAATCTGAGCCTTCCAGGAACTGCAGCGCTTGGAAGAAGTAGATCAGGGCGGCTCCAAGAAACACGGTGTAGACGAGGCGGGACCATGCCGCAAGAAGCGAAAGATCTCGGTCGGCCTTTCTGAACACGATGTAGAGGCCCCACGCGACGATCACGTCGACGAGAAAGATGACGAGGAAGCTGACCATCCCGAGCCGGAACAAGCCTTCGGATTCAGCGAGGTTGGCCGCCGTCATTTGAGCGTCCCGACTGACGACGAGGGCCTCTCGGACAAAGAAGTTGGCGAATATGCCGAGTACGAACAGGATCGCGTAGCCGATGCCGGCGATGACGGCAGCGGTTCGCGGGCTTGTGGCGGCCGAGTCTGACGCCACTGATTGAGTTGTCGGCCTCAGGGCTTCGAGGCTCATCACTCGCTCCGACCAACGCCAGCGCTCACACTGACGACGGTTTTCCCGCTCGCCTCGCCCGCGGCGAGCTGGCGCATGGCCTCAGGGACATCGCCAAGCGTGAAGCGTTGCCCGATGAGGGGCACCACGTGGCCGTCGTCGATGAAGGTGGCCAGGCGTTCGATGGACGTGTGGTTTTCGGATGCAATGAACATCGCGAGTCGCTGGCTCACAAAGGGCGAGAGCGCTACTGCCCGGATTTGGCGGCCGATGCCGCCGGTGAGGCGGTTGCCGTCTTCGCCGCCGACGATCACCAGCGTGCCGTTCCTGGTCAGCGCTCGGCGGAGTCGGGCAATCCCGCTGCGTCCGCCGATGTCGAGTATCAGGTCGTACTCACGGGGGTCGTCGGCGAAGTCGGTCTTTGTGTAGTCGATGACGTGGTCTGCGCCGAGCGAACGGACCATGTCGAGTTTGGAAGTGCGTGCTACGCCGGTGACCTCGGCTCCGAGTGCTTTGGCCAGTTGCAGGGCAAAGGTTCCAACACCGCCGGAGGCGCCAATCACCAACACCCGCTGGCCCGGTTTGACACCGCCCACGTCGACGAGGGCTTCGAGCGCGGTGATTCCCGACACGGCAACGACGCCTGCCTGTTCGAAGCTCAGGTTGACCGGCTTGGCGGCAAGGCTGTCCTCAGAGGCGCTTGCGAACTCGGCAAACGACCCCCTGGCGATGCCGAACACTTCGTCACCGCAGGAGAAGCGAGTGACGGCCGAACCCACGTTGACGACGACACCGGCAACATCGAGGCCGGGGATCCGATTCTTGGGTTTCGTGATCCCGTAGCCAAGTAAACGAAGAAGGTACGGACGCCCCGTCATCTGGTGCTCGGTCCCACGATCGACCCCGGCCGCGTGGACTTCGATCAAGACCTCATCGTCGGCGAGGGCGGGGAGATTCGTCGTTTCGAGGTGCAGAACATCAGCGGCGCCGTATCGGTCTTGCACGACGGCCCGCATCAGCGATGGCTCCCGCCAGTTGTTGCCTGTCGCTCGTTCCTGAGGGGGTGTAGGGATGGTTCTCATGGTTGGTTCTCCATCGACATTGCCCGTCATTGCGGACAAATGGGTTATGGAGAAAGTCTCGTGCAGAGCCAGGTGAGGCCGCCTCGTAGGAATCGGTATCTCACCCGGGTGAGGTTGCAGCAGACCCAGATCGACGCGCTTTGGACCGCCATGGATCCAATCCGGTCCCCGTCGTGATGGCCACCGGGCAGCGGAGCCGGGCGACCGTCATCAGGGCCACGCTCGCCAGCAGCGACTTGCCCCCTTGTGGGCGATGCGAGCTGTGCACGATGGCGAGTGGGCTTCGCAAACGCTCGACGGTGTCGCTGAGCGCGTCGACCGAGTGGTTGCCCCGCACCGATTCGTGAGTAACGACCAGGCCGTATCGCTGGGCGATGAGCTCGGCGATCGCTGGCGCGGTGCTGGGCTCGGTGCTGTCGGGACCGTCAACATGGATCACAACCAACGGTCGATCGGTGCCCGCCAGCCAGCCGAGCGCCTCGACGACCTCGGTAGCGTGAGCCGAGCCGTCTACCGCTACCGCAATTGGTCCGGAGCGGCTGGCAAGGCAGCCACCGGCATCGGGGCCCACGCCAATTGCCGCGGGGACGCCATCATGGATTTGGTCAGTGATCGTGCCATGGAGTTGCGCCCCCACCCTCCATCTGCCGAAGGCGGCCACGACACCGATTCCGTTTTGTATGGCGACCTGGCTGACAACGGTCGAGCGGGGCACTGGTCGGTCGCGATCGGACTGCAACCCGGCCGCGGCCAGTCGAGTGTTGACCATGTCCCAGTGGTTGGGATCCGAGCTGACCGCCCACGCCGTCAGCGGCAGGCCGCACAGCTCGGCCAACTCGATCGCCGGGTTGATGGCCTCGGCCGCACGGTCAGTGCCATCAAGCAGCAGCACCAACCGCGGGGCAGATGTCGGTTCGGAAAGCGCAGCCGGTTCGGGATCGCAGAGACGAAACAGCGACAGGTGGTCTCCAAGCGCGCCGGTGACGCTCTCCGCAAAAATCGTGCGTTCATGGTCGGCGAGGGGACGCAGGCCCTTGCTTGTCCAGCGGGTAATACCGGTGTCGTCGTGGACATAAACATGGGTTGCCGCCAGTACGTCGGCGTTGGATGGCCGATCCTGCTCCACGATCACGTGAAGTTCGTCGGCAACGCGAAACGCGGCAAGGAGACGCTCGGTGCCAATGATCGTCGGCTCGGTTCCGACCAGGATCGCCTCGGTCTCGCCAATGATTGTTCCTGCGGTCACGAAGGGTCCTCAGCTTCGGGACGGACCGGATGACTGCCGCCCGAAGAACCAATTTCTCGGCTTCGCTCCCGGGTCAAGGTGGTCAGATCAGTCTCGGCGGGGTCGTGAACCTCTTCGATGGTCACCGTGGTGCCCGGCACGCCGCTGATTCGTTGAGCAAGCGCCTCGGCCTCTTCCCGGGTGGAGGCGTGCTGATCCACAACCGAGATGTTGTTTCGGCTGGCGGTTACCCGGTATTCGACTTCGTGTATCTGAGTCATGGTGTCTCCTGTTCCTTCGGCGCCGACGGTGCGGCTTGGGGTTGATGATGAGGTTGCGCCGTGAACAGCGGCAGAGCCAAAGGTCACAACCAGTCAGTGGATGACCAGAAAGTCGATGGGGGACTTGTGGGCGATTTTCGTTGACACACTGCCGCGGAGTACCTGCGAGGCCCGACCAAGCCCGCGGGATCCAACGACCACCAGGTCGGCGTCAACCGACTCGGCGAAGCGAAGGATGGTGTCGGCTGGTTCGCCTTCCAGCAGGTGCGGCGTGTTGTCAACGCTGGCATTGGCCAGTGCGTCAGACGCGGCGTTGATCTGGGCTCTTTCGGTGGCGATGAAGTCCACTGAACGCTGCAGGTCCGTTGGGACATCGGCAAAGGTGGCACCCAGTTGGCGGATGGGGACCGGATCGTGGGCGGTGACAAGGTGGACAGTGCCATCGGGGTCCAGCAACTGAGCCGCAACGTCAACGGCGCGCTGGGAGTAATCTGAGCCGTCGAATCCAACGACGATGGTTTTGAAGCGATGGGTGGTTGGGGCGGTCACGGTCGACTCCTTGATCTTGGACTGGTCTTGGACTGGACTGGTGCTGGACTCGCTGCGAGGTGATTCCCGGCGAGCTTCTGGGTTCAAGGATGAACTGTTGAGCCGCGGGGTAAAGGGCCGAACGTCCTTCCTTTGGCGTGGCCAGGGTCCGGGACCTTTGCCCCTGATGTTGAGCGGAGTTGGGCGCGACGCTGGCGAGTGAAAGCCAGTTGGCCGCAATCCATCGATCCCTTGAGGAACACGCCATGAGCACCGAACCCAGCAGCTCGGCCGCGGCTGACCACAAACGGCCTGTTCCGCCGTCGGTGTACGAGTCGTACTTTTCGATCCCGCTGTCTCCCGCTGAGCTCCGCGCCCACCAGCGTCGCTATCTCGAAGCCGAGGAACGCCGCTACTGCCTGGCTGCTCTACGTGCTGCGTCCGGACTGGTCCTACCGACTCAACGTCGATTTCGAAGACCATGCGATGCGCCAGTACGCGCTCTTTGTGCAGGAGCACCCGGAGTTCGAAGACCTCGCCTGGGAGTCGATCTATCGCGGTGACTACGGGTGGCATGCCACCGTGGCGGACATGCTCCGTCAGGTCGCGTTCGACGAGGAGCAGCACAAGGATCACTCGGAGGACTACATCCGCCGAGGCGCTCGATTCTCTCGGCCTGACCGCTGAAGCCCAATGGACAACTCACCGGCACCGCTGTCGGCCAGGTCAAAGTCCCGACCGGGCTCAGCGCACCGGGCCACATTGCCAGCGTGAAACTGCAATGGTCGAAGAACCGGTCTGCGGACGATGACGGATCACCGCTGGCGCTCAGCCCATTTGCCCGGCGTGTAGGTCAGTGGCGTGTAGGTCAGTTCTGAGAAAGCGATGGGGGGAACCTTGGGCAATTCACGCCGTTGCGGTCCGATCAGAACGACGGGCCCCCGAGCGTGCTCGACGACATCGAATGCGGCGCTTCCCTCGGCCATTCGTCGCAGACCGCAGCGAGCATGGGACCCCATCACCAACAGTGAGGTTTCGGTGACGTCAGCGAGGACGGCGTCAATATCGGAGCCGGTCTGAATCTCGACCGGCACCGACGTGTGGAGTCGGTCTGGAAACCACAATCGGGCCTGACCCGCCGCATCCACCATCACGTGATCGTCGGTGGGTTCAAGCACGTGGATGTTGCGGATCTTGAGACCCATGGCGGCGCTCAGGGTCCGCGCGACGGGCAGCGAACTGAGGCACTCCGAGTCGCCGGACAGCGCCACAGTGATCGAGTCGACCGCCGGTTCCGCGACGGAGTCCACTGCGGGGCCGACCATCACCACCGGCTGCGTTGAACGAGCAAGAATCCTCGCAGCATGTGACCCGACAACGTGTCGATCTCGAAACGGGCTGGCCGAGGTCTCCATGACCACCAGGCGGTCCCGACACGCTTCAACGACGGCGGCCGCGGTCTCATCGGAGATGATCAGGCGTCCGCTGACCGGCTGACCAGATGCGCCATGCAGGCGGTCAGTCGCGGCTCCAAGAGCTCTGGCGGCCTCATCGAGACTGTTGTCGGTACCGATCACGGTCACCAATTCCATCGGCCGTCTGAGCTGGCGGGCAAACCACGTCGCAGTGGGAGTGACCTGCTCTGGGTCCCGCAGGTTGGCGACGGGGACAACAATCCTGCGTGCTGGTGCCGAAACCCCCATGCGCGGGTCGGGCACGGAGCGGAGCGTGGCCCGGTGTGGATGATGCACGGCGGTGAGCACCTCCGAGGCAATCACGGACTGAACCCCCAAACGCTCGTCGGGTCGCGCGGTGAAAGTTGCTCGCTACACGAATGCGGTCCGGGCGTGTAGGTGATTTCGTTGAACGGGCCGCTGGCGGATTGGACCGCGGCGATGGCGTCGTCGGGGGTTCCCGACGTCGGCAGTATCACCGGGATCCTCGGCGTCGCCGGCGACAGCTTTCCCACGTGTGGTCCCACCAGAACAACCGGCTTGGTGGCCGCGCCGACCACCGAGAACGACACGCTGCCCTCCTCGAGACGCTTCATGACGGACCGGTTGCGGGTGGCCATGACCAGAAGCGATGTGTCCGCCGCCTCGATCAGTGTCTGCTCAACGGTCGACCCGGGATCTTCGACGACGTGCAGCGCCCGCAGCTCCAGTTCGAGCGACTTGGCAAGACGTTGCGCGAGCGGCAGGAACGAGCCGCCATCTGGCGAGCCCAGGGCGACAACCATCGAGTCAAAGTCTGGCTTGTCGGACGAGTCCACGCCCGGGCCGACAACGACGACCGGCGCCGTGCTGCGTCCAACGATTGCCGATGCGTAGGACCCCACATACTGTCGGTGGTTTACCGCCGACGCAGACGTCTCCATGACCACAAGGCGATCTCGACACGCCTCCAACACCGTCGATGTCTGCTCGTCAGAAATCAGCAGCCGGCCCCGGAGCCGACGACGGGACCGTTCCGAAAGGCGTTCGGTCGCCCGGATGAGATCCGAGAAAGCTGAAGTTATATCGCCATTGGTTCCCACGACGGTGACAACCTCTATCGGCCGTCCGAGTCGTTCCGCAAACCACGCCGCAACGGGCACGACGCGAGACAGGTCAGCACCCGCCGCCACCGGCACAGCAATCGTCTGACCAGAACGCCACAGCCGCTCAACGTCATCTTGCGCGTCGGGCAGAAGCGGTGGTCTCGAAGTCGATGGTGTCATGGTCGTTTCGATCTCCTGATGCTGACGAACAGTTGTGTCTGAAGTGTGAGCCAGACAGCCCAACGTGCGGCAGGGTCCAAAGTCCGCACTTGGGCGTCGGTGTCGAGGAGGAACTCGATGGCCAGGAACGCTGACGCGCCGGTTGGTCGGCGGTGGTTGGCGCCCTCCATAATGAGGCGATGGAAGTGCATGTCGGCTCACATCGAGTAGACAGTCAACAGTTGACACTTTTTCCTGAATGATCAAAGACAGCGAGTCCCCCATGATTGAGACGCCCGGCCTGACTGTGGGTCCCCACCTGAGCGAGTTCATCAGCACCCAGGCATTGCCGGGCACCGGTGTGCAAGCTCAGACCTTCTGGTCCGGACTGGCGACGCTGATCAACGACTTCGGAGATCGCAACCGGGAGCTGCTTGAGGTCCGAGCGCAGATGCAATTGGCCATTGATTCCTGGCATCGGGAGCATCCCGGACCAATTGCGGACACCGCGGGCTATCGGTCGTTCCTTGAGGAGCTTGGATATCTCGTGCCGGAGGGACCCGACTTTTCCGTCGCTCCGCAGAACGTGGACACGGAATTGAGCAGTCTTCCCGGGCCTCAGCTGGTGGTGCCCATCATGAACGCCCGCTACGCACTCAACGCCGCCAATGCCCGTTGGGGTTCGTTGTACGATGCGCTCTACGGCACCAACGCCATGGGCGACCTGCCGCCCGCCGGTGGCTACAACCCCGAGCGCGGCAGCCGGGTGATTGCGTGGGGCCGCTCCTTCCTGGACAACAACATGGCGTTGGCCCGCGGGTCCCATGCCGACGTGGTCAGCTACACGGTGGCCGATGGGCAGCTCCAGGCCCAGACCCCGGACGGAGCCACCGGTCTGGCCGACCCCAGCCAATTCCAGGGCTTCTGCGGCGCAGCCGATGCGCCGTCCGGCATCCTGCTGCAACGCAACGGCCTGCACTGCGAGATCCAGATCGATGCCACCGGGAACATCGGCGCGGACGACGCCGCCAACGTGCAGGACATTCTGATGGAATCCGCCATCACCGCCATCATGGATTGCGAAGACTCGGTGGCTGCGGTCGATGACGAGGACAAGGCACTGGCCTACCGCAACTGGCTGGGCCTCATGCGCGGAGACCTCACCGAGTCAGTCACCAAGGGCGACACCACCTTCACTCGGGCTCTCAACCCCGACCGGACCTACACCGCGGCCGACGGATCCGAATTCACGCTGCCGGGCCGGGCCGTCATGCTGGTGCGCAACGTCGGCCATCTGATGACCACACCCGCCGTGCTCGACGCCAACGGCGAAGAAGCGTTTGAAGGTCTGCTCGACGCCATGATGACCACCGTGTGCGCCATGCACGATTTGCGACCCAAACCCGATGGAACCAGTGGCGGCAATTCCCGGGCCGGGTCGGTGTACGTGGTCAAGCCCAAGATGCACGGCCCCGACGAGGTGGCATTCACCGACGCCATTTTCAGCCACGTGGAGGACACGCTGGGTCTGGCCCGCAACACGGTGAAGATCGGCGTGATGGACGAAGAACGTCGGACCACGCTCAACCTCAAGGAGTGCATCCGGGCGGCCAGGGACCGCATCGTGTTCATCAACACCGGATTCCTGGATCGCACCGGCGATGAGATTCACACATCGATGAACGCGGGTCCGTTTGTGCGCAAATCAGAGATGAAAGCCCAGACCTGGATCTCCGCGTATGAGGACTGGAACGTTGACGTGGGCTTGGCGTGCGGACTGCGGGGAAAGGCCCAGATCGGCAAAGGTATGTGGGCGGCCCCGGACCTGATGGACGACATGCTGGAGCAGAAGATCGGCCACCCAAAGAGCGGAGCCAACTGTGCATGGGTGCCGTCACCAACGGCGGCCACCTTGCACGCCACGCACTATCACCAGGTTGACGTGCAGGCGCGGCAGGAAGAGTTGGAGGCGGCCGGCCCTCGGGCGGCGCTGGATGATCTGCTGCAGGTGCCGGTGGTGGCTGAGCCCAACTGGTCGGCTGAGGAGAAGCAGGCCGAGTTGGACAACAACGCGCAGGGCATTCTTGGATACGTGGTCCGCTGGGTTGACCAGGGCGTGGGCTGTTCCAAGGTTCCTGACATCAACGATGTGGGTTTGATGGAAGACCGGGCAACGTGTCGGATCTCCTCCCAACACATGGCCAACTGGCTCCACCACGGCGTGGTCAGCGCCGACGACATCAAGGCGACCATGCGCAAGATGGCCGCAGTGGTTGACGGTCAGAATGCCGATGACCCGGCGTACACCCCTATGGCCCCGGACTTTGATGGCCCGGCTTTCAAAGCCGCCTGCGACCTGGTCCTCAGCGGGGTGGAACAACCATCGGGCTACACCGAACCGATCCTGCACGCTCGGCGGGCCGAACGGAAGGCCCAGAGCTGATGGACATCCTGCGTCGGCGCGGTGGCCGAAAGAATGCGATGGATGCCGCCCGGGCCGATCCGCTGGTGGCGGACCTGGTGGCCGCGCTCAGCCCGGACCGGGTGAAGACTGACGGCGCCGAACGATCATTGCTGAGTCACGACGCGTCCGTGTTCGCCGACGGAAATTCTGGCCCGGTCTGCTACCCAACATCGGCCCATGAGGTTTCCGCCATCATGAAGGTGGCGCAAAAGCACGGGCGCGGCATCGTGCCGCGCGGCGCCGGTACGGGGTTGGCGGGCGGCGCGATTCCACTGGGCGCCCCGGTGGTGGTGGCGGTTACCAAGATGAATCACATCCTGGAAGTGGACACCAGGAATCGCATTGCCTGGGTGGAGCCCGGGGTCATCAACCTTGATCTCACCAAACACCTGTTGCCCATGGGGTTCCACTTCGCTCCCGACCCGTCAAGCCAACAGGTCTGCACCATCGGCGGCAACGTCGCCAACAACTCCGGCGGCCCGCACTGCCTGGCCTACGGAGTCACCAACGCTCATGTTCAGGCCATCGAAGTCGTGCTGGCCACCGGTGAGATTGTGATGATCGGCGGCGTGGACGCGGAGCCGGCGGGGTATGACCTGCGTGGTGCGTTTGTGGGCAGCGAAGGGATGTTGGGGATTGCGACCCGTGTGGCGGTGACCATTACCGCCAACCCGCCAGCGGTGCGAACACTGCTGCTGTCGTTCGACTCGGTGCAAGCCGCCGCCACCACGGTGAGCGCGGTCATCGCCGACGGTATCGTCCCGGCCGCCATGGAGGTTATGGACCAGCGCATCACGGTGGCTGTGGAGAACTATGTCCACGCCGGCTATCCAATCGATGCGGCCGCGGTGCTGTTGGCCGAGGTGGACGGCCTCGAAGCCGATATCGCCATCGATGCCGAACGCATCGCCGAGATTGGCCGGGAACAAGGCGCCACCAACGTGCGGGTGGCCGCAAGTGAAGCCGAACGGGCCGCGCTGTGGAAGGGCCGCAAGACCGCGTTTGGCGCAGTGGCCCAGATCAAGCCCGACTACTATCTCCACGACACCGTCGTGCCCCGATCCCAGCTGGCGCATGTGTTGGAGCAGATCTACGAGATAGCGGATCGGCACGAAATTCTGGTGATGAACGTCTTCCATGCCGGTGACGGCAACCTGCATCCGTTGCTGGTCTTCGATGGCCGAGAGGATGGGGTCCTGGAGCGAGTCCACGCGGCGGGCGAGGAAATCCTGCGGGCGTCACTGGCTGCGGGTGGTGTGCTCTCGGGCGAACATGGCATTGGTTTGGAGAAGCAGAAGTTCATGGAGTTGCTGTTCACCGACGACGATTTGGATCATCAGAACCGGTTGCGTCAGGCCTTTGATCCGGGCTGTCGCGCCAACCCCGGCAAGGTGCTGCCCATGGGTCACAGTTGTGCGGACATTCAAGCGCTGAAGCGGGTGCCAAAGAATGTCTGGGGATAGCATCTCCGCACTCTTGAGATCGACCGACCCGGTGCTTGATGACTTCGCCGAGGAAGTTGGCGACCGGGATCCCGTTGTTGTCGTGGGCGCCCGAACGAGGTGGACAACTGGCGGGAAACCAGCTGACGACGCCCGAGAGGTGATTGCCCCCTCGGGCGTCGTCAGCTACATCCCTGACGAAATGACGGTGACCGTGCGTGCCGGAACCAGCGTGGAGGCATTGCATGCGGAGTTGGCCGCCGCCGGCCAGCGCACGGCGCTTCCCGAACGAGGCGGAACCGTTGGCGGCGCCATTGCGGTGGGGGAGAACGGTCTGTTCCCGTTGGGACGCGGTCGGGTTCGAACGGCGGTCCTGCAGGTTCGTTACGTTTCGGCCGAAGGCCGACTGGTGACCGGGGGCGGACCCACGGTCAAGAACGTCACCGGGTTTGACATACCCCGCCTGATGACGGGCTCGCTGGGCACGCTGGGATGTTTGGCGGAGTTTATTCTTCGCACCAACCCCATCCCGGCGGTTGGCCGATGGCAGCGGTCCTCTGATGCCGATCCCTTTGCGGTTCTGGACACGGTCCTGCGGCCGTCGGTGGTCCTGTGGAATGGGTCCACCACCTGGGTGCAGCTCGAAGGCCACGGGCCGGCGGTCGAAAATGAAGCGCAGAAACTGGCCACCATGGGCACCTGGGTGGACGCCGACGGACCACCGGCGCCACCCCAGCATCGCTGGTCGCTGACTCCTGATGAACTCCGCAACACCCGCCAGTTCGGCGAGGAATTCGTTGCGTCCATCGGCGTGGGAACTGCGTGGGCTGCGGTCCCGCAGCCGCCGCAGGAAGAGAACGCCGGCGTGCGCCTCATCAGCGATCGACTCAAAGCCCAGTTCGACCCAACCGGTCGACTCAACCCGGGGCGCAGCATCTGATGGACCTCAAACTTGACGCTGATGATCTGAATACGTGCGTGCAGTGCGGGCTCTGTCTGCCGTTCTGTCCGACCTTTCGCGTCACGGGCGAAGAAACGATGTCGCCCCGTGGACGCATCAAACTCATGCGCGAGGTCCAGGACAACAACGCACCGGTGACCGAGGAGGTCATCGACGCCTTTGAAACCTGCGTTCAATGTCGGGGTTGTGAGCCGGCGTGCCCCAGCAACGTTCCCTACGGCCATCTGATGGAACAGACCAGAGAGACCCTGGTCGAGATGGGGAAGATGACCCCCAAGTGGCAACAGGCCGCGCTCAAACCGCTGGCGCACCCCAAGCTCCTTCAGGCTGGAACCGCGCTGCTGGCCGTGGCCAACAAGCTCAACCTGGTACCCGGCCGGCTGGGCCTTCCCGATGATGTGCCATTCCGACAAGAACCGCTTGCCTCCTCCGGCAGCGACGTGTACCTGTTCACCGGTTGTGTGATGGATGTATGGCAGCGCAACGTTCACCGGGCTGCGCAACGGGTCATCGAAGCCGCGGGGTTCGGCGTGACGCCCACCAATGATTTGGCCCCCTGTTGCGGGGCACTGCAGGCCCACGCCGGCATGGCCGACGACACCCGGGCCCTGGCCACCCGGATGATGCGCACCTTGAGCGCTGATGCCCGCCCAATCCTGGTGGACTCGGCCGGTTGCGGCGCCGCCATGAAGGACTACGGGCACCTGCTTGGAACCGAAGAAGCCAACGCATTCTCGGCCCGAGTCTTCGACAGCCAGGAGTTCGTGGCCGAGCACATGCCCGCGCTGCTTGAGACCGCCGGCGATTTCACTCCGCTGAACATGACCGTCGCCGTGCAGGACCCCTGCCATCTTCGTCATGTGCAGAAGGTGCACGAAGCAACCCGAACCGTGCTTCGACCTTTTGTTCGAGAGCTGGTGGAGCTGGACGATGAGGGGCTCTGCTGCGGAGCCGGCGGCGCCTACTCGGTACTCCAGCCTGAGCTGGCTGGCCAGATTCGTGATCGGAAAGTGGCGTCGATTGGTCGCGCTCAGCCCGACGTGGTGGCCAGCGCCAACCCCGGATGTTCCATGCATCTGGGTTCGGTCGGCGTGCCAACGGTCCATCCCATGGAGTTGGTTGCCCGCTCGCTTGGCCAGATGCGGTGAAGGTTGCCGTCAACGACTACGGTCGTGACGCCAGCTGAAGGGGATTCAGCTGCACTGCACAGGGGGGAGTGACGCTGCATGCAGGATGAGAAGGTGATGGATAAGGCGCTGCCCGGCATCACCGAGTACGACGACGTTGCCCGCAGTGAGGGCGAGGCGCAGGACGAAGCCCGCGGACTCTGGAAGGTTCTGTTCAACCTTCGTCGAGGGATCGAAAGGATCGCCGACTTCACCAGCTCCATCGGCTGGATTCTGGCCTGGGTGGTCTTTGTCATTGGACTGTTCAACGTGGTGACGCGCTACGTGTCGTCCTGGATCGGTGAAGACCTCATCTATGGCCCGGCCTTCGACTACTGGTGGATGGCCTTTGGGTTCATGTTCCTGTTCAATCTTGGGTACGGCCTTCGCGATGGCGTGAATCCTCGTATCGATTTCTGGTGGGCGGAGTTCTCCGAGAAGCGCAAGGCGTGGCTCGATCTCTGCCTCCACGTCTTCCTGATGATTCCGTATATGTATGTGGCGCTGACCGCCTTGTGGCCCTATATGTTGACCGCCCTTGGGCGGCGACGGACCGGCGAGTGGCGCGAGATCGACGGCTGGAAATTCTGGGAGATCTGGGAGGAAGGCCCCGACGCCGGCAACCTCACCCGTGGTCCCATCAAGTCCATGCTGTTCATTGGCATGACCCTGCTGGCGCTGCAGTTTGTTGCCGAAATCATCAAGCAGATCTTCATCCTTCGAGGCCGTCGCGATCTCGCCGGCCTCAAGGCCCAAGAAGAGTTCCTGAGGATCGAGTAGATGACCACCACAGAACCCGGTCGCACTTCGGAGCCGGACATCGATCTCACAGACGATCATCGGCTCGCCAAGACCGGCTCGTTCGGTCAGGGTTTTGGACTCGGCTTCTTCCTCAGCCTCATCGGCCTGGTCATCAGCTTTGTCATTGGCGACAAAGGCGGTCGGACACGAGCCGGCGGACTGTGGGGCTTTGCCATCTCTGTCACGGTGGCTGCGCTCTCGGTGGCGTGGTTCAACGTGGACCTCGGCGTGTTCCTGTCCTTGATGATGTTCACCGTCTTCATGTACCTCATCCTCACCGGCTACAACGTCGCCTGGTGTTTCGCCGGTTGCGCGGTGGGCACCGCGTTCATCGCCAGCCTTCTGGGCGAGTTTGAGCTGAGTCGACTCAACGGCCTGCTGCCCGCCAAATGGATCGGGGCCACATCAGACACGGTGCTGTTGGCGGTCCCGCTGTTCGTTCTCATGGGAGCCATCCTCGAGCGGTCCGGATTGGCCGAGCGGTTGCTCAATGCCATTGGTCTGCTGATGGGCCCCATCCGCGGCGGGGTCGCGTTCGCGGTGGTCATTGTTGGCACTTTGTTGGCGGCCGCCACCGGCGTGGTCGCGGCCACCGTGATCGTCATGGGTCTGCTTTCGCTCCCCACCATGGTGCGCCTGGGTTACGACCACAAGCTCGCCACTGGCGTCATCACCGCATCGGGCACCCTCGCTCAGCTCCTTCCCCCGTCACTCGTTCTCATCCTGTTGGCCCAGCAGATGGGCGTTGGCATCATCGGCTTGTTCTCATCGGCGGTGTTCCCGGGCCTGATCCTGTCCGGTATGTACGGGGCCTACGCCCTCATCATCTCGGCCCTGCGTCCCGAACTCGGTCCGGCCATGCCACTGTCCGAACGCAAGATCGGGATGAAGCTGCTCCTGCTGGAGGCGCTGTTCTCGGTCGTTCCGGTGGTCGCGCTGATCTTCGCCGTGCTCTACTCCATCTTCACCGGTTTGGCCACGCCATCGGAGTCGGGTGCGGTTGGCGTGTTTGGCGCCCTGGTGCTTGCGGCTCTCATGCCCATCTTTGACCGAATCCTGATTGCCGCTGGTGCCTCCCACATCACGCCCGAATGGCGGCTGACGCCGGACCGTTTGCGAGATGCTGGCAAGTCGACCCTCAACATCAGCGTTCTGGTCATGACGCTGATCTTCGCTTCGTCGTTCTTCGTCGCCATGTTCCAGGCGCTGGGCGGCGCTGACCAAACCGCCGAATGGTTGGCCGGTATCAGCAGTGAGAAGTGGGTCTTTGTGGTGGTCGCAATGATCGCCGTGTTCATTCTGGGTATCAACCTGGAATTTCTGGAGATCACCTTCATCGTGGTTCCCATCTTCGTCCCCGCCATGGACCTGCTGGAGTTCACCCAGCCCGAGAAGATGTGGTTCACGGTGCTGATGGCCATCAATCTGAATATGGCCTTCATTTCGCCGCCGGTGGGCTTCTCGCTTTTCTATCTCCAGTCGGTTGCGCCACCGGAGGTCAAGACCGTTGACATCCACAAAGGCGCCATTCCGTTCATGGTGCTCCAGGGAATTGCACTTGTTGTGCTCTACTTCTTCCCAGGGATTGTTTTCTCGTCCTACGAAGCGTTCACGTCGGTCTGCATCGATTCCACCACCCGAGACGTGGTGGACTGTGCAGATCAGGCAATGGGCTTCAGTGGACACGGCGGCTGACGCTGCCAAGCCACTTCCGTCCGGAAGCGGTCAATGTGTCGGCGCTTGTCGCGGCAACAAACAATGAGAGGGGTTACTCAATGAGTAATGAAGTGGAGACAGACGAGGAGCAGGGCGGTCTTGACCGACGCAATCTCCTCAAGGGGGGCTTCGGTTTCGCCGGGGTCGCTCTGGGAGCCAGCGTGCTGGCTGCCTGTGGCAGCGACACCGCTACCGCACCAGCCGAAACCAGCACCGGCGCCAGCTCGGACAGTTCGGATGAGAGCAGCGATACCAGCTCCGACAGTTCGGATGAGAGCACCGATACCACGGTCAACCTGGCGCAGGACACGGCGCCGGAAATCGAATGGGAGATGGCGACCAGCTGGCCAACCGCCCTGGTAACAATCTTCGGTGGCGCCCAGCGCTTCGCCGAAGAAGTCGGTCGTCTCACCGATGGCAAGTTCAAGATCAACGCCCGCGCCGCGGGCGAGATCGTCGGCGGTACCGAGGTTCTTGGAACCGTGGCCGATGGCGGCGTGGACGTGGGGCATACCGCGTCCTACTACTACACCGGTCTGCACCCGGCCACCCAGTTCGGCACCGCCGTTCCGTTTGGCCTCACCAACCGGCAGCAGAACGCGTGGCTGTACGAAGGTGGCGGCTTGGAGCTCATGCGCGAGTTCTACGCCGAGGAGTTTGGCGTCATCCAGTTCCCCGCCGGCAACACCGGCGTGCAGATGGGTGGCTGGTTCACCAAAGAAATCAACACCGCGGATGACCTCAACGGCCTCAAGATGCGTATCCCCGGTATTGCCGGCAAGGTACTCACCGCCCTTGGTGGCGAGCAGGTCTCCATGGCCGGTGGCGAAATCCTCCCCGCCATCCAGCAGGGAACCATCGACGCGGCCGAGTTTGTGGGCCCAACCGATGACCTCATCCTTGGTCTGAATGAGTTCGGCGGCGACCTGTTCTACTACCACCCCGGTTGGTGGGAGCCCGGTCCAACCCTTGAGGTTCAGATCCCCATCAGCAAGTGGGAATCACTGCCGCCGCAGTACCAGGCCGCCGTCGAGAACGCTGCTGCCACCGCCAACGTGACCATGATGGCCAAGTACGACGCGCTGAACCCGATCAACCTTCAAGAGGTGAAGGGCTTCGCAAACATCCGCGAGTTCTCGCCGGAGATCATGAAGGCATTCAAAGATCAGACCGAGATCACCTTGGACGAACAGGCTGCGGACAGCGAGTGGTTTGCTCGCATCCTCGGGCCATGGCGTGAGTTCCGGACCGGCGTCCAGGAATGGCATGGCCTGGCCGAGGCGTCGATGCTCCGGGCCGCCGAAATCTAAAAGCGCCCCAGGACTTTCGATCAGCCCAATCGATCAACGCCGGGTGGTTCGCCACCCGGTGTTTTTCGTTTTCAGATTGGGTTGCGCCGCAGCCCGCTCAGTCCAGGTAGTGGCGCTGATGGTCAGCCTGGATGGTCGCAGTCAGTTCGCCGAGAACCCGATCCGCATCTTCGAGGGGAATCTGACAGGTTCCGGCGGCCGCATGTCCCCCGCCCCCGTATTCCAGCATGAGGCTGCCCACGTTGGTCTTGCAGCCGCGGTCGATGATCGACTTCCCGGTGGCGAACACCATGTTCTGTTTCTGGAAGCCCCACATCTTGTGGATGGAGATGTTGCACTCCGGGTACATGGCGTAGATGGTGAACCGATTGGTGGGCCAGATCGTTTCCTGTTCGGTGAGGTCCAGGACGATCAGATTGCCGTGGATTGTTGCACACGCCGCAATCTGAGCCCGGGCGTTTCCTTCGTGCTCGAAGTAGAGGCTGGTGCGCTCGGCCACATCCGGTATGGCAAGCAATTCATCAATCGAGTGGTCTTTGCAGCGGGCAATCAGATCCATCATCAGGCTGTAGTTGGAGATGCGAAAGTCCCGGAAGCGACCCAGACCGGTGCGCGGATCCATGATGAAGTTGAGCAGCTCCCATCTCTGAGGCTGCAGAATCTCGCGTTCGTTGTATTGCGCGTTGTCGGCCTTGTCGACCGCGTCCATCATTTCCAGCCACTTGGTGGGGAAGGTGTCCTCCCCGCCGTAGTGATCCCAGACCACCCGGGCCGCGGACGGCGCGTTGGGGGCAATGATGTGCTCATCACGCCTGTCGTTGCGCAAGGTCTCGGACTCGTGATGGTCGAACGCAAGGTGCACGCCGTCAACCCATGGCAGGTTGGTGGTTATATCGCGGTGGGTGACCTCAACTTTGCCGTCCTGCATGTCCTTGGGGTGGACAAACAGGATGTCGTTGATCATGTTGAGATGCTGCAACAGCACCGCACATACGAGTCCATCAAAGTCGCTTCGCGTTACAAGGCGGTAGGTCGACACAGGTCCTCCAGTTTCGCCGGTCAATTCGAGTGCTTCCCGCTGCATCGTCGTTCTGAACCAATAGTTGAGCCGACAACCGCATCTGGGCCAGAAGGTACGGTGCGTCGCATGGACCAGTTCGAACGACTCCTGCTGGCCGCCGGACAGGTCATCCGCGCCGAGCAGGAGCGTCTGGCCGATGGTTTACCCGACGTCGGCAAAGCGGTCACGACCATGGAATCGGTTGCGCTCCAGCGACCGGCGATATCGCATTGTCCAAACCGGGTTGGTGAGCTGCTGGCCGCAGTACCTTCGCCCTCGGAGCCGCACCTTGCCGGGCTGTTGGACGCCTTGCGGGACGCAGCTCCGGTGTTGCAGTGGACCGACCCCTATGCCCATGAGTCGGACCAGCAGGCACTGCGAGCCGGCTACTTCGTCACGACGCTGGTTGGCTCCCGAGCGCGTACGTCGGCGTTGGCCTTTGACGACAACGCCAGTGTCTTCCTGACGGTGCAGGCCCCTCACCTGCTCTACCCCTTGCACTCCCACCTGGCCCCGGAGCTCTATTGCGCCATTGCAGGAACCGCCGATTGGAAGAAGGGTGACCAACCGTTTGGGTCAAAGCCACCGGGATCGTGGATGGTGCACCCACCGTGGATGTCCCATGCCATGCAAACCCGCGATGAGCCATTGGTTGCGTTGGCAATTTGGACCGCAGATTTGGACTCGATTGCCACCCTTGATTGAGCAGTAGATTCAAGCGGTGCGTCACGAGATCCTGCTTCGGTCTGTTCAGCCGTTCCTGCGGCGCGGCGAGACCCTCATGGACGCGGGCTACATGTGGACTCGACACCGCTATGCCTATCCGTACATGGTCGCGGTCTTTGTGGTGGTCGTTGGTTTGGCCGCGGTGTTCGGCTTCGATACCTGGTTGGCTCGCGTGGCGTTGGGAGCCGCGGCCGCGGCGACGGCGACCACGGCCACGACCGACTACTGGGTGCTGGTCCAAACTGATTCTCGAATGTTTCTGTGCCGAGCCAGCACCTTCCGACAGGTGGCGAAAGAGTTTGCACGCAATGTTGACCACCCGGTGATCGAACCGGTTGGCGGGACGATGTTGGCCACCGACTGGTCGGTTGACGGCATTGTCTACACCGTTGCCAAGAGTTCTGAACAGGCGGTCCAGTCCATGGCCGCGCAGGCGTTTGGCTGACCAACGAGCAGTGCGTGCTGGGTCAGGGCCCGTGGTTACCAGGGCCGGTGACGAGGTGTCGGGTCGTCACTTGAGCTGCGGAGAGCCGGGGGAGCGAAAACGGTCAGTCACTCGGCGGGCCAGGGCCAGAGGGGAGTGAGTGCCATCCAGCTCGGGGCTGTCGACGGCCGGAAGGGCTCCCGTCAGATCGGCCAGAAGGGACTGCTCCACCCGGCTGCGGACTTCGGCGCGCAACCGCTCCCGGCGCCTCACCGCCAACTGTCCTGATTGGGCCAGATGCTCCTGATGGGTCTGGATGGCGGACCACACCTCGGTGATCTGACTCTCATCATCGTCAGCCGCAGTGGCCTGGGTCATGAGGATGGTGGGTCGCCACCCGACGATCTCGTCGTGGCCGGAAACATGGCTGAGGTCCAACATGAGGTCCAGGTCTCGTTTGGTCTGGTCGGCACCGGGCCGGTCCGCCTTGTTGACCACAAACACATCCGCCACTTCCAGCAGGCCACTCTTGTTGGCCTGGACCGAGTCGCCGCCTTCGGGGGTAACCACCACCATCGTGGTGTCAGCCACCGCAGCAACGTCCACCTCCACCTGACCAATACCAACCGTTTCGATGATGATGGGGCTGAACCCGGCCACATCAAAGACGCGTATGGCCGCCGGAACGGCCAGCGCCAATCCACCGGCGTGACCGCGGGTGGCCATGGACCGAATGAACGGATGGGTTGATTGGTCCGAGTTGTGGGTGGCCGCGTACACGCGGTCGTCCATGCGAATACGGTCACCGAGGATGGCACCACCGGTGAGCGGTGAACTTGGGTCCACGGCCAGGACTGCCGGCTTGAGACCCTGACTTGCCAGAAGGCTGACCAGCGCGCCGGTCAACGTGGACTTGCCGGATCCCGGCGCGCCCGTGATGCCGATGACGGGGGCGTTGTTCAGGGTGTTGAAGGTGAGATCGGTGATGGCGTCGGCCTCGGAGCCGCCCCGTTCGACCAACGAAAGCAGCCGTCCGACCGCCCGTCGGTTCCCGGTGGTGGCGCGCTGGTGCCATTCGGCCACCGATGTTGTCATCTTGAGCTCAGCGGGCGCCGGCGATGGCCGTACGAACCGAGTTGGCTACTTCTTCGGCGGAGGCACCCGGACCCAGCACACACGCCACGCCCCGGTCCAGCAGCGGCTGGAGGTCCTCATCGGGAACGATGCCGCCGACGATGAGCGGGATGGAGAGCTCGGCCGCTTCGAGCGCGGCCAACATGTCCGGAGCCAGCGTCATGTGTCCGGCGTTGTGCATGCTCAAGCCAATGGCGTCAACGTCCTCCTCCTCGGCCGCAGCGACAATGGAGTCGGTGGTCTGGCGCAGTCCCAGATAGATGACTTCCATGCCGGCGTCGCGAAGGATGCGAGCCACCACGCGAATGCCGCGGTCGTGGCCATCGAGCCCGAGCTTGGCCAGAATCACGCGATGGCGAACCGCAGTATCCGGTGCCGAGGCGTCACTCATATGATCGCCGGTTCCACGTAGCGCCCAAATTCCTTCTCCATGGCGTCGCCAACTTCCTCGATGGTGCAGCGAGCTTTGACCGCGTTGATGATGACCGGCATGAGGTTGACCAATGGATCACCGGCGGCCGCGGTGACCGCCAGCAGGTTCTCAGTCACGGCGTTGTCGTCGCGAGCTGATTTCACCGCGGTCAGGTTGGCCAGCTGTTGTTCTTCGACCACCGGGTCGATGCGGAGTATGGCGCCCCGCTCGTCATCGCCGTCGGTGAACTCGTTGACGCCAACAATGATGCGCTGACCACTGTTGACTTCGCGTTCAAATCGGTAGGCGGCCTCGGCAATCTCACTAATGAAGTAGCCGTTGTCGATTCCGGCGTACACGCCTTCGAGAATGGATCCGTTACCCAGATCGTCAAGATGGGCGAAGACCTCTTCGGCCTGCCGCTCAATCTCATCGGTCATCCACTCCACGTACGGAGCACCGCCCAGCGGGTCCATGACCGTGGCGGCCCCGGTCTCGTGAGCCACGATCTGCTGGGTGCGCAATGCGATGCGCGCCGCCTTCTCGGTGGGGAGCGCCAGCGCCTCGTCGTAGCTGTCGGTGTGCAGGCTCTGGGTTCCTCCCATGGCGGCGGCCATGGCCTGAACGGCGACCCGGGCAATGTTGATCTCCGGCTGTTGAGCCGTGAGCGAAACGCCAGCAGTCTGGGTGTGGAACCGGCACATCATCGACTTGGGATTCTGCGCGCCGTATCGCTCTTTCATCCACGTGGCCCAGATCCGACGCGCGGCGCGGAACTTGCCGATCTCTTCAAAGAAGTCGCTGTGGCTGTTGAAGAAGAAGCTGAGGCGGGGTGCAAAATCATCCACCTGCATTCCCGCCGCGACTGCGGCTTCAACATAGGCAAACCCGTTTGCCAGCGTGAAGGCCAGCTCGTGTGCTGCGGAACTTCCGGCTTCTCGGATGTGATATCCGGAGATGGAGATGGAGTTCCATCGAGGTATTTCCGCCGCGGTGAACTTCATCATGTCGGTGACGATGCGCATGGATGGCCGCGGCGGATAGATGTATTCCTTCTGGGCCTGGTATTCCTTGAGGATGTCGTTCTGAATGGTCCCGGTGAGTCGGCTCCGGTCCACCCCGGTCTCGTCGGCCATGGCCGTGTACATGGCCAGCATCACTGCCGCGGGACCGTTGATGGTCATGGAGGTGGAGACGTCACCAACGTTGATGTCCTGAAAGAGGCGCAGCATGTCGTCGAGCGTGTCGACCGCCACGCCGCCGCGTCCAACCTCGCCGCGGGACCAGGGACTGTCAGAGTCGCGACCCATCAGCGTGGGCATGTCAAAGGCGGTCGAAAGGCCTGATCCGCCGTTGGTGAGAATTTCCTTGAACCGCGCGTTGGTGTCGGCCGCAGTGCCGAAGCCGGCAAACATCCGCATGGTCCAGAGCCGGGACCGGTACATCGTCGGGTGGATGCCGCGGGTGTACGGATACTGCCCGGGGTAGGGGCCATCGCCGTAGACCGGTTCAACCGGCAGGCCGGACATGGTCTCAAAGGGGATGTCTCGAAGGGCGCCCGTGTCGGCTGCGGCGTTGTAGGCGGCCTGCCATTGCGCTCTGGCGGCCGATTCGGTTGATTCGGTCATGGGTCCTGTCCGCGTCGGAATACTTGGACTTCAAATACTTAGACATCAAAGAATATAGCGGCGCGGTCGCCGCCGGCCTTGCGTTGTGCCCGAAAGGGGAGGACGGTTCGGCGGCTACCTTTGAGACATGGCGCTGCCGTTTGACCCGATTGCTGAGGCTGCAAAGAACTGGAACGATCGCGCGTGGGACAGCGTCGACTCCATGCGGGCGGCCACCTCCATCGTCCGGGCCAACCAGATTCTCAACACCCGCATCACGGACGCCTTGAGCTCGTTGGATCTCAACCTGTCTCGGTTTGAAGTCCTCGCGTTGCTTTACCTGAGCCGCAACAAGGCGCTACCCATGGGCAAGATTGGCGAACGGCTGCAAGTCCACCCCGCCAGTGTCACCAACACCGTTGACCGCCTGGAGGGAGAAGGCCTGGTCCAACGGGTTGCTCATCCCACCGACCGTCGCACCACGCTGGCCCGGCTGACGGCGGCCGGTGAGCGGACCACCGAAAAGGCTGAGAAGATCCTGGCCGAGATCGAATACGGACTGGCCGGCATGACCAGACAGGGACTGAACCGGGTGACCAAGGAACTCGAAACGCTTCGCCGCCACGAGGGTGATTTCTCGTGACCGCGCTCCCGGGCTCTCTGGTATCGGCCCCGTGGTTGATGGCCAACCGTGATTCGGTGACCGTGGTTGACAGCCGGTCCTACATCGACGGTCGCTCCGGCCGTGCTGCCTATCACAGCGGCCACATTCCCGGAGCCGTCTTCGTGGAACTGGACGTGGACCTCAGCACGCCGCCCACCTTTGAGGGGGGTCGTCACCCATTGCCATCGGCGGCCGCGTTCAGTCAGGCGATGCAGGACGTGGGAATAAGCGACGGCGATCAGGTCGTGGTCTATGACGATGTGGGCGGAGGAATTGCGGCTCGTCTCTGGTGGATGTTGCGCGCCGTGGGGGAGTCAGCCGCCCTGCTCGACGGCGGTCTCGGCGCGTGGGAAGCCAACGGTGGAGAGGTGACCGTGAATGCGCCGGCGGTCAGTGAGGGTCGGTTCACCGCTCGCCCCTGGCCGGCAGAACTGTTGATCTCGGCCGACGAAGTGGATGCCGCTCGCGGTCGTGACGGCGTGGCCATCTTCGATGCTCGCAGTGCTGATCGATATGCCGGCATGGAGAACCCGGTCGATCCCCGCTTCGGTCATATCCCGGGGGCAACGAGTGCGCCCTGGACGTCCAACCTTGCTGACACCGGTCTCACCAAAGACCGGGACGCGCTTCGGGCCCAATGGACCGAACGGGGCGCCATGGACGCCGACGACGTGATCCTCTACTGCGGGTCCGGCGTCACTGCCTGCCACAATGCGCTGGTTCTGGATCAGCTGGGAATTTCCACCCGCTTGTACGTGGGCTCATGGTCCGCCTGGGGCGCCGACCCCAACCGCCCGCTCGAAACCTAGGCATTCCCGGCCATCAGGTTGGTGCCAGTCGGGTGATTGGCGGCGACCGCTGAGCAGGAGCCCCTAGCTGACGAGAGTCACAACGGTGACAAGCTTCCAGCGAATTCGCTCTTCGTCCATACGAGTAACCCCGTGAGCCGTCCAGCAGCAGGGCAGGTCTTTGAGCGCTACACGGGGTCTTCGTGCCCGCCGATCACAATGAGAGGGATCTCGCTGGCACGACCGGGACTCGAGGTTAAGGTCGGCAAGGATCGATCAGGGGAAGTTGGTACGAGTGCAGCATCCAGGAGGTATCGAAAAATTCGCCTACGCTGCGCGTCGCGTAACCCGCATTCTTGACAACAGAGACGGGACCACCACCGAACAGACCGGGGGCACGGCGTTCATTGTCGCTCATCCGCAGGGTGATCGGAGCGCTGGCTACATGGTGACGGCGAACCATGTGATCTGGCCAAGAATTGCTGATGCCAGTTTGCCTCTTCGCAAAACGATCGGCCTAAGGCTCGATTCTCATGAACGGTCGGAGGGTCGATCTTACGACTACACCCAAATTGAACTCGACACGTCGAGCTGGACGGAGAAACGTAAGGATGGAGTCAGCGTTTTTTTGGCTGCTGCTGTGTCAGGCATGATCAACGGTGGATACAGCTCATTCGTACCTTCGGCTGATCTTTGGACCCGCCAGGACTTTGAAGAGGGCGGATTCATTGGTCGCGGAGTCGTGGTCGCTGGCTATCCAGATTCCATCCTGCCGGATAGTTCGGTGCCGCGTCCGGTTATCTCTTCTGGGGCAATAGCCTCTGACCCTCGGTGGACGGCGGGAGTGGCCAGGAACTCCGGCGAGCATTCGGTGCTCTATCAGGGGTTCTCGTGGAGTGGAATGTCCGGCGCTCCCGTCATGGCAGAGCAGGTTGGCCTGGCGTCCAGCGCGTCAATCCAGTTCAGCGGACATTTGGCTCGCGGCGTGATTGGCGTGAGTTTCGGTCACGTAAGTTCCACGAAGTCCAGCCATTCCAGCTGGTCGGGCTTGTTTCCCTCATGGCTAATTCTCGATGCGCTTTCCGAGTTGACACAAGGATGAGCTTCACCACATCCCCGCCTTACCGCATGGCCAAATAGAGATCCGGTGCTGTGTATCCTCTCCTTGATGAGGGTCCATGTCTAGCTTGCCTAGCTTTGCGCAGCCGCCGGTCCGCCGGGTCTCCACTGGATTCTTGGTTGAACGAGCGTCCTCATCGGTAGGTGACCTATTCGATTTTTGCCGTTCCCGGCTACTCGACGACTATCCAACCCAGCATGAACATCCCGCCGAAGAGCTCTACAGAGAGACCCCATGGGGGGAAACCCCCTCCATCAAGATCGACCTTGGCTCGCTCATGGGCGTCGCTTCGCAACCGAACCTGCAGGTCCACTGCCTTGCCGCTGACAAGTCCTGGGGAGTTAAGATTCAGCGTGACTGGGTTCAAGTCAGCTGGAATCGATCTACCGCAGAAGCCGAGTACCCGCGTTGGCTTGCTGTTCGAGACCGTGCTGAGACAGTCATCACAGCCTTTTTGGAGGATTTTGGAGGGCACACTTCGCAAGTTGAGGTTCAATACTTCAACACAGTGGAGACCGGCGCTGCAGCGAGAATCGTCTCCGCTGAGTTTGCCGGGAAAGCGCTCGGCGAGATGGAATCCCTTCGGATCCATACACACCACCTTTTCGAGATCGGCGACACGAAGGCCCGACTCCACCTCGATGTTTCCCCATCGACTGGAACCAACGAGCTGGAGCTGTCGTTGACAGTACGAGGTCGACTCGGAGAAGCGAATCCGATAGAAGCGCTGGAATTCGCCGATGGAGCAAGAAACCGCATCGTGACCGGTTTTGCAGACATCACATCCGAGGAATTTCACAACGAGTGGAGGAAGCAATGACCGCGATAACGACCGACTGTCTTTATCGGACTCCAGCATGCGCTGCTGAGCAATCGATCAACCACGAGAAGTTCCTCAAGTTCACTGACGCGATCACCAGAGCCCTAGTCGCGGCAATGGACAATGCCTTGCGGGTGCACGAAACACCGAAATGGATGACCGAGGATCTTCCGGCCCGGCTTGCCGGAGTCTTGGCGCTTGAAGATGACTGGGACAGCTACGGCGGCATAGCACCCTCGCAACAAGTCGGCGAGGCGGTTATTCAACTACTCCGCCACGTCGCGCCCGGTGAGATGCCGACGATCGAGGCAAACCCTTCGGGAATGGCCATCGTCGAGTGGGAAAGACACGACGACTTCGTGTCGGTTAGCGTGGCGGACTACGAGCTACTCGTTGAGTACGAAATTGATGGCGTGTCCGATGAGTTTGAGCTGTTCGGGAACGCCGACACAAATCGGCTGCGGGGCTTGATCGGTTCGCTCGGATAGGCAAGGTGTCTGACTCCCGCAGACTGCTCCGGCGCGTAAAGAAATCGAAGACGGACTCAGAGGGTGAGGTTCGTCCAGAGTCGGGGCAATTCGAGGTAAGCACACGGCCGCCAAACGGTGACTACCGAATGTCAGTGGATGCAGAGTGGGTGTTGCTCGAAGATGGAGACGACGTTCTTGACGTCTGCGTCGGTTCCGCTGAGGGAATTGGCCTTGTAGCGATTCCGCTTGCGGTAATCGAGAACGAAGATGGTGTGAGCTTTGAACTGGACGGCATTGGACGTCCGTCTCATGGCGGCGTCTTCCATGTGGACGAAGACGGCATGCCACTGGAGCGCAAGCTCAAACAGGGGTTCCGCCGAAGGCTTGCCAAGGCAGCTGTTTGGGTTGCGGAGCCTCTGCCACCCGCAAGCTGACTTTGAACCGGACACAAGTTCATCCAAACCCAAACCTTCAAAGTTTGGCACCCCAACCTCCTGATCCGTAGTCGGGATACCGAGAGGCGACCGAGCGGTGATGCTGCCTTCCTGCTAGGCGGCCAGAATGCCGTTGATGGGTTTGGCGGGGACGTCCAGAACGCTGGCGGGGTCGATGCCAAACCAGCTG
>ENA-ORXR01000241-ORXR01000241.1-marine-metagenome-genome-assembly--contig:-NODE-241-length-83824-cov-6.390557_pt1 | contig 83824 bp, 81 predicted proteins | sample MGYA00237866_ERZ511479 | MGnify/ENA metagenome assembly ERZ511479
CCACTTGATCCTCGCGCCTAACCCTCGATCACATGAGGCTCCGCGACGAGTCACCGCCTTTTTCAACACCCTGCTAGCCTTCAAACTCGCGTATACGCTGTAGATGCCGCACCAGCATGTCGGCCTCGAGGTTGGCTCGGTGGCCGGGGACTTCGATGGCGTGGAGATTGGTCGCGGCGAAAGTGTGGGGTGTGATCCAGGTGGTGAAGCTCGACGGCCCGACTTCTGCGACGGTTAGACTGATTCCGTCAACGCAAATCGAACCCTTGTAGGCGACGAGTGGTGCCAATTCGTCGGGCAGAGAAACTTCGAAACGGTGATCATCGCCGACCTTCTCGAGCGCCACGACCTCGCCGCAGATATCGACGTGGCCTTGGACAAAGTGGCCTCCCAATCGGTCACCAACGCGCAGGGCGCGTTCCAGATTGACCACAGAACCTGTTTCCAGATCGCCCATGTTGGTTAGGCGGAGGGTTTCTGCCAGAAGATCGAAATGCAATGCATCGTCGTTGCGTTCAGCCAGCGTTAAGCAGCAACCGTTGACCGCGAGACTGTCACCCAGAGCTAAGTCTACTCCACAAACCGCCGCCTTGAGCGTCAATCGCGCCCCGGTCTCGGTCGCTGCTAGATCGACGATCTCGCCGCACTCCTCGACCAGTCCTGTAAACATTTCTCTACAAGCAACGAAGGGTGAAAAAAACGATCGCCGTTGGGATCGCTGCACCGGCCAGCAGGTGGAGCGGAGAAACGCCGCCTTTGTAGAATCGACCGAGAATCGACTGACCAGCTGGGTTTGGAGCATTGGCAATGACCGTCAAACCACCACCAGCTACCGCACCGGCAACAACCGCTTGCTTGGCCGCCTCGGACAAGTCAGGAACCTGAGCAGCGAGGAACGTGATGGCGGCGTTGTCATTGACCGCGGTCAAACCAGCCGCACCGAGCATTAGATACAGATCGTCGATGCCACTTGTCAGGATCGGCTCGATCCACCAACCCTGAAGGCCACCGTGAATGACCAGACCTGCGAGGAAGAAACCGACTAACATCGGAGTCGCCAAGTGGATGTCGTTCTGGTGATGCTGAGTGCCTTGAACGAAAGCGAAGAAGAACAAGAAACCACCGATGAACAGAGGTGGGTAGTGACTGGTTAGCACCGTCCAAGCGAGGAAAAAGACGTGAAACAGAGTGATCCAGAGTGGCACGTGATCATCACGATCGTGCCACTGCATCGGACGGTTCACCTCAAGCAAGCTCGCCTTTCTCGGACTTCCGAGCGATTTTAGCTCACCTCGGAAGATCGCAAAATAGATGGCATTCGCGATTAGAATTCCGATCACAGCCTTCCAACCGAAGTTCATGAAGACGTAAGGTGTTCCCCAACCGAATTTCTCGGCGACCATCAAAATCGGCGGTGCCGCGAAGTGGGTCAGCGTTCCACCGACCGACACGTTGACGAACAAGAGACCGAGTGTGGCGTAGGCAAATTTGCGGGACGGCTTGAGCTCGAAAAACTTCTTGGCCAGAAGCAGCGCACCAATGGTCATAGCGGCCGGCTCCGTGATGAACGAGCCGAGAATCGGTGCCAGTGTCAGCACCGACAGCCACCAAGCAGTCGCTGTGCCTCCACCGATGTCTGCGACTTTCTGTAACGCTTGCTCGGAAAGGCGAATAACGGGTCTTGATGCCGCGATCGCCATGATCACAATGACGAACAGAGGCTCGGTAAATTTGACATCGTGTCCGATGTATTCGCGAAGGTCACTCCAGCCGTGGAAATACAGGGCTGAGAGGGCCAGTGGAATGATCCAAATACCGAAAACCGCTTCGACTTCGCCGAGGAAGTGAAGCGCGGTCGACCGGAACGAGACATCATCGATGGCATCTTCATGCGGCTTCGCTTCTGCTGTGCGGCCTTCTTCTTGGATTATTCTCTGGTGGCGCGCCTCTTGATGGTGAGCCATGGCAATGAACATGCCTGCGACGAACGTGTGAATGATCGCGCACAGGAAAATAACCGAAGCGACCACATTGAACGGATCCATCTTAGCCCGGTATTTGATTTTATCCCAGACTGACGTCAGATGGTCGTCATTGTATTCAGCAAGAGGCATCGGAAAATTCGAATGCTGAGAATGCCCAGGATAGGGCAATTCCTTGGCTGACGCAGCTTCTGCGGGAGAAGGTAGCAACAGGCAAAGCAGTGCGAGAGCAAGAGCGAGGCGGATCACAAAAGGACGTGGACAGCACATAACGATTGGTTTTTTAGCAGCCACAGACCGAAGGTCAACCTCGGGCACAAAAGAGATGGCTGTTCGATGAGTATTAGCTGGTATCAGAAACCCATTTTCCGACCACATCAACGACGCGCTGAAGCTCATCGCGGGTGATCTCAGGGAAAATCGGCAAGCTGAGAACTTGTTGGGATAAAGTGTGACTGACCCGGAGCCCGCGAGCTCTGGGATCAGCGTCGGAAACGAACTCGGCAAAGCAATCCTGTTGGTCGAGAGAGCGTGGATAGTAAATTTCGCAGCCGATATTGGCGGCCCGCAACCGCTCGACCAAACGGTCTCTGGCACCTCGGCGGATCACTCGAATCGTGAACTGATTCCAAGTCGGGTCATTGTGCTCGTAGGCTACCGGCAGAACGATTTCGCAACCCGAGGCAAATCGATCGCGCTGCTTGTCGATGCATCCACAATCCGATTCCTGCGCCAACTCGACTTTGTCCATGGCACCGAGATGCTCCAGATAAAAGGCAGCATTTTCACGACGCCGGTCGAGGTAGCCTTCAACATGAGCAATTTTCACGCTCAGCATTGCGGCTTGGAGAGCATCCAGCCGGAAATTGCCGCCGATCATGCCGTGGTGGTATTTGGGATGCATACCGTGATTGCGCAGCTGTCGAAGCCGCTCGGCCAACTGATCATCGTTCGTGGTCACCGCACCCCCATCGCCGAAACCAGACAGGTTTTTGGTCGGAAAAAAACTAAAGCAGCCCATCTCGCCAATGCCTCCGACGGCTTCAGACCGGTAACGCGCCCCTTGGCTTTGAGCGCAGTCTTCAATCACGGGAATTCCACCGCGCTCGCGAGCAATATTCTGAATCGTGTCCATTTCAGCGGCCTGCCCGAACAAATGAACTGGGATGATCGCCTTCGTCGCTGGGGTGATCACTTTCTCCAACGACTCACAATCCAAGTTGAAGCAGGCTGGACAAACATCGGCAAACACTGGGCGAGCCCCAAGTCTGGCAACCGACCCAGCAGTCGCAAAAAACGTAAACGCCGGGACGACGACTTCATCGCCAGGCCCGATTTCTAGAGCCATCAGAGCTGCTAGTAGCGCGTCGGTTCCCGAAGAAACCCCCACAGCATGATACGTTCCGACCTCAGCTGCGATCCGCTGCTCAAAGACTTCAACTTCCCGTCCCAAAACGAACTGGCTCGAACCGATTAGCCGTTTGGCCGCATCGAGGAGCTCTTCTTGGAGCTCAGAATTCTGACGACCGAGTTCGACAAGCGGGACGCCGAGAGAGGCGCTATCTTTGCTACTAGTGCTCACGAACCTAGGAAAGTCGCGAAGATGCTCTTTGCCAACTCCGAAGTGCGCTTTAACCTACCGACGTTCGTCTAGCCAACTTCAACCAATTTCCAAGCAACCGCCAAATATGACTACCGCTCGTAGATCCTCCAAATTTCTCGCAACCGCCGCCATCGGATTGGCAGTGCTTTCTGCGATACCGACCGATGCTCTGGCACAGAAAAAGCAGCCAGCTCAAGAGCAGTCCGTCGAAGACTTACGTTGGGCTGGAGTCGTGCGGGTCGAGAATTCCGCAATCATTCCAGACTACAGCACGCCTTGGAACGGCGGCCGTCCGAGCGGTGGAAACGGAACCGGATGGATGGTCGGCAAGAATCAATTCATCACCAATGCCCACGTTGTCAGCAATGCGAACAAACTGGTGATCCGAAAAGTAGGCAACCCTGAGCCCCTTCCTGCTGAGATTGTCCACATCGCCCACGATTGCGACTTGGCTCTACTCCGCCTTCTCGATCCAACACCCTTCAAAGGAGTCAAGCCGCTGGAAATCGGTGGAATCCCTAAACTCGATACCGAAGTCATCGCAGTCGGTTACCCAATCGGCGGCGACCGGATGTCCGTCACTCGTGGAGTCGTTTCCCGGATCGACTTCCGCAACTACAGTCACACCCAGATGGATATGCACCTGTCCATCCAAGTCGACGCCGCGATCAACCCTGGCAACAGCGGTGGTCCGGTGATCCAAAACGGCAAAGTCGTCGGTGTCGCCTTCCAAGGCTATAGCGGCGATGTGGCCCAAAACGTCGGCTACATGATCCCCGTTCCCGTGATCAACCGCTTCCTGAAAGACATCGAAGATGGCAGCTACGATCACTATGTCGACCTCGCCGCTAGCGACATGTCGATCCAAAACCCGGCACAAATCAAAGCACTCGGCCTGCCGAAAAGCGGTCAGGGCGTCATGATCAGCAGCGTCAGTTCCGGAGGCACCGCCGGTGGCGTCCTCAAAGTTGGTGACGTTCTTCTCGAAATCGCGGGCAATCCCGTCTTAAGCAACGGCTTGATCAATCTGGAAGGCGAACTCGTCGATATGGCCGAGTTGATCGAACGAAAGTTCGCTGGAGACAAAGTTGATGTCGTCGTCTGGCGCGACGGTAAGCGCAAGAAGCTGACCCTCGAACTCAAACGCTTCACACCTCCGCTAATGATGGCTAAGCAATACAAAGCTCGGCCGCGCTACGTCATGCATGCAGGTCTAGTCTTCCAGCCCCTCGATCGGGCGGTTATGGCTGGCCATGGTATCAAAAACCAAGTCGTGAACAACTACTTCCGAAACTTCACCACCGACGAAATCTATCTCGAACGTCCAGAGCCGGTGGTCTTCACTAAAGTTCTCCCGGACTCCATCAATACCTTCCACAAGGGCTACATCCACAACATCGTTGACGAAGTGAATGGTGTAAAAATCACCTGCCTGAAAGACCTTCACGAAGCCCTCACCAATCCCAAAGACGACAGTGATTTCACTGTTATCAAACTCGTCGAACAAGGCCGCCCTCTCGTCCTCGATCGGAAGCGGATTCCTGAGGCCCACGCGCGTGTGATGAAAACCTACGGCCTTCCCAGCGACCACTTCCTCGGCGAAGAAAAGGTGCCCGAGCCAAAAACAAAACAACCTGACACCAAGAAGAAGAATCCGGTAAAGGCAACTCCATCAAAAAACACTCCGGTGAAGCCAGCTCCGGCGAAGCCAGTCAAACCTGCTCCATCAGAACCAACTCCTGCGAAGCCGATCAAACCGGCTCCGGTGCAACCCGCTCCAGTGAAGCCAATCAAACCGGCTCCGGCAGAACCAGCTCCAGCGAAGCCGATCAAACCGGCTCCAGCGAAACCGGCCCCGATTAAACCTGCTCCGGCGAAACCCGCTCCAGTGAAGCCAATCAAACCGGCTCCGGCAGAACCAGCTCCGGTGAAGCCGGCGAAACCGGCTCCAGCGAAACCCGCCCCGATTAACCCTGCTCCGGCGAAACCACTGGAATCTGCTCCGAATAAGCCTGCTCCAGCACCGAAGAAATAGTAGAAAGATCTCGACCGAAGCGAGACATTTCCGGCGCGATACAGACAGTGTCATCCTCGAAAAACAGTTCCGGGTCTTCAAAGCCACGGAAAAGGATCTTACTCATGGCCGCCGTCTTTGCGCTGGGACTGTTGGCCATCGGCATCGAACTCGGTGCCATGATTCTTTACCGATCGGGGGCGATGACGATGGGCATTCCTCCCCTCACGCTCGATCGGCACATCAGCTACACCGATCCTTGGGTTCTCGATATCAATGAACACTTTGGCGTCTGGCATCCTCCCGGAGCTAAGTCGACTCATACGAGCGGCTGCTTTAAGGTTCAGATGGAAGCCAACAGCTATGGAGCGCGTGACATTGAACGCCCGTTAAAGTCTGGCTCTCAAACAAGGAGAGTTGTTCTAGGAGACTCATTTGTTGAAGGCTACGGCGTCGATGTTGACAAGCGATTCACCAACCTTGTTGAGGCTGCGACTGATAAACCTCAACTAAACTTCGGAACCTCGGGTTACTTTAGTGTCTTACAGAGCGTGCTACTCTATGAGCATTTGGCCTCAAAGTTCGAGCACGACGAAGTGTTGCTATCGATTCTTCCTGCCAATGATTTTTGGGATGAAGACGTCGACTACTGCAAAGAGTGGCACAGTGATCGATATCGTCCTTACCTCGTCGGAGAGTATCCCAACTATGAAGTAAAATATTTGTGGAAGCCCTTAGAAGAATCTCGCTTTTCGAAGAAAAACTTCGAAGCCTATGTTGCTGATTTTGAGGAAGATGCCCGACAGGCTCGCCGAGACCCCAAACATTGGATGCGTAGCTATAGCCACGCATACGCGGCAATCTCCTTCTTTCTGCAGGTCAGTAAATCCAACGAAACTGCTACAACATTTCAGGGAATTCCACACGACTACAGTGGTTATTTATCGGTAACGGATACTCAGTGGGATCGGATGCGTTTTTCCTTGGAGCGACTATTAAAACTGAAGGGTGATCGACCATTAACGATCATGGTGATTCCCTCCGAAAACGACCTCATCCAACACGCTAGATCCGAGAATGGAAAATTACCTTTCTCAGAGAAGATCGGAACCTTTGTCGCAGCTCACCCAGACAGCAACATTCAACTTCTCGACTTAATGGATCGGTTCTCGAAAGAGCCTGATGCTGCCAAAGACTGCTTTCTATTCTGCGACCCGCATTGGAATAACAAAGGAAGTCAGATCGCAGCGGACGAGTTGATTCGTCTTGAGAAGTAGACACTCGCAAAGACTGGGCCTCCAACCGAAACTCTAATTCCTTTCACCCAAAGGACGGAGACAGTTGCTCCCGAGCCGTGTTGAGAACTTCGAAGGCGGCACCGACTCCCAATTTTTCCCACTCGGCGATTAAACACGATTGTTCAGCGTCCCGCTCAATTGGATGAACGGACTGCACATCGCGGACGACGCCCTCCAACACTCCCCCTTGTCCCAGAAACTGCGTCCAAGGGACACTGCGAGAGGACTGTTCACGCAACGACAATCCCGCACTCATTGCGAGGAATCGGGACACATCATCAGACACAAACTGACTCTCTCGGTGCAACCACCCCAACAACGGCACCAACCAAGAAGGGCGCTCAGCCTCGACAATCAGATCCCTGATTGAACTCGAAATATGATCGAGTGAGTCGAACCAGACCGGAATCAACTTTGTATTCATCTCGTAGAACACATCTCTGGTAGCAGCACTCCAACTCATCCCCCAGTCCTCCAACAACCAAGGTAGCGCAAAAGCCAAGTCGGGTGCGATTAGCCGCTCCCAGTTGCAAGCAACCAACTTCCGATCTGGTGCCGCGAAGGCGACGTTCAAAGGATTGGTGAACCAAGCAGTCCAATCGCAATCTTCCAAATGTCTGTGTTTTTGGAGATTTCTAAACACTAAATGGTGAAGCAGCAAGTCGCCCGATCCCGGCCCCGGATCGATATTCCGCAAGTCAGCAACGCTATTCCCTCCTCGGGTCGCATTGAACACCCGCACTAAAAGGTCGATCGATTCCGCCGTAAACTCTGGCGATGGTGTTGAAATTTCCCACAACCTCACCGACTTCCACCCGACGTCCCCGCCTTCTGAACAAACCGCGGACATTCGACGCCAACCAATGTCCCGCCAGAGGAAACGACCAACTGCTCGAACAATGATCTCCCGAGCATTTTCAACTGCATGATGGTGAAGAGCTCCAACTTCCGCTGTCATCGGCGGTGCCGGAATCTTCGGAACCTGAACGGTGGACGCCCGTTTCGGATCCCCGCCACGATAAATACCAGTAGTGAGCAACGCGCCCAGAAAAGGCAACCACTGGGAATGCGCAATCTGGTGCCAATTTTGGCGTTCTAGATCGGTGGCGGACATTAGTCGTTTCTGGAATCCTGCCTCCTTGGCTTACCAAGTTTCGGGACGTCAGGATGGGGAAACCCATTGATGGTAATCTCGCCACCGATCATACGAATCTCAAGAGTGTTTCCTCCCCGCTCCCACCTGCCATCATCCAAGTGGGCATACCGATCAGTCAGAAAATGAACGCGCTGATTTGTCGACCCAATCCAACGCATGTTTGTTGTGTGATTCTCGCGGAGATACGGCCCATCGACCAGCAAATCACATTCGCGGAGCAATCGCTCTCGGTGCCGATCATCTGTATGTCCGCCAGCTCGAATCTCATCGATCGTGTTACCAGTGAAGATCATTACACTCAGGCCAGCCAGCCGAACTTGATGACTGAGTTCAGCCAGCCCTTCTGCGTGAGAAAATGGTTCCCCTCCGAGCAAAGTCACTCCTTCGATCCCGGGAGTTGCGAGAATCTCGTCAACGAGCTCTGTCACCGGGGTAGGCGTTCCCCCGTCAAAGCGAAGATATTCAGGGTTGCAACATCCGGGGCAACGCAACGGGCAGCCTTGAACCCAAAGAGCAAAGCGGCGCCCGGGACCCTCGGCCTCGGTCACTGGGACTGTTGAGGCTAGTGCAATCAAGATGTCGGTATCGGCCGGCATTAGTCTTCCGTTCTGTCACTCGTCTTACCGGCTGAGATCGTGACATACGCGTTCTGACCTTCCCCGACCTCCACTGCTATCATTGACCGCATCCAAATGACTTCATCGGTAATTGAAGTAATTCTCCAGATATCTTCTCCCCTCTGAATTTGGTCTCCATGCTCCAAGAGAGCGCATTCGCGGGCAGTCGCCACGATCCGAACGAACCCCCGGCTATCGCGCTGAACTTCTGGTGGATTTCCCGTTACAGCCCGCTCGACAAGCATGGTTAGTAAAATGTGACGGGGCTGCTCTTCATCCGTCGCAACTTCATCGGCTCGCCATTTGCACCTTGGACAACGCCCGCGCTCAAAAATCCGAGCTTCTTTGCGCCATGGATCATAGACAGTTCCGCAGCAAAAACACGTTGTCTCCTTTTCGGCCATAGAAAGATGCCATTCTGACCCGCAACAGGGATACTGCCAAGAGACATCTGATCAATTCCACTAACAGAAAAAGGGCAGCCCCTGACCACCAAGTCGGGACTGCCCTCCATGCTACAAGTCGCTATCGAATGAGGAACGGATCCCAGTCGGGAATTCCGTCGTGGTTCTTTAGCAGCAACGTAACTGGTACTTCGCGTGGGGCGATCGGCTCACGCTGCAAACGCAATCCAGCTTCCTGAGGAGTTCGGTCTGCCTTGCGTGTATTGACACCCCGATCTGCCAGAACACAGTTCTCCCAATCAGTTTCACCACCGCGTGATCGAGGAATGACGTGGTCGATGTTACCTTCACTAGGTCGCAGTGCGCGCCCAGTGTATTGACAACGACCACCATCACGGTTCCAGACATTGCGAGCGCTGAATTTCGGTCGACTGACTGGCACTCTTGAGAAGTTGGCCAAGACAATGACGGTTGGAACTCGGATATCACCTCGAGCAGTCCCAATCTTTTCGTCACCATCTCGAACTGGCAATTCCAACCAGTCTTCCCACTTCGTTGGCACCATGTGATCGGTGCCTCGAATGTCTAGGGCTGTGGCAACGTCTGTCGACATTTGACCGAACGCCATCGCAGGATGCGTGGTATTGATCGCCTGCCAGTTTCTATTGAGGACGAGAACGATGTTCCTTTGTAAGATGTCGGTCATGGCACGAATTGATTTGGTTTGTTTATGTGAAGTGAAGTTGGAAAAGAGTGATTGCTCGGTGTTCGTCCTTCTTATGGCGAACCTTTCTGAGATTCAGTTCCGACCAAGAAGCCCCGTTGAAAGTGCACTAAAAAGGAACCGAACGGTGCGTGCCGATAAGGCCGCCTGGTGACACGCACCGCCCGGAAGATTGGTTTTTGGTTGGTTGGCTAAACCGCAACTTCGCACCCGACTTGTGGTCGTCGACGACGACCACAACGGAGACGAATTAGCAGCCACGCATTGGTTGCGGTCAGGACAATCGCCACAGTGAAGATCGCCGAGGAAAAGCCATGGCTATCCGACAGATGTCCCGCTACTGCAGCGAGTGGCAAAAACCACAGCCGCATCGCCAGACTCTCGATCGACAACACAGTTGCACGTCGGTCTGAAGTGACTCGGCGGTTCAGGGCCTCTCCGAATACAACCTGCCCTACACCTCGTAAGACCGTGCCGTGGCAAACCCCCGTTTTGCTAGAACGGAGGTGAGCGCTGCAGTCAGCGTGGTCTTACCGTGATCGACGTGGCCAATGGTGCCGATGTTTTTTACATGCGGCTTGTACCTTTGGGTCTCGTTGCTCATGGCAATTACCTCCAGTTTTTGGGTTCTCGTTTTGTTGAGACCAATACCCCTCCTTGGGATGGAGCGGCATCGATTTTCTCCGGATTGGAGAGTCTTAGAGAAGTGGTGCCCGGGGACGGATTTGCACCGTCATCTTCTGATTCAAAGTCAGAAATCCTACTATTGGACGACCCGGGAATTCGAAAGCGATCGGCCCGACAGGTTTTGCACCCGCAACCCTCCGGTTATGAGCCGGCTGCTCTACTAATTGAGCTACAGACCGAAAAAAAATGGCATCGCTGGCGGGACTTGCACCCGCTTTGCCAGGTTGAAAGCCTGGTGTCCTACTACATAAACGACAGCGACGTTTGATTCCTCTGGTGCATGAGGGAATCGGAAAATGGCGGAGCCCCGAGGACTTGCACCCCATGCCGTTAGGGCACGAGCGGGTTAGCAACCCGTCCCAGCACGCTTGTCTGGTTGAGGCTCCAAAAAATGACAAAAATTACCGATCGAAGAACTAAATCCGATGGATGTCAGTGATTCCCTGTGCCAAGTCTCGGAATGCCGAAGTTCGATGTCTCTAGGAACATCCTAGTCAAGTCCCCCCGTGCCGAGGTATTTGCCCATATTCGGAACTTCAAGACGTGGCCCGGTTGGTCTCCTTGGCTGATTACAGAACCCGACTGTGCTCTCAACTATGAGGGTTCCGATGCCTATTCATGGGAAGGCGTAACAGTAGGCAGCGGGCGGATGGAGATCGTCGCCACTGGCGAAAACGGCGCTTCTATCGACTATCGGCTTACCTTTCTGAAGCCCTGGAAGTCGGTCGCAGACGTTCGCATGATTCTGGCAGAAGAGGGTGACCGAACTCGAGTGACATGGTCAATGAACAGTTCCATTCCATTCTTCATGTTTTGGAAGAAGAGCACGATAGTCGCGATGATCGGGATGGACTACGAACGCGGTCTCAGAATGCTGAAAGACCAACTCGAAACAGGATCGGTTCCCACTCATCTCGCATTCGAAGAGAGTGTAGGCTTTGATGGCTGCCGCTATGTTGGGATTCACCGCGAATGCTCGATCAAAGAGATGGGCTCCAACCAAGAACGCGATCTGGCGAAAGTACAATCGTGGGTTGATGATCACAGGGATGATCCGACAGGGCTTCCGTTCTCGATCTACCATCAGTGGAAGCTCGCTGCGGGTCGGGTCACCTACACCTTGGGAATCCCCATGGCGAATGTAACAGTAGTTCCCAACGATCTTGTCACTGGTGCGATCCCGGCTTGTGACTGTTACGTGGTGCGCCACACCGGCCCATTCCGTCATGTCGGCAATGCTTGGGCAGCAGGTATGATGCGAGCTCAGAGCGGAATATTCAAATCGAGCCGATCAGCCAAACCGTTCGAGGTTTACGAGAAGCTACCGAAAGGGCCAAATTGTGCAGACGCTATTACGGCAGTCTATTTGCCACGGCGCTAACGGGACTTAAAGAACCGGGAGGGAGAGACGGAGACGACCTCAAGGAGGCCGCCCCCGCATTCCTCTCTCTCTCATCGGAAATAATGGTTCTCCGGGTGTGGTGTGATTTTTGGCGGAGGCTGAGAGGATCGAACTCCCACGACCCATCTCTGAGTCATCACGGTTTTCAAGACCGATAAGCACGCCGGCATTGCGAGCCTCCTGAGAGTAATGGCAGGGAGACCGAGAATTGAACTCGGTCCTACTGGGTTGGAGCCAGTTGTGCTTCCGTAACACTTTCTCCCTACTGAAAAATGGATCCCCCGATCGGATTCGCACCGACATGGGCTCCTTTACAAGAGGAGTGCATTTCTGTGTCTGCCACAGGGGAGTGTCATGTGAAAGTAGCACTTCGGGTTGGATTCGAACCAACAACCCTCGGGTTCGTAACCCGATGCTCTGATCCATTGAGCTACCGAAGCGTTACATAATCGTAGAGGCTGGAGGTAATGCTTCCCCGCATCCTGCATGTAAAACAGGCGTTCTACTTTTAAACTAAGCCCCCATAAAGTGAGTACCCACGGCAGGACTTGCACCCGCAGTCTCCGGATACTTAATCCGGCGGCCTTTGCTAATTTGGCCACGTGGGCATAACATTCGCCGACAATCTCGGAAAGACCACACCCCCGGCTGGGGTCGAACCAGCAACCGGCAGCTTAGAAGGCTGCTGCTCTTCCAGTTGAGCTACGAGAGCCTGATAGTCATCCAAAACGACAAACGAAAGAGATTGGGAAGGGACTACCGGATTCGCACCGGTATCGCCTGGGTGGAAACCAGGCATCCTACTGTTAGACGAAGTCCCCGAAAAATAATACCCACGGCAGGATTTGCACCTGCAGTCTCCGGGTTCTGAGGCCGGTGCCTTTGCTAGTTTGGCCACGTGGGCATGGAAGTTGGAGATGCGGGAGGGACTCTCACCCCCGTAAACCGGGTTGCAGCCGGTTGCCTAATTACTCGAGCCACCGCATCATTGTCATTCACAACAGCGAGGATCTGGGGCGACCGACGGGACTCGCACCCGCTCCGCGACGGTCACAGTGTCGAATGCTACTCTTACACCACGGCCACCATCAGGAACCTCGTCCTTGTTGCCAAATGTATTAGTATGGAAATTGGTTCTCCCGGTGGGCGTTGCACCCACATATACCGGATTAAAAGTCCGGTGCATTTCTGACTCTGCCACAGGAGATTTGTTTTCGTTAAGTGGGTTCGCATCCTCAATTAACAGTATAAAGAAAGGCCGCCTCATGCCGGTAACGCACCGGCTCCGACTGTTCGACAGACAGCTATGCTACTTTTACAACAATGAGGCATTTTCCGTAGGTGGCTGCTCCGGCAACCGTCTAGGGATATCGAAAGTGGTCGTCCCGCCTGGTAACGCTCCAGGGTCTTTCGGTTATCAACCGAGTGCTCTGCTATTGAGCTACGGGACGAAAATGAAAATTGGCTGACTCACATGGTTCCGCCCCATGAATTCTGGAGTAACAATCCAGCGTGATACTATTTCACTATGAGTCATTTGGTAGGTGCCGGTGGTAACGCTCCACTCGTCAACTTCTCGCTGTTTTTTTGACGGCGGTTTTACAGACCGCTAGCAAGGACAACACCTATATATTTCTATTCCAGTTCGAGGGCGGGAAGACCTGAGATCTGGCCTGTCGACGTAACAGCGCTTGGCGCATCTCTCTGAGTTACGGAGGCCTGACAAAGAGGTCTCCCCGCCTCGGACGGAAAGGATCAAAGAATGGTGGCAGGCGCCGGTAACGCTCCGGCTCTCCAGGGATATGAGCCCCGGGTCAGTCTTACTGGCCTGCAATTGAATGATTTGAAATTGGTCGCGCTGACAGGACTCGCACCTGCTTCCTCCGGTTTCCAAAACCGGCACCTCGACTCCTTTGGCCTCAGCACGTTGAAAGAGATAGTTTTTGATCGGTCCAGAACGGAGTTGGTGGAGACGACGGGAATCGCACCCGTCACACGCTGCTTGCAAGGCAGCATCGCCACTCAGGAACATGCGTCACCATCTACCACTCTGATTCGACCGGCACACACGGGAGCTACAGAAGCTCAACCGTGTGCCCGGACTATCTCATGAAATTGGATGGCAGGCTGCGTAAGACTCGAACTCACTAAGCAACGACCACTGTCGTCCGCGATACCCCCTCGCCGACAGCCTGCATCACTTGATCCACTTTCTTTGGCTTCTATGAATTGGATTTCTATGAAGTGTCGATACTCAAAGAGTGTAACACTCCTCCAATTCATAGAAGGACGAACACCGTTACCGATCGTTACTCGGTAGCCGCAGGTTTTCTCGACGGACGTTTCGGTGTTTCAGGCACACCTCCCTAACTGGAAGCCTCTCGGTCGCCGGATGTGTTATTCTGACCGAGAGGCAATACTTGTTTTCGGAGGCAGTCTCAGCGCCAGGCATGAGTGTTCCTCCAGACTCGAGTGTGTCATTCTTCGTGTCTCTAGCAATCGGGCACAGAGATCGACACTTTCGGGTCAGTATTGTCTCCCGTGTCTGCCGCACAAGGCGGCGAATTCCGGGCTATGTTAGTTTGTTGAAATCTTTCTTCTGGGTTGCTTTAAAATCGGTTGTTTCGAAGTTTCGGGCTTCTCGTCCCACTTTGGACAAAGAAAAAACCCTGCTTCCTTTCGGAGAGCAGGGCCTACGTGCAAAGAAACTGAATTTCTTCTAAATTACGTAGGCCTTCCCTCCTGAATGGGGTTTTCGAGTTTATCACTTTCAATACCAAATCCACTCACTGGGGAACACTCGGCGTTCCGGGATTCCATGATGGAAAGCATCATATATCTCCAACCGCTCGTCGCGGCACGGAGCATCCCTGAACCGCCGGAGACGGTCGCGAGGAATGTATGATTGCTTATTGAGTTCATCGAAAGTGTTTCTTCGTTGTTCCGGCTACGTTACACTCCGATCTGAATTCGTCAAACACAGATTGATGAATTCCGAATAAAAGAACAGTTCTACTAATGCAGATTGATCAATGGGATGAGTCGGCATCATTCCAAACAGCTACAGTGTGAGGTAGAACTTGCTTGGATTAGCTCGGTGATCGCAACACATGGCATCCTATCGCGAGCAAGCTCGCTCCTACAGAAGCGCCTCCTACTAGTCGACTTTACCCATTCGCTTGAGAATGCGATAAACAGCAGTGTCCTTGATATCAACGAGTTCGTTTCTCGTCCGGTAGTATTCGTCTTCCAGCCGATTGCGTTCGACCCGCAATTTGGACACGGCGTCCATGGTCGGCAGCGTATCACTCTCTAACCTGGCTGCTCGGTATTCTGCCAGTTCCTTCTCCTTTGCGATCAATTCAATCTTTCTGCGCAATCGTTCGACTTCGCGACGACTCCAATCCCGATCGCCGGTAGCCTGCCCGAGTTCTTGCTCAAGTTCTTGGACACGCTCAATCGAAAGACCATCGGGAAGTTGACTGGCACGGAGCCGTTCGGCTTCGGCAGCTTCCTGTTCAGCCCACTTCCGTAAATTTTCTGCCTCGTCCCGCTCACGCTCAGCCCACTCGCGCATTTCTGTAGCGGTCTTAGCTTCCTGTTTCGCCCACTCTTCCATCTTCTTTCCGTTCGCCTCCTCACGAAGTGCCCATCGCCGAGCTTCGAGTAGATGGTTGAACCGATTTCTGGCAGCGGTCTGCGTGCGCTCTTGCGAAGCATTGAAACCCTCCTCACGCGCCGCCGTGGCAGCGGTCATGACAAAACGCAGAGCCATCTGTGGGAGGGGAGGCTTTTCGAGGGTGTCGACCAACAGGGTCACCGCATCACAAGCCGCGTCGATCTTCTTCGCTTCAGGGTGCTCAGAACCGACAAACGCCTGGGGAATGGCCGCGATGGTTTGGAGATAATCGAAGGCAGCAGCGGCACCTGGGAAGAAGCGAGAGAACAGCGCGTGCAACTTTTCAGTGATCGCCAAGGCTCCGAACTCGCCAGCAGAGAAGGCGGATACGTCGCCAGGTTCGGGAAGTTCCAGGTCGAGTTCCTTGTCGATGATCTCATCCATCGCAGCCAAATCACCGAATGCAGCAGGTGCATTGATAGTCACACAAGGGCGATCCTTGTCCCGCTCGATCGCTGCGATCAAGCCTTCCGTGTAGTAGCGATAGACGAAGATCGAACGAGCTTCGTCAAATCCGAGTACCATCTCAGGCTCGCCACCACGACGCAGCAGCGAGTCGTGAATCTCTAATGGGTGGCGGTAGACCGCGAGAACCCGAGCCTGGGGCAGCGCATCCAGCCAAAGATCAGCGAAGATGCACGTTCTGGGGTCTTTCCAGCCCCACGGCCCGTCGGTCGCGAGACTTGCCACCACCTCAGCTGCCTTCGCATGGTGCTCATCGGTGAAATCGATTTCGGGGGGAGTTGGGAGAAAACAGGAAAATTCACCAAAGTTCTCTCTGTGGCTGGGCTGCACCTCATCGATCAAGTCGAAGTGAGTTCGCATCACCGCCATCGACTCATAATGCCCGCGCTGATTGCCTTCGCGCGCTTCAAGGAGGTCGTCGCCAAGTTCAAGGCCTCGCCGGTTGAGGTGGGACGCCAAAAATGACGTGCCGCTACGATGCATCCCTAGGATGATCAGTGGCCGTCCGGGAAGGGCTTTGCCCTTCTGCTCCGTGGGTTCAGTCTTCGCCATCGCTGTGATTCTCGTCGACGCAACCGCTAGCCCAACTGCCCGACCGACGCAACAACGCCCTGCCGAAGTTCCAAGAAGGCCGACTTCGAGTCGAACTCGAATTTTCCCCTACTCTGTGGCGAGATCGGCAAGGATCTTCTCTTTGAGGTTAGGGAGGTAGCGGCTAAGGCGATTGTCGTAAGTGTCGCCAAAATCGGTGGGTAGGGCTTCGATCTCCGCCTGAACTGAAGCGGCGCGATCATCTACATAGTCGATCGCATTGGCCGCAGAGATCGCATTGAACAATCCGTGGTTGCCGAAATCAGCGGCGTCTTGAAGAACGGCCAACGCAGGCTCGACATCCTCGTCTCTCCCATATCTTCCCAGAGCTTCTGCTGCAACGATCCGCACAGGAACCGATGGATCTTCCAACAAGATAGCGAGCCGCTCTCGGCACGCCTTGACGGCTTCTTCTCCGCGGATCAGCAGTCCAGTCGCCGCCCAATACCGCACGGCCGAATCAGAGTCCTCAAGGAGGTTAAGAAGGCGAAAACCGTCAGCCGGATCACGGCGCGTGGCGATCTCGGCCACCTCTCTGATTCGAACAAGATTATAGGTCGTATCGTCTTGAGCAATGGCGTGAATGGTTGTGGCAGCAGCCTTCGCTCGAGCGTGGCATTCAGCTTCTGGGAGAAACGCGACGTCCCGAGTCTCGACCTGCCAATCCACGAGAGCCTGACGCATTGCCGCGAGCTTTTCCTGAACCTCTGGATCTTTCGAGTCGACCAAGTTGTTTACCTCTTCGGGATCGGATTCCAGATCGTAAAATTCTTCGGCGGGCTTCTCTTGCCAGAACAGAGACTGCTGGGGAGTCAGCTTGCCAGCATCGAACTGTTCCTTCCAAATTCGAGTCGTCGGCGTCTGGAACATGTAGGCGATGTACTGCCCATAAATCCGATGCGGCTGATATTGCCGAAGGTAAACATACCGGCCGTCACTGACTGAACGGACGCAGTCAATTCGCTCATCCATTCTGCCTCGGTAACCGAAATTATAGTCCCGAGCAGTGGCGGTGAACGGCCCCATGAACGCGGATCCTTGCATGTGTCCGGGTGGCTTGATTCCGGCCAAGCTGAGCACCGTTGGAGCGAGATCGACAAACGCGACTGGCCGCTCGGATTCACCACCCGTTGTATAGTCGGCCGGTGCCAATTTTTTCCACTTCTCTGGAATGTAGACGATCAGGGGAACGCGAAGCCCAGAGTCATAGGGCCAACGTTTTGACCGCGGCATTCCCGAACCATGATCGCCGTAATAGAAGACGATGGTATCCTGCTCCAAGGATGAATCCGCGAGTTCCTGGAGCCGCTGACCAGCCTGCGCATCCATCTTCGATACCACATCGTAATATTGAGCCCAATCTTGCCGCGACTCCGCGGTATCAGGGTGGTAGGCGGGAATTGGAGCCTTCGCAGGATCGTGAATCTGTTCGTGAGGCCGGACTCGGATTTTTGATTCGTGGCTGGTTGTGAAATTGAAGATCGCAAAAAATGGCTGACCTTCCGCTCGGCCGTTCCAGTGAGCCTTCTTCCCTCCGGCATCCCAGATCTGAGTCGGCTTCGGGACGTTGTAGTCTTCCTTTGCGTTGTTCGTGCAGTAATAGCCAACTTCCCGCAAATACTGCGGATAGAGCAGGATATCTTCGGGAAGATCAACCATCGAACGCATGTGGTGACCACCAAACGAAGTCGGATACATCCCGGTGATGATCGTCGTTCGAGCTGGTGCACATACCGGGGCATTGGACGAACAAAACCGATACCGCATCCCTTTCGCCGCCAAAGCATCGAGTTCTGGCGTCGTCGCATACGAATCGCCATAACAACCAAGCTCGGGACCGTTGTCCTCACTGGTCAGCCAAAGGATATTCGGCAAGTCTTGGCCGGGGGCTGAAACCGAGATCAGCAGACTAGCAGCGACTGAGATCCCCAGAAAAATTCGAAACATGTTGTGAGAATGCGTGGACGGAGCTTTGGGGTCAATACGCGATAGAGCCTACGGGTTGACGAAACCCGCAATCCACCGAGACCTGACTCGAATCTGGCTTACTCAATCAAGCCGCCCATGAGATCGTAGGTTTGCCCATCCTCCATGGTCAGCTTGCCCGAAATAATCTCCTCCGTCTCCGCGTCAACGGTATCCAACTCGACGATCACCTTACCCTTACCGAGCGGTCCCTCGATCTTGTAGCCGAACTCTTCTGCGCCAGCTGCACCAGTCGATTGGAAGTCCATCTTCAATTTCTCGACTTCGCCAATTTGCTCAAGAATGACCGGGTTCTGGTTGAGCGCTTCAGTGACCTGGTCATTAAATATCTTAAGACCGAAGAATCCAATCGCACCACAACCCGCAATCATCAGAACGACAACCACGCCTCCGATGATGGCGGCTAGAGCGCAGCCACTCATCTTCTTTTTAGGTTGAGGAGCGGTCTCAAACGGGAGGCCTTCGTTCGGCTGTGGTGTGCCCGGAGGAACAGGTGGTGGTGACTCGTTCATTGGAAATAGTCTCGCCAACTAACGTCGCTTTGATCAACAGAAATCGCGGAAATAAATCGCTACATCAGCGAATACGGATCCATGTCCCAAGTCACGAACGCCTCGTCGGGAACTGGGACGGCAGTCAGAGCTTCGTTGAGCAGGGCCCTGATTCGGGCGGGCGACTTGCCGCGAAGAAGGATTTGGAACCGGAATTGGCCGTGGGATTTCTCCAGAGGTGCTGGAACAGCGTCACCCACAATGACACCGTAGACTTCGGAGCGGGCCTTCAAAGGCGCAATCAATTGGAGAAGGCTACGATGACCCGAATCGGGATCTTCTGATCGCGCCAGAATCAGTGTTGCATGGGAAAACGGCGGAAAACCGAAGGCACTGCGGAACTCCAGCTCTTGCTTGGCGAAGCCGTCGAAATCCTGGTGCCGAGCGAACTGGATTGCCGGGCTCTCTGGAGAAAATGCTTGGACAATCACTTCGCCCTTCAAGTCTCCCCTACCCGCTCGACCAGCAACTTGGGTGAGCAATTGAAACACGCGTTCAGCTGCTCGGAAATCCGGAGTCTGCAATCCGAGGTCAGCTTGCAAGACGCCAACGAGAGTAACATTTGGGAAGTGCAACCCCTTCGCGATCATCTGCGTGCCAATAAGAATGTCGATCTTGCCCGTCTTGAACTCGTCGAGCAATTCTTGGAGACGACCTTTTCGAGACACTGTATCGGAATCAATTCGAGCGACCCGAGCATTACGAAACTCTTTATGCAATACATCCTCAACTCGCTCAGTTCCGTAGCCACTGTTCAATATTGATCGATCCCCACACTCTGGACAGGTTCGAACCGGGCGTTTCTGGTAACCACAAATGTGACACAGCAACATCTCCTTCCCACGATGAAGAGTGAGCGTGACACTACAATCCGGACAACCGATCGAGTGACCGCAGGACAAACACTGTTGACTGCGAGCAAATCCACGTCGGTTAAGAAACAGGATTGTCTGCTCGCCACGATCCAGCCGCAAGCGCATCTGGGCGGCCAACTCTTCAGAGAAAATCGTAGGCGCCGAACCCTCCTTGCGCTTCTCACGGCGCAGGTCGACTACCCGCACCAAAGGTAAATCACAATCATCGACCCGGTTGTCGAGCCGAACCATGTGATACTTACCCTGATTCACATTGTGAATCGATTCTAGAGACGGTGTGGCACTACCGAGAACAACAGGGCAACCGGTCAGTTTAGCGCGGACGACAGAAACGTCGCGCCCGTGGTAGCGAGGAGACTTATCCTGTTTGTAGGATGGCTCGTGCTCTTCATCGACCACAATCAGCCCGAGATTAACGACTGGCGCAAAGACAGCACTGCGCGGACCGATCACAATCTGCGCATCTCCGGAAACAATCCGACACCACTCGGCATAGCGCTCGCCCTCCGACAAATTACTGTGTAACATCGCAACTCCAAAACCGCGCGAAGCAAACCTGCCACTCAGGCGCTCCATGGTTTGCGGAGTCAATGCGATTTCGGGAACAAGTAAGAGTGCGCTTTGTCCAGCCTGCACAACTCTTTCGATGGCGCGAATGTAAACCTCTGTCTTTCCCGATCCTGTGACACCAAGTAGCAACAACGGCAACGGCTGCTCCTCTTCGAGCAACTCTTCGATTCGATTGATCGCGACGACTTGTTCGGCATTCGGAGTCGGGGCGTGAACTTCAGCCATTCCTACTCCAGAGGCACTGGGGGCGACCACGGGGCGTTCCTCAATCACCAGCATGCCCGCCTTCTCCATTCTGCGAGCAGCGGCCAGATTTTTTGAGCGATCCCCAGCCAGCGCCCCGACCGGTAACCCCTCGATACCCGCCCCTTCGAGCGCCTCGACAATCGCCTTCTGCAGCGGCCCACGACCGACTTGGCCCGGCTCGGTAAAGGTCAGCCAAGGCTCCATCATCGCAGTGCGGATCCCGCCTTTCCAAACCGGCCCTGGGACAAATGAGCGCAGAACGTTCTGGAGCGGCGATCCGTAGTAGTTCGCGACCCAATCAGCTAGCTCGATCAGTTTCGCATCGACCACAGCTCGCTCGTGGAGCAGTGAGTATAACGGCTTGATGCGCTCAACCGGGAAGTCCCGCGAGCTAGGCTGCTCAGACACCGCCAGCACGATGCCTTTAGCCGGACGCCGTCCGAGCGGAACGTTGACCAACGAGCCCGGGACGACTTGTCCAATGAGCTGAGCGGGAACCCGGTAATCGAGGAGTAACTCTCCACCGGTATCAATGGCGACGTGGGCGAACAAGGCGGCACCATTCCCCGATCCGACGCGGTCTTCAATCAAGACACGCCGCTAAGACAACAATTTACGGACTCTTCGGTTTTCCCTCAGGGACTGGGACACCTTTAAACGGGTCGTCAGAACCCCCAGCCTTGGCCTTCATCTATACCGGAGTCAAAGTGACAATGAGCTCCTTCTCGATCTCTTTCTGGTGTCGATTTACCATCGGCACTGGTGGCATCCCGGGCAATGGTGCCGCAAATTCGAAGTCTTTGCGCTGTACAGCTTCATCCTAGTTGTTCAGTGTAGCGAGTTTCGATCTTCTGGCCGACCTCGGTGAGCGTCGGCTTCTCTTCCTGCGCAGCACACATCATCACCGAGCAGCCGATCACTACGGCGATCCACTTCCCACAGATTCCCACCATCTAAGGCTATAGCCCGAGAAAACCCGTTGCCGGAAATTTTCAACCTTTCGCCATCCAGACATGAAATCGTGTTTTAGATTCTCTGCCACGGATCATGACCAATCTCGACCGACTGAGCGAAACACCCCTCCTCCTCGAAGGACTGCGCGAATTCCTCACGCCCTTCTACTCAGAGCTCGGCGACGACCTAGTCACCGAACCTCTCGCTCCCGGGGTGCCCGTCGAACTTGGGTTTCTCGCGGATTGTCTCAACCGCTGGCCCGCGATGCGCACTGATTGGCAAGCCGACCCGTCCTTGCCTCCAGCGCTGCCGATTCGTCACGATGCCGAAGATTCTGGTCGCGTCACCGTGTTGGGCAAAGCTGGTGCAGGTTGGTGGATCGGCTACCGGTCCGATGATGTCGGCGAGGGCGAAATCGTCTGGAAGTTACTGATCCATTATGGTGAAGACGGCCCCGTTGGTGATCCGAGCTGGATTCGGACAATCCCAGCTCCTCAGGCACCTGGATTCTGGGTCTCAAAGGCACTTCTCGCGCTGGCCAATCGCGGTAGCGGATCGCGAGTCGAATACGAGGAAGCAGAATGGGAGAGCATCCGACCGACTGGAACTCCGATCTGGTCGGGAGGAGAGATCGGATCTTTCACGCCCTTTGTTGCCCACGACCATCCGCAAGTCTGCCGCATGACTTTTTGGTGGGATGAAACCACCCGCCAGCTAGCCGTCGAAGAACGCTACGCACCCAAACCCGGACGAACATCACGCGGGGTCGAAAATAATGTGTTCGGTCGTATTGCTACACTTCCAGATGCCCAGCCAGCCCCTTCGGCATGATCCATTTAGAACGTCTCTGCGGCACCCCATTGCTCCTCGATGGTTTGCGCTCATTTGTAGAATCAATCTACGGAGATGCCAAGGGCGAGCCTCCAAGTAGTCGACTAACCAATGCCGACCTCCCCGAAGAAGTGTTATTTCTTGAGCAATTCGGCCATCTTCATCCCCGCGCCCAGCGCGACTGGTTTAATTACGGTTTCGTCTGGCCGTTTCAGCTCAATCGACGTCAGGACACGTTAATCATTCAAGGCCGCGAACATATCGAAGAAGTCGGCTACGTACGAAACGCCCAAAATAAATGGGAGATCTGCGCTCGGAATCCAAGAACTGGCAGCGAGTGGCGAAAGCTTGAAGGCGACCCACTCGAATGGTGGATCACCGTCTGGCTGGGCAGCCTGTCTTATAGAACTCCCAGCACCCGTGTCTCCGAAGACCGCGACTGGGAAGAGTTCCGCCCCGACACTCCTCCACTCTGGTCGGGAGGCTCTTCAGGAATCCTCGACAGTTTCCACCGGCTGCGGTCTAGAGAACGCAATCATACCCACCAGTTCTGGTGGGATGAAGACTCAGTCCAACTCTACCACGAACACCTCTGGGACACCGACATCGATGGCGAGTTCTTCCCGTCGAAAATTCGAAGAATCTCTAAGGTCGAAGCCTAAAAAATCCGAGAGAACATCAATCGATACCTGCGTTATCCAGCGAAATCCGTGGTTAACTAACCTTCAGACGGACAACCGTTCAAAAACCGCAGATCACACAGATTAACGCAGATTCATTCTCGAGCATCGAGATCTGCGCCAATCAGCGGAATCTGTGGTTAACAATTCTACAACCTAATGATAATCCCCCGTCGTCGAACTATCCTGAGCATCCTCGGACTCGCGACTCTCCTTGGCTTCGTCATCGGGGAAGTGTTCATCCTCGTTGTTGGAAAAGCCATGCTTGCGCCCTACCGCGGCGACATGCCACCGCCGCCACCGCATGCGAACGAAGTCAGCTTTAAAGACTCAGCAACTGATGGTCAGATCGCCGCGTGGCACTACCCGCAGCCGACTCAGTCAGAACCCCACCGCGGTGCCGTTCTTCTCGTTCATGGCATCCGAGCCAATCGGCTAGTGATGCTCCAGCGGGCAAACTGGTTGGTCGATCATGGCTTTACCGTTTTGGCCATCGATCTCCAAGCCCACGGAACGAGCACAGGCGACCGAATCACTCTAGGAAGACTCGAATCCGACAACGTTCGCGCTGGAGTCGCGTGGCTTCGGACTCAGATTCCTCAAAACACTCCAGTCACGGTGATCGGGATCTCTCTGGGCGGCGCGTCCGCGCTCATCGGAAAAGGATGCGGAGCGGATGCTGTCGTTTCGGAAGCAGCATTTGGTGATATCGAGACAGCCCTAAGCAATCGACTCGCACACCATCTAGGAGGGCGATGGGGTCGGATCTTCACACCGCTTCTCAGTTGGAATCTCCCTCTCATCTGCGGCAGCCAAACCAGCAACCTCTCTCCAATCGAAGGAGCAGCATACCTCAACATTCCACTCCTCGTGATGAATGGCTCTGCCGACGTCCACGCCACTCCCGAAGAGGCCAAGGCCATCCACTCGGCAGCTCCAAACGGAAAGGCAACACTCGTCATCTTCGAAGGCGCTACCCACGCTGACCTTTACCAATTCGATCCCGCTCGTTATGAGAAGGTCGTCTTGGAGTTTCTCGATACGGTGGAAGTGAACCGCTAACTCTCAACCGCAGATGACACAGATGAACGCAGAATTGTTCGGGGCAGTCTACGTCTGCCGTCAATCAGCGATACAATTATCGGGAGTCATGATAAACAAACACTACTCTCCGATATCCTCGTTCCATAGTTCGGGACTCGAGGCGATAAACTCTCCCATCAGTCTGCGACACTCTGCAGAGTCAACGATCTCGACCTCAACACCGCGAGACCGAAGTAACTCTTCATCGCCGAGGAAGGTCTCATTCTCCCCAACCACAACTTTAGGAATGCCGTAGAGAAGAATCGCGCCACTGCACATCGGGCATGGCGACAGTGTCGTATAGAGCACGGATTCGCGATAAACACTGGCAGGCTGACGCCCGGCGTTTTCAAGGGCGTCCATTTCTCCGTGCAAAACAACACTGCCCTGCTGAACTCGTCGATTGTGACCACGACCGATGATCTGACCGTCATGAACAATTACCGACCCGATCGGGATTCCGCCTTCAGCAATTCCCGCTCGAGCCTCGGCTATCGCGGCTTCGAGAAGCGGGTCGGTAGAAGTGGAAGTCGGGCTCATCGGTTTAGGAAGGAACTCTTTTAAGAACCTTTCGGATGCGCCAAAAGCAACGAGCGATAACTCATCTCATCCCGGTTGAGCGCCTCATGGACTTTGCCACCAGGCACTCCAGCGAAGTCGCGTCCAAGGGAAGAAAGTGGGCCGGGAAGGCAATTGCGAACGAGAGCTTCACTGCGCTCGGCATTGAGCGCCATTCCTCGCAACACTTCGGGACTGATGTCTCGGGTAGAGATGACTTCGAGGGACGCATTGTCGAGATCGTCGTCCCAATCCGTGAGCTGATCATCGAACCGAAAATCTGCGTAGTGCAGGCGTCCATCTGGGCGCAACACCCGAGCCACGCCATCGAGAAACCGGGGGAAGTCCGGATAGCAATGCGACGCTTCGACATTGATCACCACATCGAATGAGTTGTCTTCGAATGGCAAGTCGCAGGCGTCGCCACAGACAAAAGACAGCCCATCGATTTCTGCATGACGGTCTTGGCAGAAGGCGATCCCGGTCTGATTGAGATCGAGCCCGACATAGGATTCCGGACGATGAGTCCTGGCGATCCACGAGGCTCCGCCGCCATGACCACAACTGACTTCCAGAACGCGCTTGCCGGTTAGAGAGCCTTCACCCGCTAAACCCAAGACGTGGTCGTAGAGCTGGATACAGGCCCGATCAGGTTCGTCTTCTGGGTCGAGATCCAGAGTCGATGCGGGATCGGTCTGGTAAGCGTAGTTCAGAAATCGAACGTCTTGCTCGCGAAGACGACGGGTGAGATACGGATACCAAGCCTGCCAAATCGCTTTGCGGATCGGGCCGACAGAAAACAGACGATCGAGAACAGACAAGGGCGCTAAATCTCCGCTCCCTGAGAGTTGACGATCTCGCGATATCGCTCGACCAAACGATTGGTCAGCGCACCAGGCTTCCCGTCACCAATGAGTCGGCCATCGAGTTCGACAGCCGCGATGACTTCAGCAGCAGTGCCGGTAAGGAAGCATTCGTCGGCAGTAAAAATATCGTAACGAGTTAGGTTATCCTCACGCCAATCGATCTCGAACTCTTCGAGAATTTCGATGGCGATGTCACGGGTGATTCCGCGCAAACCGCCAGCGCTGACCGGGGGAGTAACGACCTTGCCGTGTTTGACGATGAAGACGTTGTCGCCGGTGCACTCGGCGACATAACCCTGCTCATTGAGCATCAGGCCCTCCTCGGCATTCTGCGCCTGAGCTTCCATCTTGCCCATGACGTTGTTGAGGTAGTTGAGAGATTTCACCATCGGACTGAGCGATGCCGGTGTGGTGCGACGAGTCGCGCAGGTAATCACCTTCAAACCCGTCTCGTATTTCTCTTTCGGGTAGAGAGCGATGTCGGCGGCTATGATGATCACGCTCGCCCGTTTGCAGGATAGAGTACTGAGCCCCAAACTGCCCTTACCGCGAGTCACGATAAGCCGGATGTAGCCGTTGGTCAGACCGTTGGCGCGGATCGTTTCGAGACAAGCCGTCGCCATCTCGTCCCGGGACATGGGGATCTCGAGCAAGATCGCCTTGGCTGAATCAAAGAGTCGGTCAACGTGTTCATCCAGTTTGAAAACGCGCCCAGAGTAGAAACGAATACCCTCGAAAATTCCGTCACCATAGAGCAGGCCATGATCGAAGACGGAGACTTTTGCCTCCTCCTCGGGAACAATTTCACCGTCGAGATAGATCTTCATTCGTGGGGATAGTCGTCTTTGGTATTGGGAAAACAGGCAGCTACTTGGGCTGGAAGTCAGTGCTTAAAAACATCCGCTGGATCATCATCGCCCACAGTTTTCGTTGCCGTAGCACCCAGTTCTTTGGCAGCAAGATCGCCGCTCGATCCTTCGATATGACCGTCGACAATCCGGATGGTACGGTCGCCAAGATCGGCCAAACGCTGATCATGGGTGACGACCAGAAGAGTCTTGTTCGATTCTTCTACAACGGTGAAGAGGGTCTCCATGATCGCATCGCGGGTTGATGAATCGAGGTTGCCGGTCGGCTCGTCAGCAAAGATCACCGGAGGATCATTCATCAGAGCCCGGGCAATCGCACAGCGCTGTTGCTCGCCACCAGAAAGCTCAGCTGGTAGGTGGTCTGCACGATCTCCTAGGCCGACACGATCGAGTAGGGATCGAGCACGCTCAATTTTCGCTCCCGAACCACGCTGAATCATCGCCGGCAGCAAAACGTTCTCGGCTGCAGTCAAATCGGGCAGGAGGAAATAGTTCTGGAAGACGTAACCCATGTAGCGGTTCCGAATCTTCGCGCGCCTCCGACGAGATCCACTGTAGATCGCCTCATCGCCAACAAACACATCGCCGCTCTCGGGTTCTTCCAATCCGGCCAGAGTGTAGAGAAGGGTCGTCTTACCCGCTCCGGAAGGCCCGCAAAGAAAGACCTTTTCGCCAGGTTTAATGGTCAGTGTCACGCCCTTGAGCACCTCGATCGAAGAGTCCCCGACCACAAAAGATCGGAACAGATTCTCGGCGCGAATTTCGGGCGTTTCGATGGGCTCGTCGGTGGCCATAATTTAAAGCCTGTTCTCTAGCTCCGCATCGGCGCTGTCGCAAGCGAGCAGGAACGTAGTGGTAGGGAATTGCCGTTGCGGCATCCTCCTGATACTCTACGCCAGATGTCGAGAAATGACGACAAAACCGGCCACTCACCGGGAGACTACTATTCTTGGGCGGATGGAGCTGAGGCCTACCAACGCTTCATCCGCAACGCCTTCGGCATCGAGAACGCCACTCGTCTCCATGAAGATCCGCCGCCACTTCCGGGCTTGGATCCCCTCCCCTCTGAGCTCGAACTTCAGAGTCGTTGGTATCGCGGCGAATTCGGTGAGCAGTTTCTGACCACTTGCGGCAAGCACGTCAGAATCCGGCAATTCGGTCACTGGAACCGCGGAGCCGGCCCCGATTTTCCAGATGCGGCAATTGAAATCGACACTCCCGGAGAAGCCCCAAACATTCGCTCCGGCCCAATCGAACTCGACCCGGATGCCCGCGATTGGGAAAACCACGGGCACGGATCGAACCCCAATTTCGACGGCGTCATTCTTCACGTCTTCTTCAGCCAACCGGAAAGCACCCGCTTTTATACACGCACCTCCGACCACCGCGAAGTCCCCCAAGTCCTGCTGTCCCCAGAAGTCGAAGACACTGGTGGCTCCCGCAACTTTCTTCTCCAATACGCCGAAGCAAAAATCGGGCGTTGCGCGACTCCGTTGGCAGCGATGCCGGCCGATCAGGTCAATTCCCTCCTTGAAGCAGCGGCCCAAATGCGACTCCGGATCAAGGCGCAGCGTTTCGCTCGAATCGCCCGGTTGCACAGTCCGTCCCAAGCTCTTTACGAAGGCCTCGCCGAAGCTCTGGGCTACGCCCCCAACCAGCTTCCGATGCGGATTCTCGCCCAGCGCCTTCCGCTTAGCGAGCTGCGCCGTCTTGACCCCGATCTCGCTGAAGCCCTCCTGTTCGGGCACGCCGGATTTCTCGATGCGGCCGAGTTCGAAACCTACAGCATTCCGACCAAAGGCTACCTCCGAGGACTCTGGGATGGCTGGTGGCGCTACCGAGATTCTGGCGAGCAGCAGATGGAACTGCCGCCGTTCACCCTGTCCGGATTTCGGCCCGGGAATCACCCGCAACGCCGGCTCGGAGCTCTCGCCGCCATTGCCGCGAACTGGCCAAAGATCGATGCGGCATCGCGCGAAGGCCCAAAGAAATTTGCGCGGGCTCTGGGCAAGCTAGAACATTCTTTTTGGTCGGGCACCTTCACCCTCAAGTCCGACCCTGCAGATCGTCCAATCGCCCTGATCGGCGCGTCTCGGATCTCGGAAATCCTGGCCAACGTCCTGTTCCCGATCCTTGTCCCAGACCGCCCCGAGACTTGGTCTGATTACACCGCACAGGCGAGCGGACAGACCAATTCCAAACTCAAGCGCGCCGCCATCCGGCTCCTTGGCGAACGCTCCGACGCCGCCAGCTTTCAGCGTCGAGCCTTCCAACAACAAGGCCTTCTGCAGATCTACCAAGACTTCTGTCTGGTCGACGATTCCGGCTGCGACGAATGCCCGTTCCCAGAACAACTCCGCGATTGGAAAAAATGAAGCGCTTCCTCATCATCGCGATCCCGGTCGTCGTTCTCGTCCTCGTCGCGGTCTTCGTTTACATCGGCACAAAGGGGCCTCCCGATCTCACCTCGAAGCACCGGATTGCATGGGCCAAGACAGCGATCTCAGAGATCGAATCCGAGTTCGCCCAACCCAACTTTCCCTACGACGAACTCGGCGCGCTCGATTGGTGGCACTCGGAAACGTTGATCCGATTCGAAGACGGTAGCTGGCTCGTCTTCCGAAACATTTGCAGCAAGTCCGACTACCGAATCCGTGACCTGTTTATTGCCCGAACAGAAAGCGGCGAGTGGTTCCACTCGACCTTTCACTTCTGCATCGACGCCATCGTTCTCAAAATGGTCGACCAAGCCCCGACGTCTAAAGACTTCATCCGCGAGTTCAAACTGTCCCCCTTCGACGGCGATCCCGAAAGCTGCCTAGACACCACTTGGGAGCCGGGTGACGGGCTGCCGAATCTTTAGGTTGCAGAGCCTCTGGAGAGTGGAATTGAACTCCGCTACTGAACCGGGTTGAGAACCCGCCCTCCATATTTCCGAAGTTCAATAACGCGGCACAGTCGGGTCGATTTCCTGTGACCAGCGATCGATTCCACCCGCGACGCTAAACACGTTCTCGTAGCCCTTCGAGCGCAGGAACGCTGTCGCCTGAACCGAGCGAACGCCGTGATGGCAGTAGATCGCAACGAACTCGTGCTTTTCTGGAATCCGCACTTCTGCCATCGCTCCGAAATGCGACAGTGGAATAAGTTCAGCACCACCCAAGTTACAGATCGCGAACTCGTCTTCCTCTCGGCAATCTACTAAGCGGAAATTTTCGCCGTCTGAGGAAGCCTTGACCAAGTCCTCAGGCTGGATTTCAAAACCACCCATTGGATCCCAAGACGGTGTTTGGCCTTTTTCCTTACCTTCTGTGTTCGCCACCAATTTTCCTAAAGTGAGGAGCGATCAATGCAAGGGACAACGTCCGAACGCAGGCCAGCCAAGGAGATCTACCTCTTCTTCGAAGTCCGCTTTTTCGAACTCGGGCGCTTGTCGATTACCGTGCCTTTCTCGGTCTCGATTTTCAGATCCTTCAAGCTATACCCGCGGGAGTGATACCAATCCAACGAGTGGAAATCGCTCGGCTTTTTCTTCCCGTCGAGATCGCCACTGATGATCCGATACTGCTTCTTTCCTGGATCGTCATGGGAACGATGGCTGGAACTGTGCCCACGGCTACAGCGACACGATGTATAGCCACAACTTGAGCACCGCGACGCATAGCGAGAGTGTCCGTAACTGGAACGATAGCCCGAACCATAGCCATGCCCGTAGCCGGAGTGATGCGTCGGCTGGTAGGTCTGCCCATGTCCATAACCAGACGGGTAAGCTCCGGACGGATAAGCTCCCAAAGGGTAGCCCGAGGCAATCGGTAGATCGTAGACGCAGGATGACAGAAGCAGGCAAAGAGCTGCTGCGCTCAAAAGGGAAAAGAACTTGGTCATATCCATTGGACGATGGGGCCGCAGATTTTATTCAATCGAAACTAATTTGTCCAAAAAAAGGCAGCAAAGAGAAATAATCATCAATACATTTATAGATTAGCTGATCTTATTGAAACTATTTTACACGTAACTAAAATTGATATACATTTACGTCATGCTGGACACAAAAGACGTCTTTGAAACAGTTAGACTCCGCCAAATTACCATTTTCAGAGAAGATGGCCAACAGACTTACCCAGTTGATGAAATAGACTCCGCCGGTCGCATAGGGTTAAAACGTCAGACTATCCCCGGCAAGTCCGCTGTTAGCAATTCTAACCCTCAGTTAGTCTCCACTCATTCCACAGCCCAGGAACAAAGGTCGATCACTTCACGAAAATCCGAGCCCATGCTCACTTCACCTGGAAAGAAGCCAAGTCCACCGTATCTAAAACCTGATGAATTAGAACGCCTATATCAGCTATCCGGATCCAAGATTCACCGGAGCGAACGCCGCTTCTTCGTGGTATTACCAAAAAATCTCATAACTCAATCCGAAACGGGCCTAAGGGCGCAGTTCAACGGGGAACTCCTCGACGCAATTCCAATTTCTGAGTGCATCGCGCAACAACCCCGCTGATCACAGTTCACTTTCCACCAACTCACTAACCCTCGTCGTCACCTTTAGCTGGTTCTCACCATCGCGGTCATTGACTTCAAAAACGACTTCACCGCTTTCCCAATCGATCCGAATGAGACCGAAGTTCTGCTTTTTGAAGATCTCGCCGACTCCGTAAGGATTGGGCTCGGCGCTGTTGCCGCCACCGGCTTGGGTGAGGCCGCTGGAGGTGATTTCGAATAGCGGATATCCGACGGACTCTGGAGCACCTTTCGCGGGGACTTTAGAAATGGCGGAGTGGTGACGGTCGCCGCTGAGGAACACCACTCCGTTGGCCTCCGTGTCGCGAATGAGCTGGAAAAGACGGTCACGCTCAGCTGGAAAATTGCCCCATTTTTCCCAACGGTGGCCGTTGGGGATGGCCTGAATACTAGTGCCGACGATCCTCAGGTCAGCCGGTTCGCGAAGCCGATCAGCGAGCCACTCCCACTGCGCCTCGCCCAACAGGGTTGCACCTTCATCCGTGTTTTCGAGATACGGCCCGAAATACGGTCGCGATTTCTTTTCAGCCTTCGGAATCGGAGATCGGTGGTAGCGGGAGTCGAGCAGGATCACCTGAACGCGTCGCCCCGATCCTTCGGCTCCGAAGAACCATCGGCCATAGACACCCTTACGTGTTCGGCGGGGAGAATCGGCGGGTGACTCAAAGAAATCGAGCAACGCCTTCTGAGAACCGACTTTAAACTCGTACTCCACGCCCGCGTCATTTCGGCCATAATCATGGTCGTCCCAAGTCGCGAGAACCGGGCACTGCTCAACCAGTTTTTGGTAACCTTCTACACCGCCCAAGCGCGCATACTTCGCCCGCAAGACAGCCATGTCGTCAGTATCGCCATAGATGTTATCTCCAAGAAATAAGAACAGATCAGGGTCGCTCGCCAACACCGCATCCCAGATCGGCTGACGCTGCGATTCCTTGGCACAAGAACCGAAGGCAATGGTCGAAACCGCTGGAGACTCAGAACCCGACGGCTCACGAGCAACAACAAACGGAGCCGTGACAACGATTAACAAGACGAACGAACGAAGAAGTCGGAGTCGCAACATGGTGGGTGATTTCTATTTAACTTCAGTGTCTTTCTTTCCCTTCTCGATCGCCGCGAGAACTTCGGTCACCATCGCTGTCGGAGTGACTTTCTCATTCTTCCAAATCAACTTTCCGTCGTAAATGAGAAAGGCTTGGCGCTTCGGCATTCCGAGTGTTTTAGGAACTCCGAAGGCGTCGATCACTTTCTTGTCGGTATCGGCGAGGAGGGTGAACTTGAACTTAAACTTATCGGAGAAGGCGCGCTGCGCTTTGACGGAATCTCCGCTGACCCCGATTACCCGAACCCCTTTGGCTTTGAGTTTTTCAGTGTTGTCCCGAACGGAACATCCCTGCTTCGTGCAACCTGGAGTGTCGGCCTTCGGGTAAAAATAAACAAGGGTGTAGCCTTTCGCGAAGGCCTTAGCCAGATCGACTTTCTTGCCGTCAGCGTCGACAATTTCCGCTTTAACCTCAGGTGCTGGATCACCTAGTTCGATGGCTGGAAGCGTTGCCGCTGGTAGACAGCAGGTCGCAAGAGCAGTGAAGAATGTTCGGAATCGCGTAATCATCAATCGAGGTTCGTCGCTGACGAGAAACCCGCCAGCAAAAAACGATGCGGATTCTGAGGCACTTGGCGAACCAAACGAATTCTGCCACTGTCCTGACGTTTCCAGCGGCCCCCGAAAATCACTCCCTTTCCTAACGCCAAACTAACTAAGGCCCACTTCGGTCAGCACGTTTTTGCTATCGCCGAACTGTTCTTGATCGACACCAACATGCCGGATCATCGACAGCCAGAGATTGGCCACTGGAGTGTTGTTCTTTTCGTAGACGAGGTTCCGTCCCCTGTTGAAGACTGCCACCTCCATGACCAGCCAGAAGCATCGGTCTATTGAGTCCAAGACGTTGCACGACCGTCTCGGTCGTCGCTCTCTGAGGCTATGACCGGGACGGTCATGCCACGGTTCAACGGCGCGGGGGTTCTTACGGGTTGCAGCCCAGACTACGCTAGCTTTGCCCGCCTCCGCCGTGCAGGTCGAGGCTAACTCCACTTCCGATGTCTTGGGAACCGAATTTCTTGGGGTCTGCGATGGTTGCCTCAGGATACGGTGTGTCCACCCAAGCTTGAGCCTTCTCAAGCCGGACTTCGATATTATGATGAGGCTTTTGTCGCTGATGCGATCGGATTGCTAGTCGGCAAAGGCTCCGCAAGATGGACTGTCCGCTGCGGGAACGGAATCTCAATACCCTCAGCGCGGAATCGCTCGTCAATCTCAAAATGGAGATCGCTGGGGATCGACATGAACTCGTCGTTAGTCGTAACATAGAAGCGCAGCACGAAGTTCAGCGAGCTGTCTGCGAAGGCTACGAACATCACCGACGGTTCCGGATCCTGAAGGATGCCAGGGTGCTTCGTGACTTCGAGAAGAATTTCCTTCACCCGCTTCGTGTCGGAACCGTAGGCGACGCCGACAGGTAGCTCCAAACGCATACTCGGATCGGTCAGCGACCAGTTGACTAGGTTGCCTGTGACGAGCGCCTTATTGGGAATGACGAGTTCCCGATTGTTGAATTGGACGATGGTCGTGGCCCGCATGCGAATACTGCTGACCTTCCCAGAATCCGCACCGACAGTAACGATGTCACCTAGGCGGACTGGTCGTTCTAGGAGAAGGATAATTCCGGAGACGAAGTTGCCGAAAATTTCTTGTAACCCGAAGCCGATGCCGAGAGTGGCAGCAGCCGCGATCCATTGGATGCTCGACCAGTCGAAATGAACAAGACGAAGGCATAACAAAAGACCCGCAGTTAGGATGATGTAGCGAAGGATCGTGCTACTGGCGTAAGATGTCCCGGGGGCGACCCGCACGAATCTCCGAAGAAATAGGATCTCCACGAGAGCGGGAAGGGAGCGGGACAAGACGAGCGTGATAATCAGGGCAGCAAACGCCCCGAGAACATCGAGCAAACTAACACCTGAGACTTGGCCTTCGACAGCGGTCGTGACGGCACCGGTCGCCGAGCTACCAGGTAGAAGCAAAGAGGTGGCGTCATTGGCTAACGTTTCGGTCGCAGCAGCTGGTGAATCATTACGCCAGACAATGGTGTTGTCTAGAGAAGCAACTGCTGGGATCTGATCCGACCAGAGGACGAAAAGCAGGCCGACCAGCGACGCTGTCGAGACGAATCGAATAACGGTCGCAGTCTGCTCGCTCAGATCGGTGAGACGGAGTTGCTCCGCTTCCAATTCCTCCTGACGGGCAATCGCGGCGGGATCTTCGGCCAAAGCCTCATTGGCTTGGCGTTTGCGCAGGAACTGTGCTCGGAGTTCACGACGATGCGCGATCCTAAGCCCACGGGCGCAGAGGCCCCGCAACAGGAGGACAGCAGCGAAGGCGCAAAGGCTTAAGAAGAACCTAGACCTAAGAGCAAGAGCCGACTCGTAGTAACCAAGAAAGGCAAGCACGAACAGCCCCAGCAGAACAAGGCCGATGGCAGACCGGGCAATCAAATGACGCTTCACCAGTCCCTCCCCAGGTCGAAGAAGGTGAAAGGCCGCAGCAGCGACGATCACCAGCTCAAGGAAAAACACCAGCCGTCCACTTGAAAACGTAGGGGGTAGTTCAACAAGAAGACTAGCAGCGCCCACCGTCAGAGCTAGAGTCGGCGTTGCCCAAGCCAGGGTCTGCCTGATACGCTTTAACCCAACTGCGGCGACATTGAAGTGCGACAACAAACCGCGTTTAGCAGAAGCGATCCAGAAAAAGCCGCCTACTAGCAAGACAGACGCTCCATAAAGTAGACCGATACCGATTGGCCGAGCATCCTCCGAGTAAGCGAGGCGCCAACCGACGAAGGCAAGCACCAAGGGTACGTGAAATGCCAGAATCGTGGTTACGAAAAGGCTACGCCAAGAGGCTGATAGATCTACGCAGCTGAACTTCGCCGCTGCAGAACCCCATTGCGCCAATGCATCGGTCGCTTGGCGACAGCGAAATGCCACACCGACGGTGATGAGGACAACTAGAAACCACAAAACGGGAACGCGCCCCATGTCTCTGACAATTGCCCGACTTCCTGCCGCCCACAGTGAAGGGTCGACCAGCCCAGCGTCGCCCTTTAAATCCTGAGCAAGTGACTGCTGAAGAGGGGGAAGATTTCGAACCCAAACGATGTGTTGGTCGATGAAGTGCCGGTAGTCCCGCCCCCGTTCAGCGAGGTTGTATAAAGCGCGGTTCAGACGGCTTTGCTGGGCGGCAAGACGACGCACTTCGGCGAGAGATGCACCGACCTCTGTCCGATAGCTCTGAACGATCTCAGCCGCAGTTCCTGCAGACTCGGTTCCAGCCGTAGTGAGCAGATTGGCCTCGAAAGTAGGATCAAGAATGTCCGATTGCTTGGCCGCAAGATCGAGCGCTAGGATCTGCAACTCAGCAGCACGTGAAGTGCCATCGAGGAACGACTTACGAACGGAGCGGGCAGGAGGAAGCACGTCACGGTGTCGGCGAAGAAGACTACCCGTCGAGGGGTCGAGAGGAAGGCCCGCACTGCCAAGCAAGGAGACCTTGGCCCGGCCTTGCTGTTCGATATTGTCGAGGGATTCCTGAAGGTTCGCGACCATCGTTGAAGAGGCATCAACTGCCTCCGACAGGCTTTCAATACGCCCTCCAGAGCTACGCTCGGCGAGTGTCGCTAGGAGCCGATCCGAGACATCGCGCAATTCAGGAGACAGGCTGCTGTCGGTGAGAAGGCTGGAGATACGAGCTGCGGTCGCAGTATCACTGGCTTCCTCTAACTCTTCTAGCCGCTTTTCCACGATGGCGAGATCAGCGGCCGTCGCCTTCTCCGCCAGAAGCGCACCTTTGCGTTTGAGCTCTAGGAGTGGACGGGACTGGGTCGCCAGTCGCTGCTCCAAGGCGAGTTGCCTACCGCGGCTCTCACGGAGCTCTGGACTGATCGCGGAAGGCTCCGTGGTAACGCCACTGAATTGGAGGTCTGCGAGTTCCTCAGGGATACTTTGGAGACGACTGTTCCGGAGACGCTCTTCTTCATCCAGACGCTGAAGCTGTTGCCGGATCGTCCGCAACTCCTCAGTAAGGAGTTCGCGTTGACCCTGCAATTCGGCAGCATCCTCAGTTTCAGCCACCTCAATCGGTGTACGCGCACGTTGAATCTGGAGGTATGACTCGGCTTCTGCCATGGCCACTGGCAACGAGTCCAACCTGTCCTGGAGCGTGACAACTTCGTCCCGAATCTTGGTAAGCACATCGTCCGCATCGTTGACCTCGGTTGGAGGAGCGTCGGTTTCGCCGACGGCTGCGCCTTGCCCGAGGCAATGCTGCCCAGCAGATACGCTAAGCAAAAAGGACGCGATCAGGGTAAGATGAAACTGCATGAGCAAGCCGTTCGGAGACAATGAAAATCAGCCACATAGATTGCGCCCCTGACCAGCAATCACTGCCACTGTGTAGGGTCTCGGTTCTACGGTCGGACGCAAGCCTACGTTATTAGGTATTTCCGAAAAGTGAAGCAGGCCTGCGCAGTCAGCAACACTTCTTCTCTCCGTAAAAAATTCCGCCCAGCGACTGACTGATGAGTCAGGGCTGGGCGGAGTCTTACCGAGGATTTGAGACAGATAACTTCGGCGGGCCGCCACCAGTAGTTGGCGGCCCAAGTAAGGTCTAATTAACTAGAATATCCCCGGAACCGAACTAGAAACCGTAGACGGAGCGCAGTTGGGATGAGGATGGAAGGCTAGAATAGAGCTCTCCACGGGGGCCTCGGAATCCCTGAGGAGTCTGAGTTAGGACAACGGGAGTCGTGCTTCCGTTGCTGTTCGTGACGTTGACAATGCGTTGCTGAGAAGCAGCAATTTGACCCTGCATATTCTGGATCTGCTGCTGCTGACCGCCTTGTATGTTACCTAAGAGGCCACCAACGAGAGCGCCAGCAACGGCACCCTCTTTTTTGGACAGACCATTGACATTATTACCTAAAACGGCTCCGAGCGCGGCACCGCCACCAGCACCAAGCAAGGTGGATCTTTGTTGGGTGTCCATATTGGCGCAGCTGCAGAGACTAGAAACAAGCAGGAGCCCAAGTCCAGTTTTGGCGAAAGAGATGATCTTCATGGATGTGTAAACTGAGTGATCAGATGTTGATTGTTAAAACGGCTTAGAGGTCGGATGTCGGGATGAAGCCGTCTTCGTTGGCATCCACGGTGTGAAAGAGATTGCGAAGTAATGATTTTTTGTGAGGGCACTCGGCGAATTCATGCATCGTAAGTTTACGATCCCCATTGGCATCGCGTCTGTTAAAACGCTCCATGGGAGCGCGCACGTCTTCCGCGCTCTGCCATTCGGCGACAGAGATGCTGCCGTCAGCATCCGTGTCCAAATCACTGAAGGCCTGTTTCTGCACAGCGCTGACAAATTCAGATTTAGAGAGTTGACTGTCACGGTCTGTATCGGCGTGGTGGTGGCTGGCGCATGAGGCAAGACTCAATGCAGCGAGCGAGGTGATCAAAATCGAAGTTTTCATTGATTGGTTAGTAGGTCAGTTAGGCGAGCTATCTGAGCTCCATGCTACTCCTTAATAACGATAAGTGGAGTGAAAAAGTCGGGAAAGTCGCACTTAGACTCATCCCACGATCAACGCCCATAGATGATTACTAAGAACGATGTTCGCATTAGATGACGGGTTATGCATAGGGTGCAGCGCGGTCTTAAAATACTCAACATGGCCAACAAACGTGATGCTGACTAGAGTCGTATCGCCCGCGGCCGAGTAAGAGCCAGCTCTGGCGATCCTTTCCGATCAGTGTCGACCGACCCCCGCGGCCATTCCAATGCGGCACCGCGTCCGCGAAACCCTGACGAGCAAAACGATCGAGATTCATGCGCTCGGCATCCCAGACAATCGAGATGCCGTTCTCACCGGGGTAGCCGACACCGATACCCCGACTCGTGTTCCCGAGAACGGTGCGATGCACGACCGCTTCATCGGGATAGTCGGGCAAGACGAGAATCTTCTCCCGCTTCGCCAGCGACATTTTGGCCCGATCATAACGGTCATGCCTTTCGAGGATTCGTAGAACAGTGGTCGTTTGATGCCAGCGCGGAAGCTCTGGGATAGCTCCGTGCTTAATCCAAGAACGTTGCACGACCGTCCCGGTCGTCGCACTCTGGGGCTATGACCGAGACGGTCATGCCACAGGTTCCACGGCGCGGGGGTTCTTCCGAGTTGCATCCCGAATTATCAGACCTTCCCCCGGCAATTCAACAGTCGTCGACACATTAGGCTCAGCCAACGCCCCCTTCATGTGGACGGGAGGAGCACAGGGGAACCCTAGGGAAGCGGTGCCAATTTCGATCGTTGTTGATGGGAGCAGAGTCAGTAACACATACCCCGCGGAAGACGGGAAATCATACTTGGCTGTTCACTTTCGAAACAAGGAGAGTGACGACTTCGCTGTAATTCACAAGCTGGACGAGGGAGGTGTGACGACAAGGCAATGAAGCAGATCGGTGATTTCATATCGCCAATTCGAACCGGCGAACAAAGTGAGCCTAAAGCGAAACGCCTGCGTGCGCATCAGAGGGCTCGGAGCACAGCCCTACATTCCGATCAACCGCAGCCCAGCAAAGGTAGAGGCCAACACGTCTCGACTGCCGGGTAACCGGGATCTCCCCAACTAGCGCCGATACGATTTCGAGCCTCGCCGTTTCCCTGGCTTCCCCTTCTCCTCTGGCTCACCATCGGCGCGACCTTTGAGAACACTGATCTGGTCGCGAAGTAGGGCTGCCTTCTCGTATTCGAGTTTAGCGGCAGCCTCCTGCATCTCGCCTTCCATTTCTCGGATGACTTCGAGGATATCGAACTCTTCCTCAGTCTCGGCAGCCTTGGCCATGTCGTCACTCGATCCCGAGACAATGGTGTGGAGGCTCTTCTGCACCGGGCGAACAACACTCATCGGAGTGATCCCGTGCTTCTCATTGTGTGCGATCTGAGTCTGACGCCGATACTCTGTGACATCGATGAGTTGCTGCATGCTCTTGGTGACATGATCGGCGAACAAATAGACTTCGCCGTTCACATGTCGAGCAGCGCGACCAGCGGTTTGGATAAGAGAAGTGGCGCTGCGCAGATAACCTTCTTTGTCGGCATCTAGGATACAGACTAAACTCACTTCGGGCAGATCCAATCCCTCGCGCAACAGGTTGATGCCAACCAGAATGTCAAACTCAGCCGCGCGCAGCGAACGAAGGATCTCGACACGTTCGATCGCATCGATGTCCGAGTGCAAATAACGAACTCTCAAGTCGACCCCACGCAGATAGTCGGTGAGGTCTTCGGCCGTCCGCTTAGTGAGTGTGGTTACGAGGATTCGTTCATTGTGCTCAACCCGTTGACGGCACAGTTCGATGGTTTCGTCGATTTGGCCTTTGAGCGGACGGAGCTGAAGCACTGGGTCGAGCAAGCCGGTAGGCCGAATGATTTGCTCAACGATCAGATCTTTTCCCGGAGTCGTAACGTCGAATTTTTCGATCGGCTGGGCACTCCCTGAAATTCGGGGCAGACGCTCAGGTTCGGTTTCGACCTCTCCAATCTTCTTCCGATCGTGCGGAATATAGTCAGTGTTGCCCACGACGCTGTTCTTGATCTCGAACTTGGCAGGAGTGGCGCTGACGTAGAGAATTTGCGGCACTTTCTCCATGAATTCAGGAAACTTTAGCGGCCGGTTATCGAGCGCACTAGGAAGACGGAACCCGTGTTCGACCAAGGTGGTTTTTCTACTCCGGTCGCCTTCATACATGCCGCCAATCTGAGGAATGCTGGCGTGACTCTCATCGACAACGAACAGGAACTCGTCGCGGAAGAAGTCGATCAGAGTTCCCGGATGCTCACCCGGCGGCCGACCGGTGAGGTGACGACTGTAGTTCTCGATGCCTTGGCAGAACCCCATCTCGGCCATCATTTCGAGATCATATTCTGTGCGCATTTTAATCCGCTGCGCCTCGAGGAGCTTGTTGTCTTTTTCAAATGCGGCGACTTGATCCTTCATCTCGGCCCGGATGGCGCGGATCGCGTTCTTCATCTTTTCCGGAGGCGTGACGAACTGCTTGGCCGGATAGAAGGTGTAGGTTTCGAGATCTTCCTGAGCGGCTCCGGTGAGTGGATCGAAGGCGCAGATCCGATCGACCTCATCGCCAAAAAACTCCACACGGATTCCGGTGTTCTCAAGATAGGCGGGGTGAACCTCAACAACGTCTCCGCGAACCCGAAACTTGCCGCGCTCGAAGGCGATGTCATTCCGCTCGTAAAGGATCCCGACCAACTTCTTGAGCAGCGCCTCGCGATCGATCTCCATGCCAGCGAAGACCGGCACCATCATGTTTTCGTAGTCGTCTGGGGAACCCAATCCATAGATGCACGACACACTGGCGACCACGATCACGTCCTTTCGCGACAGCAGCCCACCCATCGAAGACAGGCGCAGGCGCTCGATCTCCTCATTAATCGACGAGTCCTTCTCGATATACGTGTCGGTGCGGGGGATGTAGGCTTCTGGCTGGAAATAGTCGAAATAGCTGACGAAATATTCGACGGCGTTGTTTGGGAAGAAGTTTTTGAACTCCGAGTAGAGCTGGGCGGCCAAGGTCTTGTTGTGCGACATGATCAGCGTCGGCTTGCCAATATTGGCGATCACATTGGCCATGGTGAACGTCTTTCCCGAACCCGTGACGCCAAGCAGCGTCTGATGGCGGTTGCCAGCGCGGATCGACGCGGTCAGCTTTTCAATCGCCTGTCCCTGATCGCCACTTGGCTGGTAGTCGCTCTGAATTTGAAACTTTGACATGCTGAGGAGGAGAAAGACGAATGATTCTCAAGGCTCGACCTTGTCATGCCCGCGACGCGGGGACAACATGAAGCATGGACGATGGTCAGGACGTCGGTGTCGGTCAAGACGCGGGGAGTGGAGATAGCGAGCCGGAAAGCAAGTCCGCTACTCCCATCCCAATTGCTGAACTCAAGCGCCTCGTCGGTTCGGGCGAAATCCATCGCGCGACGATTCACGCTCAAGTCGACCGGGCGACTGCAAAGACAACCAAGGCCGGGAAACCATTTCTCGATTGGCTGCTGCGCGATGCGGACGACTCCCTGTCACTTAAGGTGTGGGACAACCATCCTTCGTTTTCACGCACCTCGGAAGTCGCTTCGGGTGTATTCCTCGAAATTTCCGGTCTTTGGAAAGTCAGCGGTTACGGAATTGAAGCCCCGGAATGGGACTGGCGATTTCTTACCGAGATCGAGGTGAAGGAACTGATCGAAAGTGGTGGCACCTATGCCGAACAGCAACGCGAAGACTATCAGTACATTGTCGAGCAAGTCGCTGGCTTGGAAGATCCGCGGTTGAAGGCGATCTGCTCCCTGTTTTTAGAGCGCCATGGCGACCGCATGCGTCGGACTGCGGCAGCACGCGACTACCATCATGCCCGTCGAGGTGGGTTGGTGGAACACGTCGCCCAAATGATGCGCACCGCGAACGCATTAAGCGATGCCTACCAGCACGTCAATCGCGGGCTGATTGTGGCTGGCGTGCTATTCCACGATAGCGGGAAGCTCTGGGAGAACGTGCTGCCAGAGCGTGGATTTACCATGTCCTATACCGAGCCGGGAGAGCTGCTTGGGCATATTCCAGTCGGGCTCGAATTGGTCAACAAGCTGTGGCGCGACGCCGAAGAAACAATCGGCTCCGAGGCTTGGAAACAAGGCGAACCCAGTCCGGGAGAAGTTCGCCTTCATCTACTCCACCTAATCGCCTCCCACCACGGCGAGTACGCCTTTGGTTCCCCTACTCTGCCAAAGACTCCGGAGGCCCAGCTACTCCACTACATCGACAACATCGACGCAAAGATGGAAATGTTCCGGCGAGGCTATTCGGCGGCGAAAATGCTCGCTCCGAGCGTCTTTGAACGGGTTCGACCACTGCCAGGTAATTTAGTCCGGCCACTTCAAACATTCCGCGTTCCAGAACCGGTTAGGGAAGAAGAAGTGACAAAGGAATCACTGGACACATCTATCCCAACGACGTTAGAACACCAATCTCCGTCGGGATTGGAAGAACCCAGTGAGTCATGACTTTGAATTTCCTACAAAATAAAACCTTACTGAGTCTATTGGCGATTGCCTCCTTCGGACTGGCTTCCTGCTCCAGCGTCTACTACGGCGCGATGGAAAAGGTCGGGATCCCGAAGCGCGAAATCATGGCTTCTCGAGTCGAGAAGGCACGGGATACTCAGGAAGAAACCAAAGAAGAGTTCAAAACGGCCCTTGAGCAATTTTCGGAGCTGACTGGATTTTCTGGCGGAGAATTAGAGGCTACTTACAAACGACTGGATGACGTCTACACCAGCTGCGAAGCCCAGGCTTCCGAAGTCGGGCGTCGCAACGATGCCGTCGAAAACGTTTCAGAGGCCCTGTTCAAGGAGTGGGAGAGTGAGCTCGGGGAGTATGAAAACCCTCGATACCGCCGTCAAAGTGAACTTCAGCTCCAGGATGCTCGGCGCCGATATGGATCGCTGATTCAGGCCATGCGTCGGGCGGAATCTCGCATCGATCCGGTTCTCAAGGCTTTCCGTGATCAAGTTCTCTACCTCAAACATAACCTCAACGCGCAGGCTGTAGCGTCGCTGAGATCAGAGGTAGCGAAGATCGAGCTTGATGTCAGCGTGCTGATTCGAGAAATGGAATCGGCTATCGCAGAAGCGGATGCCTTCATCGAAACTCTTCAGTAGCTGTGGGAAATTAGGGCTGATCATGGGGGCTGAATCTGGGGAACATACAGAAGAGGGCGAAAATGCGCCTTTCTCTGGAGGTGAAGAGGCTGTATCTTCCCTTTTGTACGATGTGAGTACAGCTGTGGCACCCAGCGATGTAGCGTCTCTCCCTGACAAGGAGCTGGTGGAGCTATGCAAAAAACAGCTGCCTCACAACGTCGAAGCCTACAAGGAAATCATCAAGCGTTACGAAGGCCTCGTTTACAACACGAGCCTTAAAATCATCGGTAATCCACAGGAAGCGGAGGAGGTCGCTCAGGATTCTTTCTTGCAGATCTACCACAAGCTCGAGCAATTCGAAGGTCGGGCAGCCTTTAAGACTTGGCTGTTCCGCATTGTCTACAACTTCTCGATCGCCCGGCGCGAGAAGATGGTCAAACGCTCGGAGCGACAAAACAACTTTGCGGCTGAGAAAATCTACGAAAGTAGTGCCGGACGCGACACCCTGCCAATCCTCAAAGGCCAACTCAGTGATACCGTTCAAGAAGCGATCAACCGTCTACGCGGTGACCAGAGACGTATAATAATTCTAAAGTTCGTAACCGGACTAACGTTAAACGAAATTGCAGAGGTCATGGGCTTGAAGCTCAGCGCCACCAAAATGCGATTGTATCGTGCTCTCGAAGAGTTCAAACAACACTATCTAGAGATCACCAAGGACAACCCCTCTTCTCCAGAGTAACCCATGATCACAGACGAAGAACTTGAGGCCTCAATGATCGAGGTCGAAGAACTGGCGGGAATCGAGCCCCCCGCTTCTCTACCGCCTGACAGCGAGAGAATCGACCGCATCGTAGAAAAAGCGATGCACGAAGCTGTGATCAAGGATACCACAAGCTTTGTTTTCCTCAGCTTCACCACTGCCCTCGCCGCCATAGGCACCAGCCTAATCGGTGGACGACCGGTGAAATAATTTTTTAGATCTCCCAATTCCATTCGAACACACTGATGCCCGAAAAAATCAATCAGACCCTCTTGGACAATCCGTACATCAAACCGATGTACGAAACCATGATGGGAACGGTGGCTTCCATCCTCGAAGTGGCACCGAAAGTCCTGATCGGGATCGTCCTTTTCCTGATCGGTCTTGTCTTGTTCAAACTCATTCGGAAAGTTCTGGTATCGCTTCTGAAGAAAGTCGGCGCTGACTCGATCGCAGATAAAATGGGTATCGGGGATATGCTCAGGAAATTCGGGATTCGGAAACCATTCACGGAGGTTCTCGGCGCAGTGATCTTCTATCTACTGATGTTCAACTTCCTTGTCGAACTGACTGCAGCGTTGGATTTGACGATGATTTCGGAACCTCTCGGGCGGATCGTCTTGTTCCTTCCGAATGTCATCACTGCAACGATTATCTTCATGGCCGGATTCATCGTCACGGATCTTATCCGTCAGGCTACCTTGCGTGGAGCCGAAGGTCTAGGCTTGGACTATGCTAAGACTCTGTCGAATTTGCTCTACGGCTTCCTTCTGATTCTGGTCACGATTCTCGCCGTGCGGGAGTTGGAAATCGAAACAGGACTGATTGAGAACACCGTTCTAATCCTGCTCGCCGCGCTCGGACTGGCAGTTGCCATCGCCCTCGGATTCGGCTTGCAGGGACTGGCCAAAAACGTAGTCTCCGGCGCCTATGCCCGCGACGCCTTCCCGACCGGAAGCGCAGTCAATCACGACGGCGAGGAATACAATGTGTCCTACGTCGGTTCGATCTCTACCAAGATCGAACGCGAAGATGGTAGCTACGTGATGATCCCAAATGCCGAGCTGGTTGGGCAGCCAGTTAAGGGACGCTCCCGGGCATAGCGGAAACAGAAATCTGGAAGCCGGAATTCTACTCGGGCCGAACAAACTGCGGCTGAAAGCCTTCCGGCAGACCCTTCTTCCCAGTCAATTCGTGTCCGCGGCAATAGGTCGCGTGGACGGTGCACGGTGACGCGTGGCCGATGTAGGCGGAATACGGATGCTGATAGACAAGGTCGTCAGCAGTGATCGGGTCGCCCTTCTCGAGAAATGACAACAGGACTAGATCAGCATCCTTGCCCACTTCGATCGTCCCTTTACGCGAGGCGATACCAAACCGGTTAGCAACGTTACTGGACGCCAAGTCACTGATCTTCTGCATTCCGAATGCGCGCATGTTCGCCTCGCCCAGAAGGGCAGGAAACCCGTGCTGGCAGCCAGCAATGCCGCCCCAAATCTCGAAGAAATCATCATTGGCCGATTCCTTCATGCTAGGCGGAGCCGGCGAATGATCAGAGCCGACCGTATCGATCTCGCCATCGCCGATCGCTGACCACATGGTGTCCCGAGTCCACTCCCGACGAAGCGGAGGACAACATTTGAAGGCTGCGCCGGTTTCACCGAGAACATGGGCCTCATGGAAAAGAAGATAATGCGGGCAAGTCTCCACCGTGACATCAGCCCCGTCGTCTTTCGCCAAATCGACGATCGCCAAAACCTCAGGACACGATGCGTGAACGATATGGAGTTTGGCACCCGTCTCCTCCGCCAGCCCGGTAGCCAGCAGAGCCGCCCGGACTTCAGGATCGGTCGGGCGGGAATCGAGGAACGAGCGAGCAGATCGATCAACTGGAGGAAATTCCTCAGCATGGCGATCGAGAGCGTCTTGGAGCTCAGCGTGAACGGCAACCACCAGACCGCGCTCGGCAGCCTTCTCCATACCCTTTTTCAAGGCATCCTCAGTAATCGTGGGAAACGAATCAATTCCAGAGTCGCACATGAAAGCCTTGAGCCCGATGCAGCCGGCGTCAGCAAGGCCGTCGATTTCGTCGAGATTGTCGGGGGTCAGCCCTCCCCATAAGGAAAAGTCGGTCGAAGATTTCTGAAGAGCCAGATCGCGCTTCTTTTCCAGTTCAGCAGCGGTGAGACAAGGCGGTTCCGAGTTGAGGGGCATGTCAGCATACCAAGAGCCACCGCCCAGAGCTAATGCTCGGGAACCGGTCTGGATGCCCTCCCAATCATCGCGCCCCGGCTCGTTAAAGTGAACATGGGCATCCAAGAACGCAGGCGCGACAGTGAATTTCGTCGCCTTGATTTCGGTCTCACCAGTCTGCCCCTTCAGGCTCTTCTCAACGGCTGCGATTTTCCCGTCAGTAATTCCGATGTCTGACTTAGAGATGCCGCCTTCCTCACCTGGGAGGATGGTTTGACCGCCGCGGATGATGAGATCGAAGTCTGCCATAGAAAATTTAATGTTCGGAAATTTGGTTCCTATGGAGCGGTGGCTTGAAGGTGCATCGCACCTCACCACTTCCACTTGGAACCATTGGAAATACGGTCGCAAAGGTAAGTCTTCCTTAAATTTAAACAAGGGCTTCAAACAGCGCAAAAATAATTCGTCAAACGATGCGCTGCGAACGGTTGACGAAGTCCTCCCGCTCTGCTTTGATACCGCTCGCCAATTTTGGCACTTTGTGACTTCAGGAGAGGTGGCTGAGTGGTCGAAAGCGCTTCTTTGCTAAAGAAGTGAGCCTTCCGGGTTCCATGGGTTCGAATCCCATCCTCTCCGCCAGTCACCCCAACTTTCTTTGGGGTGACTCTGAATGTTCTGGCAACACGCGCCGTCCAATCTGAGATGACTCGCTTCCTGCAAATCCTTCTCGCACTCTTTGTCGTTCCTGCTTGGTCATTTGCCGAAGAGGAACCTGTCAATCCGGCTCAGGTGCAACTGGTGTCGGAAGTGATGGCGGTCGAAGCCGGAAAGCCATTTTACGTCGGAGTCCATCTTCAAATGCCCAAGGGCTATCACACTTATTGGAGAGGGCCTGGAATCGTAGGCATCCCAACTGGCATCGATTGGAAACTTCCGAAAGGTTTCAAGGCTGGGGAAATCGAATGGCCAGTTCCTCAGCGGGTCGACATGGCATCGATCAATGCCCACGGTTACCGTAGAGAAGTCCTGTTGATGATCGAAATCACCCCGCCCGATCGTCTTGCCGAAGGCTCCGAGATAATCATCGAGGGCGAAGCGACTTGGATGTGCTGCGCGAAAACCTGCCATCCTGGCTACCAGACTTTATCGCTCACCCTGCCGATTGATCAGCCCAAGCCCGACCCGAAGTGGGCGCCTGCATTCGCCAAGTCCCGAACCGAATTGCCAGATGCCGAGGTGGATGATGATGGGACGGTTTTGTGGAAAGCCAGTGTCTCCGCTCAGGATGCAGAGAGATTAACGCTGCAAATCACTCCTGCAGCCGAAGCTTCCGGTCTCGATATTCAGGCTCTAGGCGACGTGTATTTCTTCTCAGCCGACGATCAGATTCAATCTGACGAGCCGCAAAAGGTGATCCGCAACGAAGACGGCTCTTTGGAACTTATCCTGACAATCAGCGAGTTTGGCCCCAAGGATCCGAAGACACTTCCGGGTCTGGTGTGGGCTGAAAATGGTTGGGGGAAGTCAGCGATTCCTGCGACTGTAGACAAGAGGGATCCAAGAAGATTTTTGAGCATCGCCCCCAAGCTCCTGAAGGCCGAATGTCAAAGCCGCTAAGGCCGTTCGTCGATCTTTAAGATCCAGGGAAAACACTGGACGGCAATCTGCCGGACATCGCCCTCTTTCGGTCTGGACGGCTCGCGGTCAGACCGAATCGGAATGCTGGTCAATCCCGGCGGCAAGGTGATCCGAAGATTGCGAATGTAGTGCCGATCGTCTCCCTCCCTGAAGTCGAAAACCACGGGGTCGATTCCTGGTGGAGCGATGGTCACGGTGCGATCTCCGAACGCTCGAAAACTGGTGTTCAACGAGACCGTTACATCGCGAGGCAGGTGGTTCCAGATCACGACCGCAGCCTCCTTTTCAGAAGTCCATCGGAGCCATAGCCCCTCGTCTTCAATGAACTCCACCTCGTTGCAACCAATCCACTCAACCGTCTCCACCAGATGAGAGGTTGGGCTACCGCCGAGAGATTCTTTTACTGAGATCGTCTCTGGCTCGATCAACGAATCCGATTGGAGTCGGTGAATCCCATCGGCAGGACTTCCACCGTTTCGATCCGGATCAATGATGAACCGGAAATGACTACCAGGAGTCCCCATGGCTTCGTCTAGTGCGACTGTAGGCACCCGTCCATCCGGAAAAGGAAATGCCGTTCCCTGGATCTCATAGAGTTCATCAAAGTCGTCCGTCAGGATGGTCACCTCCCGCACTCCTAGAATGATGCCATCCTCAGTTGCCGGACTAGCGGCCATGACTGGATCACCACTGAGGTCGAGATCGTTTTCATCAACCAGAACGGGGGCTTTTTCTTTTAAACGGAGTCGTGCGATCGCAAGAAACTGGCTGTCTCCATCACCATCTTGATGCCAGCTCACGTAGTAAAATTGCGTCTTGGGAGCTGCGTTCTCAGCGACTTTCAGAAAATCGGCTACGTCTCCAATCACCCGTCGCTCGCCATCTTTGAGGCCGACATTGAACCACTTCGACCAATAGTCTTCGTAGTGTCCCATGATCGATCGCCCCGTCCAGAGCGTCGGCGCATAGATGATCGCTTTCTGCGACATCTTCTGGAACTCAGGCGTTTCAGATAGGCGCTCGGCCAGTTCCCACTTTTGGTCAACGAGTGCCTGATCTCGGTTCACGTGGTCGTTCCAATACGACGTCGCGAGCGTTGCCAGGCCAACCAGAACCGCGACGAATCCTGCGAGGATGGCTTGCAAACGTGGCTTCGCGCTCAGCTCTCGGGCTGTTTTTAGCGCGACAACAGCGAACAACAAATACCAGCCGAATTGAGAGAAGCAGCTCGTCGTGTGGGACAGAAGATTCTGCTCCAGCAACAGCTGCTGATACTTCCCAATCAAGGCGATGATCGAATTCGGTAGGATGATCAAGAGAGCGGCTACCGGCAGAAGGTGACGAGTGCACAAGCCGACCCGGGAACGCGGTGCGCCGACCAAGCAGAGCCAAACGGCGACACCAGCCAGCAGGGATTTAGCCAACCAGCTGATCCGAAAATGCTCCGCGAAGTGCCTCGGCAAAGAACCGCCGGCTTGGCGAACCTCCTCAGCCATCACCAGGTCACTTGAAGGATCTCGGAGAAAGGCGAACCAATGATAAAGTGGCACACCCCCCAGACTAAACTGTCCCATCACCTGAAGAGGAAGGGCTGAGATGAGTTCGCCCTTTTCGTAGCCACCATGTTCACCGCCCGTTGTTTTCTTAAACACCCAGTAGGCGACTAAATAGCCCGCAGCTACGACAGCCGGGACAATCGAACTTCTTCTCCGGCGTTTCCGTATCGAAACCAATCCATCTTCATCCAGACTTGGCGGAGTTGGCACGAACCAAGCGACAGCTACGATGACAGCGACATAGGCCAAAAACGTTTCGTAGATCCAAATCGAAACCAGAAAACTCCCCGCCGCGAGCCAGAGCCAAGCGGGCGCACCTCGGCGGACATATCGATAGGTCGCGCCGATAGCCAGCAGAGCGAGAGCAAAACTCGCGTCGAAGACGAACGGGTAAGCATTCAGCAAGTTGTGCCACCACGTGTTCTGGGTCACTCCAAGGAACAGGACTCCGCACAGCAATCCTGTCCGCCAACTCCCACCAATCTCACGCGCCAACAAACAGAAGACCAAGGCGGCCCCGAAGGTCGAAAGGATTTTGATCGTCGCGAACCCCCAATCGGTCTGGGTTAGATGCGGGACGAACGACGCCAAATGATAGCCCGCAATCTGCAGCCGCCCCCAAGATCGGGCTTCGTCCCAGGCGTAGTCCCATGGGTCTAGCCCCCGACGGATGGTCATGTCGGCCAAACTATCGTCGACCGTGACGAACCCGATTGAAGCCATCGGTGCCGCCGCTAAAACCGCGAGCCCTATCACCAAAAACCAGAGTATTGTCCGCGACTTCATGGCTTAGCAGGTGGAGGAGTCGGCGCGGTTGGTGCCGGTTGGATGAAGGTCAGTTCCCAGGGATAGCATTGCACCGCGAGAGCACGTGCCTCCTCGCCCTCGGGCGCGACCGACTCAACGACACTCGGACGGTCGGAAGTAATGGGGACGAAGGTGTCGCCAACCGGCAGAACAAAACGAGCATCATTGAGAAACAACCGTTCATCTGCCTCCCCAGTGAACACGAATTCCGATGGCTCATCGTGACCTGGCAACCCGACGTGGACTGTTCGCGCCCCCATCGGCCGGAAACTCGTTGTCAGCGACACTTCTACTGGATAGGGAAAACGGTTTCTTAGAACGACTCCGGTCGCTTTGTCATCCCCAGCACCAGTCCACCGCAGCCACTCGTTTTCAGCCTTCACAAACTCTCGCGGGTGAAATCCACGCCAAGCGGCAATTTCGATCGGCTGCGAGCGTACGGCGGGACCAGCATCGCGAACTACCAAAGACTCTGGCGGGAATAGCCATGAACTTCGCAGATCGACATGCTCGACGAGATTCGACACCTGAAACGAAAACCAATCCCGAGTCCGGACGTCGACGTGAGTCACCTTAGCCAGTCGACCATCCTCGTGAGGAAAGGCCATTCCCGCGATGGTGTAGGGCTCGCTCCTCGGAGAAATCCAGACACTGGCTCGGTCACTGCCAAGCAGCAGTTCAGAATCTGGCACGACTGAATCGCTCACCCACAGCCGGGCTAGTGAGAGGAACTGACGGTCTGCATCGTCTTGAGCCCAGCTCATGAAATAGCGACGGCGATCAGGATACCCTTCGAGATCGTCAAGGAATCGCTCGGACTGCCTATGAACCCGGATGTCACTGACCTGATCGTCACTTCCTCCGCTGTGGGCTATATTGAAATAGCGCGACCAATAGTCGTCATACTGTCCGAGAATCCCCCTCCCCTCCCACAGTGTCGGCGCGTAGATAATCGCGTCATTAGGTAGCTTGGCGAAGTCATCACTAGCGAGAACCTGATCGACAAATGACCACTTTTCCCCAGCCAACGCCTGGTCGCGGAACACATGATCATTCCAATACGAAGTCGCCAGAGTCGAACCCGCCACCATCAAGGCGACCGTCCCCGCTGCGAAAGCTCGAACTCGGGGCCATTTCGATAATGCCCGCAACAAAATCACTGCGATCAATGCGGCGAACAGATAGAATCCGAACTGCGTGTAACAACTCGTAGTGTGAGCTGGAAGAGGCCGTTCTGAATCGAGATAGATTTCCTGATACTTGGCGATCAGAGAAATGATGAGATTCGGCAGCACCATCAGCAGTCCAGCAATCACTACCAACCACCCCAGAGCGATCGGGGCGCGGCCTGAGGAGACCTCAGAAGCAGGCGTATCGGACAACGAGTTCGGCTTCCGAGACAGGCATAGCCAGGTCGCCATCCCAGCAAGCAGAGCCTTGACTAGCCATTCGATTTTAAAGTGATCACGCAGGTGTCCAAAAAACGTTCCGCCTGCCGAAGCGAACTCCTCCATCATGACCGAATCGACGCTCGGGTCTTTTACGTAAGCGACGAACTGACTGAACGGAACTCCACCGAACGTCAAATTCCCGAGCACCTGAAGTGGAACCAGCGACACCAACTGGCCAGTCGAATAGCCTGTGTAGGTGCCCTCAGTCGACCCCTTGTAGATTCCGTAAGCGACCAGATAGCAGACCGCCACGGCCAACGGAATCAAGCCAGCCCACAGTCGCCGAGAGCGGGGAATATCCTTCGCTCCCGCGTCTGACTCGGCACCGTCTTCCTCACATCCGCTTTTCGGCCGAACCACTGCGGCAACGATCGCGACAATAGCAACGAACGGAAGAAAGGTCTCGTAGATCCAGATCGCCACCAGAAAGCAAACCGCCTCCAAGACCAACCACCACCAACCGCCACGCCGGACATGAAGAAAGGCAAAGGCGATTGACGCCATCGCGACGGCAAACGGCAAATCGAAGACAAACGGGTAAGCATTGAGCAAATTGTGATACCAACTATTCTGTGTCAGACAGAGGAACATGACGCCACACAGAGCTCCGACGCGCCATGTTCCAGCCAGCAGCTGAGCTACCAGACAGAAGACAAGAGCAGCCCCGAATGTGCTGACGATCTTGATCAACTGAAACCCCCAGCCATTACCAGGTAAATGAGGGACAAAGGAAGCGAGATGGTAGGCAGCAATCTGCAAACGCCCCCATTCGCGAGCCTCGCTCCAGGCATAGTCCCAGAGATCCGTTCCAGCGCGCACCTCAAGTTCAGCCAGCGAATCGTCGACCGTGACGAAATCCACCCGCGACATCGGGTCGGCCATTAAAATGGCGAGCGCGATAATCAGAATCGTCAGAATGGATCGTCGGCGCATGTTCGGCAGCACGACATGAAACGCCCATCAGCACCGGGATGCAAGTCGCGGAACCGAGTGCCAAACGAACTAAACTGCCGTGCCCACATACCTCCTAGGAATGGTCTTGTCTTCGCTCCGATGACACCACCATCGCGGCTCACGACCGTTCCGGTGTCGCCTTCGGCGCGATCAAAGCGCTGAACGAGAAGTTCAAGGACGAGGTCGAGCAAAAGGACGCCCAAATCCAAGAACTCGAAGAACGGCTCGCAAAGCTTGAGAAGCTCCTGACAAAACCGACTGAAGAGACTCAGAAGAAGCAATCGGTAGTGCCCAAACTTGGTTCGCTCCGCGTCTTTGCAGGGCTGAGCTAAGAGGACACTGCTAAGCCATTCGGGGACAATGATCTAAGCCGCTAGGGTGCCGAGCATCCTAGCGCTCTTATTGTTTAGGAAAGGTCTGATCAACTGATCAACTATGGCATCTGCCACTGCGGGCCAGGTTTCTTATCGCGAGGCTGGATGAATATCCAATGTGCGCGCCGTTAAACCGTGGCATGACCGTCGCGGTCATAGCCCCAGAGAGCGACGACCGGGACGGTCGTGCCACGGTCTTGGACTCAGCAGGGAATGGTATGTTAGGATCGAAAGAGGCCGTGGCGCAATTAGAAGTAGTTTTGGGATGGTTTTGAACCTCCCTAGGCACACACGAGCGGACGTTGCGTCAGCACATACCGAGGTTACCTTAGAGAGAATCCGCAATGAGCGATACGCAGACCCAAGACAAGACCCAGTCGATCGGCCCAGAGACCCGGATGGGCGACCTCATCGTTGCCTACCCAGGTGCGCGACGTGCCCTGTTCGCCAAGTATCACATTGGAGGCTGTCAAAGCTGCGCCTTCTCTCCTGACGAAACCGTGGCGGAGCTTTGTCAGCGAAATGAGGATTTGCCGGTCACCGAAGTGCTCGATCATGTCCGCGAAAGTCATGAGAACGATGTGCGGATCATGATTTCTCCTGAGGATTTAGAGAAGCGCCTTTCAGATGATCCCAAACCGCACCTTGTCGATCTGAGGACTCGAGAGGAATTCGAAGCAGTTCAACTGCCGGGCGCCCAACTCTATACTCAAGAACTCATCCAAGAGGCATTTGCCAATTGGGATCGCGAGGCGACCGTGGTCATCTACGATCACACAGGAACGCGTTCGATGGACGGGGCGGCGTATTTCATCGGACACGGATTCGACGATGTTCTTGCCCTCGAAGGTGGGATTGATGCCTATAGTCAGCGGATTGACCGCTCCCTTCCGCGCTACCGCGTCGAGATCGAAGACTAACTTTAACGACCACAAACATGGACGAAGCAAAGATCCGGGAAGCCGTAGCCAACCCGAAGAATCAGGGCGAAATCGCCGATGCGGATGCCGTGGGCACTGTCGGTAGTCCGGAGTGCGGTGACATGGTGCGGATGTGGCTCAAATATAGAGAAGACGACGACGGCAACCGTGTCATCGATCGCGCTTCTTTCCAAAGTTTCGGCTGCCAAACCGCGCTCGCCGTCGCCAGTGTAGCGACCGAAATGATCGCAGGGAAGACCGTAGACGAAGCGCTAGAGCTAAGTGCCGACGACTTGTCTGCTCCGTTGGGCTCGCTGCCGCCGATGAAAATTCACTGTGGCCAAATGGTCGAAGGAGCCCTGCGCGATGCCTTGGAATCGGATGCCGACGGAAACCAGGCAACTGAGCCTTCCGCCGAGACAGAAAAATCATCCACATCGACGCCTTCCTCATCGTTGACCGACAGCCTGAACGCGCCTTCATTTCCAGCAGGTGGAAGGATCAAGATCGTCCCGCTCGAAGACGATGATGAATCATCCGGCGAATCCCAATCTTCCTAAACCGCTCCGACCCACTTTTTACCATGCATAACAGTTCCGAAATCAAGCTCTCCCGCGAGGTCGACGCCGTCCAGATCCCTAGCGGCGACTCGATCAATTTACCTGCTGGGACTGCAGTGATCATCACCCAATCGCTCGGTGGCACCTATACCGTCGCCACGGAAAATGGATTGGCACGACTTTCGTCCGACGATGCGGACGCCCTCGGAATCGACCCCGAGGCTGAGAAGGCTCAAGAAGCCAGCGCCGGAAGCACCAACATCCCAGAGACAGCTGGCGACATGGAGCGATCAGTTTGGGAACAATTGCGAGCGGTCTACGACCCAGAAATTCCGGTCAACATCGTTGACCTCGGCCTGGTCTATGACTGCATTCTCGAAGGTGAAGACGGCAGCAAGAAGGTCGCTATCAAGATGACACTCACCGCTCCCGGCTGCGGCATGGGCCCCACGATTGCGGCTGACGCTCAGTCGAAAGTGATGATGGTCGATGGCATTACCGATGCCGACGTCGAGTTAGTCTGGGAGCCTGCTTGGAATCAAGACATGATTAGCGAAGAGGGCAAAATGAAACTTGGTATGGTTTAAGTTCGAGAGCCCTGAAACCTCGCCATTCCCCCACCCACCATATGACTCACTCGACCCGCCGCCTTATCCCGAAGTACGGAGTTCTGCTCACCCTATTGCTCAGTAGCCTGCTTTCCTCTGCCTTCGCACAGTTCGACAACAACAGCTCGAGTCCCTACAGCCTGCCCGATTCCCGGAGCGCAACAAACCCGGGTTTTGCTCCGACTCCGACGGCTCGAAAAGGCGACTACGTCATCGTATCAGGCGGCCCCGCTCTGAGGGAATGGGAAGACCTTCGGGTCTCCCGCGATCAACACGATAAATGGTGGGGCAACTTCATCCGTCCAGCTCGTGTCAGAATCGCTGAGATTCGAAAACAAGCCGGCCCGACTGCCCGGATCACTTGGCTAGTTCACCGACCTTCGTACGCCGCTCGCGCTAAAGAAGAAGGGCGCCCGCTACTGAGCTTTATTCAATCCGTGCAGCAGAAATACGGTTGCAAGCTGATCTGGTTCTCGACCGGCGATGACTTTATCAAGTACATCAATACTGGGATGGATCGAAACGAGTGGCCCGTCGTAAACTTTGAGTTCTTCGGCCATTCCAACAAATACTGCCTGATGTTCGACTACAGCAACGGAGCCAGTGCGGTCAGCGCATCATGGTTTCACAGTAGTGACATCCGAAAACTCAATCCTAAAGCCTTCTCCCGCGACGCCTTCTGCAAGAGCTGGGGCTGCCACACCGGCGAGGCAATGAGTGGCACATTTGCTAGCCATATCGGCGTCAAATTCATCGGCGCGATTGGCAAAACCGATTACCGATGGATCGGAGACGGAAAGCTCCCCGATCTTTCCGCTGGAGGCCGCTGGTCTAACTAACGAATCGCCGGACGACAATTTTTTCAAGACTACGCATGGACTTCAAGGATCTCTCCGAACTCTATCACCAGCCACTTTTTTCACTTCTCAAGCAGGCCCGCGCCGTGCACGAAGAGAACTGGGAGAATGACCAAGAAGTGCAACTCTGCACGCTGCTCAGCATTAAAACAGGGGGTTGCAGTGAAGACTGTTCCTACTGTGCCCAGAGTGCCCGCTACACCACCGGCATCGATACCGGCAAGCTCATGGAGCTCGACTGCGTTCTGGAGCGAGCTCAAGCCGCCCGCGATGGTGGATCGACCCGCTTCTGTATGGGAGCCGCCTGGAAAGGTGTTCGCGAAGGAACCAAGCGTTTTGATGACGTCGTTGAGATCATCGAAGAAGTCGGAAAGCTCGGAATGGAAGTCTGCGTCACACTCGGCGAGTTGGGCGAAAACGAGGCCAAACGCCTCAAGGAAGCAGGCGTTACCGCCTACAACCATAACGTCGACACCTCTCCAGAGAACTACAAGAACATCGTCTCCAGCCACACTTTCCAAGACCGACTGAACACGATCCGCCACGTCCAAGACGCTGGTATGTCCGTCTGCTGCGGGGGCATTCTCGGACTTGGCGAGACGGTCGACGATCGTTTGAGCATGCTGGAAGTGATCAGCAATTTCAATCCTCAGCCGGAGAGTGTTCCGATCAACAAGCTGATGCCGATGCCCGGAACGCCGATGGAAGGTTCCGATCCCGTGGACGTGTTCGACTTGGTTCGAATGATCGCCACGACTCGGATCGCGGTGCCAAAAGCGAAAGTCCGTTTATCTGCTGGCCGCACTCACCTCAGCGATGAGGCTCAAGCCATGTGTTTCTTTGCCGGCGCGAATTCCGTCTTCTACGGCGACAAGTTGCTGACCGCCGGAAATCCTGCGATGCAGCAAGACCTCGAGCTGTTGGAAAAAATCGGCCTCGCACCCCAAGCCGCCAATCCAGAGATGGCCGCTCCAGACGCCGACAAAGACGCACCGCTCGAGCCGGCGTTGGGTTAGCGGTCGCCGAGCGACCAGCTCACGGCATTGAGCAGCAGGCTTCGAAACCACAGCTGGGCGAAATCGTCTCGCCCGCCCATCGACGTATAAAAGCTGCGACCTTTGTCCGGGCGGATCCATGTCCACGCGACGGGTTCGGTGTTCGCAGGATCGGAAGGAACTCCGCCACGCAGAACAACCGTTGCCGCCGGATCGAGGTCGGGATTCAGATATAGAGCGTGTAATTGGCCGCCTTGCCGCCCATGTCCGGTCGCGGCTGGAGAGCGGGACGCGGTGCGAATTCCGATCACTGGCTTGCCATCCGCGACCCATTTCTTGATCGCAGCAAGGTCTTGCTCCACCGGGAAACGGCGACGGGTGCTAAGGAACAGAAGGTCGGCTTTGGCTAGAGCTCCGCGGAGTCCCGGGAACTCGTGACAGTCAGGAGATTTCCGGTCGTCACTGGAAGCACGGACCAGATCGACTTGATAGCCAGCAGGCTGAAGCACCTCTTTGGTAAACGCAGTGAGGGTCTCCGAAGTATGATATTCGCCATCGCCAAGCAGGATCAAAATGCGTGGAGCCGGGTCGGCTTGAACCAACCCGCAGCAGGCAACAAGAAGCAGAACGGTGATCAGTGAGCGAAAGCGCATACCAATCTACGCCCGGTCAACGAACTAGCTTTCCCTCAACAGATCAGGGCGATTTTCCTTCGTCCTGCGAAGCGACTCATCGCGCTTCCACTGTTCGATTTTCGCGTGGTGACCTGAGAGCAAAACATCCGGCACCTTCATGTCGCGGTAGACTTCCGGACGAGTGTAAACCGGCGCCTCGAGCAGACCGTCGACCGACTCACCAAACGACTCCTCCTCCGGCGACCGCGCGTCACCCAAGACTCCCGGAATCAATCGGACGATCGCATCGACAAACACCGCGGCCGCCACCGCACCATTGGTCAGGACGTAGTCACCGATCGAAACTTCATCGTCTACCAATCCCTCGATGACCCGATGGTCGATGCCTTCATAGTGCCCCGTGAGGATGATGAGATGATCCGTCTGGGTCGCAAAACCCACGGCAGTCTTTTGATCAAGACGGCGGCCCTGTGGGGTCATCAGCACCACGCGACAACCGTCGGTTTTCAGTGGCTCGACGGCATCAAAAAACGGTTCCGGCTTGAGCACCATTCCCTGGCCACCACCATACGGCTCATCGTCACACTTCCGATAGTTCCCTAACCCAAAAGGGCGCAAGTCGTGAACGTTGAGTTCCAAGAGACCTTTCTCCTGAGCCCGCCCCATAATGCTCTCACCGAGCGGGACGCTACAGACTTCCGGGAACAGGGTGACGATGTCGATTTTCATGGCGACTGTTGAATAACTAGGCGTCCTTCGACCGAAGCTCTGCCTCGATAAAGGCACCGATATCCCCGTCCATGACGGCCTGGATATTTCCAGACTCGTGATTCGTCCGATGGTCTTTAACCATCTGGTAGGGCTGGAAGACGTAGCTGCGAATTTGGCTGCCCCAGGCGATTTCGCCTTTCTCGCCATACTGCCTTTCCATCTCCGTGCGCTTTTCGTCTTCCGCGAGTTGGAACAGCTTCGACTTAAGAATCGTCATCGCTCGAGCCCGGTTCTTGTGTTGGCTGCGCTCGGCGGTGCATCGGATTTGGATGCCACTGGGGGCATGCTTGAGGTGAACCCCAGTTTCGACTTTGTTGACGTTTTGACCGCCTTTTCCGCCACTTCGCATGGTCGTGATTTCGACATCGGCGTCATTGATTTCAATGTCGACATCGTCGTCTCCGAGGTCGGGCAACACATCGATACTAGCGAACGAAGTGTGACGTTTGCCTGCCGAATCGAAGGGCGAAATCCGAACCATCCGGTGGACGCCTCGCTCGCAATTCAGATAGCCATAGGCATTCGCTCCAGAAACCTGAATTGTCGCACCACGGATCCCGACTTCTTCGGCCGCTTGATAGTCGACCAGCTCGGCCGTGAAACCTGCATGCTCAGCGTAACGCTGATACATCCGGAGCAACATCTCTGCCCAATCAGCGGCATCGGTTCCACCCGCGCCCGAGTGGATCGTGAGGAAGGCCCCGGCTGAATCGTGCTCACCATCGAGGAGAAGGGTGAGTTCGAAACGCTCAAAATCACCGAGGATGGCGGTATTTTCAGACACCGCCTCGTCGCGGCTGTCAGTGTCGTCGGCATCCTCAGCAGCAATCTCAACAAGCACCTCAAGATCGTCGATCCGAGACGTGAGTTTCCGAAAAGGTTCGATCTTCGACTTTAGTCCAGAAACCGAGTTGATGACCTTCTGGGCACCATCCTTATCATCCCAGAATCCAGGTTCTGTCATGCACTGCTCTTCTTCAGAGAGCGACTTTTCTAAACTGGGGAGGTCAAAGATACTGCCGGAGTTCTTCGAGCCTCGTCCGGAGGCGACCGATATCGATCGATTCCAGACCGGCAGCTGAATCCGGCTTGTTGGTGTTGTCCATGGGCGCTTAGATTAGGGGCAAGTCCCCGGATTGCAAACTCCCCGGCGATCCAGAAACGTGGAAAAGACGATCGGCATTCTCCTGCGGAAACGCAGGTTCAGCGAGACGAGCCTCATCATTCATTGGTGCACGATCGATGAGGGCATCGTTCACACCGTGGCACGTGGGGCTTCACGTCCAAAATCCCCGATGGCAGGCAAGCTCGACTTGTTCTACACCACCGAGTTTAGCTATCGCCGAAGTCGCAGTTCAGATTTGCACAACCTCGGTGAAGTCGCAGTCCAGAACCATCGGCGTCACCTTCAAGCCGATTATATTCGAGTCGTCGCGGCCTCGCATTTCGTGCGCATGGTCGAGCTGGTCGCCGAACGCGACACCCCGATTCCGGAGATCTACGAACTGCTGACCAAGGCGCTCGATTTTCTGGACGATCCGACCTCGAAAGTCGGAATGCGTGTGGTCGAACGCTTTGAGCTGCGATTAACGGAGTTTCTCGGGATCGCCCGACCAGACCGACAGGCCCATCAGGTGATCTCTGAAACGTTCGGCCGGTTGCCGTCGACGCGGGATGAGGTGACCGAGCGGTTAAATTGAGTCTAGCAGGGTGTTGAAGAACTCGGCAACCGTATCACATGAGGCTCCGCGACGGGTCACCGCCTTCTTTCATCACCCTGCTAGGCCTTCTCCTCCAATGGGTAGCGCTCCCAAAAATCCGTGATGATTGATCGCTGTGCAGCGTCCAGCACCCCAATGCAAAAATCGATCATCCAGTTCGGAATCTCACCGTAGAATGCATGGGCAATGGCACCCGAAATACAGGCAATCGTATCGCTGTCACCACCGATCGAAATAGCCTTTCGGATCGTACTCTCAAAGTCGGTTGAATCGAGAAAGGCAATGATCGCCTCTGGCACAGATCCCTCACAGCTAACGTCGAAAACGTATCCAGGCCTAATCTCCTCGACCGTTCGATTCAGGTCGTAGCTAAATCGATCACTGATGAACGTCCTAATTCCATTCTTCGATTGGCCATGTCGCGCGAGAAAGACCGACGCAACAACCGCCTGCGCACCCTTGATCCCATTGGGATGATCGTGGGTTACTTCTGCGCTTTTCTTGGCCTCATCTAGAGCCCAATCTAGATCTTTCGCCACCCAGCCGATTGGGCTCGATCGCATAGCCGACCCATTCCCCCAGCTATGGTACGGTCGTGGATTTTCCGATAGAAACCATTGTCGAAAACTAGCTCCGTATCCAGCGTGTGGGTAATTGCGTCCGAATTGTCTGTAAACATCGGCATAAGAATCGCCGAAGAGAAAGTGATCTGCCGTGGCCAGCGTAAGAACAGTATCGTCGGTAAACTGGGAACCTTCCGCAAAGATCTGACAACTCTCCGATTTGAAGTTGTGTCGCTCGTAGGTGGAGCCCGCGATGTCACCAACGATTGCTCCGAACATGGTTCTTCTGGAGAGCGACCGACTTATGCGCTAGCTCGGCACGCCTTGATCGTGTTTTGCATCAGCATCGCGATCGTCATCGGGCCGACACCTCCGGGAACTGGCGTGATGGCACTGGCGAGCGGCTCTACACCAGCGAAGTCGACATCTCCGGTTAGGCGGTAACCGCGCTTCGTCCCTGGTGCATCAACTCGGTTAACACCAACATCGATAACAACGGCCCCTTCGCGAACATGCTCAGCCTTGATCATCTCAGGCACTCCAACGGCGGCCACGATAATGTCAGCCTGCCGCGTCACGGCGCCGAGGTCGGCGGTGCGAGAGTGGGCAACGGTCACCGTGGCGTTGGCAAATGGCCCCTTCGCCATCAAAAGCAGAGCTAGGCTTTTCCCGACAATCAAACTGCGACCGACAATCACAATATGCTTTCCAGCGGGGTCGATCTGGTATTCTTCGAGAAGGCGTTGGCAACCAAGAGGAGTGCACGGAACGAATCCCGACCGATCTTCCAGAGCCAGCTTGGCGACATTTTCTGGGTGAAAACCGTCGACGTCTTTGGCTGGATTGATCTCCCGGACGACTTGGTCTTCATCGAGGTGAGAAGGCAACGGCGACTGAACAAGAATGCCGTGAATGGCGTCGTCGTTGTTGAGTCGGCGAACCACGTCCATTAACTGATCCTGTGTCGCGTCATCGGGCAAGACGACCTTTTCCGAATGCATGCCGAGGGATTGGCAAGTGCGCTCTTTTGAGCCGACATAGACCTGAGAGGCCGGATCTTCTCCGACCAGAACCACCGCTAAGCCAGGTTTCCGACCGGCTGCTGCGAGCTCTGCGACTTCAACTCGGCACTCATCGAGCACCTTCGCTGACACTAATTTTCCATCAATCCGTTCCGCCATTGAGTTCGATCATTTGTTGTTCGATCGCAGCTCGTTCGGTCTCGACATCGGCGTCGCGATCGACGGTGCGTAAGGGCGCGAGCTGCACGTCCACGGTGGAGAAGGGGTATGGGATATGCAAGCGATCCCATGTCTTTAGACGAAAAGATCGCCTTGGCCGAATACCGACCATAAACAGCGGTGCTCCGGTCAACTGGGCAATTTTCACCAGACCAGGTCGGAGTTCATAGCGGGGGCCTCGGGGGCCATCTGGAGTAACGACGAGGTCGCGACCAGAGCGGATCGTACGGATGGCACCAACCAAAGCTTGGCGACCCTTCTTCGACGAAGAACCGCGAACGGATTCGACACCGAAGGATGTCATGACTTGAGAAATGATCTCGCCGTCGCGGCTGGCACTGGTAATCACGGTGCCCGGACGGTAATACAACTCCTGCTGATGGATCGATGGCAGGATAAATACCCGGTTGTGCCAAGCCACCCAGATCACCGGACGGTCGTGGCCTTGGTGAAGACACATGCCGCATTGATCGTCGATCTCGAACCGCAGAGTGGCGCCGACAGACTTGATCAGCGAAGCGATTGCACCACCGACCAGCGGGCCATTTTCGGCGAGACGTTTGAGGGGCTTAAATGTTGCCATGATCAACTGAGAACTTATTTGCTAGCTTTTCAAAAATACATTCCGAACCACCTCGCCGATCCGTTCAATTCCGGTTTCAACGGTTTCGGTATCCATCGCATAGCTGATGCGGATGCACTCGCGACGATGCGGCCATGCGTCATCGCCAATACCGAAGAAGAAGTACTCTCCTGGAACGACCAAGACTCCGGCTTCCTTGAGCAATGCGTAGAGCTCTTTGCTGCTAATCGGCAATCCAGGGAACCACAACCAAAGGAAGAGCGCGCCTTCACTGACGTGCATCCTCCATGGAACGTCGACTGGCAGAGAGCGCTCAACCATCGAGCGCGCCGCATCGCTCTTCTCTTTGTAGAAGGGCTGAATCACCTCAGATGAGAGCTTGAGAAGACGTCCGGATTCGATGAGCGGAAGCGTGATTGCCTGACCGATGTTGTTGTTGGCCAAGCCGACCACGGCGTTCATCGAACTGATCGCCGCTGCGATTTCTAGAGGGGCTACTACGATTCCGGTTCGGGTACCTGGCAGGCCGAGCTTGGACAAGCTCAGAGTCAGAATCGTGCGTGAATTCCAAAATGGTTGGATCTCGCGAAACAGGATTCCTGGAAACGGTGCGCCGTAGGCATTGTCGATGATCAGCGGGACACCTCGGGATTCTGCGAAGGCGGCGAGCCGATCAATTTCAGCGTTGGTCAATACGTTACCGCTTGGATTCGTTGGCCGAGAAACGCAAACCGCTCCGATCTGGCCCTTGGGCAGCGCTTCGAGAGCATCAAAGTCGATATGATATTTGAACTGCCGATCACCAATCTCTTCGATCGTCGGTTTGATCGCCTGAAACAGATTGCCCTGAAGCCCCTGATCGGAATAGCCGATGTACTCTGGGACTAACGGCAGCAAAACCTTCCGCGAACTCCCATCCGGCATCGGACCGGCTAACATGTTAAACAGATAGAAGAACGCCGATTGGCCTCCCGGAGTGATAGCGATGTTGTCCGCAGCGACATCCCATCCAAATTCACGGTTGAGAAGCCCAGCCACCGCCGTGCGAAATCCTCCGCAACCCGAAGGGCCGTCATAGATAGACAGCATCTTTTGGAGGGCGACTTTATCGGCACCGATCTCAGTCCAGCGCTCATGCCAAACAGCGTCGAGTTCGGGGATGAGCGACGGCTGACCGCCTCCCAGCATTTTGATATCAGGATCCCCGCTAGCAAAGGCGCGACCTAAATCATCCATCAGTTCGCCGATCCCGGTTCCCTGGGATAAGACCTGACCGATCTTCGAAAATTCGAATGAATCTGGCATGAGTTGATTGTCGAAAATTATGGGCGGGGTTGAGAAAGGATCCGCAAACGAGCGACTTGGATCGCCTTGTTCGCCTCTTCGATCAAAGGATCGAACTGTGGAATTTCGGCTGCGTTACGTCCCTGCTCGTGGCTTCGGAAACCATAAAGGTAGGTAATATTCGTCGGACGCCAGCGACGAAAGTTGAGCCGATCCTTACGAGCAATTGTGCTCAGAAGTTCCTGACTCACTTGGCTGGTATCAAGCACCCCGGCGCCAAAGGCTCGGACGATCGCCTCAGCAGCTTTCGCGTAGCCGAGTTGGGTGTATTGAATGCCATCCGATGTCAGACCGCCACCGGCTGTCTGAAGGGCTCCATGCAAGTCGAAGTATTCGCTTTCGGTTTCCGTAGCGATCTCACCAACGATCTTCGCAACTGCAGCAAGCCGGTCGTTCTGTTCGCTGAGATCTGGGAACGGACTGCCAACAGATTCAAGAATTGGTGGAGACATCAAGATCACGCGCGGCCCCTCGCCACCCGACCACGCACGCAGTTTTTCGACTAGGGAGATCAACCCGGTTCGGAAATTTTCGAGCGCTTTCCCGTGCTCGGAAGGGTTCTGGCTGAAGGCAAGCTGGGTGCCGTAGCAGAGAATGACGGTGGAAGGATCGAGTTCTCGGAATTGCTCTTCGAGCTTAGCCATCCCGTCCTTTGGAAGCGGGTGGTTCGAGCGACCGTGACCCTGAACGGTGTCTCCGCTCCAAGCGAGGTTCGTTAATCGTAGATTCGCTCCATCTTTAGCACCCAGTTGGAGAATCGCCTCGAAGCGGCCACCCTGCTGAGAGCGTTCCAAGAAACCATCACCGAGAAGAGCGACGCTTCCCTTAAGCGGACTTTTCGCCGCTTCCTGCCCAGGTGAAAACCCAGTGCCGAGCAAAAGAAGGAGTAATGCCAGTTCGAACGTGCTCTTCACTCGTTAGTTCTGACACGAACGGGCGATGATTGCACCTAAATCCCTACCCTATGCGCGGCGGCGGCGAAGAATAAAACCCACCCCAGCGATCAAAGACAGCAGAGCACTGCTCGGCTCAGGAGCCAAAACAGTCGTCGAGGTGATTTTTTGTCCGTGGACTGCAACTGACAAGTTCTGCAGATACTGGGCGTCTTGAACACTCAGGGAAGCATTGGTCAAGCCTACCGCAGATTGGTCATAAATCGTTTCGAAGATTTCCAAAGCACTGAGATAGTAGCCAGCATCGTTCCCGTGATGTAAATCGGAGTCGTAGAGATTAATTCCAGGTCCCATCAGATTTAGGTCATTGGCCAACCAAGCGTCACCAGCGAAGGCGATTTCCACATCATTAACACCGGAAAAGCCGGCAACATTAGTCTGAATGTGGTTTTGCCCGAAAAGATATCCGTCATGAACCTCGCACTGCATGTGCTCCTGATCGGTAAAGGTGTTTGGATAGATGCTGTGGCCAGCGTCGCGTGCCCATGTTTCGTAGAGCACAATTTTTGCATTCGGGTTGTAGGTCTCGACACTACTAGCTAGGTCGGTGAGCGCCGTGGCAAACTGGGGAAGGTTGCCCGCCGAGGCGGTCGGGTTCGTGCTAAATTCTTGGAGGACGATCACGTCCCAAGGCGCTCCTGTTCCTGGAGCACCATTTGCGATGGCGGTTTGAGCGAGCGATCCAGGAATGGCATGAGTCGACAAACTGACTCCACCAGCGGCAACCGTCTGGACATTCGCTGTTAGTCCGGCGCTCGCTGCGAGTGATTGCACAATCGAGCCAACTCCTGCTGGGGTCGTCGATGTTTGGGCACCCCCTTGACCGAAGGTGAAGCTATTGCCAATGAACAAAATATTCTGGCTTTGAGCGTGAAGAGCCGAGATTGCAAAAGCGCTAGCGATTACCACCCCCGCGACAAGGCGCGAGAATCGGACGGAATGGAAAGTAGGGAACATAGCTTTAGTAACTAGAAGACATTATTACTAGCCCCTGCGGCGGCGACCGATCAAAAGCATCGCTGCAATGCCACCCAACAGCGCCGAACTCGGTTCTGGCACGCATTCGATGCAGGCTGCTTGGATGTAGAGATTGTTCACGCCCCACGTGTTATTCTGGGCTTTGTTGTCGGTATTGTAGGTCAGGCGGAGCTCGAAAGTATCTCCCCCATCGATCCGGAAACCTTCGTTGGTTGGGGTGTAAGTTGAACCTTCCCAGTCGAACCGCCCGAAGGTATTGAAGTCTTCGTTGATCGTGGTTCCAGTGATCTGATTCTGGGCACCAGACGCTCCATAGGAGTGCCAAATCGGGGCGGTAAGATCGCCGTTCTTGAAAATTTCTGCGTCGAACCAAGAAAAGCCAGGCGCCTTCGAAAGTCCTGCATCACCGGTTTGATCAAAACTGAATCCCGTAAACCACCCGTCGGTAACTTCCGGATCGAACGACACTTTCCAAGACATACTCCCTCCTGTTCCAAAGTTGTCGATGGAATAGCTCGTTGAGGTCGAAGATGGCGTAAACGAGAGGTCACTACCGCTAATCGTAGTCTTATCAGACATCTGAGCAACTCGAGAAGTCCCCCAGTAGGCGACACTGGACTCATTATCTAAGCAATCGAGAGGAACAAATGCGGTTCCTGGAGCAAAGCTCAGGGCATTTACGCTCAACGGGAAAACGACTAATGCAGCGGCAACAGACAGGTATTTTTTCATCGTATCAGAATGATGTCTTATATATAGTAAAATAGTATTAACATGATAATTATAGTCGAGTTTATTGTTTTTGCAAATTGTTTTTCCCCTTCTAACCCTGCTCTGAGCTGGCTAGCCCATGTTGAACGGCGTCGCTCTCAGTAGCTTGCCAATGCCGCCGAGGGATCGGGCAGATTGAGAATCCCGGATTGGGGAATCGTGCGCAAATGCACGGAACTTTAGCTTCTGGAGGAACCTGGCGGAGACTAAAGGCAGCCACAATCCCCATAGTTACGCCATTCTACGGCAGATAGTCCAAGCTGGCACAGCGTATGCACTATATGAAACCCTATGATCGCAACACTTCACCAACTCTACATTCACCACATTAAAGACCTGCACAGCGCCGAGCGACAGTCACTCGCCGCACTAAAACTGATGCACACGAAGGCGTCCTGTGAAAAGCTGACTAAGAGTTTCGAAGACCATGTGTCAGAGACGAAACAACAGCTGGCTCGTCTCGACACCATCCTTCGATTGCACGACGAACAGCCCGCCGGCGTGGAGTGCGAAGCAGCCAAGGGGATCGTCAAGGAGGGTCAATCTCTGATCTCCGAACTGCGCGGCCAAGCCGTCGACGCCGGTCTCATAGCCGCAGCACAGCGTTTCGAACACTACGAGATTGCTGCTTATGGAACGGCCAAGGCATACGCAGACGCCCTTGATCTCGACGACGATGCCGAACTGCTCGCGAAGTCTCTAGAAGAGGAATCAGCGGTGAATGACCAACTAACCAAAATTGCCGTCGGTGGCTTCTTCACTGCCGGAGTCAACAAAGAAGCTTCCGCTCAATAACCACGTTTCTTCTCGCAACCACCAACATCTACTCGAAACATCATGCTACGTTACGCTCTCATCGCACTCGTCATCGCAATCATCGCCGGGGTCTTCGGCTTCTCTGGAATCGCCGGGACTGCAAGCGGGATCGCCCAGATCCTTTTCTTCATCTTCATTGTTCTCTTCCTCGTGGGACTCATTGGGAACGTGCTCGGTAAGAAGGGGTGAAGAAAACTCACCGTTCTCCCCGCTGAGAAGCGACGCCGGCGGCTCTGTAAAGACTGCTGCCGGGTCGCTCTCGCGCACCCGACGCGAACTGCCTGCCTCTAGGCAAGGTCTGATTCATTTAGCGGTCTGCCATCGCCGTCCAGATTTCGCCTAACTTGGCGCGCTAGGTGATTAGAGCACAGTGCTGCCAGACCTGATCTCAACCCGTATCTTTGTGGCAGGTGGCGGAATTGGCTAGACCTTCCCTAATGTCCCGGACGCTTAATCCGCCAAAAATTGAGGAAAGATTTGTCATGGAATAAGGTTCGCTCTGCTCACGTTGGAACATTGATCACGGATCCGTATCCCCATACCCGCGTTACTCGTCGGTCACGGAGACAGCTTCGCTTTGCTCTTGCCCCCGCTCGTCTCTTCGAGCTGCCCTTGGGAGGCTATGTCGCTCCACTCCATTCTCCTCGTGCCTTGATCTGAGAAAAAATTTGCCTCCGGCTTTCTCCACTTCGTTTCGAATCTCGTGAATTTCTTCAACCTTCTAACCGTTCAGGACACTAGAGCTACTGACCAATATCGAAAACCGTTCCCATATCCGACTTCTGAGCCGCAGTTCGCCATGCTAAGTATTAGAACTAGCCCGGCTGCAAGGTAGACAAACCGCTCCTTCTGCCGATGGTGTCTGGCATGGGACGAGCATTCGAATACCGCCGAGCAGCCAAAGAAAAACGCTGGGACAAAATGTCCAAAGTGTTTCCCAAGCTTGCCCGTTCAATCACGATGGCAGCCAAAGAGGGCGGCCCGGACTCAGAAACCAACGCGAAGCTCCGCACGGCAATTCTCAATGCCAAGTCGGAGAACATGCCGAAGGACAATATCGATAAAGCCATCGCCCGTGCCGCCGGCAAGGACAGCGACAACTACGTCGAAGCCAACTACGAGGCCAAAGGCCCGTTCGGCGTTCTAATCTGGGTAGAATGTGCGACCGATAACCCAACGCGTACGGTCGCCAACGTGAAGACGATCTTCAAGAAGAACGAAGGCGAAGTCGTGCAGAGTGGAGCACTCGAATTCATGTTCAATCGGAAGACGGTCATCGAGTTCGCAAAGACCGACGAGATCGATTTGGAGGAAGTCGAACTTAACCTCATTGACCACGGACTTGAAGAGTTTGAAGTGATTGAAGATACCGTTTTTGTCTATGGAGACTTTAAGGATTTCGGCCCACTCTCAAAAGCCACTGAAGACCTGGGTGTCGAAATCACCAAAGCGTCCCTCCAGCGGATCGCGACCTCACCGGTAGACATTACCGATGAGCAGATGGAGGAGGTCGCAATCTTGCTCGATAAGCTTGAAGACGACGAGGATGTTCAGGCGGTCTACACCAACCTCGCGTAACTCATCCAACCATGCGTATTGCCGTCTGGAACACACAGCAGGCGAGCGCTAAACGCTGGGATCCTCTGCTATCGCTGAGGCCAGATCTGGCGATCCTTCCCGAATCAACTCGGCACCACGCAAGGCTCGGGCCTTCCCTTCTCGAACCTGAAGTGGCTTGGCAGTGGGTCGGTGATAACGACGCGAAAGGGCTCGCGCTAGCTGGATTCGGCCACCCGCTCAATCCCATCGATCCCAAGGGTGATCCGGGGAAACTGTCTGTAGCTGCTACGGCTCCGTCGCTCGATTTGACCGTACTCGGAATCTGGTCACGCCCGAAACCCCAATACCCCTATTCGACCGAAATCGTCGACTCTCTCAAAGCCTACGACCATATCATTCAGAACCACCGCACGATTATCGCTGGTGACTTCAATCTGACGGGTGACGGCAGCGAAGTAGAAGGCTTCCTAGGCATCGTCACCCACCTGAAAAGCCGAGGCTTCACCAGCGCCTACCATCACCACTTCACTGAGCCGTTCGGCGTCGAAACTCGGCCGACATTCTTTCAGGGACGCAAATCAGATGAGCCTTATCATATCGACTATTTGTTCGTCAGTGACGACCTGCTACCCGCTCTGAGTTCTGTCGAAGTGGGTGGCTACGATGCCTGGGTCGGCGCCGGCCACAGTGATCACGTTCCGCTGACGGTAGGGTTTCGGTAGCATCCGTTGAAGTTTCCAATAGACCGCACGGGGAAGCTACCGACCCACCAGACGCATATCTGACGAACGAATTGGCGCTTATCTCCGTATATTGTGATCCATGCTAGCCATTGTATCTTTTTTGTTCTTCACCCTAGCCGTCGGTTTTTTCTCCTGGCTGAAAACCCGGAAGGATGACCACGGCTCAGCGACCGGTTATTTCCTCGCTGGGAGAAGCCTGCCCTGGATTGTGGTGGCGGGATCGCTGCTATTAACCAACCTTTCGACCGAACAACTCGTCGGCCTCAACGGCGGAGCCTTTAATCACGGCATGCAAGTGATGGCCTGGGAGGTCTGGTCATCAATTGCGATCGTCTTGATGGCTCTGGTGTTCCTGCCTCGCTACCTCAAAGGCGGAGTCGCCACAGTTTCGACGTTCCTAGAGAGACGCTATTCTAAAACTGTCGGCATCGCGGTTTCTACGCTGCTCCTGCTTTCTCTGCTGACCAATCTTCTGCCTTTCGTGCTCTACTCCGGGGCGCTGTTCATGCTAAAGGTGTTTAATATCCCGGCGCTGTTCGGGGGCGATGAAACAACGGCCCTGTGGGTCACGGTGATCGCTCTGGGAGTCGTTGGCTCTGTTTACGCGGTGTTCGGAGGACTGAAAGCAGTCGCCGTCTCCGATACGCTAAACGGCATCGGCCTTCTGATCGGCGGACTACTGATTCCGATTCTCGGCCTGATGGTCTTGGGCAATGAACTCGGTGACGGCGGTGGGTTCGCTGGCGGCCTGAGCTATCTGGCCAACAACCGCCCCGAAATGCTGACCCCAATTGGCAAGGAGTCGGAGAACATTCCATTCTCGACGCTGTTCACCGGAATGCTCCTGATCACGACCTACTACTGGTGCACCAACCAAGCGATCGTCCAGCGAACCTTCGCCGCTAAGAGCCTAGCCGAAGGCCAAAAAGGGGTGCTATTCGCCGCCGGAATGAAGTTGCTCGGTCCACTCTATCTCGTCCTTCCCGGCATCATCGCCTGGCACCTCTTTGGCGAGACAACGGATGGAGACAATGCCTACGGCTCTTTGGTCAGTAAGGTTCTCCCGACTCCCCTACTCGGCTTCTTCGCCGCAGTGATTTTCGGTGCGATCCTGAGTTCGTTCAACTCTAGCCTCAACAGTGCTGCGACGCTGTTTAGCATCGATCTCTACAAGGGCCTGTTCAAGACCAACGCGACGGAAGGTCAGATGGTTCGCACTGGAAAAATCTTCGGTATTGTCATCGCGATTGGTGCGATCGGGCTGGCTCCTTTGATCGACAAACTCAAAGACGGCGGCCTGTTTGATCTGATGAAGAACCTGGCGGCGCTCTACAACATTCCGCTTCTTGCAGTGGTTTTTTGGGGGATCTTCCACCGTAGGGTTACCTCGATTGGCGCGCTCGCTGGAATCGTCTTCGGCTTCATTTTCTGGTTCATCTTTGGTATCGCGAAGGTTTCGTTCTTTGGACTCGAGCTTCACTGGCTGCACCTCGCCGCCATCAACTTCATGTTAATCAGCGCCATCATGCTGATCACAGCCGCAGTCAGCCCACGCCCCGAACCTTACGTCCAAACTTACACCGAAGAAGTCGACATCACGCCGTGGGCCGGAGCGAAGATTACCGGCATCATGATCTTGGTGGCGATCACAGCAATGTATCTGCTGATGTCACGATTCGGGAACTAGCTAACCAACGGCCTAAGAACTGCAACGGCATCACGACAGCTCTGCGCCAAGTCGTCGCGAGGAGTCGCTTCTACAGAAACGCCACCGGTATAGTTGATCTGGCGCAGCAGTTCGAAAAATCGATCGAGCCCTGGAACGTTGGTTTTGGGATCGGGAAAGGTTCGGGTGGCGGGATCAGCCAGTTGAACAGCACAAGCCAAATCGCCGGCTTCCAGAATCACTTCAAGAGGTTCGCTCTCCATGACTAAATGATAAAAATCGATCGCGACGCCAACCTCTGGCCGGTCGATTTCGCGGGCGAGCTTAATCGCTTCAGCCAGAGTCGGAATGCAGTTGGTCTCGGTCTGATTGACGTGCTCAATCGCTAACCTGATGTCGAATCCCGACGCCGCGATGCTCTCCGCGACGCGCTCACAGAATGCTCTTATCTGTCGCCGCCCTTCGGCTTGATCAAAGCCAGCCGGAATGCTTCGAGATGACGGACTGCCAAATACGATCGCCTTGGCCCCCAATCGGGCTGCTCGAGGAAGCGCAAGATCAAGGAAGGCCTGGCTCACATTGTCGTCAACATCAGGGCCTGTGACTTTGAGCTCTGGTGGCAGGAACCAATTGCACGACTGAACCGATGCGCCCGACTCAGCGATCCCCTTGGCGGCAGCATCGAAATCTACCTCAGACATCAATGCTGCCTTACCAAGCCCGATCTCGACAAAATCCATACCGGCACCACAGATCGTGGCGTAGTTGGTGATGGGCGATGTCGTCGCAAACTCTGAGACTCCGATCTGCATCGAGTAATCTTCAAGATGCATCCCAGGTGTCGAGCGCGATATTGTCGGTGATGCAGATTCCCCACGACCAACTCGACCCATCAACCCTGCGCGCTGTGATCGTCGAGTTTGTCACTCGCGATGGCACGGATTCGACTTCGGTCGAAAATCGAATCGAGGCAGTTTTAAAGCAACTGGAGAACAAAACCGCTGAACTCCACTACGACGACGAGACGAAGACCTGCAATATCGTCCGCCCCGGCCACAATTGACACATACGGCAAATTGATCAACGTTCGCTTCGTCATGGCTGTTACGCGACATCTTGGGGTGCTGATCTGGCTGACGCTTGCTTGGGTGCCGACAATCATCCAAGCCGAAACTCTTCTTCCCGATCTGGCTGAGGTGGCCCGCAGCGAGTTTCTACGACTCGACGAATCCAGCCGAGATCTCGTCGGATTCCTCGACGACGCCGCCTTGATCGAACTCGCCTACTCGGGCCCAATTCCGACCGATGCAGCCAAAACGCTGCGAATTTGGAAGGCGATCCAAAAGAGCAAACCGGAGGGGATTCAAAACCCACACGAATTCTCTACTGCCGCCGCGGTTGCCCTAACTTATGGTCAGAAAGACTGGCCAGAAGAAAAGGCGATCCATCGCTAACCAGCGTTAGCGCGGGCAAAGGCCACGACAGCCGTGGCGTCTTCGTTTGGACAGAAACGGAGTAGGTGGCGCAGATCCGAGCGCAGGATTCATCGGTCGTTCTACCCGTACGATCGGGGCCTAGCTCCGGCGGCGCCTGAAAGCGATGACGGTGAAGCCACCGAAGATCAGTGCCGGTAGAGACGGCTCAGGAATCGAGTAGGTAGCGATCAGCAAACCATTGGCTCCGCTGTTATCCACGCTGAAAGACCAGAACGGATCGGCTGCAGAAAGTGCTGAGAGGATCAAACCCTGGTCGTCGATATCTTGGCCTTCTAGCTCTAGGATCGTCCAGCTTCCCCGTTCTGGGGCGGTGCCAGAGAAAGACAAATCCAGAATGGAGCCACTCACGAAGTGAACATAAGGGTCGGTGGTTCCACTCCCTGAGTCATCAATGAAAATCGGAGTCACCCCTCCGCCATCGATCCCGATGCTTAGAATACCTCCTGCATCCTGCCACCAGTGCCCATCCAGGCTTCCGCTCGAGCCGATCCCGATCGATGAAGCTGCGCTACCGAGGACTTGGAACGTTCCGTTGTCACCGACCTCGGTTCCAATTCGCGTTTCTAGAGCGCCGCCCGTGACACTAAAAAGTCCCGTCCCAGTGCCGTAGCCCACTGTAATTGATCCACCATTTGACCCACCGAATGTATTGGGATTGCCAGCTAACGAATTGCCCCCCCGAGAAACCGCAAGGCTTCCACCACTGAGATTAAACACCCCATCTCCAGCCCCTCCAACCGCAAGGACGTGACCAATGTTCCAACTCCCCCCTGACATGTTGACCGTTCCGTCACCAGAATTTCCTACGAAGGTGCGCCTAGTATTTCCTGCCCTCGAATCGCTGAACGTGCCGCTTGAGATGTTGAGCGTCGCACCACCGTTGATGTTTGATTGATCAACGGTTATGCTCGAACGATCAACCGTGAACGCGCCGTTAATATCAGCAACGTCCCCCCCACCAGGTAGGGTATCACCTACCCAGTTTGTTGCAGAGCCAAACATTCCGTCGCCACCGCCTAGATCGTTGTCCCAAACAATGGTTGCGGCATAGACCGAATTGGAAATAGACAGTGCCAGAGCGGTCGCTGAGATGACTGGGCGTGATGTAGATTTCATGCAATTAAAGGTTTTTACGCGAAGCTTGCCCTCAGATTGCACAATTGTTCAGCGCCGTTCAAGAACTAAATCATTAGTCGCTCTCACCCGTCCATCGACTTCCCGATCAGATCAAGTTGCCCAGAACGATAGCGGCGGCGCGCGATCCATAGGCCGAGGTATCCGAGAAACAGTCCGGTCAATACGATCCCGAGTTTCCAGTTCCAGTCCGCGGACAAGCTGAAGAACAAGTTCATTAGGGCATTATTGACCAAACCCCTCAAGAAGCTATCCATGGCTGTGACGAAGATCGTCACAGTCAACAGCGTGAGCAAAACTTCGATGACCAATAGCCTCCATCGGCCGCTCGGCCCGAGCCAGAGACTGCGAGCAATTCTTATTGGTCGCCACCACCCGAAGAACAGCATTGCGGCCAGCGGATAGCCCAACCAGACATCATCGCCGAACATCGGGTCGAGAGCCCATCGAGCCAGCCGATAGATCAGAGCCACGAAGACCACGGCTGGCACCCACCGATACCACCACCAGCGCCGCTCCAGTCGCAGCGTGGTATCGAGCGAAACTGGGAAGCCACAGAGAAATGGCATTGTCTGTGGCGGCGCCGATTGGGCGGAGTCCAGGCCCGTCCCTACCCCAGAAGTGGTGGGATACAGCAAGATCAACAGTAGCCAAGCCAAAATCAGCAGCCCAGCAGCGATCGTGTCATCAAACCGGAAATCCATCCGATTGACTGTCCCAGCTAACAACAGGACAACCACCAAGCCGATCCCCAAACGGACAAGCCACCACGTGGCCGCACTCACCGAATCCCCGACCAGTTGAAACGTTCTCCGCTCGGCATCGGAAAGGCTGTTCCAGAACCGTCGCTCGATCCAACCGGCATCCGGTGGAAGATCGAATCGTTCACGCGAGATCGCGCCACCAACGATTGCCGCCTTGACCTCATCTGGACTTGCAGAAGCCAGCGCTGCCTCATCTGGGCTAACGTCCCAATCATCAAATTCGAGGTCGTCGTCTTCCTCGTCTAAATCCAGCTCAGAAAATGCCTCGCCGACTTCGCCAGCTTCGGAATCAATGCGTCGTCGCAGAGCCGATGGGAGAGTCGTTTTCCACTTCCAAATCGCACAGCTGACGAGACCGACTGCTAAGGCTGCACGAATCACGTGATCGCCCAGAGAATCAAGCACTCCATCTCCACCCAAATCGTGAATGAACGCGATCACCCAGCCCGGTGGCGTCCAAGCAGCGAAATGCCACAACCACACTGGGCCCAGCGGATCAACCCAGCCTTTGACCGAGGCGACGGTTGCTACAATTCCTCCCAAAAATAGCAAGGCACTCCCCCAAGTGATCACCTGCCAGGCGCCGTGTTTCCGAAGAGCCTCGACCATCACAATTGAGCTCACCGGCTCGTGCACCATCCGGCCCATCAGCTTCCCAGATCCCGATGTAGGCGCCGAGATTGGCAATGATCGTCTGATCATAAAACAGCGTCGGCTGGTCTGGGACGAAGCCAAGCCTACGACGATCTTCAAGCCGATCCCGTTCGGGCTTTCGGCCATCCCAATGAACTTCCCCACGGTCGAGCCCGAGCAAGCCTGCGAGAACGCGAAGAATCGTCGTCTTGCCCGCGCCGTTGAGCCCGATGACTGCTATGATTTGTCCCTCGCCAATCTCTATGGAGAGATCGTCGAGAGCGCGATCGCGACCGAAGGATTTTGTCGCTCCAACTGTCGCGAGCTTCATCGCTCAGTGATCTTGCTAACCAGACCTAAGCCGGTGCTCCAGCGAGGTCGCCCGGCATTTCCGGTGGTTCCTCACTTCCCGACGGCTTGTCAGCTTCAGTCGTTTCCTGAGGCAGTGCCGGTGGTTCTGGCGAAGCCGGTGGATCCTTCATCTCACCGTGCTTGATGATGTCGGTGATGTGGTGGCCCTCGAGCGTTTCGAACTCGAGCAAAGCATTGGCGATCGTGTCCAAATTCTCCCGATTTTCGGTCAGAATCCGCGTCGCTTCCGCATAAGCTTCGTCGATCAGGCGTTTGATCTCCGAATCGATTTTCTGGGCGGTGGCCTCTGAGTAATTCTGGTTGGAACCCATGTCGCGGGCCAAGAAGACCTGCTCCTCGTTCTTACCATACTCAACCATTCCGAGCTCTTTGCTCATGCCCCATTGGCAGACCATTTTACGAGCTAGGTCTGTCGCCATGCTGATGTCCCCAGAAGCACCGGATGCGACATCGCCGAAGACGATCTCCTCTGCGACTCGACCACCCATAGCGACGATCAAGTCCTCAAGAGCTTCGAGCTTGCGAGTCGTGTACTTGTCCTCGGTCGGCAGGTGGAAGGCTGCACCGAGATATGGGCCACGCGGAATAATCGTGACCTTATGAAGTGGATTGGTATTTTCGAGAAGGGCGAGCAAAATGGCGTGTCCAGCCTCGTGAAAGGCCGTCTTCTCCTTGTCCTTTTCAGACAAGGCTAGACTGCGTCGCTCACGTCCCCAGCGGACTTTGTCGCGAGCCTCTTCCATGTCATGTAGCTTGATCGCCTTCTGTCCCTTCCGGGCGGCCAGCAACGCGGCCTCATTGATCAAATTGGCCAACTCCGCACCGGAGAATCCTGGAGTTCCGCGGGCGATGACGCCGAGTTCGACATCCTCCTGCATCTTCACCTTCTTCGCGTGGACTTTGAGGATCGCCTCGCGGCCCTTCACGTCCGGCAAGCTGACAGTGACCTGACGATCAAAACGACCGGGACGCAGAAGCGCCGGGTCGAGGACATCAGGACGGTTGGTGGCAGCGATAATGATGACGCCTTCTTGAGTATCGAAGCCATCCATCTCAACCAGCAGCGCATTCAGCGTCTGCTCGCGCTCGTCGTGGCCGCCGCCTAAACCATGTCCACGGTGGCGACCGACAGCATCGATCTCATCAATGAAAATCAGGCAGGGCGCACTCTTTTTGCCCTGCTCAAACATGTCGCGAACCCGGCTGGCACCGACACCGACAAACATTTCGACAAAGTCCGAACCAGAAATACTGAAGAACGGAACATCCGCTTCTCCGGCAATCGCACGGGCCAAAAGAGTTTTACCGGTTCCAGGAGAACCGACCATCAAGACACCTTTCGGGATACTTCCACCCAAGCGCTGGAATTTTTTCGGATCCTTCAGGAACTCGACGATCTCCCAGACCTCTTCCTTGGCCTCTTCGACACCCGCGACGTTCTTAAACGTGACCTTGTTTTTGCCCAATGTCAGGAGCTTGGCCTTGGATTTGCCGAAGCTCATGGCACCGCGACCCGCCATTTTCATCTGCTGGCGGAAGAAAAAGTAAAGAATCAGAAGGATGAGAAGAATCGGCAACAGGCTAAACATCACCTGCCCCATGGTGTTTTTCTCGTACTTGTGAGTCAGCTCCAGCCCGGCGTCTGCGAGCATCGGCTTTAGATCATCTTTCTCATACTCGATGTGAATCGGAGTGCGGAAACGCTCTGGAGGATCTTCACCGCGTGGCTTGAAAAAGCCGGTGATGTATTGCTCAAAAGATCCCTGATTGGAGACCAGTGTGAGGGGATAATCCTTCGAATTGTAGACGCCGCCACTGCCGACCTCTTCCTTAAATTCGCTGTAGGAGATCGTTTTAAAGACCCGCTCAGAATTGCCAAAAAAGAAGGCAGAGGCGATCAGAGCCATTGCCATAGAGATCAAGATCAACCCTTTCCAGTTAAAACTGGGGTCCTGTTGATTTCCGTCCCCGTTACCCTGAGGAGATGGTTTGTTGTCGGACATACGCGTGTAGTTACGCCCCGAACGGCTTCAAGTCTACCGACAATCCGTTGTCGATTTTCTTGCTGAGCGGGAGGGCGCTAAAAGTTGGTTTCTATATGAAAGGTAAGGGAGAACCCTTGGATTTCAACGGTTAGACCAGAAGTGGTCGATTTCCGTTCAGAATTAGTCGCCGCTCGATCGAAGAGCTTACGGCGAAGTCCTTGCGGGTCGTCTTGTGAGCCACTAGCGTCAGCATATCCGTCGTGTTCGCCCCTGCCCGCCGGAAACGCTCGCAGGGCTCCGCAATCACCCCATGCCAGAGGAAGATCAGTCAGCATCCACGACGACTCGCCGCAAAAAGCGGGGGCTCGGTCGGCTCCGACGTTCGGGACACCGGACGCCAGATAATCTACATACGCTGATCCGCGTATTCGCAGGTTTCTCAAAGGTCGATGGTGCGATTCAGCACGAAGACGTCGATTCCGCTCTCGGCTTCCTTCGCTACGACTACACGCGAACGATTTATTCCGAGCTTCAGGAGATTTACCGCAAAGCTCTGCGCCAATCGCAGGACTTAAACCAGATGGCGCAGGAACTGGCGGGAAAACTTTCGCAGGAGGAAAAAATCCTGCTCGGAGTTCAGCTCTATGTTCTGATTTCTCGGTCCTCCGGACAGCGCGACCAACTGGTGTCGTTCTACCTGTTCATGACCAACCTCGGGATCGCATCCGAGGCCATCGATATCGTCTATCAGCTCAATGCCGAGCATATCCCGGGAGACGAACCTCAGACCGAAATTCCATCCCGTCTGGAAGCCCTGAATATCGGTCAGGACGAAGCCGAAACCGATCTTCGTTTGGGCAACATGAGTCCTGATTCCGGCCTCAGCGTGTTCCGTTTCCAAGATCTCATCCTGATTAAGAATACCGGCACCCACCCTCTCACCGCTCGAGGGCGGGTCGTTTCACCAGGGGATTTCTGCCGAATCTATCCCAACCAGCGCGTCATCCTCGATGAGACGGTTCTGACCTACACCGATCTCGTCTTCTATCTGAATGCGAAAAAGGACGTTTCGGCGAATGCTCTCTTTGCTTCGGTGATTGACGGCCCGCCGAAAGCTCTGCGCATTGAGCGGCGCAGCACCAAACAAAGCGAACTTGAGCTACGGTTCGGTCTGGGCACGGAGATCCGAGCGCTGCGAGACACCACGGTCAAAATCGCCGGCAAATCCCTCGAAAAGGGCGAGAGTTTCGATGCCCGTGAGGATGACGTGATTGAGTTAGCTGGCGGTTCATCGATCTCGCTCATGGACTTGCGGCGTCGAGCCAGAGAGTTCGGCGGACAATTTGAGCTCGAACTCAACCGGACGAGCTATCAGGTCTCGAACAATCCCGATTTGCTCGAACCCGGCGATATCCTGCTTTCAAGAGGTCTGCGAGGGGAGATCCTGCTGGAGATTGATTGCGACTACATTAATAAGAGCGGGACGTTGCGAGTGATCCAGTCCAATCGACCAATTTCGATCGATGATGTTCCGGTCAAAGGCGAGGCCGAATTGAGCGACGGAGACTCGATCTCGCTGGGACAGGGGCAATTCCTGCTCTGCGATTTTACCGAAGGCATCATTCAGGAGCAGCGCACCCTGATCCGGACTCTGGAACTCGATGAAATCCATCATCAATTCGGCCGTGATGTGGTTCTGGATGGCATCTCGCTGAGAGCCAAGCGCGGGGACTTGATCTGCGTGATGGGTCCAAGCGGCTGTGGCAAGTCGACCCTCCTCAGGACTCTCGGCGGTCAACTAGAACCCAGTCGCGGCACGGTGGCGCTCAACGGCAGCTCGCTCTACGAACATCTGGAGTCCCACGCGCCCTACATCGCGTTTACCCCTCAAGACGACACCTACGACCCTCTTCTCAAGGTTCACGAAAACATCAGTGCCGCTGCTGCGATTCGTTGCCCGCACCTACCTCTTGAGGAGCGCCACAAACGATCGGAAGCCAAGTTGGTCGAACTCGGGCTGTTCGAACAGCGCAACCGACTGGCTGGCGACGCCGAAACGAAACTGCTATCGGGAGGCGAGCGAAAACGACTCAATGTCGGCTTGGACATGATTGCGATCGCGGATGTCTATTTGTTCGACGAACCGACATCCGGGCTGTCTTCGAAAGACTCTGAGCATGTGCTCGAAATTATCAGGGGGCTTTCCCACAACAAAATAGTTCTGGTGTCGATTCACCAGCCGAGCGCTCGGTTGTTCCGGATGTTTGATCAGGCGCTGCTGCTCGACCGCGGCGGAAAGATGGTTCACTACGGACCACCTGACGATATGCTCGACTACTTTACCGCAGCGGTTCACGAGGAGCACGAGCGCAACCCGTCCGCCAATCTCGAAACCGATGTCGACGGAGGACGCTACAAGGTGACCCAACCGGAGGAAATTTTCGACGTCTTGGAAACTCCCCTGCGCGATCCTGGGGGCGATATTCTCTTTGAGCGCGATCAACGTGGCCACCACGTCCCGGCTCGGCGCTACACGCCCGAATTTTGGCGAGACCGATTCCTGGCGCAGCGTTTGATGAATGAGGTCGATCAACCGGCCGAAGCCAGTGTCGCCCCGGACGAAGAGGCGGATGGCGCGGTCGGCTTGCTGAAACCGCCAGCTCGAACATGGCGGGATGAATTGGTCATTCTTTGGACGCTACTTCGGCGCTCGTTCCTTAGTAAGCTGAGGAGCCGAGGCAATCTCGCGACGACCCTTCTGGCCGCTCCGGGACTGGCCCTTCTCATTGCCACAGTGTCTCGGTATTCCGAAGAAGATAACTACACCATGGCATCGGCCTTCCACATCCCGACCTATCTGTTTCTGACTCTGATCGTCGCGATGTTCTTAGGCCTTACCAACAGCGCCGATGACGTGATCCGCGATCGCGCAACGCTGGTAAGAGAGCGTAACCACCGAGTCCGCTGCAGTTTCTACATTGGGAGCAAAGTAGCGACGCTGGGGGTTTTCGCTCTCGTTCAATGCGCGATCTATCTGTGGATTGGGAACGCGATCCTAGAAATCCGTCAGATGTTCGGCATCTATCTGCTGTGGATGTTCCTCACAGCTCTAGTCGGTGTCTGTCTCGGGTTGCTGGTTTCAAGCATCGTCCGCGATCCAAAAACCGCCCTCAACGCAATCCCGGTCATCTTAATCCCCCAAATCATTTTGGGCGGAGCTCTCATTAAATATGATGAGATGAACCACAACCTCGACTTGGTCTACAGCGTTCAGAAGTGGACGAAAAAGGATCAAGAGGGCCAAGACTCACCGAGTAACCTACGCGTCCCGTTCATCTGCCAGTTCATGCCGCTGCGCTGGTCTTACGAGGCACTAGTGGTCAGCCAAAACCAGCTCAATCCACGGAGCCGTGCAGTCGAAGAACTCTATGCGATCAAAGACCGGCTCAGCGAAATTGCGATCGACGACCGTACGGAAGAGGAAGCAAGCCTTCTCAGAGATTGCCTCCAAGTGCTCATCAAGGTCAACAGCTTGTCAGCACCGAACGCATCCGAGGTCGACGATAAGTTGGCCGAACTCATGGGGGCACTAGAAAATGGAGACTTCGATGAATCGGATGACCGCTGGTATTACGACGGGAAAGATGCCGTGACCGCCGAAGAACTCTACGTGAACCAAAAAGTTTACGACTTGGTTGAGAAGGCAAACATGGAACGCAACGACTACCGAAAAGCCAGTCCGCCGAATGTCTTTCTCGCGACCAAGAAGCGAATCCTGGGAATTACCGTCAACACCGTCTGGCTGGACTTGATCGTCGTTCTCCTGTTTCTCGCGCTGACAATCAGCATTCTCCATCTGACTCTGAGCCGTCAGCTTGATCGCGTCTAAACCGAAGTCTCAGCGAATTGGGCTATCCGCGCTTTGACAATGCCCGAGTTCGCGCCATGATAGTTGTCCGTTCACTTGACCTGAGTTGCACCTGTGAAACACGTTCTGTTTGTCTGCACTGGCAACGTCTGCCGAAGCCCCATGGCCGAGGCCATGTTTGCTGATCTAGTGGCCGATCGTTCCGACTATGTCGTTCGATCCGCCGGAGTCGCTGCTGCGCCCGGGCAGCAAGAAAGTCCAGAGACCGCCGATGTTCTCGCTGAACACGGTATTCCCCTGAAGGATTTCGCCAGTCGGCAATTCGATACGCAGATCGCGAACTGGGCGACCCACATTTTCACCATGACCGCCGGGCATTTGGGGGGCATTCAAGTGCTGGCACCCGAATCTTTGGAGAAGGCCTACTTGGTTACCGAATTTTGCCGCGACGACGACTTTCGCAATGGCGATGTCCCCGACCCGATAGGAATGGGAAGAACGGCGTATGACGCCACGTTCGAGACCTTGAACCTCGCCCTTCCAGACCTGCTCGAATTCATCGAGCAAACGACAGCCGCAGCGAAAGCCGCCACCGGCTCCCCGACCACTTCAAAAACATCCTCCCAGCCGGAGCCAGAGAATACGCTAATGACAGACGCCACCCAGAGTGCCTCATCACCATCCGCAACGAACCAGAAGCTGATCGTCGGCGCTGATCACGGCGGCTTTGAGCTCAAGGAGGCTCTCGTCAAACACCTTCAAGCTCAGGGGTACGACATCAACGACATCGGCACTCATGCTACGGAATCCGTCGACTACCCGGACTTCGCAGAGACCGTTTCCATTGGCGTTCTCTCGGGTGAATACGACGCAGGGATTCTGCTGTGCACGAGCGGCATCGGCATGAGTATCAGCGCGAATCGCCATGTCGGCATTCAAGCTTCACTAGTCATCGATCCCGAACGCGCGGCAACCACCCGCGAGCACAATCACGCGAACGTGCTCTGCCTAAGCGCGAAAGACTCGACGCCTGAACAGGCCGCCGAAATTGCCGACACTTGGCTGGCGACAGCTCCAGCTGAAGGCCGCCATACGACACGCGTAGGGAAAATGAACCTCCCTCATCATCCTGCGCTCCGTGCCTCGGATCCCGAAATCGCCGAGATCCTAGTTGCTGAGCATGCTCGTCAGCAGAACAACATCGAGTTGATCGCGTCCGAGAACTTCGCTTCGGCTGCCGTCCGCGAAGCTCAAGGCTCCCACCTGACCAACAAATACGCCGAGGGCTATCCCGGTAAGCGTTGGTATGGCGGTTGTGAAGAGGTCGACAAGGCTGAGCAAATCGCCATTGATCGCGCAAAGGAGCTATTCGGATGCGATTTCGCGAACGTTCAGCCACACTCCGGATCCCAAGCCAACGCCGCTGTTTACTTCGCCCTGATTGAACACGGCGACCGGATCTTGACCATGGATCTGAGCCACGGTGGTCACCTGACTCACGGCCACCCCGCCAACTTTTCTGGCAAGTTCTACGACGTCCAACACTATGGTGTCGCAGAAGTCCATGAGACCATCGACTACGGCCACCTTCAGCGTCAGGCTGAAGAGTTTAAGCCGCAGATGATCACCGCCGGAGCTTCGGCCTACCCGCGCGAAATCGACTTCGCTCGCATGGCGGAGATCGCTAAATCTGTCGGTGCGATCCTCTTTGTCGACATGGCACACATTGCCGGATTAGTCGCAGGTGGGGTTCATCCGTCTCCGATCGGTCACGCTGATGTCATCACCACGACGACTCACAAATCGCTTCGCGGTCCTCGCGGTGGTCTGATTCTGACCAACGACGAAGTCATTGCCAAGAAGATCGACTCGCTCGTGTTCCCTGGCGTTCAGGGCGGCCCACTGATGCACGTCATCGCGGCCAAGGCGGTCTGCTTCGGTGAAGCACTGCTACCCGGCTTCAACGAATACCAAGCTCAAATCGTCAAGAACGCTGCTGTCCTGTCAGCTCGCCTGATGAGTCACGGCTACCGACTCTGCTCCGGCGGAACCGATAACCACCTGATGCTCGTCGACCTTCGTCCAAACGAGCTCAACGGAAAGATCGCCCAAGGTGCCCTCGACAAGGCTGGCATCACCGTGAACAAGAACTCGATCCCGTTCGACACTGAGAGCCCATTCAAAGGCGGCGGTATCCGCATCGGAACTCCCGCGGTGACCACTCGCGGCATGAAAGAGCCCGAAATGGAAATCATCGGCGACCTCATTCACGAGGCCCTGACCAACCGCAAGGACGAAGCCAAGTTGGAGTCGATTCGGCTGCGGGTTGCCGAGTTGAATCAGCGTTTCCCACTTCCATAGGGCTGAACAGAATTCCGAACAGAGAGTGTTCGGCTTCGTTTTTCCGTTTCCTGACTCTGTGAGCCCTTGGTCACTTGTCGTCGGGATTGCAACGTGTTGGGCGACCTACGCCCCAAGAGAACGATATCCGCTTTCACCGGAGCGTGGA